>Ga0066256_1000609_pt1 | contig 81033 bp, 76 predicted proteins | sample ThiBio_1000_biof_FD_87107 | JGI IMG/M metagenome (GOLD analysis project Ga0066256, IMG submission 87107) | Wastewater bioreactor microbial communities from Cape Town, South Africa - Thiocy_expt_1000_biof (version 2) | ecosystem: Engineered > Bioreactor > Thiocyanate-remediating >... | reverse complement strand
GATTTGCCACGCGCGAGGACATGAAGGCGACGGCGTTCGAATACATCGAGGTGTTTTACAACCGGAAACGGCTGCACTCGACGCTGGGCTACAAGTCGCCGACGCAGTTCATGCATGATTGGCTGACGGCTCAACCGACGGAAAAACAGGTAGCATGAACCCCGCCTGTTGGAAGACGAAAAATCGAGGGAAGGTCAATGTTAGGTCAACCCAAATAGTTGCGTTCAAGGACGCCTGGAACAACAGGGGACAGACCAGGTTTTCGTGATAGGTTTCGCCCTATCCATGTTTTTGGAACCCGCCCATGCCACGCCGCGCCCGCCTGGCCTTACCGAACGTCCCGCTCCACATCATCCAGCGTGGCAACAACCGGCAGGCGTGCTTTTACGCCGATCAGGATTACCGCTTTTATCTCGACTGGCTACGCGAGCACGCGGATAAAATCGGATGCCGGGTTCACGCCTACGTTCTCATGACCAACCACGTTCACCTGCTGATTTCGGCGGAACGCCCCGACGCGCCAGGTGCGTTGATGAAGGCGCTGGGTCAGCGCTATGTGCAGTACGTCAACCGTACCTACCGGCGCAGCGGGACATTATGGGAAGGTCGCTTTCGTTCGTGCCTCACGCAGGAAGAAGGCTACCTGCTTGCCTGTCAGCGCTACATCGAATTGAATCCTGTGCGGGCGAACATAGTGGCGCATCCAGCGGAATATTGCTGGTCAAGTTACCGAGCTAACGCGCAGGGCGAGCCTGATGCTTTGCTGAAACCCCATGCGTTGTACCGTACGCTGGGCAAGGACGCAGCAAGCCGCGAAGCGGCGTATCGTGAGCTGTTTCGCTATCAGTTGGAACCTGGGCTAGTCGATGAAATCCGCCGCGCGACGAATGGAAATTATGCGTTGGGGAATGCGGCGTTTGCGACGCAGGTGACAAGTGCATTGGGGCGACGGGCGGTTCCCGGAAAATCGGGGCGACCACCCCGAGTGATGGAGCTTGCGACGGGGGAGTTGTTTGGTGGATGAGATAAACCGTGGTCTGTCCCCCGTTGTTCGTGTCCCCCGTTGTTCGCCAGATAAACCGTGGTCTGCCCCCCGTTGTTCGTGAGGTACGAATCCAGCCGGGCACGGTCGATTTCGAGCGACAGCGCGTCCGCGCATGCGGCCGCCACGTAATCGTCGACCGTCATGCCCGCGCGATGTGCGGCTGCAATCACAGCGGATTCAAGCATATCGGTCAGCGAAACGGTCAGCATCGTTAACCCCTTGTCGAAAGTGGACGCTTTGATTCTATCCCAAGCGCCGTGTGTCCGGCTCGCAGAAACAAGGGGGATCCGACACCATACTCGCCTTCACCACAGCACCCGGCACTGAAATTCCGCAAAAACCGTATCAAGCGTCACCAACACGGCTTTTTCCAGATCGGCCTGCGCTGCCAGCATGCGGTCGAACGGATCGCGATGCTCGCTTGAATACGTGCCCGCTTTCAGGCTGTGCAGGTAGCTGATGGGCAGGTGCGCGAAGCCGTCCGCTGTCACCAGTTCATTGAACCGATCGAGGGCCTGGGCGGCGTGCGGCAATTTTCCGAGCCGGTATTTAGTGGCGATTTCCCAAGCGCTGGCTGCACTGACCAGCACCTGGTTACCGTCATCGGTTATCGCTTGCCGGGCTGCCAGGGATAGCTTGGGATCGTCGGTCCACCACCACAACAGCGCGTGGGTATCGAGCAAGAGCTTCAAGACTTTTCCCAGGCATCAAGCTCGGCCTCGGGCAGGGGCTCGAAGAACGCCTCGTCGATGTGCCCGGCCAGCCTGCCGGGCATGCGCTTGGGCTTTTCCTGCTGCGCCAGCGGCACCATGCGCGCATAGGGCTTGCCCGCTTTCGACAGGATGATTTCCTGGCCGGCGTGTGCCTGTTCCAACAATCGGGAAAACTGGGTTTTGGCTTCGTGGACGTTGACGGTAATGGTCATGGCAAGCCTCCATGGACTAACTTGTGGACTAAGGTTACCCCCTAAGAACGCTCCCCGCAAGCCTGCATCCCGCGGGCGATCAAACCCGGTTCGTCGCCTGCCGCATCGTATCCACCGGGCAACGGGTGGCGGAACAACAGGGAACAACAGGGAACAACAGGGGACAGACCACGTTTTCGTGATAGGTTTCGGCCTATCCATGTTTTTGGAACCCGCCCTTGCCACGCCGCGCCCGCCTGGCCTTACCGAACGTCCCGCTCCACATCATCCAGCGTGGCAACAACCGGCAGGCGTGCTTTTACGCCGATCAGGACCGCTCAAACGACGAGGACTTCCACCCGCTTACCCAGTACGTGCAAGGCGCGTTCCAGGGTGGGCACCTTGGTGGAATGCTTGGGGTCCAGGATGCGCCGGGCTTCCTTCTCATCCAGATCCATGCGCCGGGCCAGATCGGATTTGCTGAGGCCCTGTTCCTTCATGGCCAGGTAGACGGCCGCCTTCATGGCGCTGCCCACCGGCAGGCTGGCGAGGTGCTCGCCTTTTCTGGCCTTGCTGGGCAGGGGGATTTCCAGGCCATCTTCGATGCGCATCTCGATGGCAGCCTCCAGTGCGCCTTCGGCGGCTTCGAGCGCATCTTCCAGGGTGTCGCCCTGGGTGATGGCCTCGGGAAGGTCGCGGCAGGTGACGACGAAGCCGCCATCCACTTCATCGGCGGCGAAGGTGACAGGGTAGGCGAAGCGTTGCATGGTGACTCCTAGGAGCCTGTCGGACTTGAGCACGATCTACTGCGCCGGTGGGATAGCGGTCCATATTTGTCCATTTTTTCGTTACATAGGCCCACTATGCGCCTCAAAAATGGACAAATCTGTCCTCGCTCTCCCACTCGGCTCGCTACGATCGCTCAAGTCCGACAGGCTCCTAGAACAGGTCTTTTTCGCTCAGGCCCAGTGCTTGAGCATGGCGTGACAGGTGCCGGTTTTGAGTTCGTCCTTCGGGTTCCTGACGATGGTTCGGGTGTCGCCCAGTTTCAAGACGCCGTGGGAGCCCTTGCCCATGTCGGGATGCCAGGAACAGGCCAGCCCCCGCTCCTTGGCGAGTTTCTGAATCCGCTTGATGAACTCGCTACCTTTCACGGTATTCATTGTCGGACATTATTGTCCGTATCGCAATTGATAAATTCTGCCCAAAAAATACGGTGTCATATTCTTCATTTTCCCATCCTTATCCGTGTTCAGCCGGCGTGTGAGGACAAGAGGAAAGATTTGACCCACCACTTTGTTACGAGGGACGGCCACGGTTTGATGCTGCCAGCATCAACTCGCAATGCAGGCCCGCGCGGGCAACCAGCGCCACCAGCCAGGCTGAACTTGCCTCTTTTTCCGTGTATGAGATCGGACACGCGGGATCGGCTGATCCCCGGCACCGGAGCGATGAACGACCGCCGCGTTCAGATCGCCGCTTCGCCCGATTCGCCGGTACGGATGCGCACCACCTGTTCGACGTCGGTGACGAAAATCTTGCCGTCGCCGATCTTGCCGGTGCGCGCCGCGCCGATGATCGATTCCATCACGCGTTCCACCAAATCATCGGCCACCACGATCTCCACCTTTACCTTGGGCAGGAAATCAACGACGTATTCGGCCCCGCGATAAAGCTCGGTATGGCCTTTCTGACGGCCGAAGCCCTTGACTTCGGTGACGGTCAGGCCGGTGACGCCGATCTCCGACAAGGCTTCACGCACTTCGTCGAGTTTGAATGGCTTGATGATGGCTTCGATTTTTTTCATGGCGGGTCTCCGTCAATCGGTTTGGGTGTTGCGTTTGCTTCCCTCTCCCCTGTCCCTCTCCCGCGCGCGGGAGAGGGGAATGAGGTGGGCGTAATGCTGCAATATGCGGGGTACTCGGCTAGGCAAGGTCGGGCCGGTATTTCGACGTGATGGGATAGCGGCGATCCTTGCCGAAATTGCGCGGGGTGATGCGCGGGCCGGGTGGCGCCTGGCGACGCTTGTATTCGGCGAGATCGATCATGCGGATGACGCGTTTCACCGTGGCGGCGTCGAATCCCAGCGCGACGATGTCGGCCGCGGCGAGGTCACGCTCGACGTAGGCTTCGAGGATGGCGTCGAGCACGTCGTAGGGCGGCAGGCTGTCCTGGTCGGTCTGATCGGGGCGCAGTTCGGCGGAGGGTGGACGCTCGATGATGCGCTGCGGAATCACGGCGCTGCGCCGATTGCGCAGATGCGCGAGACGATACACTCGCGTCTTGGTCACGTCCTTCAGCACCGCAAAGCCGCCGGCCATGTCGCCGTAGAGCGTGGCGTAGCCGGTCGCCATCTCGCTCTTGTTGCCGGTGGTCAGCACCAGGGTACCGAACTTGTTGGACAGCGCCATCAGGAGCGTGCCGCGCGCGCGCGCCTGGAGATTTTCTTCGGTGGTATCGGCCGGCAGCCCCGCGAACGCGCCGGCAAGCTGTCCGACGAAGGCGTCGTAGACCGGCCGGATCGCGATCTCGGAATAATGCACGCCGAGCCGCCGCGCCATGTCGCGCGCATCCTCGACGCTGATCGACGCGGTGTAATCCGATGGCATCATCACCGCGTGCACCCGCTCGGGGCCGATGGCGTCGGCGGCGATCGCCAGCACCAGCGCCGAATCCATGCCGCCCGAAAAGCCGAGGTGCACACCGCGGAAGCCGTTCTTGCCGACATAGTCGCGCACCGCCAGCACCAGCGCGTCGTACACCGCCGCGTCCTCGTCCGGCAGGGTGTGCCACGGGCCGGCGCAGGTGCCGTCGCCGAGTTCGAGATGGAACACGCCTTCCTGCCACGCCGGACATTGCGCCGCCACCGCACCGTCACCGTCGAGTGCGAACGAGGCGCCGTCGAATACGAGTTCGTCCTGCCCACCCACCAGATTCGCGTAGACGACCGGCAGGCCCGTCTCGACCTGGCGCGCACGCGCCACCGCCAGGCGCTCGCGTTCCTTGTTGAGGTGATACGGCGAGGCGTTGGGCACCAGCAACCAGTCGGCGCCAGCCTGCATGGCGCGCGTCGCCGGCCCCGGTTCCCAGATGTCGCCGCAGATGTTGAGACCGAAGCGCAGTCCGCCGCATTCGAACACGCAGGGCGCCTCACCGCTGTCGAACACGCGCTGCTCGTCGAACACCGAGTGATTCGGCAGATGATGCTTGCGGTACACCGCCTCGATGCGCCCGCCGCGTAGTACGGCCACGGCATTGAACAGGCCGTCGTCACCGCGCTCGGGATAGCCGACGACCAGCGCCAGTTCGCGCGGCGCCGTCGCAGCGAGTTCCGCGACCGCCGCGGCGCACGCGGCGGTGAAATCGCGCCGCAGCACCAGATCCTCGGCCGGGTAGCCGCACACCGACATCTCCGGCGTGAGCAGCAATTGCACGCCGGCGTCGTGCGCCGCCCGCGCCGCCGCAAGCAGACGCCCGCTGTTGCCGGCGATGTCGCCGACGACGAGATCGAGCTGGGCGATGCCGAGTTTCATGCAGCCAAACTCAGCGCGCCGCCAGCGCCTGCTGCACAGCTTCGCCCAGCCCCGCCGGGCTTTGCGCCACCACCACACCGGCCGCTTCCAGCGCGCGGATCTTGGCCGCCGCGGTGCCGGCGCCGCCGGCGATGATGGCGCCGGCGTGGCCCATGCGCTTGCCCTTGGGGGCGGTGCGGCCGGCGATGTAGGCGGCGACCGGTTTCTTCATGTTGGAGCGGATGAATTCGGCGGCCTCTTCCTCGCGGCTGCCGCCGATCTCGCCGACCAGGATGACCGCTTCGGTCTGCGGGTCGGCCTCGAACATTTCGAGGCAGTCGATGAAGTCGAGTCCCTTGATCGGATCGCCGCCGATGCCCACGCAGGTCGACTGCCCGAGCCCCAGCAACGTCGTCTGGTGCACCGCCTCGTAGGTGAGCGTGCCGGAACGCGAGACGATGCCGACCCTGCCCTTCTGGTGGATGGCGCCGGGCATGATGCCGATCTTGCATTCGCCCGAGGTGATGATGCCGGGACAGTTCGGACCGATCAGCTTCGCGCCGTTGGCGCGCAGCGCGGCCTTCACGTTCAGCATATCCAGCACCGGAATGCCCTCGGTGATGCAGACGATCACCTCGATGCCGGCGTCGGCCGCTTCGAGGATGGAATCGGCGGCGAACGCGGCGGGCACGTAGATCATCGTCGCCTGCGCACCGGTTGCGCGCACCGCGTCACGCACGGTATTGAACACGGGGAGATCCAGGTGCGTCTGCCCGCCCTTGCCGGGGGTGACGCCGCCAACCATTTTCGTGCCGTAGGCGATCGCCTGTTCGGAATGAAAGCTGCCCTGCTTGCCGGTAAAGCCCTGGCAGATGACTTTCGTGTCCTTGTCGACGAGGATGCTCATGCCGCTTTCTCCACCGCGAGTTTCGCCGCCTGCGTGAGGCTCTCCGCGGCGAGGATCGCCAGCCCCGACTCGGCCAGCAGTTTGCGGCCCAGCTCGGCGTTGGTGCCTTCGAGCCGCACCACCACCGGCACCTTGACGCCGACTTCCTTCACCGCCTGGATGATGCCCTCGGCGATGACGTCACAGCGCACGATGCCGCCGAAAATGTTGATCAGCACGGCCTTAACGTTGGCGTCGAGCAGGATGATCTTGAAGCCCTGCGCCACCGTCTCCGGCGTGGCGCCGCCGCCGACGTCGAGGAAGTTGGCGGGCGCACCGCCTTCGAGCTGGATCAGGTCCATCGTCGCCATCGCCAGACCCGCGCCGTTGACCATGCAGCCGATGTTGCCGGTGAGCGCGACGTAATTGACGTTCGCCGCGTTGGCCGCGGCTTCCTTGGCGTCGATCTGGCTGTCATCGCGCAGTTCGGCGAGCGCCTTCCTGCGATACAGCGCGTTGTCGTCGACGCTCATCTTGCAGTCGAGCGGCAGCACGCGGTTGTCGGCGGTGACCACCAGCGGGTTGATTTCGAGCAGCGACAGATCGTTGGCGAGGAACACGCGATACAAAGCGGGCAGCAATCGGCAGAAATCCTTGAACGCGTCGCCCTTGAGCTCCAGCGCGAAGGCCAGCGCGCGGCACTGGTAGTCCTGCACGCCCAGGAGCGGGTCGCAGGTCTCGGTCAGCACCTTCTCCGGCGTGGCGTGGGCGACCTCCTCGATGTCCATACCGCCCGCCGCCGAGGCGACGATGGCGACGCGCTCGGTCTCGCGGTCTACCAGCAGCGAGAGGTACAGCTCGCGCACGATGGGGAGCGTCTCCTCGACCAGCACCTGGTTCACCGGCTGGCCGTCGGGTGCGTTCTGGATCGTGACGAGGGTCTGGCCGATGAGCGATGCAGCCACCGCACGCACCGCGTCGAGCGACGTCACCACCTTGACACCACCGGCCTTGCCGCGGCCACCGGCGTGGATCTGCGCCTTCACCACCCAGGCGTCGCCGCCCAGTTCGCCGGCGGCTTTCACCGCCTCGTCGGCGCTCGCCGCAGCAAGGCCGCGCGGCGTGTTAATGTTGCCCGACCGCAGGATCTGCTTGGCCTGATATTCGTGCAGGTTCATTGTTGTTGATGAAAGTCCGCGAAAACGTGCATTTTGAAGCAAACCCCCAAGGGACGGAAGCCGTCGTCCGCGTCGTGACGCGCATGTCCGACCTCGATCCGGTCGCCTGGGACGCACTCGCCGGCGAATCGCCCTTCGTGCAGCATGCCTTTCTCGCCGCGCTGGAAGCCACCGGCTGCATCGGTGCCGACATCGGCTGGGAACCGGTGCACCTGGCGCTGTTCCGCGCCGACCGGCTCGAAGCCGCCATGCCGCTCTACGTCAAGCATCATTCCTGGGGCGAGTTCGTGTTCGATTTCGGCTGGGCCGACGCCTACCGCCGCCACGGGCTCAACTACTATCCCAAGCTGGTGTGCTGCGTGCCTTTCTCGCCGGTGCCGGGGCCGCGCCTGCTGGCAAGAAACGACGGCGATCGCGCGGCACTGATCCAGGCAGCGCTCACACTCACCCGGGATCTCAACGCCTCGTCGTTCCACATCCTGTTTCCGACCGAGCCTGACCACACAGCACTCAATGCGACTTCCCTGCTGCACCGCAGCGGCTTCCAGTTCCATTGGCACAACGCCGGTTACGCCCGCTTCGACGATTTCCTCGCCGCGCTCACCCACGACAAGCGCAAGAAAATCCGCCAGGAAAGAAAGAAGCTCGCCAAGCTCGGCGTGACCTTCCGCTGGGTCGAAGGCCGCGACAGCACCGACGCCGACTGGGATTTCTTCTACCACTGCTACGCCGACACCTACGCCCGTCATCGCAGCGCGCCCCATTTGAACCCGGCATTCTTCGCGGCGCTGCGCAAAACCCTGCCGGACAATGTGCTGCTGATCATCGCCGACCGCAATGGCGCACCTACCGCCTGCTCGTTCTGCATGAAGGACAGCGGGCGCCTGTATGGTCGCCACTGGGGTACGCTGGAATACCTGCCCGGCCTGCATTTCGAAACCTGTTACCAGCAGGGCATCGAATACGCGATCGCACACGGGCTGCAAGTTTTCGAAGGCGGTGCGCAGGGTGAACACAAGCTCGCACGCGGCCTCGTCCCCACTGCGACGCATTCGTGGCACTGGCTCGAACACGCCGAATTCCGCGGTGCCGTCGAACGCTTCCTGGAACGCGAATCCGTGGCCGTCACCCACTATATGGACGAACTCGCCGAACCCTTCCGCCGCACGACGTGACGCCAGCCATCACGTAGTACAATTTCCGCACAACGCGGGTTCTCCAGAACAACAACCCTGTCCACCCAAGACCAAGGAGGAACACCATGCACACACGCACGCTGGCAGCCGGCCTGTTGCTCGCCATGAGCAGCCAGGCCCACGCCAATATCGATATCCAGTTCGACTACAGCTACGACACCGCGGGCTTTTTCTCGTCCAACGCCGGCAGCATGACTGCGCTGGAAGCGGCCGCGGCAGTGTTCGAAACCCGCTTCGCCGACAGCCTGTGGGCCATTGATTCGTCGGGTGCGAACAACTTCAGTGCCGTTTTCTTCAACCCGAGCGACCCCTTCGGCGTGGATATTTCCCTCGCCAAGCAGGATTTCGCCACGGATGTTATCCGCGTCTACGTCGGCGGGGCCAATCTGGCTTCCGGAACACTGGGCCTGGGTGGCGCGGGCGGATACAGCTGTTCCGGCATCGCCACGTTCTGCGCCGACGCCGCGAGCCGCGGCCAGGGCACCGTCAGCGGAGCCACCGCCACCGACTTCGCCCTATGGGGCGGCAGCATCAGCTTCAACAGCGCGGAGACGTGGCACTTCGGCACCACCACCACCGGACTCGACACCTACGAAGCGGATTTCTACTCGGTGGCGGTACATGAACTCGCGCACGTACTGGGTTTCGGCATTGCCGACTCTTTCAGCAACCTGGTTACGGGCGGGGTATTCCATGGGGCGACCACCGGACCGGTCTCGCTCTACGGCGATGAAGCCCACTGGGCCGAAGGCACGATGAGTGTGGTGAATGGCGTGCCGCAGGAAGCCGCCATGGATCCCACGGTCTATATCGGCGACCGCAAGCGCTTCACCGACCTCGACTACGCGGCGATGAAGGACATCGGCTGGGACGTGACGCCGGTTCCCGAAGCCGAAACCTGGGCCATGATGCTCGCCGGGCTCGGGCTGGTGGGTTTCGCCGCGCGCCGCCGCATGAGCTGAGCGTTGCACCACGGCGCGTCGGCGTCGTGTCAATGCACTGAAACGGCGGGCCACGGCCCGCCGTCTTCTTTTGTGCGTGCGGCCGTTCGTCTACAGCAGCACCGCCGCCAGATACGTCACATACAGCGCACCGTTGAGAAACAGATGCCACACGCGCAGGCCGCCGTTCACCGCCATCCAGCGCAGCCAGAATGCGGCGACCAGGGTCACCAGCACCCCCAGCAGGACTTCCTTCTGCGGCGCCCAGGGTGTGAGCGAAATGCCGATGGCAGGCAACAGCGTGCCCTGGAACACCATGGCGCCGGTGATGTTGCCGAACGCGAGCGTATCCTTGTGTTTGCGGATCCACAGGATCGAATTGACCTTCTCCGGCAGCTCGGTGGCGATCGGGATGATCATCAGGGACAAGAGCAGCGCGGAAATGCCGATGATCGGCGCAGCCGCCTCGACACCGTGAATGAAGCCCTTCGCGCCCGCGACGAGCAGCCCCAGCCCCAGCGCCAGCTGCACCACGATGATCGCCAGGTTTTGCGGCAGGCCCAGGCGGGCGAGCAGCATGGGCGACCCGGCCTCGGTGCCGTGCCCTTCCTCCACCAGCTTGCTCGATGCGCGCAGTGTCAGCAAGACGTAGAAAAAATAGATCATCACCATAACGAAGGCGAGCGTGCCGCGCACCCAGCCTTCACCGTGCGGGATGAACATGGCGACGAAGGCGAGCAGGAACGCGAGCAGGAAGAAGTCGAGGTCGCGCTTGAGGCCGCTCTTCTCCGGCGCGAGATACCCCTTCAGGCCGCGCCGCCGCACGACCGCGGCGCTCATGAGGAACAGCGACAGCGTCGACAGCATGAGCGGCGCACCGAGGATCGCACCCACGCCGATTTCAGCACTGGTTTGCGCGTTGCCGGTACCGGCGAAGATCGCCAGCAGTGGCACCAGGGTTTCCGGCATGGCCGTACCGACCGCGGCGAACAGCGAGCCGGTTACCCCTTCGGAAATGTGCAGGCGCTCGCCGAGGTGTTCCAGTGCGTTGACAAAGACTTCCGCCGCCACCAGGATGAGCAGCAGAAATCCGAAGAGTTCGAGAAACAGCATGGCGATCGGCCGGCAGGAAAAACGCGATTCTATCCCGGCGGCCCACGACCTCGTGCAACTGACCGAGGGAGACTTCCACCGCCGTCTGGCCGCCACGCCCGATGTGGCCGCGGTGCTGTTCACGGCACCGCACTGCGGCGCGTGCCGCGCATGGCAACGCATCCTGCCGGATGCGCTCGCCGGCATCGCCGGCCACCTGTACGAGGTCGATATCGCCGAAGCCACCGGTGTGGCGCGCGGCTACGACATCTTCCATCTACCGACGATCTATCTCTATCGCGACGGGTGCTTTCACGCCGAACTGCAATGTGAAGCCCGCCGTGACGCGATCCGCGCCGCCGCCTTGGCGCTGCTCGCCAAAGCCGCGCAGGAAGAGCCCTGATCAATCGCGCGCGGCGTCGCCGAGCGCACGCATGATGAGGTCGAGCCGGCCCTCGGCCGACTCGAATGCACACAACAGGTTGCCCATGCCGCACGCGCTCAACACCGCGCCGCGCAGGATCCAGCCCTGTGCAGGCGACCAGCCCTGCGCGCCACCCAGCAGCGACAACAGATCGACATTGCCGGCGACGAAGCGCCGGTACCATTGCGCGAAGCGGGCGAGATGGGCCATGCGCTCGGCAGGGAGTTGTCCTTCCGCCTCGATGAGGCTGCCATCGTCACGGAAACGGCACACCGCGACGACTCCCGGGATCGCAGCGATGGCCGCCAGCATCACGCGCCGCCCTCGACCCGCCGCAGGACCGCGAATGCCGCCTCGTAGTCGGCATCGCGATTGCGCACCACCACCGCGGCATTCCGCCCGACCACGACCGACCATTCCAGCCCGATCACGGACAACCCCGTCAGGGGCTGGAACCCCGCCTGCCCGGTGAGCGCCTCCCAACCGCGTGCCTCCATGCCGGCGATCGCCAGGTTGGCGACGCAGGAGCGCGCCAGCAATTCCAGCATCAGCGGCGTGATGCCCGCGCCTTCGCGCACGACATGTGTCGCGAGTTCACCGCTGTCGCTGAAGTGGAAGGCCGCCAGTGTCCCCGGCTGGTCGAGCAGGACCGCAAGATTCATGAACGCGCCTCCCTTCGTCGCAGGCGATCAGTACAGGGCTTCATGCACATCCCCCCCGATGCGCGCGTAGAGACCCGGCAGCACCTCGCCGCGCAGGTCGCCGACCCGCGACCGCAGGGTGCGCACCACCTCGTCGAGGGCGCCGTCGCGGTTGTCGACCATGGCGAAATAATTGCCGACGGCACAGAAACTCATGCGCGACCCCTGCACGATCCAGCCCTGCACCGGGCGAAGGCCGGTTTGCCCGGCCGCGGCATCCAGGATTTCGGACTGCATGTGGGCGGTCAGCGTGTTCACCCGGCACATGATCGAGACGATGCGGACGAACTCGGCGGTGAGCGCTCCTTCGAAGGAAAAGTCGTCCCCGTGGTAAGCGTACTCGCCTGCCGCGATAACGCCGGGAATCGCGCCGATTTGCTTTACGATATGCATCGCCTCTCCCGCGACAACGTGAAACCCGCATCCCTGTGCCAGAATCCACTATAGAAACCGCTCCCCGGCAAGACAAGGCCGACTCCACGGAGCTGGCCCCGCTGCGCGTCCGGCTGGCCGCGATGATTTACGAATCCCTGCTGGTCGCCGCCGTGGTGTTCGTCGCATCCTTCATCGTCTTGCCGCTGGTAGGCGATCTGCACACCCCATGGCAGCGCCATCTGTATCAGGGTTGGCTCATTGCGGTGATGTTCGGCTATTTCGCCACGTTCTGGCTGCGCAGCGGACAGACACTGGCAATGAAGACCTGGCGCATCCGTTTGGTCGCCCGCGATGGCAGGCGCATCAGCCTGCGGCAGGCGGCGCTGCGTTTCGCGCTCGCGCTGGTGGGCATCCTGGCGGGCGGCGCGGGACTATGGTGGGCGCTGGCCGACCGCGACCGGCAGTTTCTCCACGACCGCATCGTCGGCACGCGCCAGGTGCGGGTGCCACGCCCGGACTAATGGATTGGTGCGCCCACACACGGCACCGGGTCGACATCCAGGCATCCCGCCGCCAGCGTATCACGCAGCGCGAAACCGCATGATGCGTTAAACTGCAACGCAATATCCGTTCGCCCCCGCCGATGGTCAGCAGGACAGCCCCCGCCACGGCAAAGACCGTTAGACCCGCGAACGACGCCCGACGACCCAACCCCACGCGCCCTGCCATGTCCTTCGTCCCCCACAACACGCTCGAACACCAGCTCGTCGCCGTGCACGCCGGCGAACTCAATCCCGAGGACTTCGTCCGCGAGTTGCTCGGCCAGCAGATTTTCATGCCCGTGCGCGACGAAAAAAACGCCATCCAGGGCTTCCAGCGCTCCACCCAGGCCGAGCCGCTGATCATCGAGGACGAGGATGGCGCGCGCGTGCTGGTGGTATTTACCAGCCCCGACCGCGCCAAACCCTTCGTTGAACATTTCCCTGATTTCAAGGGAGGGCTGCTCGTGGAATTCTCCTGGCTGCTGCGCCGCATCGGCGGCGGCGTGCCCATCGCGCTCAATGCCGGCTGGGACATCGGCATGGATTTCGACGCCGACATGATCGGCCATCTCGTCGCCCAACTGCCGCCCGAGCACGCCGGCTGACACCATGCTGAGCGATCGCGCGCTTGCCGACTTTCGCGCCGCGCTGGGCACCGACCACGTCTTCGATGATCCGGCCACCCGCACCCTGTACGCCAGTGACGAAACGCCGCGTCAGGTCGAACCCGAGGCGGTGCTGTTTCCGACCTCGCACGACGAAGTGGCTGCACTAGTGCGCATCGCCTGCACCCACCGGATCGCGCTGACGCCGCGCGCCGCAGGGTCCAGCAACGTCGGCGGCGCCCTGCCCGCGCCCCGCAGCGCCGTCGTCAGCTTCGAGTGCATGCGCCGCGTGCTTGAATTCGATCCGGACAACCGCATCATCGTCGTCGAACCGGGCGTGGTGACCGACGACATCGATCGTGTCGCGCGCACTGCGGGACTGTTCTATCCGCCCGACCCCGGCAGCAGCGCCTACTGCCGCATCGGCGGCAATCTCGCGATGAACGCCGCCGGCCCGCGCGCCGTCAAGTACGGCGTCACCCGCGACTACGTCCTCGGCCTGCGCGCCGTCACCGGCGACGGCCGTGAAATCCGCACCGGCTGCCGCACCACCAAGGGTGTCACGGGCTACGACCTCACCCGTCTGCTGGTCGGCTCCGGCGGCACGCTCGCGCTCATCACCGAAGCGACGCTGAAACTCCTGCCTGCGCCGCAAGCCATCGCCACCCTGCGCGTGTGCTTCGACAGCAACCGCGCCGCACTCGACGCCGTCGGCCGCATCATGCGGCAGGCGGTGGTGCCGTGCGCGCTCGAATTCATGGACCGCCGCGCCATCGACGCGATCCGCCCGACCGGTGCGGCGGAGCACCTGCCGCCTGAAACACAGGCGCTACTGATGGTCGAAGCCGACGGCGCGGCGCAGGACCTGCCACGCCAGATCGACGCGCTACAGGATGCACTGGCCGGCCCCGGCCTGCTCGACGTGCAAAGCGGGTTCGACGCCGCGAGCATCGCCCGCCTGTGGGCCGCACGCAAGTCACTGTCGCTCGCGGTCAAGCGCATCGCCCCGCTCAAGCTCAACGAAGACATGGTCGTGCCGGTGTCGCGCCTTGCCGACTTCGTCGAGTTCATCGACGCCACCGCGCACACGCAGCGCCTGCCGGTCGTTTCCTTCGGCCATGCCGGCAACGGCAACCTGCACGTCAACCTCATGGTGCACCCGGACGACGCCGACGAAATGGCGCGCGCCCACGTCGCACTCGCCGCCATGATGCAGCGCGTGCTGGCACTGGGCGGCACACTTTCCGGAGAGCACGGCATCGGCACCGAGAAACGCCATTTCGTCCCGCATGAAATCGAGCCCGTGACCCTCGACCTCATGCGCGCGATCAAGCGCGAGTTCGATCCGCACGGCCTGCTCAACCCGGGCAAGCTGCTACCCGATTGAAATTGCCACAAATGCTTTACAAGCTCGCAAGGCATCTATAGAATGCGCGGCTTCGTTGGGGGTATAGCTCAGCTGGGAGAGCGCTTGCATGGCATGCAAGAGGTCAGCGGTTCGATCCCGCTTACCTCCACCAACCCACAGGATGTCCGATGCACAAACTGGGCGTGATCTTCACGCTGCTGGGCCTGGCCCTCAGTGTCGCCGGACTGATCGTCGGATTCTGGGAAATGGTGAATGGTGCCGAGGAAGGCGAAGCGTGGCTGATGCTGGTACCATTCGGGTTCGTCGGTTTGCTGCTCGGCGTCACCCTCACCCAGCTTTCCAGGAAGCAGTAGCAGCAATGTTGTTGACGGCTAAGGCCGTCGTCCAGGTCCCCATCGTCTAGAGGCCTAGGACACCGCCCTTTCACGGCGATAACCGGGGTTCGAATCCCCGTGGGGACGCCAACTCAATCAGGCGCTTGGCTTGATGTCGTTGGCAACGAATCATTTCATGTCAGTCAGTCGTCAGCCGGATGTGCGCATAACGCGTTCGCTGCGGCAGAGTTCCCGACTTCGCCCGTCATGGGCCACTGCGCGGCCCGCCCGCACCTGCTTCGGACCGCACGTCGCCGCTCACCCATGCAACCTTAACCCGAATTGCCCATCAGGCGGCAAGAGGCCCGCTTGCGGGCCGAAACTGGTACTCGCGCGGCGCAAATGACCCTTTGGGATTGCATGGGCGCTCGTATGCACGCAGTCCCGACGAGAGCATGTGGCGCAGTCAACTTCGGTTTCTGGGTTTAAAATAGCAAGCTCGGTCGAGCGCGCCTGGCATCGGCTTGTGGTTTGCATCCGCGATCGCGGATGCCGTAATCGGAAAACATACATGAACAGAACCGGACTTTCGGGTGCCGCTGCGGCGAGTGACGCCCAGCGCGAACAGGACAACCTGCGCCTGTACATCAACCTCAAGCTCGCATCATCGGGCCAGCCCACCGTGCGCGGACAGGCGAGTGACGGCTTCATGGATGTCGCCCACGATCTGTTGATGGCCTACCGCGCGAAGAACTGGCTGCTTTCGGGTTATCTGTGTCCGCCCGACCGCCGCATCCAGGCCTTCCTCGACCGTTACCTTGCCGGGGTGGACGCGATCCCGCAGTTGCCCGGGCAGACGTTCATCCTCGACCATCAGGGTCTGGCGCGCGAGCTGTCGCTGCCGGCGGATGCCGAAGTGTTCCGCTCGGACATCGTTTCGAGCTATCGGGTGCGCCAGGGCGTGCTGCACAACCCGGCAAGCGACCGGCGCACCACCAAGGGCCTGTTCCATGTCAGCGAAGGTGGCCTGCCGATTCCCGGCGACAAGAAGGCGGTGCCGCGTGAGACCTTCGCGCGCATGCTCGCGCACGCGCTCACGCCTCCGGCCGATCTGCTGACGCTGCCCTACGCCGTCAACCAGCCCGATCCCGCGCGCATGTTCGTCTCGCTGCTGCTGCGGCCGGTGGTCTGTCCCGCGATTCCCGGCGTGGCCCCGGAGAAGAGCATGGAAATCCGTTTCTTCGCACCGGGCAACCTGGTCAGCAACCTCGACTTCATCGAAAGCATTTTCGGAAACGGCGGCAATCCGTATCTGCCAGAGCTAGACGCCGCGCTCGACGTGGAACACTGGACCGGGCACACCGGCTGCGTGATCCTCGCGCCGCATCTGGTCGGGCTCAGCAAGCGCGAACTCGGCCTGCCGCGCTGGGACGACGCGAACGAGCGCCAGCGCCGCGAAGGCATGTGCTGGAAGGCACCCGATGAGCCGTACAACGACGGCCAGGCGTTCAAGCTCACCGCGCGCGACGCCAGCGGCGTGATGGTCACCATCATCGCCGACAACTACTTCGGCTACTGCAAGAAAGAGGTCAAGACGCAAATCAGCTTCGCCGCCAATCTCTACGGCCTGGCCGAGGAGGAGCACGCCGGCGGTGCGCTGTTGTTCCAGTGCCGCAACCATGGCGAGGAGTACGGCGTCGACAGTCGCGCGCGCGCGCCGGGGTACGCGTTCGAGGACATCCTGGCCCGCTACGGTACCTTCATGCGGCGCATGCCGGAAGGCCACGCGATCGACGTCAATTATGCGGACATCGTCTATGTGCCGCAGGACGTGCGCTTCGATCTCAACGCGCAGACCGTCACCTGGGAAAATACGGGCGGGACGCACCAGATCCGCCTCACGCCGGGCAAGATCTACATGCAGCCGAACGGCTACAAGGTGGAGATGCGCCGCCATCCCGGCGCGCCGTCGTGGCGGCTGGTGGGCATCGAGCCGGAAGGCACGTTCTGCCACAAGCCGTGCACGGTGTCTGGTGGCGGCAAGTCGGAGATTTCCAAATCGCTCGAGGACGCGGTCATCTACGGCCCGCTGTTCATCGACAATCTGGACCGCGACCTCGAGTGGGTGCACGGCATTCTGGAGCGCGACTATACCCACCGCTTCCGCCCCGGCTTCGAGCACGAAGACCGCGCCCCCGCGCGCAAGCCGCTCAGCATGGAACGCAGCCTGGGCTCGGTGATCAAGCTCCTGACACCGTCAGCCAGTCACACCGACGAATACAACGCCTGGCTCGACAGCATCCCGCCGCGCATCCTCGCGCTGGTGTTCCTGATCAAGCGTTTCCACCGCCCGGAATGGGGCAACGAATGGGACCAGCAGCTCGCGGTCGACGTGGTGGACGGCGCGCCGGGCCACGAACTCAAGATGTTCGGCCGCCGCATCGTCGCCAGCTACCTGCGCGTGGGCTTCGACCGCGACGCCCAGTGGCGCACCTTCAAGCTGCGCCAGGACTTCATCCCGGCCGAGAAGGTGCAGATGGAAGATGACATCACCGCCTCGGTGGTGGCGCCCGTCGCCGCGCTCACCGGCTGCAAGCCGGGACTCGACCCGGCGCGCAGCGTCAAGCTGACCCATAATTGCGAAATGCGTTTGTTCCAGCGGCCGGACGACGCCATCACCCCCGGCTACGACAAGCAGACCGAAGCCGACATGGCGCTGTCCGGCAACTTCATGGCCAATTTCGAGCCCCTCGCCGGCGAAGCGCTGGCGGCCGAAGTCGACAACGTCATGCGTCTGCATGCCTACACCCCGCCGATGCGCGAGCTCCTCGGCGCGGCAGCCCAGGCGGGCCAGGCGGTGGTTTCGTCCGCCTGCCCGCGCCTCATCGACGGCAAGCCCTCGAAGAATCCCCGCTACCTGCAACTGCGCCCCGACATCGCCAATCCGATCCGCAAGTACGCGGCCGAAATGGGCATGCGCTTCCATCGCAAGCTGAACGCAGACACACCCGTGTGCGTGAGCGTCGACGCCGTGCTGTCGGGACGGCGCAACAACCCGCCCGAGCCCGGCATCCGCTCCCTCGCGGTATACAGCCCGCTCCATTACCAGGACCTGCCGGAACTGTTCATGGACTATATCTGCTCGCTCACCGGCAAGTCGCCCTCGACCACGGGTGCGGGCTCGGAAGGCGCACTCACCAAAGGGCCGTTCAACGCACTGCACCCCACCGCCGACCTCAACAACGCGCTGGTGTCGATGATCCTCACCGGCCACGACGGCTTTTCCACGGCGGCCGGCCATGTCGGCTCGCACGTGCGCGTGGACCACGACATCAGCCTCCTGGTGCCGGAAATCTGGGCCCGCCTGCAACCCGAACAACGCCGCGCCGCCTGGCTCATCGAGCAGGGTTATCTCGAGCCGCTGTCCGACTTCGATCATGACAGCAAGCGCGTGCTGGCAAGCCGTCTGGGCTATCGCATCACCGAACGCTTTGTCGCCCATTTTATGGGCAAGATCTTCGACAACCCGTGCGCGGTTTTCAACGAGGCCATCCTCAAACCGGAAACGCAGGACCTGCCCGGCTTCGCCGATGGCGTGCGCAACATCGTCGAAGCGCAGGAACGCGTCGCGCGCCGCTACTTCGAGGATGGCAGCATCGACGAGGCCTGCCCGCCGCTAAAGGCCCTGCTCTCCGTCATGGCCTACGGACACTATCAGGGACTGGACGTACATGCGCCGCAGATTCGTGCGCTGTTCACCCGCGAAGCGCTGCTGGCCTCGGATTGGTACCGCCAGCGCCTGCAGGTCAAGCTCGAGCGCGATCTTGCCATGTGGCGGCGTAACCTCGACGAACTCGTGCGCTTCCAGCAGAACCCGCACAACGTCGAAGAGGCACGACGCCTCGATCTCGACGCCCGCATCGCCTACACCCGTGCGCAGCTCGCCAAGCTGGAAACACCCGACGCCTGGCGTACCTACATCGGCACCCTGGGTGCCGATCCACTGGGGCCGATCGAAGCGGGACAGCTGGGTACCGGCGAGGTTCACATGCCGGCGTCTGCACTGGGTTGAGCGGCAGGTTGAGCGGGCGGAAAGAAAAGCGCGTTCGATGGTCGAACCGAACATGAAGTGGCGCCCCGAGCACGAATCGAACGTGCGGCCTACCCCTTAGGAGGGGGTTGCTCTATCCACTGAGCTACCGGGGCGTGGCGCGCATTCTACCGAATCGCGCGCGATTCTCCGAACACCGCCGGAAAGCACAACGCGCTCCGCAGGGCACGCTCAGCGCGAGATCCGGCGTTCGCGCAGAACCTTGCCGCCCCAGATCCACACGTACTGTACGCCCGATGCCGTGGCGATGGCGAACACGGCGATGAAGATCGCCGGCAGCCAGTCGCCGACGTCAAACAGCCCGGCCAGCCCGGCGAGCACCAGCGCGAGCAGGGTGAATTCCGCCGCCATGTGCGTCTTGCCGAGCAGGGTGGGATGGATGTCGAGGTGGCCGGCGAGTCCGCGGTAACTCAACGCGCCCAGCACGATGACGCTGTCGCGCAGCAGGATCGCTGCCGTCACCCACAGGGGGATGGCCTGCTCGTAGGTCAGCATGACGAGAGTGACGATACCGAGCGCCTTGTCGGCGATGGTGTCGAGCATCGCGCCGAGTGGGGTCATCTGGTTCAGCCAGCGGGCCAGAAAGCCGTCGATGGCGTCGGATACGGCGGCGGCGAAGAACAGCCAGCATGCCGCCACCCATTGTTCCTGAACGATCAGCCAGGTGAGCACCGGCACCGCAGCGATGCGCAGCAGCGTGATGACATTTGGCAGGTTCAGTACTCGGGCGTTCATGGCCCGAGCGTACTCAAGACAGCGGCTGCCTGGCAAGTCCGTCCCACAGCTTCTCCAGCCGTTTCACCGACACCGGATAGGGGGTCTTCAATTCCTGTGCGAAAAGTGAGACGCGCAGCTCTTCCAGCTGCCAGCGAAAGTCCGCCAGTGCGGCCGGCGGTTCGCCCTTGATCTGCGCACAGCGCGCCAGGTATTTGTTCTGCAGGGTAAGCACGCCGGCCAGGCTGCGTGCGTCGCGCTGCTCGGCCGCGGGCAGTTTCTCCAGGCGCTTGAGGATACCGCGCAGATAGCGCGGCAGGTCCTTCAAGTGCGCCCACGGCGTGGCGGTGATGAAATCCGGCGGCACCAGGGCGGCAAGGTGCGCGGTCTCGTCACGCATCACCGCGACGAACTGCGGCCTGGCGCTGAGCCGCGCCGTCACCTGCGCATGAAGGTCGAGAATTTCCGCGACGTCGCGCAGCAGCGCCTGTTTCACCACCGCGATGCGCGGTTTGGCGCGCTCCTTCTGCCGCTCGAATTCCTTCGCACTGCGCGGCGGGTCGTCGTCGCCCAGCAGCGCGCGCGTCGCGATGGCGTCAAGCAGTTCGGCGCGCAGGCGCTCGGCACTGCCGAAAGCGCGGTACTTCAGCGCCAGCGCCGTCTCGCGTGACAAATCCTTGTCGAGTTGCTTGAACTGGGCGCCAAGCGCGATCCGCAACAGGCGCACCACGCCGCGTCGCGTTTCGATCTCGGCGACGCCGGCGGCATCGAGCAGGCGCAGGTCGACCGCTTCGCCGGTATCGACCAGTGCAGGGTAACCCGTGAGCTCACGGCCGCCGCGCTTGAATTTCACCTGTGCGGGCAGATCGCCGAAATCCCATTCGGCCAGCCCGGCACGCTCGAAGACGTTATCGTCGCCGCCACCATAGGTGATGCGCGCGGCACCGCCGAGCTGCGCGCGCAACGCCACCAGGTCGCGCCCGCCGGCGAGTTCTTCGCCACTGTCGTCGATCACGCTGAAATTCATCCTGAGGTGAGCCGGCAGCTCGCCTTTCCATTCGTCTGGATGGATGTCGGCACCGGTCTTGCTGTGGATGAAGGCGGCAAGCGCCTCGGTCAGCATCCTCTCGCCCGGCTTCGCGACGGAGAGAAATGCGGTCACCGTGTCGGGCAGCGGAATCAGGGGGCGGCGCTTGTCCTTCGGCAACATCTTCAGCAGCGCGTTCAGCTTTTCACGGATGAGCCCGGGCACCAGCCAGTCAACCTGGGCGGCCTCGACACGATTCAGCAGATACAGCGGCAGATGCAGCGTCACGCCGTCGAGCACGTGCCCGGGTTCGAACCGGTATTTCAGCTTGCATGTGATGCCGTCGACGGTCATCGTCTCGGGGAACAAGGTGTGGTCGGCACCGAGCCCCTCACCGAGGACATCCTCGCGCGCCAGGAACAGAACGCGGGGATCGGCGGCTTCGGCCTCGCGGCGCCATTGCTCGAAGCTTGCGCCATTGTGAAGGCCGGCCGGAATGCGCGCATCGAACACGCGGAAGATGCGCTCCTCGTCGAGCCAGACGCCGGATTTTCGTGCCTTGTGCTCGAGATCCTCGATTTCCCGGATGAGCGCGCGGTTGTGCGCGTGCCACGCCGCCTGGGTGTCGTACTCGCCGGCGACCAGCGCGCCACGGATGAAGAGCTCGCGCGCCAAATCGGGGGCGATCGGTCCGTAATGGATTTTGCGTCGCGGCACCAGCGTGATGCCGTACAGGCTCACGCGCTCGTACGCCACCACCCGCGCGCCGTCCTTCTCCCAGTGCGGCTCCAGATACATGCGGGTGAGCAGATGGCGCCCCGCGGCCTCGATCCATTCGGGACGGACCTCGGCAACGGTGCGCGCGAGCAGCCGCCCGGTGTCGGTCAGCTCGGCGGCGACGATCCACTTCGGGCCCTTCTTCGCCAGCGCCGAGCCGGGGTGGATGGACAGCTTGATGCCGCGCGCGCCCTGATAATTGCCTTCCCCCGGTTTGGGGCGCCCCTTGGCCTCGTCCGACTTGAAACCGATATTGCCGAGCAGTCCGGCGAGCAGGGATTGGTGAATGGCGTCGTAGCCGGCATCCTTGTCGTTTTCGCGCAAGCCGAGCTCGCTCATCTGCGCGTGCAGTTGGCCATGGATGTCGCGCCATTCGCGCATGCGCCGGGATGACAGGAAATGATCCTGCAACAGCGTCTGCAACTGCCGGTTGCTCTTCTTGTGCTTGAGTTGCTCGTCGAACCACTTCCACAACTTGAGCCAGCCCATGAAATCGGAGCGTTCGTCCTGGAACAGCCGGTGCTTCTCGTCCGCTGCCTGCGCACGCTCCATCGGCCGGTCGCGCGGGTCCTGTACCGACAACACACTGGCGATGACCAGCACCTCACGCACGCAGCGCTGCTGCTCGGCCGCCAGCAACATTCTCGCAATGCGCGGGTCGAGCGGCAGCTTGGCGAGCTGGCGGCCGATCTTCGTCAATTGCCCCTGTTCGTCGAGCGCATGCAGCTCGGCGAGCAACTGATAGCCGTCGCTGACGAAGCGGTGACTCGGTGGATCGATGAAGGGAAAGCCGACGACGTCGCCGAGATTGAGCGACTTCATCCGCAGAATGACGCCGGCAAGTGAGGAGCGCAGCAGTTCCGGATCGGTGAAGCGCGGGCGGTTATTGAAGTCCTCCTCGTCGTATAGACGGATGCACACGCCGTCGGCAACGCGGCCACAGCGGCCGGCGCGCTGGTTGGCCGAGGCCTGCGAGACTTTCTCGATCAACAGTTGCTCGACCTTGTTGCGCGCGGAGTAGCGTTTCACCCGCGCCGTGCCGGGGTCGATCACATAGCGGATGCCCGGCACCGTGAGCGAAGTCTCGGCGACGTTGGTCGCCAGCACGATGCGCCGCAACGCGCGGGTGGGTTTGAAAATGGCGTCCTGTTCGGCCACCGACAGGCGGGAAAACAAGGGCAGGATTTCCGTGCCCGGCGGATGATGCTTGCGCAGCGCCTCGGCGGTGTCGCGGATCTCGCGCTCGCCGGGAAGAAACACCAGGATATCGCCCGGACCTTCGCGCGCGAGTTCGTCGGTTGCATCGAGAATGGCGCTGGTGAGATCGGCCTGGGCTTCTCGCGCAGAAGTCCTCCCGCCCGCGCGTGTGGCGGGGGGAACGTCATCGCGCGCGACAGGACGCCAGCGGATTTCCACCGGATAGAGCCGCCCCGACACTTCGATCACCGGCGCGTCGTCGAAATGCTGCGCGAAGCGTTCGGCATCGATGGTCGCGGAGGTGATGACAACCCTGAGATCGGCACGCTTCTCCACCAGCGTCTTCAGATAGCCGAGCAGGAAATCGATATTGAGACTGCGCTCGTGCGCTTCGTCAATGATGATCGTGTCGTAGCGGCTCAAGAGCGGGTCGCCCTGGCTTTCGGCGAGCAGGATGCCGTCGGTCATCACCTTGATCGCGGTGTCCGCGCGCACCTTGTCGGTGAAGCGCACCTTGTAGCCGACCAGCCCGCCCAGTTCGCTTCCGAGCTCCTGCGCGATGCGCGCCGCCACCGAACGCGCGGCGATGCGTCGCGGCTGCGTACAGCCGATCAGCTTGCCCGCGCGCACGCCCGCCTCCAGGCACATCTTGGGAATCTGCGTGGTTTTCCCCGAGCCGGTCTCGCCGCACAGGATCAGCACGCGATGCTTCGCCAGCGCCGCAAGAATGTCCTCACGGCGCGAGGAAACGGGCAGATCGGGATACGAGATATTCAAGGAAGGTGCAAATCCGGAAACAATCATCCGCGAAGGACGCGAAGGGGCGCGAAGAAAGAAAGCGGTCCTGGAAGCACGGATTCGGCCCGCAAGCGGGCCTCCTACCGCCTAATGGACAATCCGGCATGAATTCTTTTGCCTTTCTTCGCGTTCCTTTGCGGATAAAAAAGAGAGCTACTTATTGCGCAGATAGCGCGCGTCATCGAAGCTTTCCAGCCAGGCCGGACGATACACCGCCATCAGCGTCACCGCCATGCCGGTCATGAACGCCTCGCCCCAGCCGACCAGCACGGTCACGTAGGGTGTGTAGTGGTCGAGCAGATAATCGAGTCGATATGCGCCGGAGAGGCTCATCACGGCCGTCACCGTCAGTCCGATCGTTACCACCGACAGCAGCGCGCCGAAAAACCCGTTGCCCAGCACGTAAATGAAAAAATGATTCGGCAGCCGCCGCTCCAAAATGCGCTGGATGTTCCAGCTCACCCACGCGGGTACGGCTGCAAGCATGAGTGCATCCAGGCCCACCGATGCAAGGTTCCCGTGACCGAATGCCACGTTTGCCAGCAGGATCAGCACCGCGGACGCCACCGCGCGCCAGAAGCCGAACATGAGCGTGAGCGCCGCCATGCCATACAGGTGAAACCCGAGGCCGGGCCGCACCCCGGTACGGATCTGCCACAAGGCCAGCAACGCCACCGTGGCGCCGAGAAACAGATTGAGCCGGGCAGGCGCGGCAAGACGCCGCCAGTCACCGGACTTGGCCCAGCGCCACGCCAGCCAGGCCAACCCCATCCAGCCGGCAACCAGAAAAGTCGCAGGCAGGACGGAAGGAGCGAGGTCCAGCGCGGTAAAATCCATGCTCGAATTCTACGCGATGCCACGCCCATGCCTGCTTCTTCCCGCCCCATGACCGACGATGAACTCGCCGCCTACGACGATTTGCTGCAGTCCATCAGCGACCGCACCGATGTACCGCTGTCCGTGGAATTGCTCGACGGCTTCAGCGCGGCGCTGATCGTCGCGCCGCGGCTCGTCATGCCGAGCGAATATTTCCCTGTGCTGCTCGGTGATGCCGAACGGTCCGTCTTCGAAGACGAGGACATGCTTCGTCTCTTCATGGAAAGCTTCACTCGGCGCTGGAACGAAATCGCAAGCGGCCTCGACGCGCCGGTGGAAAATCTCGCCGACCCCCGGGCCTATGCCCCGCTGATCCTCGACTGGGACGCAATCCTCAAGGACCTGTCCGCTGAGGACATCGCCCCGCTGGCAGAGCATGGCATGCCGTCCTACGCACAGCAGTGGGCCGCCGGCTTCCTGCTGGCGGTGGACTACTGGGAAGATGACTGGGCATTGCCCGAAAACAGCAAGGACGAAGCCTACGTCGACGCCTGCCTCGACCCGTTTTACACCCTCATCACGCCCGACGCTGAATGGACGGCCGACGAACGCGAACTCAGCCGCGAAGCCCACGTCGCCAACGCCATCTGGTCAGTCTACGACCTGCGCGAATTCTGGCGCGATCGCGGTCTCGCCCCGAGCGAACCGATCCGCAAGGTCGCCACGCCCGGCCGCAACGACCCCTGCCCCTGCGGCAGCGGAAAAAAATACAAGAAATGCTGCGGCGCGGAAACCTGACTGGAAAGCAGGATTTTGGATTCAGGATCCAGGATCCAGGGAATGAGCGGCCGGAGGCCGCGATATTGATACTCTTGCCTCCTTGCCTCTTGCCTCTTGTCTCTTGCCTCTAACCAATGAACCTCGTCCTCTTCGATCTCGACAACACCCTCCTCGCCGGCGATTCCGATTATGAATGGGGGCAGTTCCTCATCGCCAAGGGCGCGGTGGACGGCCCACATTACGAAGCGAAGAACCGCGCCTTCTACGAGGATTACAAGGCCGGCCGCCTCGACATCTACGCCTTCCTCGCCTTTGCGCTGCGGCCGCTCGCCACCCACTCGCGCGCGCAGCTCGACGCCTGGCACGCCGAATACATGGCCACCCGCATCCGCCCGATGATTCCCCAGGCCGCCCGCGACCTCGTCAACCGGCACCTGGCAAGCGCCGACCTCGTCGCCGTCATCACCGCCACCAACAGCTTCGTCACCGCCCCGATCGCACGCGAATTCGGCATCCCACATCTCATCGCCACCGATCCCGAGGAAGTCGACGGCCGGTTCACCGGCGAAGTGGCCGGCACACCCTGCTTTCGCGAAGGCAAGGTCACCCGCATCGAGCAGTTCCTCGCCGAACGCGGCACCACGCTCGAACGTCTCGACGACAGCTGGTTCTACAGCGACTCGCACAACGACCTGCCGCTGCTGGAGAAGGTGCGCCATCCAGTCGCCGTCGACCCGGACCCCACTTTGCGCACAGAGGCCGAAGCGCGCGGCTGGCCGGTCATCTCGCTGCGCGGCTGACGTTCCGCACCGGCCGATGCGGCGCGCGAGGAGTGAAGCGCCGCCCCACACATGAATTCGTCGCCCGGCGGCGGTATCATTAGGGCATGGCTGCCCCGTCTCCCCTCGCCGAAAGCGTCGCCCACCAGCGCGAACAGCTCGCCAACATGCTGCGCGAACCGCTGGCGCTGGCCGCCGAAGCATGCAGCCGTGCCTGGCCCAGCCGCGCCGGACTCAACGCCGCGCTGATCCACGCCCTCGCCTCGTTGCCCGCGTGCAAATACCTGTACGTGCTCGACACGCACGCCATCCAGTTGTCCGACAACATCAGCCACGAAGGCCTCGTCGAAACCGACTACGGACGCGACCGCTCCGACCGGCCCTACATGAAGGAAGCCGTGCCCAGCCAGGGCTTCCTGCTGTCCGAGGCCTACATCAGCCTGCGCGCCAAGCGCCCCTCGCTCACCGCCATCCAGATCGTGCGCGACGACAGTGGCCGCGTGCTCGGCTTCGTCGGTGCCGACTTCGACCTGCGCGACCTGCCGCTGACCCGCAAGCTGTACGAGGAACCCACCTACTGGCGCCAGATCAAGGGCGACCCCGCGATCCGCAGCGCCGTGTTCCACCAGACGCGCAGCGACAGCCAGCTCGACCTGCACCTCGACACCGCGCTCGGCATCATGGTCGAACTCATGGAAGCGCATGGCGTATTCCACGGCAAGCTGCACTTCTCCAGCAGCCGCGCCACCATCTGGCTGGTCGACGACCCCTACCGCTACCGCCTGCTCGACATCGAGGCGCTCACCGATCCCGACACCTGCCTCATCTACCCGCACCAGGACTACCCCGCCGACGCCGTCGTCCCCAGGGAAAAAATCCGCCCCATCCTCGAAGCCCTGCGTGCCCTGCGCTTCATGGACGAAACCTTCTACCTGCGCGCCGGCTCCCTCAACATCTTCAACGGCATGGTCGGCCTCACCTTCTCCTGTGACGGCTCGCACTACATCCCGTGGAACGAATTCCTCGGCAAGGGCTACGATTTCTGGGCACCCGCGGCAGCGGCGGGGCAGAGCTGCCCGGTTTGAGCCCTTGCCGGAGTTTCCGGCACACGCGCCCTCCTTCCATTGCGCGACGTAGGCCCCGGCTGTAGGAGGCCCGCCCCCGGGCCGATCGGGGCGTAGCTTCTGCCAGCGACTCAAGTGCCGCGGCAGCGGCAGCGGCAGCGGCTTGCCACAACGCAATGCTTGCCGCACACTGGCAAAAACGACAATAACGCTGCGGAGAATCCCGACAACAAAAAATCCACAGTATTTTGAGCAAACTCGACGAACTCTATCGCCTGCACCACCTTCTGGACGGGCGGCGAACCGGTATCTCGCGCGCCACACTCATCGGTGAGCACCGCTTCGCGCGCGCCACACTCGCGCGCCTGATCGCTGACCTGCGCGACAAACTCAATGCCCCGCTCATCCACGACAAGGATCGCGGCGGCTACCGCTACGACACCGCCGACGGCCGCTTCGCCCTGCCCGGACTGTGGTTCACCGCCGACGAACTGCTCGCACTCGTCACGCTGAAACAGCTTCTGTCCAACCTCGAACCCGGCCTGCTCGACGACCACCTGCGCCCCCTGCAAACCCGCATCGACCAGTTGCTCGCGAGTCGCCATCTTGGCGCCGGCGAAACCACCAGCCGCATCCGTCTGCTGAGCATGGCTGCGCGCCACAAGAACCCACGTCATTTCCAGATCGTGGCAGGCGCTGTCCTGCAACGAAAACGCCTCGTCATCGACTACTACAACCGCGAACGCGACGAAACCAGCCAGCGAGAAGTTTCCCCCCAGCGCCTCACCCACTACCGCGACAACTGGTATCTCGATGCCTGGTGCCACGAGAAAAAAGGCCTGCGCATCTTCGCCGTCGAATGCATCCGCGAAGTCGAGCCGCTGGCCAAACGCGCCAAGGCCGTCCCGGAAACCATCCTCGACCGCGAACTCGGAAGCGCCTACGGCATCTTCGCAGGCAAACCGCGTGCTATCGTCGTTCTCGTCTTCACCGCCAGACGTGCCCGCTGGGTGGCCGATGAAATCTGGCACCCGGACCAGCAAGGCCGCTGGCTGGACGACGGGCGTTACGAATTGCGGCTGCCGTATTCGGACGATCGCGAGTTGGTAATGGATATTCTCAAGTACGGGCCGGATGTGGAAGTAACCGGACCGCTCGAGTTGCGCCTGACGGTTGAAAAAACCCTGCGTGTGGCTGCAAGCCAATATCGACAAGGAAAACCGGCGGTCCCAGAAAATGAGAATGAGCATGGGTAATATGGCAAGCACACGCTAGTGGCCTCTGAAAACGAAAGGTAGCTGGATGACCTCGAAGACCTACGAAATCAAATTGGAAATCGCCGGCCCTACGGCCATCTGGACGCGCCCGGATACTGGCGACTCGCCCGGCACTTATCCCGCGCCGACACGCTCGGCGGCCAAGGGCATCTTCGAGGCGATCCTCTGGAATCCGGCGGTCGAGATCGTGCCGACCCGAGTCGAGATTTGCGAACCGCTTGTCTACCACCACTACGCAACCAACTACGGCGGTCCGCAGCGCAAGAGTGCGCAGATACGCGACGACAACAACTATCAGCTTTTTGCCACGGTACTAGTAAATGTGCGCTACCGACTCTACGCGGACCTGAACTCCGTTTCGCGCAGCGATTTCCCACCCAAAATCCTGTACTGGCTCGAACGCACGCGATCACCCTGCCACGCTTTCAAGGAGATTTTCGAGCGCCGTCTCAAACGCGGGCAATGTCATTACGTGCCGAGTCTGGGCTGGCGCGAATTCGCCCCAAACTACGTCGGCAGGCTGCAAATCGCTCTTTACCCAACACAAGCCGACCTCAACTTAAGCCTGCCGTCGATGCCGGATCAGGTTTTTCACAAACCGACCTATGGCGAGCACGCGTTGGCTTACGAACAAGGTCTCGTGATCGAATCAGGCATACTGGCCTACGGTGCGGACCATGCTGAATGAACTGCTCCAGGCGGCGAGAGCGATCCCCAGCTTGCCCGCAACACTGCACAAATCACTGAAGGCCCTGCCCAAATACCCCGCTTTCAAGGTTCTGATCGACGCACAGGATGCAATCGTCGAAGTGCAGTTTTTATCTGCCGACCAATTGAATGGGCTGCGCAAGTGGCAGCCCGGCGGCAATGGTTTCAGCACGCCGGTTTTCAATGTACCGCCTCTGTTTCAGCTCGACCTCGGTAAATCACTGGACGGCGCGCGCGACGCTACGGCAGAGGAATGGGCACAAACATTTTCAGAAATTCAGGCACGCTGCGGCGCGCTGCAAGGCTCATGGCTAGATAGCCGTTCGGGAAATCTCAACGAAAAATGCCGCAAATCGCTCGCCGACATTCCCGCACAGTTGCAGGTGCTGCTGCCAAACGATGATGACTACGTCGTACTGCGCACCCTGCTGCAACGCCTGCATAGCCTGACACCTGAGCGCTTCTTCCCCGAACTCGCACGCAGGCTGGAAATGCAACTGTCGCACGCTTACGACGCAGACCTCTTCAAGCTCTACTGCGCCGCCAGCGACGCGGAAGCTGCCAAGCCCTGCAATCTGCTGCTGGACATGCCGGACTGGGACCTCATCGGCAATGCCCCGGTTACATCAATGCTTACGACAACACTGCTGAATACCTTGCTGACGCAACTCGCAATACCCGGCGATGAAGCTCCATTGGCCTCGACCGACGCCTATGGCTATGCCGCCGCTAGCGTGAGTGACAAATTCGCAGATATTATCGTCCCCGGCCTTGGCAAAGTTATCCTGCGCGCCATGACCAAGGACGCACCCTGCCAGTACCGCTACGGCAAGGCCGATGCCGATTCCTTCGTCGTCGGCATCGAGTCGCGCGACCGCGCGAAGAGCGCGTTGGAATATCTGACCCAGCCCGGACGCCGTGGCAAAACTTGGCAATTCCGGGGTGGCAATCTGTTCCTGTTCTATCCCGAGCGCGAACTGCGGGTGCTTGACGACGTAAACCCAGCCGATATTTGCAGCCTGCCCGACGACGAGGACGATGAAGACGCCGCCAAAGCGACCGCTACCGCAGGCTTCGAAGCCCGCGCGGAACGTATCGCCGCGGCGCTCGAAGGCAAAGCGCGCGAATCCGAAACGCCGGTGCATCTCATCGTGCTGCGCAAGCCAGACGGCCACCGCACGAAGCTCGTCGCGCACCACACCTTCACGATGGCGCATCTCCTCGGGGCCGCCCGCGCCTGGATTGCCGGAGCGAAAGCCTGTCCGCCCATTGCTTTCGCGCGCTGGGGCAAGGCCAAGGGCGAGCGCCACGACATCGAGCCCGCGACGCCTTACCCCTATCAGGTGGCGAGCTGGCTCAACACCTTCTGGGTTCGCGGCGACGAGAACCAGGGCAAGCTCAGCACATTTTCCGCCGAAGACACGTTAAGCCTGCTGCTCGTCACCGACGGTCCGAAAGTCCAGATGGCACAGCGCGCGCTACGCCACGCGTTGGTAGGCTGGGCCGGTTTCCTGATCGCCGCTGGCGCGCGCGAACACGCTTCCGTCATCCTCAAGGCCGGCGACAAACGCGCCGCCGCGCTAGCCGCATTGCCGGCGATTCTGGCCTTGCTGCTTTTCAAATCCGAATCACGCATCAACCGGGAGGGAATCATGGCGTCACCCGCTTTTCTCGTCGGCAGGCTCCTGGCGTTGGCCGACAGCCTGCACTTTCAATACTGCCAAGGCGTGCGCAACGGCCAGGTGCCGGGGCAATTGCTCGGCAACGCGCTGATGGCGACGGCGCTGGAAACGCCGGAAGCGGCGCTCGCGCTGTACGCGCAGCGTATCCTGGCTTATCAGGCTTGGGCGAAAACCTGCAAGCCACAAGGCAACGGGCCGGAAGCTCGCGCCAAGCATTTTCTTAATCAGCTTGGCGATGTCTGTTCGGAAATCAGCCTGCTCAACATTCCCGCGCGCGCCAGCGACGCCGACAAGGCGCAACTCATCCTCGGCTACCTCGCTAAATCACCCGGCAAGGCCGAACCCAACCCGACCGAACCCACTCAGGAGGATCAACTGTGAAACCCATGCTCACCTACACTAAGGATGTCGGCAACTTCAAACGCGGCACCGGCCTGCTCGTCATCGAAGTCCGCAATTCCAACCCCAACGGCGACCCCGACCGCGACAGCGACCCACGCCAACGCCCGGACCAGCGCGGGGAAATCTCGCCGGTTTCGTACAAGCGCAAGCTGCGCGATCTGGTCGAATGGAAAGGCGAAGTCTGGGACGCTCTCTCCGCCGATCTGCAACTCGACGCCGCGCGGTTCGGCATCCTCGAATCGCGTGGGCGCGACCGCGCTGTAATCGCCAAACAACTCACCGGGGATGGCCAGGCATTCAAGGGGGCCTATTGGGACGGACGCGTGTTCGGCAACACCTTTCTCGAAAGCATGAAGGACGACGAAGCCAAGAAACACGGCTTCAAGGAAGATGAGATCAAGCAGTTCAAGGCCAACGCCATACGCACCGGCTGCGTCCATTTCGGCCTCGGCCTCTCGGTTGCGCCGATCCAGATCGAGCGTCACACCAACACCAACAAGGCTGGCGTGCAGGACGACAAGGATCGTGGCATGGCCCCGATGGGCTACCGCTTCGTGCCGCACGGCCTTTATCTCATGCCTTTCTTCGTCAACCCCAGCGCCGCCGCGCGCACCGGCTGCACCGGCGAAGACATCGCGCTCATGCTCGAACTCATCCGCTACGCCTATCCTCACACCCGCTCCCACGCCCGCCCGGCGGTCGATCTCGCCCGCGCCTGGTACGTTGAGCACGCCGACAAGCTCGGCTCGTGCTCGGACTTCGCCATCCTCGACGCGCTCGCGCCGACCAAGCTAGGCGATCCGGACACGCCGTCCAAGAACATCAGTGATTACCAGATTCCCACCGCACTGCCCGACGAACTCACGAACAGGAAAGACCGGCACGGCAATCCGGCGTTGACGCTGATCGACCTGCTCTGAGCACGATGGACTGGCTCGCCCACAGCGCGAAGCGCGGCTGTCCGGCGCAGACCTACGGCGACCACGTCGGATGTGCTGTCGCCAAAGCACGGCAGGTCGCCGTCGACGCCAGCCTCGGCCTGCCGCAGTCCGAGCCCTTCATCGAAACGGTCACGCTGGGCACCGAGTTCCACGATCTCGGCAAGCTCGACGACGACAATCAGGCGGTTCTGGCTTCGCCCACCGGCAAGACGTTGCCGCGCGACCATGTCGATCCTGGCGTAAAGCATCTGTTCGGGTTGGGTAGCGACACCGCGCGCTTCGCCGGGGTATTGGCCTACTCTCACCATCGCGGTTTGCCGGATATCCCCGAGCAAACCGGGCGGAAGTCGAAAGCCTGGCGTGGCGATGAAAGCGGCGAACGCAGCGACCCGGACACCGTCATCGCCCGCACCGCGCAGTATCTGGACGAATACCTGCGGCGTCACCATGAGGCTTTGCAGCGCGGCGCAACGTCTCCGGACACGCATAGCTTCAAACCCGACGCGCTCGATTTGCGTCTCGCGCTAAGCTGCCTGGTCGATGCCGACCACGGCGATACCGCGCGACACTACGGTGCACCCTTGCCCGCCGCGCCCTTACTTCATGCCGAGGCGCGACTGGTCGCGCTAGATGCTTACGTCGAAAACCTTGGGCACGGTGCTACAGGCCGCGAGGCAGAGCGCGCGGCAAACCGTCGGGCACATTATTTCGCCTGCCGCGACGCTGCCCCCACGCCGTCTCTGGTTGAATGCGACAGCCCCGTCGGCAGCGGCAAGACGACCGCCGTGATGGCACACCTACTCCACGCCGCGCACGCCAAAAACCTGCGCCGCGTATTCGTCGTCCAGCCATTCACCAATATCATCGACCAGTCGGTCGAAACCTACCGCCGTGCCCTGATCCTGCCGAGTGAGGCTGCCGACCACGTCGTCGCCGCGCATCACCACAAGACCGATTTTTCCGATCCGTTGACGCGAGAGCTGACGACGCGCTGGCAGGCCCCGGTTGTCGTCACTACCGCTGTGCAGTTCTTCGAGACGCTGGCCTCTAACCACACATCCAGCCTGCGCAAGCTGCATCAGGTCGCGCGCTCGGCGATCTTCATCGACGAAGCGCACGCCGCACTACCCGCGCACCTGTGGCCGCTCGCCTGGAAATGGCTGCGTGTGCTGGCAACACGCTGGGGCTGTCATGTGGTGCCGGCGTCTGGCTCGCTCGCGCGCTTCTGGGCGCTGAAAGACTTCTACCCCAGACCGATGCACAGCAACGGCCCGAACCCAACGCTCCAATTACCCATGCTCGTCGGCGATACGCTGCGTACTAAACTCGCAGGAGACGAAATCCACCGCATCCACTATCGTCAGCAGCCCGACGCGCTCAGCCTCGATAGCCTGCTTGATTTTCTGGCGGCGCTGCCCGGCCCGCGCATCGCAGTTTTCAACACCGTGCAGACCGCCGCCGTCGTAGCTCGTACGCTGGCGCATAAAGCAGGTCGGCACAGGGTCGAGCACCTTTCGACTGCGCTCACCCCGGCAGACCGCGCTGCAACGCTCGGGCACGTCAAGATCCGCCTCGCGCAACCCGACGACCGCGACTGGACGCTAGTCGCCACCTCGCTGGTCGAAGCCGGGATCGATCTCTCGTTCCGGTCCGGCCTGCGCGAAGCCGCCAGCCTCACCAGCACCCTGCAACTGGGCGGGCGGGTGAATCGCCACAACGAACACGACGAGGCCGAACTCTGGTCAGTAACGCTGCGGCCCGGGCACGGGATACATCCGCATCGTGCCATGCAGGTTTCGGTGAGCGTGCTGGCCAAAATGTTCGCGCGGAATCGGGTAACACCAGAAGCATGTACCGAGGCACTTAAGCTCGAAATCGCAGAGCAGGGGAATTCAGAGAAGATCGAGACACTGTTCAAGCACGAACTCGCCAAAAAATTCCCCGCCGTTGCAGAGGACTTCAAAGTCATCGCTTCAGACACCGTCACCGTGCTGATGCCCGGATCGTTGTTGGACGCGATCAAGGAGGGCGTGCGCGCCGACTGGAAAACCCTGCAAGACCAATGCGTGCAAATCTGGGCGACGCGCAAACTTGATTTTGGGCTACACCCCATCGAAGCCGTGCCCGGCCTGTTCGAATGGACGCTGGCCTACGACGATTTCATCGGCTACATGAGTGGTGCGCTCGACGTAGAACGGGTGAAATCCGGTGCGACGCTGCTGGTCTGAGTTCGATCCATGAAACCGGAACAGGCACGTTGCGGTGGTTTTCAATATTGGTCACTGCCGCCCCACCCAATACCCCGGACGGCGGCTCTGATTAGCGAGTGCGATGATGACGAGCGTATCGGGGAAAACCCGATACACCAGATCAAAGGGAAAACCGTGCAACGGTATGCTGCGCGCCTGAACCTGGACAGGTTTGCCAATGGCTGGGTGTTCACTCAGCAAGGCAAGCGTTTGCCTGACGATTGTTGCGAATTTCCTGCTGATCGTCGCACCCGCCTGGGCCTGCGGGTGCCAGACGTGCCTCACGCACCCGCTTTGCGAAGTTTCTCTTCCAGCCTTGCGAACACTTCTTCACCGGGAATCAATTCGGCAGTTCCGGCGTCGATTTCAGCGATACGACGGGCGATTTCGGCATCCCACGCGGCCTGGACCTCATCGCGAGGGGTGACACTGATCCATAGCCAATCAGCCAGATCCGCGCGTTCTTCAGGGGGGAGCTTCATGGCTTCCACCTTGATTTGTTCGGCAGTCAGTGACATGGGAACCTCCGTTGAGTCGCGCTGAGTACGCATGGCACAGAAGATACGCCCCGCGTCGGCCATGATCAACCCTGATCCCATACCGCTGTCCGCCCTCAACCACTGGGCGTACTGCCCGCGCCGTTGCGGACTGATCCACCAGGAAGGTGAATTCACCGACAACCTTCATACCGCACGAGGAAACGCCGAGCACGCGCGCGTGGATCGAGTCGCGTACGAAACACTGAAAAGCGGCGTGCGTGCCGAGTTCGCGCTGCCCGTCTGGTCGGATCGCTGCGGCCTGATCGGCAAGTGCGACGTGGTCGAGTTCTGGCCGGATGGCACAGTCTATCCAGTCGAGTACAAACACGGCCCCAAACGCAAGTGGCTCAACGACGACATCCAGCTCGCCGCCCAAGCCATGTGCCTGGAAGACATGCTGGGCCGACCTGTCACGCAGGGCGCCATATTTCACGCCAGCAGCCATAGGCGGCGCGAAGTGGAGATCACGCCAGAACTGCGGAGACTGGTGATCGAAACCGCCGAGGCGATTCGCGCAATATTGTTGACGGGCAAGCTGCCGCCGCCGGCAAACGATGCACGCTGCAAGGAATGTTCGCTGAAAGAGATTTGCCAGCCGGAGGCGCTGGCAGAGAAGAACCGACAGCGCGGCTTGGCACGCACGTTGTTTGCGCCCGACAGTGGGGTCAGCCCGTGACCAGCCGCGCGATGCACGCCGCCGGGCTGAGGATTTCCACGCCTGCATCAGGCGGAAAATGCCGCACGTTGCCGGTGACGATCGGGCAGGCCGCGGCAAGGGCGGCGGCAATGAAGATGGCGTCGTCGACATGGGGCAGCCCGACCAGGCGGATAGGCGCTGGCCGGATGGGTTGCGCCAGCCCCTCCATGTCGGAGAGGAGTTCATCCACCTGTTGCCGCGCAAAGCCAAAACGCGCGCGACGCAGCACTTCCGCATATTCGTCGAGAATCTCCACACTCACGACTGGCGTGAGTTCGAGTGTGCGGATTTTTTCGACGACCAGGCCTGGGCTGCCGTGCCGATTGATGAGTGCCGACACCAGGACATTGGTATCAACGACCGCCAGCATTGCGCTCGCGCCGTTCTTTGCGCATCGCCGCGATCTCCGTGTCGATCTCTTCCATTGTCATGTCGCTCAGGCCTGCCTGCTGAGCGTGCGCCTGCATCTTGCGCACCGTCGCACCAAAGCGCTCAGCGCGTATGGCGCGCAGCATATTTTCCAGTTCGTCCGGCCTGGCATTCAGCAACAGGGCAAACGGTTTGCCGTTGCGGGTGATGACAACCTCTTCGCCAGCCTCGACCTTTTCCCAGACCTTGGCCGATTCGGCGCGCAACTCGCGAACAGTGACGAAATCCATGACGACCCCCAAAACACATTTGTGTACCTTACTGTAGCCCAATAATGCACCAGATACAAAACACCCTCTATGTCATGGCGCCCCAGGCCTACGCCCACCTGGACAACGCCACCGTGCGCATCGACATCGATCGCGAAAAGAAGCTCCAGGTGCCGCTGCACCATGTCGGCGGTCTGGTCTGCTTTGGCAATGTCATGGTCTCGCCCGCTCTCATGCACCGGCTGGCCGACGAAGGCAAGTCGCTGGTGCTGCTGGACGATTCCGGCCATTTCAAGGCGCGGCTCGAGGGCCCGGTTTCCGGCAACATCCTGCTGCGCCAGGCACAGCATCGCGCGGCGAGCGATGCTTCCGTCACGCTCGAAATCGCGCGCGCCTGCGTCGCCGGTAAGCTCAGGAACAGCCGCGCCGTGTTGCAGCGCGGCGCACGCGAATCTGGGAATGAGGCCGAAACCGCTCAGCTCAATCGCGCCGTCGACAACCTGGCCGCCTCATTGCGCGCCGCTGCAGCCGCCACCACTGCGGACGAACTGCGGGGCGTCGAAGGCGAGGCCGCGCGCGGCTATTTCGAAGCGCTGAATCTCGTCGTCAAGGCGCCCTTCCGCGCCGCGTTTCAGCTCAACGGCCGCACTCGCCGGCCACCGCTGGACCCGTTCAACGCACTGATTTCGTTTCTCTACGCGATGCTCATGAACGACTGCCGTTCGGCACTTGAAGCCGCCGGCCTCGACCCTCAACTCGGCTTCCTCCACAGCGTTCGCCCCGGGCGCGCTGCGCTGGCGCTGGACCTGCAGGAAGAATTCCGGGCGATCCTATGTGATCGTCTGGCGCTCACGCTCATCAATCGCGGGCAAATCGGCGAAAAGGATTTCGACCTGCGCGAAGGCGGTGCCGTCATGCTCAACGACAAGGGCCGGCGTGCTGTCGTCGCCGCCTGGCAAGAACGCAAGCAGGAAGAGGTTACGCATTCGCTGACAGAAACCAAGCTCCCGCTCGCCCTGTTACCCTTCATTCAGGCACGCTTCATCGCGCGCACTTTGCGTGGCGAAATGGAAAGCTATTTGCCCTATCTGGCCAGGTAAGCTCATGCTCATCATCGTCACCTACGACGTTTCCACTGAAACCGCCGCCGGACGCAAACGCCTGCGCCGCGTCGCCAAAGCCTGCGAAAGGGTCGGCCAGCGCGTACAAAAATCCGTCTTCGAATGCACCGTTGACGAGATGCAGTTCGAACAGCTTGAGCGCGAACTCTTGACTGAAATCGACACGGCACAGGACAACCTTCGCTTTTATCGAATCACCGAACCGGTAGGCCTTCGCGTCAAGCAACACGGCCGTTTCCGCTCCGTAGACTTCGAAGGCCCCCTCGTCGTATGACGCGCGAACCCGCATCGACACTGAAATCTTCGGCGTTTCGCGCGCGTGATAACACCTTGTTCTTTAACAACCTGGAATCCGACACTTGCTCCTCACACCCTTGTCGCATTGCCTCGCGCCGCAGATTCGCGCAAACTGGTTTCGCTTCGCAAAGCAAACAACAGGTTGCAGCAGCGGAGTATCGCCCGGCCTCACGGCCGGGCGCGGATTGAAACTTTTTGAATCTCACGTTGCCGGCCGTGTGGAACAGTATCGCCCGGCCTCACGGCCGGGCGCGGATTGAAACATCGTTAGGCCGCCCACTACATGCGCGCTCAAGTGTATCGCCCGGCCTCACGGCCGGGCGCGGATTGAAACAATAGTGATGCGGGTTTCAAAAGTCGCTGGCTTGCGTATCGCCCGGCCTCACGGCCGGGCGCGGATTGAAACAGCCAGTAGGTGCTGGCGGCGGCGGTCTCGCGCGGTATCGCCCGGCCTCACGGCCGGGCGCGGATTGAAACTTGATTGCGACGTGTCTCCGGTCGGCGCGCGCAGGTATCGCCCGGCCTCACGGCCGGGCGCGGATTGAAACTCGCATGGGATGACCAAGCTGCCAGCCGGAAGTGGTATCGCCCGGCCTCACGGCCGGGCGCGGATTGAAACTGGTGCCGGTCGAGCGTGTCCAGCCTGTATGACGTATCGCCCGGCCTCACGGCCGGGCGCGGATTGAAACAGCTTGTTCCAGCTCACGTGCAGCGGGCGCGGGCGTATCGCCCGGCCTCACGGCCGGGCGCGGATTGAAACAGCAACAAGGGCACCGCCGCGCTCTCGGCCGCCACGTATCGCCCGGCCTCACGGCCGGGCGCGGATTGAAACATCAGGTGGAGCAGGTGATCGACGTGCAGGATCTCGTATCGCCCGGCCTCACGGCCGGGCGCGGATTGAAACTCTCAGCACGGCGGCATTCTGGTCGAGCTGCGAAGTATCGCCCGGCCTCACGGCCGGGCGCGGATTGAAACCAGATGGCGTGAGGCACACGACAAGCCAAGCATCGTATCGCCCGGCCTCACGGCCGGGCGCGGATTGAAACGATTTCGGCGTCGGCGTCGGAAAGTGCGTCGTCGATGGTATCGCCCGGCCTCACGGCCGGGCGCGGATTGAAACAAGTTGTGCGCCGGTGCGCGGCGCACTGGATGCCGCGTATCGCCCGGCCTCACGGCCGGGCGCGGATTGAAACGCTTGCTGGTGGTGCAGGCGAAATCGCAGTGGCGGTATCGCCCGGCCTCACGGCCGGGCGCGGATTGAAACATGGATTGAAAATCCTGATGCGTAGTGCAGAGACGGTATCGCCCGGCCTCACGGCCGGGCGCGGATTGAAACTTGGGTGGACCCAGAACTGCATTCCAGCCAGCACGTATCGCCCGGCCTCACGGCCGGGCGCGGATTGAAACGTCGGTTGGCTGCCAGATGGCCTGCTTGCGGCGGGTATCGCCCGGCCTCACGGCCGGGCGCGGATTGAAACCTCTTCGATCTCCTTGATGCGCACCTGGAACAAATGTATCGCCCGGCCTCACGGCCGGGCGCGGATTGAAACCAGGTGGGCAAGCCGTCCAGTGAGGCCGGATGCAAGGTATCGCCCGGCCTCACGGCCGGGCGCGGATTGAAACAGCGCCTCCACCAGCTTTCCCGTTTCCGGCGCGCCGGTATCGCCCGGCCTCACGGCCGGGCGCGGATTGAAACCTGTCGATTCTAACGGGATCGTAACGCCAGTGACGTATCGCCCGGCCTCACGGCCGGGCGCGGATTGAAACGTCGGACTGGCACGGCGATGCGCAGAACTGCTCGGTATCGCCCGGCCTCACGGCCGGGCGCGGATTGAAACACGTGATCGCCGGCATCGACGTAGCGGTCATCCACGTATCGCCCGGCCTCACGGCCGGGCGCGGATTGAAACTCGATAGGGTCAATGTCGGGCTGGTGCGCGTGGGTGTATCGCCCGGCCTCACGGCCGGGCGCGGATTGAAACCATGATCTGAGCGGCGCGCAGCACGCGTGCCAGGGGTATCGCCCGGCCTCACGGCCGGGCGCGGATTGAAACAAGCCTACCGTGCCGTCTTCGTCGATGCTTGCCAGCGTATCGCCCGGCCTCACGGCCGGGCGCGGATTGAAACATCTGCCATCAATACACCACCTGAGCCGCTTCAATGTATCGCCCGGCCTCACGGCCGGGCGCGGATTGAAACAGGTACGCATTCCAGACTGTTGCCTGTCGCGTTTGCGTATCGCCCGGCCTCACGGCCGGGCGCGGATTGAAACTTCGGCGAATCGGCGACCGTTCGGCACGGCGACGGTATCGCCCGGCCTCACGGCCGGGCGCGGATTGAAACAACCTTGCAGGCGAGTCTCGGCATGGTGGCCTCCTGTATCGCCCGGCCTCACGGCCGGGCGCGGATTGAAACGGCTTCAGCGGGGACATAGACGGGCACCTCTTTGGTATCGCCCGGCCTCACGGCCGGGCGCGGATTGAAACCGTCCGGTGCAGGCGGTAGATCGTAAGCTGCACCGTATCGCCCGGCCTCACGGCCGGGCGCGGATTGAAACTCGGTGAGATACACCACGGCCACGTCGGCGCTTGTGTATCGCCCGGCCTCACGGCCGGGCGCGGATTGAAACATGTTCGGCCACGCCTCCGGCAGCTACGCGCTGGGTATCGCCCGGCCTCACGGCCGGGCGCGGATTGAAACCGCCTCGGCTTCACCGAGTCCAAGAGTCCGTGGGGCGTATCGCCCGGCCTCACGGCCGGGCGCGGATTGAAACGATTTCGTGCGAGACGACAGGATACGAATTCGCCGGTATCGCCCGGCCTCACGGCCGGGCGCGGATTGAAACACAACCGGCGAACACGCGGAATGATGCACTCTGCGGTATCGCCCGGCCTCACGGCCGGGCGCGGATTGAAACGGTGTGAGCGGCTATGCGTTCGCCACCAGTGCGGCGTATCGCCCGGCCTCACGGCCGGGCGCGGATTGAAACGGCGAATGCACGTTGCACACCCTGCTGCACGGACGTATCGCCCGGCCTCACGGCCGGGCGCGGATTGAAACAGCCTTACGGGGAGCCGTGCTAACTTCGACGCGGCGTATCGCCCGGCCTCACGGCCGGGCGCGGATTGAAACGATCCGCACATGCCGTGCGTTCACCAAATCAGCAACGTATCGCCCGGCCTCACGGCCGGGCGCGGATTGAAACATGGATAAGCTACTCGCATACATCAACAGCCTGGACGTATCGCCCGGCCTCACGGCCGGGCGCGGATTGAAACGAGCAGACCGAGGGAAACATCGGCCCAGAGACTGGTATCGCCCGGCCTCACGGCCGGGCGCGGATTGAAACAAGTGGGTACATCACCTTGTGCTGCCGCTCCAAAGAGTATCGCCCGGCCTCACGGCCGGGCGCGGATTGAAACACGATCACGTCGCGGCTCAGACGGGCCATTTTGGGTATCGCCCGGCCTCACGGCCGGGCGCGGATTGAAACCCATCACCCATTGCCGCGAGGTTCCGCGCTCTAGGGTATCGCCCGGCCTCACGGCCGGGCGCGGATTGAAACGGATTCAGCGGGGACATAGACGGGCACCTCTTTGGTATCGCCCGGCCTCACGGCCGGGCGCGGATTGAAACAGCGCCGAGGCAAAGCATCCGCCGTCCTCGCCAAGGTATCGCCCGGCCTCACGGCCGGGCGCGGATTGAAACTTGTTGGTGGATGCGTAGTTGCCGGCAGTGGTGGGTATCGCCCGGCCTCACGGCCGGGCGCGGATTGAAACATCAACAATCCTGGTACGGGGGCGCTCGGAAGCAAGTATCGCCCGGCCTCACGGCCGGGCGCGGATTGAAACCGTTTCGCCGAGTTCATCGCATTGCGGAGGTATAGTATCGCCCGGCCTCACGGCCGGGCGCGGATTGAAACGTTTCAGCCCGAGCCGCTTCAATGCGGTCGCCATGTATCGCCCGGCCTCACGGCCGGGCGCGGATTGAAACTGGTACAGGCCAATCGACAACTGCAGCGGAACGCGTATCGCCCGGCCTCACGGCCGGGCGCGGATTGAAACTTGATCCGTTCGAGCTTCCCGACCTGGCGGCGATTGTATCGCCCGGCCTCACGGCCGGGCGCGGATTGAAACAACGACCTGTCCGCCATTTGCGGCAAGGGCCGCGGTATCGCCCGGCCTCACGGCCGGGCGCGGATTGAAACGATCTTCTCCGGCATCGGTGGGCTGTTCGGCTTCGTATCGCCCGGCCTCACGGCCGGGCGCGGATTGAAACAAGGTTGAACATGTTGATTACCTTCGTCGTTGAATTGTATCGCCCGGCCTCACGGCCGGGCGCGGATTGAAACGGGCGCCTTTGCTGCTGCCATGCTAGGGGTATCACGTATCGCCCGGCCTCACGGCCGGGCGCGGATTGAAACAATGACGTTCGAAAACTTCGTCCGCGACATTCTGGTATCGCCCGGCCTCACGGCCGGGCGCGGATTGAAACAGACCGTCAGCGCCAAGATGCTGACGCGCACCGGCGTATCGCCCGGCCTCACGGCCGGGCGCGGATTGAAACCACCCATCCGCCTGAGCGTGCGTGAGCAAAGCAGGTATCGCCCGGCCTCACGGCCGGGCGCGGATTGAAACGTACAGCGCCAAAGCATGCGCGATGCTCAGGCACAGTATCGCCCGGCCTCACGGCCGGGCGCGGATTGAAACATGTTGCGCCAGGTTGCGGCGAAGATCGTGCGGTATGTATCGCCCGGCCTCACGGCCGGGCGCGGATTGAAACGCGGATGCGGGCGATGATGAGTTGGCCGGCGGATAGTATCGCCCGGCCTCACGGCCGGGCGCGGATTGAAACGAGATGCTGCCAGAGCGCACCAGCGGCGTGGTCGAGTATCGCCCGGCCTCACGGCCGGGCGCGGATTGAAACGTTGTGCAGCCTCAGCGCTGGCCCTGCGGCCACTGGTATCGCCCGGCCTCACGGCCGGGCGCGGATTGAAACACTAATTCCGCCGTGATGATGATCGGCGACTTTGGGTATCGCCCGGCCTCACGGCCGGGCGCGGATTGAAACACCACCAGCTACAGAATCACTAAGTCCATACATGGTATCGCCCGGCCTCACGGCCGGGCGCGGATTGAAACACGCTGTGGTAGGTCCGTAGCCCGATGAAGATTTCCGTATCGCCCGGCCTCACGGCCGGGCGCGGATTGAAACAAGGTTGAACATGTTGATTACCTTCGTCGTTGAAGTATCGCCCGGCCTCACGGCCGGGCGCGGATTGAAACTGGTACAGGCCAATCGACAACTGCAGCGGAACGCGTATCGCCCGGCCTCACGGCCGGGCGCGGATTGAAACACGTCAGGACCACCTCGCCCATGCACGTGCGGTAGTATCGCCCGGCCTCACGGCCGGGCGCGGATTGAAACATGCTGGCACCATGCAATCCGCCCACCACGGGCGTATCGCCCGGCCTCACGGCCGGGCGCGGATTGAAACCATGGTGTAGCGGCTAGTGACGAACTGAACGATTCGTATCGCCCGGCCTCACGGCCGGGCGCGGATTGAAACACTAATTCCGCCGTGATGATGATCGGCGACTTTGGGTATCGCCCGGCCTCACGGCCGGGCGCGGATTGAAACTCTTCGGTGAGCATGTCGTAGGCGCTGATTCCTTGTATCGCCCGGCCTCACGGCCGGGCGCGGATTGAAACATCGACACGCTGGCCTTGGTTTCGGTAGTCAGGCGTATCGCCCGGCCTCACGGCCGGGCGCGGATTGAAACAATTTGATACTGATTGCTACTGTTGCCATGTCGGAGTATCGCCCGGCCTCACGGCCGGGCGCGGATTGAAACCGCTTGGGCGGCGCACGCTTGGCGTCGGTCAGGATGTATCGCCCGGCCTCACGGCCGGGCGCGGATTGAAACTGTCGTTTTCCTGCTTGCCTGGATGCTCGGCCTGGTATCGCCCGGCCTCACGGCCGGGCGCGGATTGAAACTGCCCTGGTGTTTATGTAGACGCCATCCACCAGCGGTATCGCCCGGCCTCACGGCCGGGCGCGGATTGAAACATGCGCGGATGCAGGCGCAGATGCACGTGCACCGGCGTATCGCCCGGCCTCACGGCCGGGCGCGGATTGAAACATGTTGCGCAAGTCGCCGCCTGCCAGCATCAGGAAGTATCGCCCGGCCTCACGGCCGGGCGCGGATTCAACCTGCGCATCGTCGGCGCGAAGGATCAGTCGACGTGAGCGGCTTCTGCCAGTACCTTCGCCGCCCACTGGTTCAAACTGGTTCCCGCAGCCTGCGCGGCAACCAGAGCGGCGCCGTGCACCTCTGGAGGAATGCGCAGCATCAGGCGGCCGGAGCTTGGTTTGTTTGGATCCTGGCCGAGTTTTGCGCATGCGGCCAGATAGTCGTCTACAGACTCGTGAAACGCCGCTTCCAGCTCTGTTACCGATTCCCCGTGAAACGAAACGATGTCGCGGATGCCGGCGAGACGCCCAACGAAAATTTTGTCGCGGTTGTCGTATTCGATGCGGGCGGTGTACCCGCGATAGGTCATGATGTTGTTCATGGTGTCACTCCAATCTGTTCCAGAAATTCACGTGCGGCGATAACGCGATACCGCAATGCTTCCTTGCCTGGATGCGGCCTGTGGAAATACACCCGCTTGCCGTCCTTCTCGAAGGTCACGGACGATCCTGCACCTTCAACGACGCGGCATCCTGCCGCAACCAGCAACGCTTCGATCCGAGACCATTCAAGAGTGCCATTGACCGGCGTAGCGAAGATGGCATCGAGCGTCTTGCGATGTCTGCTGTTCATGCCGCACATGATAGCAACTCTTGCAATCATAAGCAATCAATATTTGCTATCACACCGATAGCTTTCCATCTTGATTACGACAGCAGGCAGCCGCTATTGGCGTTCTGGAGAACGCCGCACGCCTTCCTAGGCGGGGTTGGCGCCGGCAAGACGTTTGCCGGCGCGATGGCAATCCTGCGCGCACCAGCTTCGGTCAGCACGGCGGTCGCGCCGACGGCCGACATGACCGGGGAACCATACAAGGCGCTGACGATTGCCGGCCCGCTGGTGCAGGAAGGGCGCCGCGGCACGGGCGACCGCTACAAGCTGTTGCGTACCGGGCAGATTCATTTCCGCAGCACCGACTACCCGGAGCGTTTGTGCGGCCACAAACTCGGCTGGTTCTGGTTCGACGAGGCGACGCAGTTGCCGGACGAAGACGTGTGCATGATTATGATCGGCCGCCTGCGCCTGAAGCCAGGGCGTGGCTGGTCACCATGACACTCAACGGGTTCAACTGTCTCTATGCGTAGTTCGCGCACGAGGCTTCGGTGAACCGCGTATGCTGGATTTTGGAATGCAGGACAGCCTGCCGTACTGCTTGCCATGGCCGCAACTGCGCCTTGAGCAACACGCCATCTCCTCGACATGGCGCGGCGGCAAGACCTTCAGGCTGCCCAAGGGCGTTTCCACTACTCGAAAAGAACAACATGGCGAGACCGCTCACGAGGGATCCCGCACCTGCCCGGGACCCCGACACCCCGCTTCAACAATACTCGCGCTGGGGTTGAACCGCCCTGCCGCCCCGGCGGATAATATGCAATTGCCCCGGATTGACTGCCTTGGAAGCCTATCTCCTCATCCTCATATCCACGGTGTTCGTGAACAACATCGTGATGGCCAAGATTCTTGGCCTGTGCCCGTTCATGGGCGTGTCGAAGAAGCTGGAAACGGCCATCGGCATGGGGCTGGCGACGACGTTCGTGCTGACGCTGGCGTCCGGGGCGAGCTACCTCGTCAACGAATACCTGCTCGGGACGGAACTGTTCTATCTGCGCACGCTGTCGTTCATCGTGGTGATCGCAGGCATCGTGCAGTTCACCGAGATGTTCATCCACAAGACGAGCCCGATGCTGTATCAGGTGCTGGGTATCTATCTGCCGCTCATTACGACCAACTGCGCGGTGCTGGGGATTCCGCTGCTCAACGTGCAGGCACGGCACAATTTCGTCGAATCGCTGTTCTTCGGCGCCGGCGGGGCAATCGGTTTTTCGATGGTGCTGGTGCTGTTCGCGGCGGTGCGCGAGCGCATCGAAACCTGTGACGTGCCGGCGCCATTCAAGGGCACGAGTATCGCGATGGTGACGGCCGGATTGATGTCGCTGGCGTTCATGGGTTTTTCGGGCCTGGTCAAGTAATGCTCGCAGCGATCGGGGTGATGGTCCTGCTGGCCGTGGCGATCGGCCTGGTGCTGGGCTGGTCGGCGGTCCGCTTCAAGGTGGAAGGCAATCCGCTGGCGGAGAAGGTCGATGCCATCCTGCCGCAGACGCAATGCGGGCAGTGCGGATATCCCGGCTGCCGCCCCTATGCGGACGCGATCGCCAGCGGCGAGGCCGATATCAATCGCTGCGTCCCGGGCGGTGAGGACGTGGTGAAGAAACTGGCGGACCTGCTGGGCGTCGATCCCAAGCCGCTGGACGGGGCATTGGGCGAACCGAAGCCGAAGTCGGTGGCGTTCATCGACGAGCAGGCCTGTATCGGTTGCACGCTGTGCATCCAGGCCTGTCCGGTGGATGCCATCGTCGGTGCCGCCAAGCAGATGCATACGGTGATCGCCAAGGAGTGCACCGGCTGCGAATTGTGCGTGGCGCCGTGCCCGGTGAACTGCATCAGCATGGTGCCGATCGAGGAGGATCTGCCACACTGGAAATGGAAACACCCGGTGGTGATGATGAAGACCGTGCGCACGGAGACACGCGCATGAGCCGGGAACTGTTCACCTTCCACGGCGGCGTGCACCCGCCCGAACACAAGAGCGAATCGAGTGGCCGACCGCTCCATCCACCGCTGCTGCCGCGCGAGCTGGTGATTCCACTGCGCCAGCATCTGGGCAACCCGGCCAAGCCGATCGTTGAGGTGGGCCAGCGGGTGTTGAAGGGGCAGATGATCGGCGAGGCCGACGGTTACATCTCGACGGCGGTGCATGCGTCGAGTTCGGGTGTGGTGACCGCGGTCGAGATGCGCCCGGTGCCGCACGTATCCCGGCTGCCGGACCTGTGCGTAGTGATCGAGACCGATGGCCAGGACGAATGGATCGAGCGCACGCCGCTCGACCCCCACGCGATGTCGCTGGCCGACCTGCGCATGCACGTGCGCGATCTGGGTATCGCTGGCCTGGGCGGGGCGGTGTTCCCCAGTGCGGTCAAGCTCGATCCCGGTGCACACCATTGTCCCGTACTGATCATCAACGGCGGGGAATGCGAACCCTGGATCACGTGCGACGACCTGCTCATGCGCACCCGCGCGGACGAGATCATGGACGGCGTGGCGATCATGCGCCACCTGCTCGGCAGCCTGCAAATCCTTGTCGGTATCGAAGAGAACAAGCCGGAAGCGATCGCTGCGATGCAGGCCGCCGCCGCGCGACTGGATTTCGCAGTGGAGGTGGTGCCGGTGCCGACGATCTACCCGGGCGGCGGCGCCAAGCAGTTGATTTACACGCTCACCGGCAAGGAAGTGCCATCGGGCAAGCTCTCCACCGACATCGGCATCCAGGTATTCAACGTCGGCACGGCGCAGGCGCTGGCGCGCGCAGTGCGTCACGGCGAACCCCTGATCTCGCGTCTGGTGACGGTGACCGGCCATGTGCTGCGACCACAGAATTACGAAGTGCTGATCGGCACGCCGATGCGCGTGCTGATCGCCGAGGCCGGCGAGCGCGACGGCGCCACCGGCGTGGTGATGGGTGGCCCGATGATGGGCGTGCCGCTGGCATCCGCCGACGTGGCGGTGGTGAAAGCCACCAACTGCGTGCTGGTGCGCTCGGCAGAATTGTTCCCGCCGCTGCCGCGGGAACTGCCGTGCATCCGCTGCACCCGCTGCGCCGACGCGTGCCCCGCAGCGCTGCAACCGCAGGAACTGTTCCGCTTCGCCAAGGCCGGTGATTTCGGGCGTGCACAGGAATACCACCTGTTCGACTGCATCGAATGCGGCTGCTGCAACTACGTCTGCCCCAGCCATATTCCGCTGGTCGACTATTATCGCTACGCCAAGAGCGAGATCTGGGCGCGCGAGAAAGAGAAGCGTGCCGCCGACCTCGCGCGCGAACGCCACGAATTCCGCCAGTTCCGTCTGGAACGCGAAAAGAAGGAGAAGGCCGAGAAGCTCGCCGCCAAGACGCAGGCGGCACGCGCACAGGCTGCGTCGGCGCAGCCCGCCGAATCTCCCGCCACAGCGCCAAGCGAGGCCGACGCCAGGAAAGCGCTGATCGCCGCCGCGCTGGCGCGCGCGCAGGCGAAAAAAGCGGAAACCGCACCCAGGAACACGGAGCACCTCACCCCCGAGCAGCAGCGCACCATCGACGAGATCGAAGCCCGTCGGGCGAAAATCCGTGAACTGGCGCACCAGCCGCTGGAAACCGAAGAGAAGAAATAGCCCATGCCCGCTCCCTTCATTACCGGCCGTGCCAGCGTTACCCAGGTCATGGGCTGGGTGCTTATCGCCCTGCTGCCCGGCATCGCCGTATATGTGTGGCTGTTCGGCCCGGGCATTCTCATCACGCTCGGAATGGCCACGGTCACCGCCCTGGCAGCGGAAGCGGCGATGCTGAAGGCGCGCGGTTACCCGGTGAAACCCTTCCTCGTCGATCTCTCTGCCGTCGTCACCGCCTGGCTGCTGGCGCTGTCACTGCCCTCGCTGGCGCCGTGGTGGCTCATCGTGACGGGTACGCTGTTCGCCATCGTCGTCGCCAAGCATCTCTACGGAGGGCTCGGCCAGAACGTCTTCAACCCGGCGATGGTCGGCTATGCCGTGCTGATCGTCTCCTTTCCCGTGCAGATGACGCAGTGGGCGGGTCCGCTGGCACTCACCGGCGAATCGCTCACGCTTGCACAGAGTGCCGCGGCGATTTTCGGCGGCCTGCCGAAAGGCACGCTCGACGCCGTGACCATGGCAACGCCGCTGGACACCCTGCGCACGGGCTTGCTGCAGCAGCACACCGTGGACGAGGTCATGGTGCAGCCCATCTTCGGGCAGTTCGGTGGCACAGGCTTCGAATGGCTGGCCGTGGCCTTCCTCGCCGGCGGCCTGCTCATGTGGGCGCGCCGCATCATCGGCTGGCAGGTGCCGCTCGCCTTTCTCGCCGGGGTGTGGCTCACCGCCGGCTTCCTGCATTTCTACGATGCCGGCCGCTTCGGTGCGCCGTGGTTCCATCTGTTCGCACCGTCGGTCATGCTCGGCGCCTTCTTCATCGCCACCGATCCGGTATCGGGCTCAACCACGCCACGCGGCCGCCTGATCTTCGGCTTCGGCGCCGGGCTGCTTACCATCGTCATCCGCACCTGGGGCGGCTTTCCGGACGGCGTCGCATTCGCCATCCTGCTCATGAACGTGTGCGTGCCGCTCATCGACCAGTACACCCAGCCGCCCATCTATGGCGCGACGCGCACCGGCAAGGACACCCAGAAATGAAGGATGTCGTGCGTGCCGCGCTGGACAATTCGCTGCGCACCAGCGCGATCCTGCTCGTCTTCGCCGTCGTCGGCACGGCCATGCTCGCGTTCACCCACCAGCGCACCGAACCCAACATCACCCGCAGCCAGCAGGCCGAAAAACTCACCCTGCTCGATCAGGTGCTGCCGCGTTCCCTCTATGACAACGATCTGCTCGCCAGCCAGCAACTGCTGCCACCCAGCGACCTGCTCGGCACCCGCCAGCCCTCCGCCATGTGGGTCGCCCGCCGCGGTGCCGAACCGGTCGCCGTGGCGCTGGAGGCCATTGCGCCCGATGGCTACAGCGGTAATATCCATCTGCTGATCGGCATCACCGCCGATGGCCATATCACCGGCGTACGGGTTACCGCGCATCGTGAAACGCCCGGTCTCGGCGACTACATCGACCGCGCGAAGAGCCCATGGATCGACCAGTTCACCGGCACGTCGCTGGTCGAACCACCGCTGCGGCACTGGCGCGTCGCCAAGGACGGCGGGCGCTTCGATGCGCGCGCCGGCGCCACCATCACGCCGCGCGCCGTGGTGAAGGCGGTGAAGGACGCGCTCGAATATTATTCCCGCCAGCGCACCGCATTGCTTGCCGCCCCTGCCCAAGGAGTCCCCTCGCCATGATCACCCGCCAGGAAATCCTCGACCTCTTCCGCAACGGCCTCTTCAAGCAGAACACCGGCCTGGTGCAACTGCTCGGCCTGTGTCCCCTGCTGGCAATCAGCAGCAGCGTGATCAACGGACTGTCGCTCGGACTCGCGACGACACTCGTGATGGCGGCGTCCAGCGGCGCGGTTTCCGGCGTGCGCAACTTCGTGCCCAACGAAATCCGCATCCCGGTGTTCGTCCTCATCATCGCCGCGCTGGTCACCGTGATCGACCTGACGATGAACGCCTTCGTGCATCCGCTTTATCTGGTACTCGGCATCTTCATCCCGCTCATCACCACCAACTGCATCGTGCTCGCACGCGCCGACGCCTTCGCCGCGAAGAACCGCCCGCTGCACAGCGTGATCGACGCCGTCGCCATGGGCCTCGGCCTCACCCTCGTGCTCCTGATGCTGGGCGCCATCCGCGAAGTCGCCGGGCAAGGGACACTGCTTTCCGGCATCGACCTCGTATTCGGCGCAGAAGCCCAGCGCTTCGTGGTACACGTGTTGCCGAACTACCAGGGTTTCCTGCTCGCCATCCTGCCCCCCGGCGCCTTCCTCGCCCTGGGGCTGCTCATCGCTGCCAACAACTGGAACAAGGCGCGCGCCGAACAGCGCACACGCGCCGCGGTGCCCGTCACCGCATGAAACCGCCACTGAAAAAACGCGTACCGAAGCCACGCAATCCCTACGTGCCGCTGGCGCTCACACGCAAGGCGGGCGAGCACGAGAAAACCCCCGGCGCGAAACGCCAGGCGGAAAAGCGTGCATTGAAAAAACAACTGACCGAACAATGAACCCAACGTTCATGGCGACTCGCCACGAACCTTGCCCTCTCCCCGCCCTCTCCCGCAAGCGGGAGAGGGGGACAAGGTTTCGCTGCGCGAGTTTCACGCTGAAAAATCCAATCGCATATCGACACATGACCCATCAGCCCGAACGGCCTGTCAAACTCCCATGCGGCCCGGGCAGGCGCACCCGCAAGGGGCAGGCCGTGGTTGCAATGCCAATGAATTGGCAACAACCACGCACCGGCGCCTTCATGCCCTCCGGGTGCTCGCCGCGATTTTCGGGCGGTGCAACTTTCACCGCATCGGGCCGGGGGCGGCCCTCCTACAGCACCACGCTCCATGCAGGCGCGGCGCCCTCGCCGCGATTGGGGCGGTGGAAACATCACGGCAATCGGGCCGGGGCGGCCCTCCTACAAGGGCACGGCACCCCTGTGGGAGCGGCACCCTCGCCGCGATTGGGCGGTGGAAACATCACAGCATCGGGCCGGGGCGCCCCTCCAGTACCGCGCTCCCATGTGGGAGCGGCGCCCTCGCCACGATTTTCGGGTGGCGGAAACATCACGGCATCGGGCCGGGGGCGACCCTCCTGCAATGCCACGCTCCATGTAGGCGCGGCGCCCTCGCCGCGATCTTCGGGTGGCGGAAACATCACGGCATCGGGCCGGGGGCGGCCCTCCTGCAACGCCACGCTCCATGTAGGAGCGGCGCCCTCGCCGCGATTTTCGGGCGGTGGAACCATCACGGCATCGGGCCGGGGGCGGCCCTCCTGCAATGCCACGCCCCATGTAGGCGCGGCGCCCTCGCCGCGATTTTCGGGCGGTGGAACCTTTACGGCATCGGGCCGGGGGCGGCCCTCCAACAACGCCCCACCCCGTGTGGTGTGCCGCGTGGTTGCACAATATTTCAGCACGCGCGAACGGAGCCTCTCCCGATTGCTGGAGAGGCGGCCCCGATCGTTGCCGCTGCGGCCAACCACCCGAACTCTTCTCCCCCTCAACGGGGCCGGGGGAGAGGGTGACAACGGCCGTGCGCCCGTCGCGGGCGCATGCGCGAAATCAATCGCCCGTGGGCCGTTCTCTTTGCCCACTGGATCTCCGGCATGAACTCCGCCCGCCGTCACGAACTCTTCCGCCGCCTGCGGGCGGCCAACCCCCATCCCACGACCGAGCTCGAATACAGCACGCCGTTCGAACTGCTGGTCGCCGTAGTGCTGTCGGCGCAGTCCACCGACCGGGGCGTGAACCTCGCCACCCGCCGCCTGTTTCCGGTCGCCAACACGCCTCCGGTGATCCTCGCACTGGGCGAAGCGGGCCTCGCCGATTACATCAAGACCATCGGTCTATACAAAAGCAAGGCGCGGCACCTCATCGCCGCCTGCCGCCTGCTGGTCGAGCGTCACGACGGCGAAGTCCCCGCCGAGCGCGCCGCGCTCGAAGCGCTGCCCGGCGTCGGACGCAAGACCGCCAACGTCATCCTCAACACCGCCTTCGGTCAGCCGACCATGGCGGTCGACACGCATATCTTCCGCGTCGCCAACCGCACCGGCCTCGCCCCCGGCAAGACCGTGCTCGAAGTGGAAAAAAAACTGCTGCGCGCCGTACCCAGGGAGTTCCTCGTCGACGCCCACCACTGGCTGATCCTGCACGGGCGCTACGTGTGCCAGGCGCGCAAACCGAAGTGCGGCGAATGCATCATCGCCGACCTGTGCGAATACAAGGACAAGACACCGGCCGCACCCGCTCCGGCGCGAGCCAAGCGCAGCACCCGCGCCACACCCTGAACTTTCGACTTCACCGTCCTGTCTGTATTGCCATGAACCCAACGCCCCCCACCCGCCTCGACGCCGCGCACTTCGACAGCAAGGCCCGCCAATGGGACGAAAACCCCGTGTTCCAGGAACGCGCGCGCAAGATCGCCGACGCGATCCGTCGCGCCGTGCCGCTGCGCCGTGACATGAGTGCGCTGGACTACGGCTGCGGCACCGGATTGCTGTCGTTTCCGCTCAAGGATGAACTCGGCGCCATCCTGCTCGCCGACAGCTCGCGCGGCATGCTCGACGTCCTCGCCGAAAAAATCAGCCAGCACGGCGTGCGCAACATGACGCCCGTGCTGCTCGACCTGCTCGCCGATCCGCCGCCCGCGCAGCGCTTCGACCTCATCTACACCTCGATGACCCTGCACCACGTCCCCGACACCGACGCCATCCTGCGCATCTTCCACGGACTTCTCAATCCCGGCGGCCATCTGTGCATCGCCGATCTCGACCAGGAAGACGGCTCGTTTCACGGCCTGGATGTCGACGTGCACCACGGTTTCGAGCGCGCCGAGCTCGGCGAGCGCGCCGTGGCAGCAGGTTTCCAGGCGATCGACTTCCAGACGGTGTTCAGCATCGAGAAAGAGCAGGAAACGGGTAAACGGGACTACCCGGTATTCCTGATGAGCGCGCGCAGCGCTGCGGCGTAAGACAACCCGGCAGAGACGCACTGGCGGAGCCAAAGCCCGCCATCGCGCACACCCTCAGGCCTGCGGCCTGCTCCACCCGAGCGTGCGACCGAACAGGCGCAGCAACCTGCCGGCGTGTTCCACGCCGAAGAAATACACGACGAATACGGACAAAAAGCCGTAAAACAGCGTCGCATCGGCAAGACCGGCACGCCAGCCATGGAAACCGACCAGCCCGAAGAACACCGCCGCGAAATGGATCGTCCAGACGACCTGCGCATCCGTGTAGCCGGCGCGCGAAAGAATGTGATGCAGGTGGTCACGGCCATGCTGGAAAGGGCTGCGTCCCCTCAGCATGCGACGCAGCATCAGGCTCACCGTATCCATCAGGGGAATGGCAAAGAACCACAGCGCCGCCGCGGGCGGCAGGGCGTTGGTGTCGGCCTGCGTGACCCGGACCACCGCCCAGGCCAGCAGAAAACCCAGCATCAGGCTGCCCGAATCGCCCATGAAGACCTTGGCATGACACTGCCAGGGTAGGCGCATGTTGAAGCACAGAAAACCCGCCAGCGCCCCGCTCAGGATCAGCAGCAACACCAGCGTCTCGCTGCTGCCGGAGAGATAGGCCGCCACCGCCAGAAACGCCGCCGTGATCATCGCCAGGCCGCCGGCCAGGCCATCCATGCCATCCGACAGATTGAACGCATTGGCCACCCCCACCGTCGCAAATACCGTAAACGGCACCGCCATGACGCCAAGCAGCACCGGCCCGGTACCGACGAGATTTCCCAGGCTCGTCAACTGCGCCCCGGCGTAGAGGCTGACGATGAGACCCGCTGCGCCCTGCATCAGAAAACGCACTTTCACGGGCAGTTCGTTCCGGTCATCGAGGACGCCGACAATCACAATCATCGACACGGAAACGAACAGCCCCCAGAAGATCTCGCTGTCCGCGAGTTGCCACGCCGCCACCACCGCGATCGCAAATGCCATCGCAAGCCCGCCCACCACGGGGATCGCGCCCTGGTGATGCTTGCGTTCATCGGGTCGGTCGAGCAGGTTGTAACGATGCGCCGCACGCACCAGTATGGGTGTGGCCAGCACGGTGAGAATCAGGCCGAAGATCAGTTGCAGCATCGTTATTCTTCCCAGGAAATTTCGATGAATTCCCGAGGTCCAGGATGATGCAACGCAACGGACGACGCCATCGCGCCGACGTACGGTACCGAACGTCCCGTGCGTATCATCCAGCCTCCTCCTTATTTTTTCCGCCACCCGCCCGAGTCGGACGCATGGTCAGGAAAAATTATATCGCCATAATACAAAAACACCATCATCAAGCCGCTGCCAGCAGGGCCGACACCCGTTCAACCAATGGTCGCAAGCGGCCTGCCCAGGAATGATTTTCCCTTACATACCGGTAAGCAGAGGCTGCCAGCCGCGTTCTCAATACCTCGTCATGCCAGAGCGTTTCGAGTTGAACGGCATATTCTTCCGGCGTGGCCGCCACCAGCAAATCAGAGCCCGCCCGAGCCTGCAGTCCTTCAAGTGCCACGGGTGAGGTAATGACCGGCAACCCGAGCGCCATGTATTCCAGGACCTTGTTCTGCACCCCCGCGCCCAGACGCACCGGCGCGACACCCACCCGTGCATTGCCCACGGCTTCAGGAACACTTTCGACATTGCCGAACACCTCGACCCCATCCATAGCGCGCAGGCGGCGCGCATCGCTGGCCCCAATGCGGCCGACCACCCTGAAAGTGCATCGCAGACGTCCTCGCACCCGCGGGAGGATTTCCTCAGCGAAATAGAAGCACGCATCGAGATTCTGGATTGAAGCCATATTCCCGATGAACGCGATTGCAGGCTCGCTCGTCCGGCGCTCCCGAAACGGAAGCGCATCCAGATCGACCCCGTTGGAACACACCACGACGTTGCCGCCGCCGCGCCCATCGAGCAGAAACGCTCGGTCCAGCTCCGACACCAGCGTTACCGCCGCAAACGATTCCAGCGCCGCACGCTCATACCGCAGAAGCCGCTCCGCTTCGAAGCGATAAACCCATGACTTGAAGCCACGTACGTTCTCCAATTCCTGGACGCGCCTGTAGTTCAACGAAATCGCATCCGTCATTTCGAGAATCACCGGCGTGCCGGCCTGACGCACATAGTGGCCGGTCCGGATCAGGTGTGCGATGCAGAGGTCATGCTCGGGCAACAATTCCCGGACACGCCCGGCGAACGCCGCCGACTGATAGTACGCAATCTGCAACGGCGTCTGTCCCGGCACCGCAGCCAGCACATTCAGCACCGAACGCCATCTGGGCAGGAACACCCGTTCTATTTTCCCGAAAACTCCGTCCGTCGGTGGCGGGCTGCACATTTCCGCTTCGGATTCACAAAGACTGAGCAGCGACAATTCGTAATGCTTCGACAGCTCCCGGCAAATCTCGTAAATACGCAGGCGGTCGCCCCCGACCACCGGATAAGGAAAACGGGGGGTCAACACGAGAATGCGCTTGCGCGGACTCACGAAGCGCTCCAGAATGCAGCGATGTCCTGCGCCACCGCCGAACGCCTGTAACGCTGGGCGCGCGCCAACCCGAGCGCGGCGCGTTCCGACTTGCCCTGCTGGTCGGTCCAGGCGGAATGCAGCGTAGCGGCCATATCCTCGATATCACGCGGATCAAACAGCCATCCTGCATCTCCGATCACCTCGGGCAGCGATGTCGTGTTGCTGCAGACGACCGGCGTGCCGCTTGCCATGGCCTCCAGCAGCGGAATTCCAAACCCCTCGTAAAGCGACGGCATGACAAAAAGCCTGGCCTCACGGTAGATCTGGCGCAGCGCTTCCTCGTCTAAAAACGGCTCGAAAACCACGCAAGCGGCCACCCCGGCGACGTCAGCCACTCTCCGGAAATGGTGCTGGTAGCTCGGTTTGACACCAGCCACCCGCAACGTGCAATCCGCTACCGACTTCCCCCCCATGCGCCGAAAAAGCGAAAAGGCACGAATCAATGCCGAGAGGTTCTTGCTTGGCGCTTCGCCCGCGACGGTTAGCACATATGGCTTGCGCGACGCCGCCGCCAAAGGGGATTCAGCGTACCACGCATCATCCAGGCTGTTCGGAATCACATGAACACGTTGTCCGGAAATGGAAAACTTCTCAACAAGCTGGTTCCGGGTGAATTCCGAGACGGTCACCAACCGTGCAGCACCGCGTACCGCACGCGGCACGACGAGACGCCGATAGATTCTGCCGAGCGTCTGGTAAACCGAGACGGAAGGCGGCAGGCGCGACCAGGGTTCCAGATAGATCAGGTCATGCACCACCAGCGTCAACTCCACCGAGGACGGTAGGCGCAACGGCGCCGTGTTGTAAGGGCAGAGCAGTTTGGAAACAGCATGGTCTGCACACAGTTTCGGCAGCACCACCTGCTCCCAATAGGGAAAAAAGCCTGCGCCGGCGCGGACGGTTGGATAACGGGCCTCGGGATAATTTTCCGGCAACAGCGCCAGGACCTCGGCGGCTACCGGCTCAAGCAATGCGTGGGCGTAATGCCCCATGCCACGGTACTGGCCAACCATCCATCTGGCATCAACCGCCAGCGTCACGCCGCGCGTCCCTCGCCACATTCCCTGCACAAGACGGCAAGATAGCGCTGGCGGGCCAATTCGGGGGAGTTGCGCTCGCGAAGACGCGACATGGCGGCAGCGACAACGGTGCGGGCGTCGTCTCCATCCGCACTGGAAAGCCGGACGCGCGCGGCAGCCAGCGCCCGCTTAAGCGCGGCGCGATCACCGGGTGGGAAGAACAGCTCGTCGGGGTAGCTTTCGCCGAGCAATTCGCGATGCGCGGGGATGTCGCTGACGACGCAAAGCAGCCCGGCGTAAATACCTTCAGCGAGTGCAAGTGGCGAAGACTCCGAATAGGACCCTGAAATCAGGATGGAATATTTCTGTAAACACTCTGATACGTTCGCCACATGGCCATTGAAGTGCAACCTCGTGGAGTCTCCATGAACTCCCACCAATTGCTCGCGCATAGGACCATCACCGTAGATGCTCAAAACAATTCCATCGTCCTCTGCACATACGGCAATCACATCCTCGACACCCTTTCGGGGAGCCAGGCGTGACAATACCGCCGCATATAGTATCTCTCCATCAGTAACATTCTGAGTTCGCCTGGATGTACCATGCGAGCCTAAGACAATCCAGTTGCGAATTGACTCTACCGACAATCCCGCCCAGCGCTGTTTGTGTTGGGTGGCAACAAACTCACCTACCGTGATAACATGGCTGGCGAAACGCGCGGCGATACCATACAGAACTTCCTTGGGATCGAGAGAGCGCATTGACAACTCCGTATGCGCAATGATGATCGGTGCCACGCCCACAGACATGCGCACCAAAGGTGCCAAATAAGCAGCGCCTCTGCCGTTAAGGATAATCGGGACACCGCCCTCGCGGATGCTGCTGCGCTGCCGCCACAGCCATCGCAGGAACTGCCATCGCAGCGCCATACCGCCAGATGCTCCCAATTCCACAAACTCTGCGTCTGCCTGAACAAGCGCTTCCCGTAATGATGGAACAGCGGGAGATATGACAATCAGCCTAACCTGATCGTGCAACAGGGAAGCCAGCTTGATCAGGAAAATCTCTCCTCCCCCCAGAAAGCCGGTCATGCTTAGAACAAACGCGCTTTTTTTCATCGTGCTCTCTGATGCATCATTCGCTGAACCAACCAGCCGCAGCCCGCTACAAACAGTATGGGCAACGCATATCGCATCAAATTATGGATTGGATCGTGGAGCATCGTCCGTGGGTAATAGATAAGCCCACACACCACCCAGAACGAGAGCGCACCCATGACGCCATAATGGAATCTGCGAAGGGTGCTTAGCATCCAGCCAATAGACAAACTCCCGATGAAAACGCCAGCCCAACTACCTAACAATACAAGTTCAGCCAGATAACTGCTTCCTGTCCCAAAACCGAGTGTATAGGCCGCAGGCATCACCAGCATCGAAACATCATTGGCCAGAAACCAACCCTGCTCGACTTCAGGCTGCGCATAAAATGGCACCATGAACTGACGGACAAGATACTCACCCGCATTGTCCGCAAAATATTGCAAGTCATCCAGCACAACCAGATTCACCCCTGCTGTAACACCCTGCTGGACAAAGAACCCCATCAAGAAAGAACCTTCGATTGAGGATCCACCCTGACGGATGATTTCGATAGCGATTGCAAGAATGAATATGGCAACAAAAAGCCCAAGCATTCCACGCAAGGAAAATTTCCCGCCAAAGCGAATTTTATAGAAAAACAGGAACGCCAATACCACAACGAAAAACTTGCCACGCAATCCGATCAGAAGTTCGCTGGAGAAAATAACAATAAACAGAAGCAATGACCACCGCGCTCTCCTCCGATTCGTTTCGTGAAAAAAATACAGGGTGAACGCGGCCATGCATAGCAGTGCACCAGCGCGGATTGGCAGGCCCACGCCTTCCACGAACTCCGAGTCTTGATAGATGGCCAGATATCCCCCCGAAGACATTACGTAACTCAAGTAACTGATATTTTTATACAAATACAACGGCAAAAATAACACAAAGAAAATGAAATAAATTCGTGCAGCACGCGTCGATGTCTTTGGAATATTTCTCGTGGCCTGTGGTATCAATGACCCAAAGTGCACAAAAAAGAATGATGCGAGAACGAGCCATGCATATTCAAATACCGTTTCGTCGGCTACGTAATATTCGTTACCGAACCCAATCTTTGCCAGCTGTGACTCATCCCCCACAAGAGAAGGAAATGCGCGCCCACAAAGGAAGATGCATCCAAAGACCAGAAAGAGAAAAGACGGGCTGCGCCCTCCACGATGCTCATACCAATTGAGGCCCGCAATGGCAAAGCCGCCGATAACAAGCAGCAACGAGACCTTCTGCAGGGCACCCGGCCCCATCTGGGCGTAAATTCCGAGCAAGAGCACCAGCCCGGCCCAGCCAGATGCCCGGATGAGACTGTAGCGATTCAACATGTCCGCAACTCGAAAAGTCTGGCATGCTGCGCAGCACAGAAGAACTCAACCATGCAAATCGCCAGCGCGATTCCGACCGCTCCCAATTGCCACGCGCCCAACGGCATCAGAACCGACGCGAGGACGGTGTTGTTGCGCGCCACTTCCCACAAATGGGCCGACTCATGAAAGGCGATCAGAAGGGCCGCATGAAATCCGTTGGCCACCTGCAGGGTCAACACAAACCCCTGCAATCCGAGCAAAGTGAGATTCACGTCTTTCAACTGGAAGAAGGGCGCAATCCATAGGCCGATACCGGCAAACCCGACGCCACTCGCTGCGGCAGCAAGGTAGGCCCGTTTCCTGTATCGGGAAACGGAGCGGTCGTTCTTTTCGTGGCCCAAGCGTTCTCCCGACAGCCTGGCAATATTCACGCTCGCCACGGTAGAAAAGAACATCAGGGGCGCGCTCGCCAGCCTCTGGAACAGCAGATACTGGGTCAACAAAGCGCCGCCTGCGACCCAGGACACCACCAGTGCATCGACGCGACCGTAGGCCACGCTGAGGAGAGACACATTGCCGAGCGGCGCGATCCGGCGAAAAACGGCGCCGATCCCGGAAAAACCGGAGCCTGACGGCACCCCCTTCTTCATCCCGGACAAGGGTGCGGTCTCACGCCTGAACCGCCTGACGACGAACCCGCACGCGAGCAGTGCGGCAACCTCGAAAAAGATTGCGCCAATCCAGAGTGGCGCCATGCCAAGGGCGACCAGCAGCAGCAACACGGATTGCGCCAGCGCGGCCAATATCAAGGGACGGACCAGCGCCGCCATGCCTCCCGCATAATCCGTCTGCAGATGGGCCTGCAGATAGCCAAAGCCCATCAGACACGCAAATTGCAGGCTCGCTACCAGCGGAATGGTCATTGGCATGTCGAATTTGAGACAGAATGCGGCAATCGCCGCGCTCGTCACCAATTGGCCAATCAGGATCGCAAGCAGTCTGAAGCGTCCCTTGGCCGCCGCAAAGCGCTTGGCATCCTCGGCAGCCCGTTGATGAAAACGGGCAAGGACGCCATTCTCGAGGCCATAGTCAAAAACGATACGGAAGAACTCGACGACCGCCACCGCGAGGAGAAACCCCGCAGCAAGCTGCCCGAGGAGGCTTGCCACGAATAACAGCGACAAGTAACGGCCGCCAAAAAAAATCAGGCGGCTGACCGTTGCGGAAACCATGATGGACCTCGTGGCGCCAGGCCGTTCATTGGCGTAGCAAGTCTGAAAGGCCATAACGCCACCTGCACCACCGACGTCATCACCCCGCTCCAGTCAGGACCCGGCGCGCCTGGGCCGGCATCGCGCCGAGCATGGCACGCACGAAATCTTCCTCGACCTCGTAGGACTGTGTTTCGTTTGCCGAAATGGTCGACACCCGAATCAGGATTCCATAGGGGATTGTCCGAGTGAGACCATATTTCACACGTGCCAGGCTCTGGTCCAGCCCCCCGCGCACGGCCGACTCGCCGATCATGACCCAGTACATGATCGGTTCGACCCGCTGGCCTTGGGTCGCAACCAGTTTCATGACCGGGAGTTTGTTCCCGCCGATATCGATCACATCCTTCGTGACCGCACCCACCGCGAAACCCTGGGCCGGATAGCACATTTCGGGTCGATGAACCTGCATCACGGTATTTTGGGTGCCGCCATAGGCGATCGATAGCATGATGCGGTGTCCCTTGTTGTTGATGTAGTTGCGGGTGAGAAGCTGGTTGTATATCTTGCCCATCAGCGACTCGACCTGGGGGCTAAGCACGAGGGCGTCCAGCGTCTCTTGCTTACGCCATTCGCCAAATTGACCTGGAATGATGGCCTCCAGGTCGACGACGGGCCCCTGGTCAGCCATTTTCCGATTCGGTGTCAACGCAGTTGCCAAGCCCACGGCGGCCAGCATGGTCAGTCCGACGAAGAGGTTGCGGAAACCGTTGGACCTCATGATTCAATCTCGTAGATGCCGCCACCCCGGCGAAGCCCGCCGCCCGCGCACGTTCTCGCTCGGCAATGCAGACTCACAGCAAAAAACAAGGGACGTGTTCTTCAACGGGCCATGGGCCGCCGGCGCTGCCACGGTTTGATCACGCGCAGAAACCCCGCCCGGATCACCGCCACTTTCTCTGCATCTTCCGGATTCTGGCCGGAAGCCTTGAACGTATGCCGAACGAACACATAACCAGCCAGCACGATCCCGGCAACGAGCCAGGCAATCAATGCAATGATCGCTTTGTGAAGGTTGGTTTTCCTCTCCGGCGGAACGGCGACGTCGACGACCTGGACCAGCGGCCCTTCGCGCAATTCATCGAGTTTGGCGAGTTCGAGTTGCTTCGCCAGTTGCTCGAAGAGAACCTCGTGATATTTGAAGTCGCGATAGCGCTGCACATATTCGGCGTTTGCCTCACTCGGCTCCGCGCGTTCGAACTTTGTCATTTGTGCGCGCAAGGCAGCCAGTTCTTCACGGGCGAGGCGGTAGTCCATGTTATTTTCGGAAAGGTAACCGCGCATGCTGGCCAGTTGCAGCTCCTTGGCCATGATCTGCGCCTTGAGCGTGGCCAGCCCCTGGCCCAGTACAGCCGGGTTGAATTTCAGTGCGCCTTCGCTGATACCGGATTCCCCGAGCGCCACTTCTGCCTTGGTGAGTCCGTCCTTGGCCTTGGCCAGTTCTTTTTCGAGGAACACGCGGCGTTCCTGCGCTTCGGTTATGGCCAAGCGGTCGGAGAGAACGGTAAGCTCATGCACATAAGCATTGGCCATGTCCGATGACAATTTCGGAATCTTTGAAATGACGGAGATGCTGATGATGCCATCCCTGCCCTGAACCACCCGCGTAACACGCTCGAGAACTTCTCGCGCGTCTTCACGCGTCTTGACCTCTTTCATTCTCATTAAACCGAAGCGGTCCACCAGACGGTCGGCAACGGTTCGGCTCTTCAACAAGCCAATGTACATTGCCGCCTGCCCACCCGCAGAGGTGCCGCCTCCCCCCATGCCTGTCATGGCACTGAGCTGCGCGAGTGCTGCGGCAGCCATGCCCTGGCTCTGTTGCTGCGGTGGCAGGATGGCGGTGGTGGCTTCATACTTGGGAGGCACTAGCCAGGACAGCCCCCAGATGACAAGTGCAAAGACAATCGGTCCAAAAAACAGCAGGCGGGCGTTTTCGGACAGGGTCTGAAGCACGTCGAGCCAGCGAATGCCTTCCTCGTCCACCTGGTCAAGATAGTTGTTGTCGGTCACGGCCGCCCCCTCACTCAAGAACTTTCCACGCCGCGACACCCAGACCAAGCTGATAGAGCACCTGTGTCCAGTCCTTGAGCCCCGTCACGAACTTGGTCCAGTTGGTGCGGCGATCGAGTTTGGCCGGTACGACTACGGTGTCGCCCGGCATCAGTTCAAGACTCTCGAAGCCGCCGATGGTGAACAGGCCGCCCACATCGCGCGCGGCCTTGACGCTGCCGTCGGCACGCAGCACGAAGGCATAGCGCAGTTCGGCATTGTCGCTCACACCTGCTGCCTCGAGCACGTCACCCACGGTTCTGCCGTTCCGGTAAATGATGGCGTTTTCGTTGTACACCTCGCCCACCGCAGTGACGAAACCCGGGCGGCTGGGAATATGGATGGTGTCGCCATCTTCGAGCGGCAGCGCCGGCAGCGTTTCCAAAGCCAGCTGTTTCGGCGGCAGCTCCAGGCTGACCCGGCCGCTGCTCTTGAATGCCTTCATGCGGTCGAGCTGCTGTTGCTGCGCGAGAAGCTGGTCCTTCGCCTCGGCTGCCGCATTGGCGTCGGACAATTGCTTGCCGATCTCGGCCTGCAACTGCGCTTCCAGCTTGCGGATCACGGTATCGAGGTTCTGCTGCTGCTGGCGGCGTACCGATTCACGGGTGAATTCCGTGCCATAGAGATAGGCATTGCCCGTGACGCCCCCCAAACGTCCCAGCAGTTGCGGCAGGGTTTCGCCTACCTGGACCTGATAGATGCCGGGGGCGGCGACTTCGCCCTCCACCCGCACCAGACGGGTCTGGCGGTCCTGCGGCACGCGCAGGTCGTTCTTCGACAGGATGGTGACGATGTCGCCGGGCTCCAGTTCAAGGTTGTGCTGCGCGTCGCCCTCGTTGACCGCGCGCCCGAGGTTGAAGGGAATGAGTTTCGTGGTGAGGGTGTCGCGATCCAGCCGCTCGATGACGGCATACTCCCAGTTGACCTCGTCGAGCAGTTTGCGCACGCCGAACTCGACATCGGCGGCACCGGTCTTTTCCGACAACATGAGCCGGTTCTTGCGCTGATAGTAGTCAGGCGTGATCAGGGCTTCGCGGTTCGGGATCAGATCACGCACGCGCATGCCGGGACTGTAGGGATAGCGCAGCGGCTCGGCGACGTTGCCGCGCAGCGTCACCGCATTGGAAAACTGCGGACTGATTTCGAACAGGGTCAGGATGTCGCCGTCCCGCAGGGTGCGTTTGAGGCCCGCAGCGTCGAGCGCAAAATCCTCGACGCGGCGCGCGGTAGCAGTCGCCGGATCGATCCGCTCCAGCAGGGCCTTGCCGGACTTGGCCAGCACCGACAGGCCGCCACCGAGTGCAAGCACCTCATTGACCGAGTCGGCGCCCTTCAGTTCGTAGATTGCGGGACGCTCGAACGCGCCCAGCACCGCCACGCGCGGGCCGACAGGCGGGATCACGATGACATCGCCGGGCAACAACGCGGCATCGCCGCTGCGATCGCCGCGTGCAATGAAGTCATAAAGGTCCAGGGTGCCGACGACGCGACCGTCGCGCTTCAACTGGATGTTGCGCATGGAGCCCGTACTGCTCGGCCCGCCCACTTCGAACAAGGCATTGATCAGCGTCGAAAGGCTGGAAACCGTGTAGGTCCCTGGCTGCAAGGCGTGGCCCACGACGTAAATCTGGATGCTGCGCAGACGGCCAAGCGTGGCATTGAGTTCGAAGTTTCTGAAAACGCGTCCGATCTTGCTGCGCAGCACGGCTTCCAGATCGCCCGCGCGAACGCCCGTGAGGTTGATTGCCCCGACCTTGGGAAGGTGGATCTGCCCGGTGCGGTCGATCACCAGGCTTTTTTGGGCATCGATGCTGCCCCAGACGTGTAACCGGATTTCATCTCCCGGACCGAGGATGTAGTCATTCGGCGCGGGAGCCTGCGTAACAGGGACATAGCCGGCCGGTACGCTGAACAGTTCCTGGCCGTAGACGGGCAGCATGCGGCCGGTGGCCTGTTGCACGAAACGCTGGAAATTGCTGGGGAGCGCTTCCACCCGTGGGCGTTCGATGCGTGGTGCCGGAGCATTTTCCGTGGGCGGCTGGACTGCGTACACTGGAAGGGGCGCCAAGCGGTCAGCGCTGTCGCCTCCCAGGGACATACTATTCCGCAGCGCGAATGAAGACGGATCGGCAGGCATTGTCGGGGCCACTGCCGCAGGCTGGATGTTCGTCGCCTGCGAGCCGCCCAACGCGTCGCTGACCGTCTGTGCAGCGGCCGCAAGACTGGTGGCCCACAGGATCGCAGCCAGCACGGCGCCACGTCGGTACAAGTATTTCATCATCTCCCCTACTGCGACATCCATGGTAAATCGGTTCGCGCCTGCGTCCCGAAATACCCGAGCAAAACCCACCCGCTCATTCCGTGCAACGGGCATGGAATGAACGTGGCACGTATCGGCAACCCCCGTTCCCGATTTCAGCTGCTCCGGCGCAAGCCGGAATTCCGTCAAACCAATGGATCGCGGCTTGCGCCGGCATCACCTCAATGTTCATTCCAAAAAAACCCCATTGGCACATCCATACGCGACAAATCGATGGCGCGCAGGTCGGGCTTCAATCCGGCACGTCGCGCTGAAGCCCGACCTACAATCCATTGGATAATCCGGTTTCATGCCGATATTCGGGCCGGCTGAATTCGTACAGCAACCCGACCCCGACGAGCGTGCTGTCCAGCTTGCCATCCGGCGCAACGATACGGCCCGCTTCCAGGCGGGCCGCGAATTGCCGGTCGAGGCGCCAGCCCAGTCCAACCTGCGGCTGCAAGACAGCCCCGGCGCCCACGTCGACGCTACCGCCTCCCGCTGCGCCCACGGACAACTCGGCATTGAAACTCAAACGGCCATCCGCACGCAAGGGCATTTCCCATCCGGCGCCAATCAAGCCCGCCGCATAGCCGCCTGCGCCACCCGCAAAGGCGCCGTGTGCCTGTCCGGTGAGATAGACGGAGGGTGAAAGAAATTTTTCGAGTTTGAGGCCAACGAGGCTCAGATCGCGCCCGTTTCCATCTTTGCGCGCTGCATCGAGATTGCTGTGCACCACACCGGCCAGGCGCCACTTGGCCAGATGCACGCTCGTGATCCGCGCGTCCTCGCCATGCCGCCCACTGCCCACATCACCGAGTCGATAGCCGATTCCCAGATTGTAAAGCGTGCCGCTGAAACTGCCGCCGCTTTCGATCCAGCCGCCTTCCAGCGACAACTTGAGAGCCGGTGCCAGTTCGTAATCCAGGCCCACGCGCAGCTTGCCCACCGCACCCCCTCCGGTGTCGACCAGTCCGCCACCGGCACCCCCCACGGCGACACTTCCCGTCAGAACCAGGCGGTTCGCGAGTGGGAACCGGTACCCGACACCGGCCAGGAGTTCGGCGAAGCCGTCCGATTCACCCCCCATTGCACCGGCTGTCTCGACGAAGAAATACCGGCCACCATTCAGCAGCCGGCGATACTCGAAGCCGACGCGCCGCAGCGTGGCATCCATGCTGTCGCCCGCCGTGGTGCGCGCTTTGTTCGACGGGCGATATTCGCCCAGGGTGGCGGACCATTCCGATCGTTTCAGCCTGAGTCCGGCGAGGTCGCGCGCATGCACGGTCTTGCCCGCATCGCTGGCGCGGGCGTAATGGATGTCGAAGGGAATGCCGAGCGTGAGATGGGCCTGCGTGCTGTCGATGTCGCCATCCGGAAAGCGCACATGCGAGATGCCGGCGCCCAGCATCACGCCACCGATATCCCGGCTCACACTCAGGTGTGGGCGCAGCATGAGTCCGCTGCCCTGCGGCGCCGATCCGCCGCCGCCACCGCCGACGAAAAACCCGCCGTCGACCATCCATCGCGAGGCAAAACGCCGGCCCGTGCCCAGCGTGAAGCCTCCGGTGAAAAAGCCGCCGCGCTCACCGTGCACCGCGCCAAAACCGGATGCGCCGACATACCAGTCCCGATGCACGTTGACGAGATAATGCACACCCGCGAGCCCCATCGTTTCGGACGGCGAAAGGTCCAGCACTTCGTAGCTCATGCGCATAAGAGCCGGTTTGCTGCGCAAAGCGGGCGCTTCACCCACCTCGGCCCATACGGTGCCGCTCGTCAGGAACGCGGCGCCTGACACGGTGGCCCACCGGGCGATCTGACGCACAACTTTCATCAGCAGGCGGTGGCACGCTGTTGCTGGCCAATCTGCCCGAAACGTCGTTCCCGTCCGGCAAACCATGCAAACGCCAGTTCCATTGCGGCGGTGTCGAAATCGGGCCAGAGCGTCTCGGTGAAATACAACTCGGCATAGACGCTCTGCCACATCAGAAAATTGCTGATACGCTGTTCACCGCCGGTACGAATCACGAGATCCGGATCGGGCGCATACGCCATCGACAGATAAGGCTTGAGATCGATTTCACTCGGTTCGGGCAGCGTGCCTCCCGTTGCCAGGGAAGGCCACTGATTCTTCATCCAGGCCCTGAATGCCTGCTGGATATCCCACTGACCACCATAGTTGGCAGCCACCGTCAGAATCAGTCGGTCAGCCCCAGCGGTGCGTGCCTCGGCCGATGCGATCAAGGCCTGCAGGCGGGGCGTGAACCGGGTGCGATCGCCAATGACGCGCAAGCGCACGCCGTTCTCCCAGAGCTTGTTGATTTCGCCTTCCAGCGTAGCGGCGAAGAGCCCCATGAGATAGCTCACCTCGTTCTCGGGACGATTCCAGTTTTCCGTGCTGAAAGCGAACAGGGTGAGGAAGCGAGTCTGGCGCGCGAGACAGAACTTCACCACATCGCGGACCCGCCTCACGCCGCGCGCGTGACCGGCCACCCGCGGCAAGAAGCGGTTCTTCGCCCAGCGGCCATTGCCATCCATGATCATGGCAACATGTTGAGGTACTTCCAACCTACTCCTCCTGCGGGCTTGGTGCTTGTGCGCCGGATGCTGCGAGCGCACGGGCCCAGCCCTGTCTTAATTATTGATCGCACAAGCGCCGGGTTCGGCGGATGCCATCCTGCCCCGCACTCCCACTTACCCCGAGAAACCCGGCCCGCCATCGCGGCCGGGCATGCGAACCCGCATGGATAGTACGACCAAACTATATCAAATCCAGGCTGGTATCGGCCAAGGTGGGCACGATTTGAGGGGTAGCCGAACCGCGGTCACTCCCACTCAATTGTTTCCGAGCACAGAAGACCCGCATAAACACTGGATTTCTTTGTCTTTGTCATCACGCTTTACCGTCACTTCTACCGTCAAAAAACGAACGCTTTTGCCAGCGCGGGAGATGGACTCGGTTTGACGGGCGGCTACTCCAGCCCATCAATCGTCAACTATCGCAGAGAACCGGCAAGCCAGATTATTTGAATTATTAGACATTATCGTAGTACAACTACGACTAACGCGTTCAAACAAAGCTTGGCAATCACTTATAAAAGTGGTACATATCGTAACATGGCTACGACTGAAAGAACCAAGTTAAATTCACTCTACCGTCAGTGGGCGGCTGGAACTCCCCTGACATCGGAGGACTTGGCGGCATTGGGAGTCTCCGCAGACCTGGCCGTACACTACGCGCGCGCCGGTTGGCTTTCCCGGTTGGCGCGCGGGGTGTACCGCCGCCCCAACGATACGCTCAATCTTCATGCCTGTCTGGTACTGATGCAGCGCTCCATCGAAGGCCTGCATGTTGGCGGCAAGTCGGCTCTCGACTGGTATGGGGTGCGGCAGTATCTGTCGCAGCAATCTGTTCTGCATCTCTACGGCTGGACAACCGCCCGCCTCCCCGGCTGGTTCACCGAACGCTTTCCGGCGGAGTACCACCGCAAGCGCCTGTTCGATGAGCCCACAAACGATCCACTTCATGCCGGGCCGTTCGAGAAGCGTGACGGCGCGCCGCGGGTCTCGACACCCGAACGCGCGTTTTTGGAGGTGCTCAGTGAGGTGGGCGTGCGTCAGCCGCTGCAGGAGGCACGCGAACTCGCCGAGAGCGCCTATAGCCTGCGCGCCGATGTGTTGAGCGACTTGCTGCAACGCTGCACCAGCGTTAAGACGGTGCGCCTGTGCCTGCAGCTTGGGCGCGAACTCACGCTGCCCTGGGTCGCCAAGCTGGATGTGGCTCAGCTGCCCACCGGCAGCGGCCGAGCGTGGGTGTCACGCTCTCCCGACGGACTGCTTGTGCTCAAGCCATGAACCAGCTTTACCTCGACACCGCACGTCTGCTGGTCCAGGTCGCCCCGCTCGTTTTTTCGGATGGGATGTTCGCGCTCAAGGGCGGCACGGCAATCAACCTGTTCATCCGCGACATGCCTCGCCTATCGGTGGATCTGGACTTGGTGTTTCCGGATTACAGCCAGCCGCGCGATGAGGCATTGGCCCGCATCAACGAGGCCATCCGGGGAGCCACGGAGCGCCTGCGAGCACGCGGGTTTCAAACCCACACGCTTGCGGCGCCCGATGTCGGTGAAACCAAACTATTGGTGCGACGCGGAGGCATCGAGGTGAAGATCGAAGTGAATTTCGTGATGCGCGGCACCGTCAATCCTGTGCGGTCCGCAGCCTTGTCACCTGCCGCCCGCGACAGCTTGCTGGCCGACCTGGAGCTTCCAGTGGTCTCGCTGGAGGACGTGTACGGTGGAAAACTCGTCGCCGCGATGGACAGGCAACATCCACGCGACCTGTTCGACGTGATGCAGCTACTTGCGCATGAAGGCATCACTCCAGGCATCCGGCGCGCATTCGTGGTCTACCTGGCCAGTCACAACCGGCCGGTGCATGAGGTGCTGTTCCCGACTTTGCGCAACATCGAGCAAGAATACGAGCGGAACTTCAAAGGCATGACTGCCGAGCCAGTGGAACTCGCCGCTTTGCTGGCCGCGCGGGAGCGCATGTTGCACGAGCTGCAGAGCGGGTTGGATGCGAACGAACGCGGTTTCCTGCTGTCGCTGGTCGAGGGGAATCCGCAGTGGCCGCTGCTCGGAATCGCGCATCTCGACCAGCTTCCTGGCATCCGTTGGAAGCTGCAAAACCTGTCACAACTACGACAAAAGAGCCCGCAGAAATTTGCCGAACAGATCGAGATGTTGGCCAATCGGCTACAGTAAGCCACCGCCACTAGCCGTCTTTACTGGCTGGAACCGTCAGGTCGTAAGCACGTCCTGATAACCCAAAAGTCTGCGGATACTGCTCGCCCCTAATCGCCTATTCGCTCGCCAAGTCCCGTGCAGCCTCCGCGACATCTGCGAATCCAAAAAACGCATGGTGTAAGTCGATTGGACTTAAGGGTTTCGCACGCGCATGTCGGCTGTACCACGTCGGAGAGTCGATGATAGTGCTCAATACGAGGTGATCTGAGGTACGCGAGACCCGTGAAAGGTAGGCATTGACGCCAGCGGCAGCGGCGGTAGGCGTTCCGGAGAGCACATAGCCGATCATGAATCCAACAGCATGGTTTTCGCCGTACTTGCCACTGACGAATCTATCGACACCTTCGACAATGTACTCGCGGCACAGATGTGTATCCGAGCCGGCGATCCGTTTGCACTCGATGATCGCATGAGGGTCATGTTCCTGCGTGCGCAAGAAGACCTCGATCATCATCAGCGGAATATCGGTGCGCCCATCTGGCAGCATCACGCTGCTCTTCGAGCGCGACTCAGTGCCCGGCAGCACGATCAGCTTCCAAGGAGAGTTCTTCAATGCGCCGCGCATCCCGTCGCGCAGGCGTTCTGTCATGAGTACCTCGCCAGCATCGGCATTCACGTCAGCGGCCGAACATGCTTGCTGCCAGCCTGCCGATAGCGTCAGCAGAATGGCAGCCACAATCTCGGGGGCCAGTTCGATGAACTCTCTGCCGAGTGTGGGAGGTGTCTCATAGGGAATTCTCAAGCACCGCCCCCTGAAAAACTCTCCGCGACCACCGCGTCGGCATCTTCCAATGCAGCGATGGCCATCCAATGGCGTCGAGCTGCGGGCTTGATGATAACCACCTCATTGCGTCCGTGGACGCGCAGTTCTCGCTCGGCACTGAGGGCGGTCGCGATCTTGACTTTCAGGCGTTTACCGATGCGTGCTAGCACATCGCGCAGCTCGCCTTCCGGTGGCACGATGCTTACGCTGGCCCGCCCCGACCCATCCTCTATGACAAAGCGCACTACACGAAGGGCTGCCCCTCTCGGTAGATCGATAATCTCGGCTCGCATGTGTCGCTTCTTGCGCGCAGAGAACCAGCCATCCATTACGGACAGGAACGTCCTAGCATACGAAGCCACTTCCACGTTGCTATCCGACGGAGCAATGGAAGCCCTACGCCCCTCTTCCCACTGCCACCCGGCGCGCAGAAGTCCGTCTCGGATGACCACACGGTCTAGATCACCAAGCCCGTACAAGTCGAAGACAGCCTCGTCTAAGGTATTCCAGTCGTCGGCTTCGACCTCGCGTCCACGCAATGTCTTCTCCAGCGCCAACAAACGCTGTCCCGCCTGCGCCTGTGAGCCCACAGCTGATGCAAACTCGGGCACCGGCAGAAAACCCACATCGCGCATCAGCAGCTTTCGCTTGTAAATGCCGAACTCCGAGGCAGTCAGGTTGAAGAACCACGACGCCAGCGCAGAACTCAAGATCGCTGCTAGCAGATGCGCCGTTTCTTTGTGACTCGAAGGAAGCGCAGCCGCAAAGTACGAGTCGGTAAATACAAGGTCGTGGTCAGCCACTGCAACGAGAGCCCGTGGGCGCTCCACCACCATCTCTTTGACGATCAATAGGGGGGCTCGATATGTGTCACGCGAGCGTGGCCACTGTGCTTTCGAGCGGTTGTAGGGCGGAAGACCTCTAGGAATTTTAAAGTGCTGCACGTCGTTGGCTTGCAGCAGTTCCAACCCCCTCATCTCACGGGCATCGCGCGTTTGGTTCGCCGGGCTTCCTTGGGTCAGCCCATCGCGAAACTTCGTATTGAGGGACGCGAGTATGTCACCCAGACTTTGATATGTCGCGGTCAGTTCCTCCAACAGCATCAGATCACGGCGGCACCCTACCGCAGCGGCCTTCAACTTCAAAGGCTGCCTCTCGATCTCCCCGAGGCTCAGCTTGATGATGTCGCTTGGTGCCACCTCAAACGAATGGGTTCTGGCACCACTGGGCGTCCACGGAATCTGAACGACAGTGACCTGATCCGCTCGCTGCTTTGGACGATGACGTGCAAAAAGGACTACCGCCGGCATCGTTGCGGTTGCAAAGAGCCAACTGCACAAGTTAGACAGGTTGACCAGCGTCACCGGGGCCAGCTCGCGCATGACGTGCTGGGCCGCTTTCATGCCTGTACCACTGCGACTGAAAAACGGCGTTGCGCTTAGAATGACACCGAAACGCGTCTTCTCATGCGAAAACTCAGCCGCTCGCAGAACGAAGTCCAGACCTTCTCCACGAGGCTGCGCAGGGACGCCTGCCGCCCTCGTCTTGCGCCGTGCCTCAGTTCCCGATTGTCCCTTAAAGCTCCAGGGCGGGTTGCCTACGATCAGGTCGAACCGTTTCGGCCCTGTCGGCGTCGTCAGCACCGCCTTGCCATCACCTTGTCGCTCGACGGTTCGAGCATCGCCGACAAGCAAGGTCTTGCCGATCAGTGGCTGGAACTTCAGGGAATGCGGCGGCTGTGGGTCAGGGTCCAGTTCGAGCGCCGCCAAGTACAAGCTGAATGCGGCCACGCGAATGGCGGCTTCACTGATATCCACGCCATACACTTGCTCATAGAGCGTCGAGCGGATCACATCCCGGGTGGGGGGCTCGCCCTGCGTGCGCAAATACACCAAGCGCCGCAACGCTTCGACCAAGAAGACACCGGAGCCGCAAGTCAAATCCAGAACCGATTCCCGTCCCGACAGGCCATCCATCACCTCGTCGAGGATCAGGGACACGACGGAAAGGCGCGTGTAATGCACGCCGTTTCGCAATGCCTCGGTTCTCTGCCCGCTTGCGCGCGGCTCAGCGTGCGCGAACTGCTCGTAAATCGAGCTGATCAGTTCAACCGGAATCACGTCGAACTGATACGGAAAGAAGCTGAGTTGGCCGCTTTGCGGATCTACCGCTTCCAGAAACTCGGCGACACGCTTCAGATGATGGGCAGCAGGCGTCGTCTTTACTGACGACGGGGGGAACATGTCGCCGTTGAAGGTCTGAGCCAGCCACTCAAACAGCTTCGCCGTCGCAGATCGATCTCGGAGAATCGCCGGTAAAGCATTGTGACCGCAAACCCTCCTCAGTCGCGTTGCACTAACGATTCCTCGGTCGATCAGGTACTGGGTGAAGATCACCCGACCAATCAAGGCCTGAGCCGCGCCGCGAGCCAAATTGCCCTCGACGAGATCGTGTTCGAGACAGGCCAGATCGGAGAGAAGCTTCTGATCGACACTTGTCTTGCGATCGACGGTCGGCACTTGGGCCCAGAACTGGCCGGTCTCGATAGCCAGCCGGCCAGCGAGTTCATCCAGTTGATGAAGAGACGCCTCGATAGTTTCGAAGCGCCCGATCAGGTGCTTCTGCGCATCGTCTTCTTTCGCGGGTGTGCCAAAGCCGTTGTACAGGTCGATGCGCTGCGGTGAAATAACCCACAACAGCGGCGCGAACCCTTCGTTCCAAACCTCGCGACGCCACTGGCTGACCACATCATCGGCCGGCGGGCTTTGCTCGAATTTGAAGTAGACAGTTAGAGACGACGCACTACGCCACGACGCATCCGGCATGAAGGCGCGGCCGCGTCGGGAAGCCCGTGCATCGCTCCCGAGTCGAAGACCGGCCGCAGGTTGCCCGTCCGGTAGGTAGCCGGTCGCAGCAAGAACGTGCTCTAACGTCGCAGCATTCACGTCCTACTCCGAATGGCTTCTGGCGGAAATGGAAGCACGGCTTGGGCAGGCCCCGGCATCACGGGCAACATGTGCTGTTGTAGCCGTGCAATCAACGGATCGAGCGGAATGGCAAGTGTCGGTTGCGTGAGCGCTCTTGCGACGTACCAAGAACTAGACTCGTGAAGACTCGCCGTAGTGGAGGTGACGAACACGATGGCGCCATCCATTGCCGGTGCGCTCGCATCGGCGAGCAGCTTGAACAGCGCATCAACGCCGGCACTCACCGAACCAATGTGGACTCCCAGCGAACTGACCAGTTCGTTCGTGACGGCCAACCCCAGCAAGTCGGTAAAACTGAAGCGCGCCGACTTGCCCGTCTTGGAGGCCAGGTAGGGAACGGCCTTGCGCCAGTGCCGAACAGTCTCTGCAGACACGCCGGTGAGTGTGCGCATCTGATCCTGTGTGAACTGGATGGCGGCGACAGCGGACATTCTCGTTGTACCCAACAGGAAAACATGGCAATTCTCTCATGTATCTCTGTTTAAAGCAACGAGGACACCCGATCATGCTACTTGCGCATCACGCCCGTACCGCGAAAACCAGAAGACCAACCACACTCCCCAAGAACGCCCATTGTCGCAGCTGAGGACTTTCCATTGGCAATCCGTGCGCATAATGAACAAAGTGCTCACAGTTGAAATTTACCCATGAATAGGCCTGCCCTCGCTTCAACCGGGCACGGTGCATGACGATAGCTGGCGGAAGCGACCCTGGATAGCCATCGACCCTCACCTGGCGTCCTTGCGCGAATGCGTGGAACGCCTGCTCCACAAAGCCCTGCTCTTTGGCCGAAAACGCTAGAACACTTCTCTCGCCGACGATGAGGTGGTCACCGAGCAACCCCACATGGTCGTACCAATCATGGCGTACACGAATGACCGTACCGGCAGGAAGCTCCCAGATATTTTGCTGAATATTGGTGTGGATCATGATATCCTTTCGTTAAACATATTTGCATTACACGCATACATGCACAGAAAGTCAATCCCCCAGCCACGGCCGGTTGTCACCTATCCCGCTCTGGTCGGCAAGATATTGGCGCAGCAGCGCGAGATTCGTGGCATCAAGCAAGGCACCATCGCGGAGGCGCTTGGCCTATCGCAATCGGCCTATTCGAGACTGGAGTCCGGCGAATCAATACTCAATCTGTCGCAGTTGCGGAACATCAGCACACAATTGCACCTTCGACCTGCGCAAGTTCTGAGCTTGGCAGATCAATACGAAACACAATTGAGCTTGCAAGGAGTTGCCGTCATCGCCGAGAAGCCCGACAACCCTGCGGCCGTCGCCATAGGCTTGGGCCTGCTCGCAGCCCTTCTATTGGGCAGCAGATAGCGAGATGCGAGCGAGAAGGCAGTTCGGCTATGGATGAAGCGGTCGTCGTCTTTTCCCGAAAAGGTCTCTTTCAAACACGCATCACCGCGCGTGAGGTCCGTAGCCGCGAGCACGCCCGTAAACTGTGGCCCTTGGTCGCGCCTGGTGCCATCCACCAGATGGTGACCTGGGTAAGCCCCTCCTTCGAAAACGGCAAACTACGTAGGCGCTCCCACTTCCGCCAACTACCCGCAGAGAAGACCTACGACATCAAGACGCAGTTCGAAGAGGAAGAAACCAGCCGGCGGCACGCCGTACATGAGAGCCCCGAACACCGGCGCGCGAAAGAATTGATCGCCGCTGAGTTGGCACGCAGGCTTGTGGCTGGTCTTGCGATGCCTTGGGCATTCAAGGACGCCGATGCATCGGATTATCCTTTGGAAGGCAATCTGCTACTCGGCGCCGATCAGATCGTTACCGAACACCCACTGGATACACCCTTCGGCAGTCGGTTTCGTCTCGACATCGCGGTACTTGGGCCGCCGATCCAGACCGAGCCCATAGTGCTCGGTGGTGTTGAAATCGAACTGGGACACGCCTTCGACGGGCGAAAAGCCCTGATCGGCAAATCACTGGGTTTTGCACTCATTTCCATCGACATCTCCGAAATGACGATGGACGACATCAATGCGCAATGGGCCGAACGGGCATTGACCGCTACGACGCGCAACCATGAGCAGGGCCGCAGGCAAACCTATGTCTATCTGCACGATCTGCTGTATCCGCTCTATGCCAAGTTGCCGACATTTCTGGATAGCGAACAGCGTCACCAGTACCTGGTGTTTGCGGACGATGCCACCTTGCGCAAGCTGGTGAACTGGATGAACCTGCTGGCGAAGACACTGGACTATCCGAGCGGCTCAGTAGCCGTCGCCATCGTCAATGGCAAGAGCGAACAGTCCCGGAAGATGCTGGAGCGCGCCGGCCAGGTGGTCGGTCCCGATTGGGAGCAGTTCAACAACCATCAATGCTTGCGCCTCACGGTCCCACGCCCCAAGAACCCCGCAGACCTACAGGCCCATCGCTTTCACATGACGATGGCACGGCTACTGTTGTCGCATACCGATGCCCTGGTGGGCTACAAGTACTGCAACGGTGTGGACAACAACCACCCCGAGGAGGATGTCTGGATCGCGCATCGCTGGATTGCCGACCAGAACATCCACACGCAGCACCGCGTATTGCCAAAACGCTTGGCCGAGCCGATCAATCGATTGATGAAGGTGGTTTCCGACCTGCAGCGCGGCAACGCCATGGTCGAAGAGTTTGGCTGACCAATGTCTAACTGCCTACGGAGATCACATGGCCGATTTGTCTTCAATCGAGCGACGTAAGCTGGAGCGGCTATTCCGCATGGGCAGTGGTTACGTGCTCGATTTCTCGGACCGCACGTTCAGCGAGTTTTTCGAGGAGCATACGCGCCGTGACATCGATGCCGCGGTCTATCGTGAGCGCGGCACATCCAAAGCCAACCGCCTGCGCGGTTTTTGGACGGCCGAAGGAAACCACCTGGTCGGCAAAGTCATCCAGGCACTGATCTTGTACGGTCAGGCTGAGAACTGTTTGGGCGACGAGCCGGGATTGACCGAGCTGACCGACGATTGCTGGAAGATCGCCAGCCGCATGATGCGCGACACGCCCGTCGCCGAGATAGACGCACTGACCGCCACAGCCGATGAACGCGATTTCGAAACCGTCGCTCAACACGTACGCGAGGCGATCGAGAAGAACCAGCCCGAAGCTGCCCTGGATCGGCTGCACACGTTCGTCATCAAGTACGTGCGCACGCTGTGCGAACAGCGTGGCGTTGAAATCAACCGCGACAAAGCATTGCACAGCATCTTCGGTGAGTATGTTAAACGCTTGCGCGACGCGGGTCGTCTTGAATCGTTGATGACCGAGCGCATCCTGAAGTCCAGCATCTCGATGCTCGAAGCCTTTAATGACGTTCGCAACAACAAGAGCCTCGCGCATGACAACCCGATCCTCAACTACGAGGAAAGCCTACTCATCTTTAACCACGTTGCCAGTTCAATCCGTTTCATCAAATCGCTCGAAGCCAGAACGAAACACGCGACTGCGCCAAAATCGATCGCGGTACTTGATGACGATTTGACGTTCTAGTTTGTCCGATCGATATTCGACAAAACAGCAATATTTACTGTGCAGTGAATCTTGTTGGCCAATCCCAGGCGTCTCGGCGTTGCCGCCGTCGGGCTCGCGGGCAGTGCCCCGCGCCTCGTGCCGAATCGCGGCCATGAGGCTTTAATCCCTGACGCCTCCGGCCCACCGGGCCTGCGCGCTCCGCTTGCCCAGGAAACAGTGGAGTGTGTGGAGGGGCGGCCTTGCTGTTCCCTTCAACGTATCACGCCGTTCTCGCCGTCAAGGGCTGCGCGCCCTGCCCTGCGGTTGGCCGCTAGCGTCCTGGCGGCCGTCTTCGACCCCTGACCGCTGCGCTGCGACGTGTTCCTCCGGTTCCGGGCAATTCCGCCCGATTCGGACTGGAGCACGATCATGTCGCAACTTACTCTTTCCCTCGATTCTTCCCTTCTCGTTCGCGATGTCGCGGGCGACTACCGTCCTGCCAATGCCGACGAGGTGTTGCAGGCTGCGCAGCGTGTGCTCGCAGGGCAGATACGAGGCTGCGAAGCGCTGACCTCGCCGCAGGTGGTGCGCGACTTTCTGCGGGTCAAGCTAGGGACGCTGGAACACGAGGTGTTCGGCGTCATCCACCTGGATGCGCAGAACCGTGTCATCGACTACGTCGAGATGTTCCGGGGCACGGTGAGCCAGACATCGGTGTATCCGCGCGAGGTGGTCAAGGAAGCGTTGGCCAGGAACAGCGCTGCGCTGCTGCTGGTGCACAACCACCCGTCGGGTGCAGCCGAGCCCTCGCGGGCCGACGAGACGCTGACGCAGACGCTGAAATCGGCACTGGCGCTGGTGGACGTGCGGGTGCTGGATCATCTGATCGTCGCCGGTAGCGCCATCCTGTCGTTTGCCGAACGCGGGCTGTTGTAGCCCGAGGGGGCTTTGCCCCCCTTTTGCTGTGTCCTTGGTTTGGCGAAAAAACTGCGCGCTGCGCTTGCCTCCAGGGGTCGGCTGACGCCCACCCCGCCGCGCAGGCTTGGCGCCCCGCAAGACCGCCGAACAGGCGGTGCCTGATCGGCCTGCACACGATGCCGTTTTCGCGCTGCGCGCTTCGGTCACTTCCATCAAGGTGTGCCTACGGCACGCAGTAGCGCTCGCCGCGCGGCGTAGGTCCGTCGATCATCTGGCCGTAAGCCGGTCATCCGTCTTTCCCTCTCCTTCATCGCTGATCCCGCGACCGTAGCCAGCGGTGCCTGTCCGTCAAGGCGCGCAGGGCCGTGTCCTCGCTGCGCTGCGGGCCGCACCACCCTGCGCTTTCCTCCTTGACAGCCAGGCCCTCGCCGGCCCGGTTGTTCGCGGGCGATGAACTCAGGAAAGACGGCGGCAACGGCGACCAGCCCAGGTCACTGCGCCGAACAAACCAAAGTCCACACCGGGCTCCGAATCTTGGAATCCGGTCAGCTTTGAAACCACAGGAGGCCGCGCATGCAGACACCAACGCCGTGAATCACCCAGCAAGTTTTCTTCTTCCATTTCTTCAATTTCCCGCGAGGGATAGGAGCGATCACCATGAACACCATTACCCGTCAAGAAACCCAGGCCATGCACGCAGCCGCCACCGCTGCCGTTGCGGCACACGAGCTGCTGTTGATTCCGCTGTCTCAGTTGCGGCCTTCGAGCCGCAACGTGCGCACGAGCGGCGGCGCGTCGATTCCCGAATTGGCGTCGAGCATCGCCCGCGTCGGCCTGCTGCAAAACCTCACCGTGACCGCAGCGAGCGACGGCGAACATTACGAAGTCGTCGCGGGCAAGCGGCGGCTGGCCGCGTTGAAGCTGCTGGCGAAGCGACGCAAGCTCGACAAGGCGCACGACGTGCCTTGCCTGCTGGTGCCGGATGCGTCGGCACGCACCGTGAGCCTGACCGAGAACGTGCAGCGCGAGGCCATGCACCCCGCCGAGCAGTTCGAGGCGTTCGCCGCGTTGGTGGCCGAAGGCCGGCCAGTCGAAGACATCGCCGCCGACTTCGGCGTGACGCCCTTGGTGGTGCAGCGGCGCTTGAAGCTGGCAAACGTCTCGCCGCGCCTGCTGGCCGACTATCGCGCCGATGTGGTTACGCTCGATCAGTTGATGGCGCTGGCGATCACTGACGACCACACTGCACAGGAGGCGGCCTTCTATGACGCGCCGCAGTGGCAGCGCAGCCCGCAGGCCTTACGCGAGCACCTGACCGAACGCGAGATCGACGCCACGCGCGACGCACTGGCACGCTTCGTCGGCATCGAGGCTTACGAGGCCGCAGGCGGCGATTTGCGGCGCGATCTGTTCTCGGACGACACACGGGGCGTATTCCTGACCGATGCCGCGTTATTGGACAGCCTCGCGCGCGACAAGCTCGCTGCGGTGGCCGACACCGTTCGCGCCGAAGGCTGGGCATGGGTCGAAACGGCGCCGCGCATCACGTCGGCGGAACTGCACGGGTTCCGGCATGCTCGCCGTGACCGGCGCACGCCTAACAAGACCGAAGCCAAGCGCATCGCCAAGCTGCAATCGCGGCAACAGGCCATCGACGACAGACTAAATGCCGACGATGCCGAGGACATCGCGGAAGAAGAAGCATCGACACTCTACGAAGAAAGCGACAAGCTCGGCGCGGAACTCGACACCATCGACCAATCGCTGCTGGTATTCTCACCCGAGACACTGGCGGTAGCTGGGGCCATCGTGACCGTCGATCATGCGGGCGAGGTCATCACCCATCGCGGCTTGCTGCGCGAAGCCGAGGCCAAGGCATTGCGGGCACAGGAACGGCAAGGCACGCAGGCTGGCGGTGATGACGAAGGCGAGGCACAGCAGCCGACTGCGCCCGGTATTTCCGAGAAGCTGGCGCGGCGCTTGAGCGCACACCGCACGGCGGCGCTGCAAGCCGAACTTGCCCGTCATCCGCAGGTGGCGCTGGTCGCGGTAGTGCATCGACTCGCGCTGCGCGTGGTGGTCGATAGCTTCGGCTCGGGTGATTCGCCGATCAATATCAGCGCTTCGCCGCAGGATGGACTCGATGCGTTTGCGCCGGATGTGGCGCAGTCGCCCGCCCTGATCGGGCTGCGGGAAGTGCGGCAAGCGTGGGCGGCACGGCTACCCAGTGACCCGGACGCACTGTTCGCCGAACTGCTGGCGCTGCCCCAGCAGGAAGTGCTGTCGCTGCTGGCGGTGTGCGTGGCCACGACGGTGGGCGCAGTCACACCACGCGAAGACACGTTGCCTGCCACCGCACTGGCGCACGCGGTGGATCTCGACATGCACCCGTGGTGGACACCGACCGCCGAAGGCTACTTCGCCCATGTGTCAAAGGCCAAGGTCATCGAGGCAGTGCAGGTGTTCGCACCGGAGCACGCGGCGCGGCTCGCCAAACTCAAGAAGAACGACCTGGCCAGCGAAGCGGAACGGCTGGCGGTAGGCACGGGTTGGCTGCCGGTGATGTTGCGGGCAGCGGTACAGGAGGCACAAGCAGAAACGCTCCCGGATACTGAGGCCAGCGAGTAAGCAAGATGCCCCGGCGAATTTTCGCCGGGGCATTTATTGCACGTCGCGCGCGGCAGGTATGCCGCGCGCGTTTTAACAGCCGGCAGCCCCAAACCCCTTCCGCAAAACGCGCACCGCCGCAGACGCGGGGCGCCGGAGTGCGACAGACTTTGCTGCGCCCGGTTGTGCAATGGCGCACCGTCCCCGACGCTGGCGGGCAGGTCGCCAGAAACGACGGCGGCTCACCGACAGGCCGTCCACCATGCCCAGAGCCATCCACGCCGCAATCCATCAAGCCCGCGCCAATGCGCGAGGAGCGTTCATCCTTGGTTATTCGGAACTGACCTTGCCTGCAATGAGGTGCGTACCAGTGAAGCTTCTGTGCAGGGATGCCGGAGCCATGCTGCCTTTCGGTGAGGATCGCACCCAATGGCGGCCTTGGCTTGTCGTGAATCCTGGCGAGGCAACGGCTGCGCCTCGGGCTTCATGGCTGCAACCGTCCGGCCCAACAAATTTCCCCGGCGCTGCGCGCCTTCCTCGCGAAACAAATTTCTCGTTCCTCCCGGTCCTCCACTGCGTTGCGGCCGCTGCGCGATGCAACCCGCCCGTACCTCGCCCTTCGGATCACCGACAAGGCCGCGATGGGCGCGACCTTGCACCACCAAAAGGAGATTCATCATGGCAAACATCGGCACCTTCACCGCACAGAACGACAGCTTCACCGGCA
>Ga0066256_1000608_pt1 | contig 81192 bp, 75 predicted proteins | sample ThiBio_1000_biof_FD_87107 | JGI IMG/M metagenome (GOLD analysis project Ga0066256, IMG submission 87107) | Wastewater bioreactor microbial communities from Cape Town, South Africa - Thiocy_expt_1000_biof (version 2) | ecosystem: Engineered > Bioreactor > Thiocyanate-remediating >... | reverse complement strand
CCCGTGCCTCGGGCGGAGGGTGGTGGGGGGGAACTGTGGCCCGAGGGTGTTGAGGGCCATTTCGGGCCTGTGGCTCGCGGCCTGCCGGGCTAAGGGTGGACACCCCACAATTAGTTGTGGGGGCCGGAGGGGTCAAACCAGCCGAAGAGGGTCATGCCGGGGGCTTGCCCCGGCCATGACGAAGAATTGTGATTGGGGCGGGCCCCCGCCCCACCCTCAACTATGCTTGGTCAGCGTGCCGTTCGCGAACACGTAAACCCCGCCCTGCTCGACATAGGTGTCCACCGCCCGCATCGGCGTCTCGACATCGAGCGCCACCATCAGCGCGCGCATCGCACCGCCATGCGACACCGCGACGGTGTCCTGCAGCAGGGAATCGTACCAGTCGCGCAGCCGCAGCGTGGCCGAAGCGTAGCTCTCCCCGCCCGGCGGCGGCACGCCCCATTTGTCGAGCTGGCGCTCGGCGAACACTTCCGGATGCGACTGCTCCATCTGCATCAGCGTGGAGCCTTCCCAATGGCCGAAACCGATCTCGCGCAGCCGGTCGTCGACCTGATAGCCGTGCGGCGCGACACCGAGCACGCCGCGCGCCAGTTCCATGGTGTGTCGGGCGCGGCCGAGCGGCGAGGACACGAACGGAATCCGCGCCGGATCGTGCGTGTCGCCCTTGAGGATGCCGGCGAGCAGTTCGCCGGCGCGCACCGCCTGCTCGTGGCCGAGCTCGTTGAGCGGAATGTCCTGGCTGCCCTGGAAGCGGCCCGCGGCGTTCCATTCAGTCTGGCCATGGCGGATAAAATAGACGGTGGGTGACGGCATCGGGCGAAGTTTCGCTTTGAGTTCGTTGACCACGTTATGGCCGGGCTTGTCCCGGCCATCCACGTTTTACATCACGTCAAAAGAAGACGTGGATGGCCGGGACAAGCCCGGGCATGACGGCAATAAAATGTGTTCTCAGTCCTTGCCGCCGAGCGAGATGTCCGGCGCGTCGGGCCGTTTCATGCCGACGACATGATAGCCGGAATCGACGTGATGCACCTCGCCGGTAACGCCGCGCGCGAGGTCGGAGAGCAGATACATCGCGCTGTCGCCGACCTCCTCCTGCGTCACGGTCCGGCGCAGCGGCGCGTTGTACTCATTCCATTTCAGGATGTAGCGGAAATCGCCGATGCCCGAAGCGGCCAGCGTCTTGATCGGCCCCGCCGAGATGGCGTTGACGCGGATGTTCTTCTCGCCGAGATCGGCGGCGAGATAACGCACGCTGGCCTCCAGCGCGGCCTTGGCGACGCCCATCACGTTGTAGTGCGGCATCCACTTCTCGGCGCCGTAATAAGACAGCGTCAGGATCGAGCCGCCCTCGGTCATCAGATGCTCGGCGCGCTGCGCGATCGCGGTGAGCGAGTAGCAGGAGATCAGCATCGAACGCGAGAAATTCGCCTCGGTGGTGTCGAGATAGCGGCCGTCGAGTTCGTCCTTGTCGGAGAACGCGATGGCGTGGACCACGAAATCGATCTTGCCCCACTGCTTTTTCGCCTCGGCGAACACCGCGTCGATGGTGGCCGGATCGGTGACGTCGCAATGGCCGAGCGTGATGGCGCCGAGGGCCTCGGCCAGCGGTTCGACCCGTTTCTTCAGCGCATCGCCCTGCCAGGTCAGCGCCAGTTCGGCGCCCTGATCGCGGCAGGATTTGGCGATGCCGTAGGCGATCGAGCGGTTGTTGGCGACGCCGAGAATTACCCCGCGCTTGCCCTGCATCAGGCCCATTTTGTCCGCCATTGCCGAAATCCCGTTCGCTGCTGCTCAAAAGATGGCCCGTCTTGGCACAGCCGATTTCCCCGTTCAAGGCGCGGCGGGCCGGGGCGGCCCCCGACCGGCGCATAACGGACCGGACGGCGAAGCGGAATAGTCACGAATCCATGGTGTTAATAGCGAAAGATGTCCGCCGCGACCGCCCGGGGCGGCCAAAACCGGCGCGGGCCTTATCAAAGATCATTTGTGACCGATTTCCGCCATAACGTCGAAACCATGATCCCGGCCCTGCGCCGCTACGCGCGGGCGCTGGCGCGGGACACCGACATCGCCGACGACCTCGTGCAGGATACGCTGGTGCGGGCGCTGCGCTCGGAGAAGCTGTTTCTCGGCGGCGACCTGCGCGCCTGGCTCTACACCATCCTCACCAACCTCAACCGCAACCGCCGCCGCTCGCTGGCGCGCCAGCCGGTGCTGACCGAACTGTCCGACACCGCCGCCGGCGCGAGCGGCACCGAGGCCGAGGGCCGCGACATCTCCCGCGCGCTCGCCACCCTGCCGGAAGACCAGCGCGCGGTGCTGTTGCTCGTGGTGCTGGAAGGCCTCAGCTATCGCGACGTCGCCGACATCCAGGGCGTGCCGATCGGCACGGTGATGTCGCGCCTCGCCCGCGCCCGCGCCCAGGTGAGGTCGGCGCTGGAGGGCGAGCGCCCGTTGCTGCGGCGGGTGAAATGAGGACGACGGCCATGACATTTCCACCCGGACACGCCGATCCGTTTCCCTCCTTCGCGCAAGGAGGATCACAAGCGCGACGCAATTGCGGATTCTCTTGCCATCCAAATCTTGAAAGACTGCGCCGATGACCGATCCGAACATTCCCGTCACCGAGGACGAACTCCACGCTTATGTGGACGGCGAGCTTCCCGCCGAGCGCCGCGCGGCCGTGGAAGCATGGCTCGCAGCGCATCCCGACGTCGCCGCGCAGGTGTCGTCGTGGCGGACGCAGAGCGACATGCTGCATGCGAAGTATGACAGCGTCGCCGACGAGGTCGTGCCGCCGCATCTCAACATCGACCGGTTGAGCCGGCCGCCGCGCCAATGGGCCTACGCGCTGGTCGCGGCAACCCTTGCCGCGCTCGTCATCGGCGGCGGCGCGGGCTATGAGCTGCGCGGCCGCACCGCCCAATCCTCCGCATTCATCAATTTCACCAGAGACGCGCTCGACGCCCACAAGCTCTACGTGGTCGAGGTCCGCCATCCGGTGGAGGTCGCGGCCAACGAGCGCGCGCATCTGCAGCAGTGGCTCAGCAACCGCGTCGGCTACAAGATCCAGGCGCCGGAACTCGACACCAACGGCCTGAAATTCATTGGCGGCCGGCTGCTACCCGGCCCGGCCGGCCCGGCCGCGTTCCTGATGTACGAGACCGCCAATGGCGAGCGCTACACGGTCTACACCTCGCGCGCCAAGACCGAGGCGACGCAGATGCGCTATGCCGCGCAGAACAATGACGGCGCCATGTTCTGGGCCGATCGCGGCGTCGGCTATGTGGTGTCGGGTCCGACCGACAAGGAGCGGCTGACCCAGGTGGCGCGTCTGGTCTACGACCAGACCGAGAAAACCGGGCTTTGAAAAACGAAAGCGGTTCAACACAAAACCCGGCGCGATGATCGCGCCGGGTTTTGTTTGTCATGCCTGAGTTGTCATTGCGAGCCAACGGCTCCGGCTTCGCCGGATCGATGACAAGCTCCGCAAAGCAATCCAGACAGAAGCTTGATCCTCATCCTGAGGAGCGGCTTTAGCCGCGTCTCGAAGGGTGAGGCCTCACAAGCGCGTTCACGCACTATGGTCAAGAAGTCGCTTCTCTTCACCATGAGGACTGGATTGCTTCGTCGCTAACGACAGAGGCAGCCGAGCCTCACTTCATCATGCCTACACGATCAGGCCGCGATAATACTCGTTGACGCTGCGGCTGCGGTCGGGACTCGCCCAGTCCCACTCCGCATCGTTCTCGTAGTTCGGCGCGCTCTTGAACTTGTCGACCGGAACCATGGTCTGATAGCCGCCGAGCGCGGTGTTGTATTTCAGCGAACCCCACGGCAGCGGATAATGCTCGTCGCCGAAGCCGAGAAAACCGCCGAACGACAGCACGGCGTAAGACACCTTGCCGCTGAGCTTGTCGATCATCACCCGCTCGATCGAGCCGATCTTTTCGCCATCGGGTCCATACACCGCGGTGCCGTCCACCTTGTCGCTGCCGATCAAACTATGGGTTTCGCGTGTTTCCGTCGCCATTCGTATTCTCCCGTGTTGATGCGGGTGCAACCGCTCGCGTGAGTTCTCGTTCCGCAAGAGCGCGCCAAATCATCTGCGACGAATTTTCCCGGTGCGTCACGCGCACGCCTGCGTGCGAAAGCAATTGCGGACGGACCGCTATGTTCGCCTGCGGACATTGCCCTTGACGATTTCATGAAATAGGATTATATTCCTTGTTATCCCGCCTCACCCGAGGGGCGGCTCGCGATCGTCACGAACGCGAGGCGGGATGCGGTGGACGCGGCAGCGTCAGGCGCGTTTGAAGCGGGAGGGCGTCGCCTTGTTTTCAAGTGGGCGGCGTGACCTGTGGAGAGCGCGCTGACGACGGCGCTGCGCGGACGGCCCAAAGCGCGTGGTCCTGACGCCCCGGACGTGGCGTCAAGTTGCCCCGGAGAGCCGCCTCCAACCGGAGACGGACACATCCTCAGTCGCAACGACGGTGACAACCAACGTACGGTCACCGGGGAGAGCGCGAAGCAAGCCGTTAAAACCATTGCGTGCGGAACGCCGGATGCTTCCGGTGCTTTCGTGGTGAGACTGCTCGTGTGCTTTTTTCATCATGCGCACGAGACCGCGGACGCATCGCGCGTCCGGCGTTCCGCACGCCCTCGATTTTCGAGGGCGGCCATACGCATCGCAACGCCCGGGCGCTCACGCGCCGCGGGAGTGCGAAGTCATGTCTTCAAGTCAGAGAAACAATCCCGGAGTCGTCCCGGCCTGCGCCGGGATGACCAGACTCCATTCATTACGCCGAGAACCCTCTCAGCCGAGATCGCGGCGCGGATTGTAGGGGTGCGCGCTGCGCCACTTCTCCATCAGCGCTTCCAGTTCGGCATCGTTGCCGTCCGGCAGCACGATCCGCACCGAGACGAACAGATCGCCGCTGGCGCCCTTGGCGGAGAGGCCCTTACCCTTGAGGCGGAAGGTGCGGCCGCTCGAGGTGTTCTTCGGGATCGTCAGCTCCACCGCGTTGCCGAGCGTCGGCACCCGCACCTTGCCGCCGATCACTGCCTCGTACAGCGTGATCGGCAGATCGATGCGCAGATCATTGCCGTCGATCTTGAAGAACGGATGCGGCGCGATCGTCACCGTAATCAGCACGTCGCCGGGGCGATGGCCGGGCGCGGTCTCGCCCTGCCCTTTCAGCCGGATCTGCTGCCCGGAGGTGACGCCGGCCGGAATCTTGACGTCGAGTTCCTTGCCGGTCGGCAGCCGCACGCGCTTCGAAGCACCCCGCGCCGCCTCCTCCAGCGTCACGCTCATGGTGGCGTTGATGTCGAGATCGGCCGCGACGGGAGACTCGTATTCGAAACCGCGCTGGCCGAACGGCGAGCCGCCGCCCATGCCCGCCGCGCCGGCCCGTCCGCCGAACATGCTGCTCAGAATGTCCTCGAAGCCGCCGCCGCCAAAATTGCCGCCGCCCCCCGGTGCGCCGCCTTGGGTGAAGGTGTATTCGAACCCGCCGGGGCCGGCCCGGCCGCTGCGGGCGCCGCGCGCGCCGAACGGCGAGCCGCCGCCCTCGAAGCCCTGAAAGCGCGGCTTGCCCTCGGCGTCGATCTCGCCACGGTCGAACTGCTTGCGCTTCTCCTCGTCACCGAGGATTTCGTTGGCCGAATTGATCTCGGCAAAGCGCGCCGCCGCTTTGGCGTCGTTCTTGTTGGCGTCGGGGTGATGTTTCTTGGCGAGCTTGCGAAATGCGCTTTTGATCTCCGCAGCGCTTGCGCTTCGCTGCACCCCCAGGACCTCATAGGGGTCGCGCATTCGTCTCGTCTCCCTTGGAATTCGAAGTCGGGCCGAGCGGCCCGTTCTTCATTTGGGGTGGAACTGGCACTTTCGCAACGGCACAACCGGCCCCGCGAACGCCGGCGGCCCTCAGGACCGCCGCCACGGCTTCATACTGCGAATTTCCCATGCCGTGTTGCCCGGCGTCTGGCAAGCCTCGCCCTGCAGCCAGCCCTCGCTGGTGCCCCGGACATAGCTCGCCAGGAAATCCCGGCAGGTCTGGCCGCCCTCGCCCTGATAGGCCGAGGCCAGCGGCGTCACCGCGCCGCGCGCGCCGGTCTGCGGATTCTCCCAGGGCTGGCTCGCGTCCTTGCCGCCGCGGGTCATCACCTCGGAGGCGGCGTTCCGGGTCAGCGCGAGATCGCTGTCGGTGAGACGGGTGTCGTCGCTGACCCGGACGGGGGCGATCGAGCCGGTCACATCGGCGGCCGCCAGATCGTCCTTCTTGTCGCCGAACATGCCCCCGAGCCGGAAACTGCATCCGCCCATCGCCACTGCCATCACCATGACGGCTGCCGCCATGGCCAGACGGCGCATCGGAGTTATGCCCGCGCGCCGGCATGCCCTATAATGGGGATGCAGCACGCTTCCGGCGGGCGTAACGACACGCAATTCGGGTGACTCCAGACATGACAAACCCTGACTCGATCAAACACCCAACTCCGTTAATTTCCGGTGATTTCACCGAAAGTACTGAGCCTTTTGAGCTTTTTTCCGCGTGGCTGAAGGAGGCGAGCGCCTCGGAGCCGAACGACCCCAATGCGATGGCACTGGCTACCGTCGATGCCGAGGGCATGCCGGATGTCCGCATGGTGCTGCTGAAGGGATTCGATGGCGACGGCTTCGTGTTCTACAGCCACACCGCCAGCGCCAAGGGCCAGGAACTCGCCGCCAATCCGAAGGCAGCCCTGCTGTTTCACTGGAAGTCGCTGCGCCGGCAGGTCCGCGTCCGCGGCGACGTCGTCCCGGTGACCGACGAGGAAGCCGACGACTATTTCGCCTCCCGGCCCAAGCAGGCGCAGATCGGCGCCTGGGCCAGCAAGCAGAGCCAGCCGCTGGAAAGCCGGCTCGCCTTCGAGAAGGCCATCGCGCTTTACGCCGCCAAGCATGCCCTCGGCGAGGTGCCGCGCCCGCCGGGCTGGCGCGGCTGGCGCATCATCCCGCAGGCGATCGAGTTCTGGCACGACCGGCCGTTCCGGCTGCACGACCGCATCGTGTTCCGCCACGAAGCCGACGGATGGAACAAGACCCGCCTCTACCCGTGATCTTTTCCGCTTTTTCCTTTTGACGCGCGGTCCGCGCAGAACGAGATGCCCCTATGCCGACGACGACGGAAGCCACCAACCAGCCGCGCCGCACGCTGCTCCTCACCGGCGCGAGCCGGGGGATCGGCCATGCCACGGTGATCCGCTTCTCCAGCGCGGGATGGCGGGTGCTGACCTGTTCGCGGCATCCCTTCCCCGAACAATGCCCGTGGGGCGCGGGACCGGAAGATCACGTGCAGGTCGATCTGTCCGATGTCGCCGACACCGCGCGCGCGATCGACGACATCCGCGAACGTCTCGAGGGTGGCCAGTTGCACGCCCTGGTCAACAACGCGGCGATCTCGCCCAAGGGCGAAGGCGGCAAGCGGCTGAACGCCGTCGAGACCGACATGGAGGCGTGGGCGAAAATCTTCCAGGTCAATTTCTTCGCGCCGATCATGATGGCGCAGGGCCTGATCAACGAACTGCAGGCGGCCAAGGGATCGGTGGTCAACGTCACCTCGATCGCCGGCTCGCGCGTCCATCCTTTTGCGGGCTCGGCTTACGCCACCTCGAAGGCGGCGCTCGCTGCGCTGACGCGCGAGATGGCGCATGATTTCGGCCGCCTCGGCGTGCGCGTCAACGCCATCGCACCCGGCGAGATCAACACCTCGATCCTTTCGCCCGGCACCGACAAGATCGTCGAGCAGCAGATTCCGTTGCAGCGTCTCGGCACGCCGGACGAAGTGGCCAAGATCATCTACGTGCTGTGCACCGAGACCTCGTCCTATGTGAACGGCGCGGAGATCCACATCAATGGCGGCCAGCACGTTTAGCGCAGACCGCCACGGGTGACGGGAACCTCCGCGCAGGCGGCGCGTTCTCGATCCTGCGGCGCGCCGTGACCGGCCGCATCCGCGCGAGGGACTGCCGTGGCCGATCAGCTTTCGCTTTACCGCACCAAGCGCGATTTCAACAAAACCTCCGAACCGAGCGGCACGGCGAAAATCGCGCCCGCTAAACAGCGCCGTTTTGTCATCCAAAAGCACGACGCCACGCGCCTGCATTACGATCTGCGGCTGGAGCTCGACGGTGTTTTTAAATCATGGGCGGTGACCCGCGGCCCCTCGCTCGATCCGAAAGACAAGCGCCTCGCCGTCGAGGTCGAAGACCATCCGCTCGACTATGGCGACTTCGAAGGCACGATTCCAAAAGGCCAGTATGGCGGCGGCACCGTGCAATTGTGGGATCGCGGCACCTGGAGCTGCGACGATCCCGAGCGCGGCTTCAAGAAGGGCGATCTCAAATTCACGCTCGACGGCGAGAAGCTGCATGGCGGCTGGGTGCTGGTGCGGATGCGTCACGACCGCAGCGGCGGCAAACGCACCAACTGGCTGCTGATCAAGCATCGCGACGAATACGCTAGGGAAGGCAGCGACAACGACATTCTCGACCTGGACAGATCGGTCGCCTCGGGCCGCTCGATGGATCAGATCGCGCAGGGCAAGGGCCGCGGCCCCAAGCCGTTCATGATCCGCGCCGCTGCGCGCGCCAGAGCGGACAACGTCTGGAATTCGGATCAGGGACTGGCGGCGGAGGCGCGCGGCACAACCGGCAAGCCGAAAACCAAGGCGGCCACGACGCCGCGCGACGCCGCCAACGCCCGCACGCGAACGGCCAGGAAGTTGCCGGACTTCATCGCACCGCAATTGTGCAAGTCGGTGGCGCGGCCGCCCGCTGGCGCGGACTGGGTGCACGAGATCAAGTTCGACGGCTATCGCATGCAGATGCGGATCGAGAATGGCAAAGCCGTTCTGCGCACGCGCAAAGGCCTCGACTGGACCGACAAGTTCGCGGCGATCGCCAAAGCCGGCAGCAAACTGCCGGATGCCATTATCGACGGCGAGATCGTGGCGCTGGATCACAACGGCTCGCCGAGCTTCGCGGCATTGCAAGCCGCGCTGTCGGACGGCAAGACCGATCATCTGGTCTTCTTCGTCTTCGATCTTCTGTTCGCCGGACACGAGGATCTGCGCCGCCTGCCGCTTCTTGAACGCAAGGAACGGCTGAAAGCGCTGCTGGACGGCAGGAACGGCAAAGGCGTGATCCGCTATGTCGAGCATTTCGAAACCGGCGGCGACGCGGTGCTGAAATCCGCCTGCCAATTGTCGCTCGAAGGCATCATCTCCAAGAAGCGCGACGCGCCCTACCGTTCCGGGCGCGTCGACGCCTGGACCAAGGCGAAGTGCCGCGCCGGCCATGAGGTCGTGATCGGCGGCTGGAAAACCACCGCCGGCAAGTTCCGCTCGCTGATGGCCGGCGTGCCGCGCAACGGACATCTGGCTTATGTCGGCATCGTCGGCACCGGCTATGGCCAGGCCGTGGTGAAGCAGATCATGCCGGCGCTGAAAGCCGCGGCCGCGAAGCAGAATCCGTTCGGCGGCAAAAACGCGCCTAAGAAAACCACCGGCGTGCATTGGTTAAAGCCCGAGCTGGTCGCCGAGATCGAATTCGCCGGATGGACCGGCGACAGCATGGTGCGGCAGGCGTCGTTCAAGGGTCTGCGCAAAGACAAGACGCCGGACGAGGTCGTCGTTGACGAGCCGAGCAACGCGCCGGTGGCGGAGCCCGCCTCACGCGGCAAGGCGGCGAAAGGAATCGCGAAGCGAACCACGCGCGCGCGCGCGAGCCGCACATCGGGCAACGGCGCAGCGGTGATGGGCGTGGTCATCTCCAAGCCCGACAAGGCGCTGTGGCCAGATGGCGGCGACGGCGAACCCGTTACCAAGCTCGACCTCGCGCATTACTTCGAGAGCGTCGGCGAATGGATGATCGATCACATCAAGGGTCGGCCCTGCTCGATCGTGCGCGCGCCCGATGGCATTCACGGCGAGACCTTCTTCCAGCGCCACGTCAGCGCCGGAATGTCGAACCTGTTCGAACAGGTCACGGTCTCGGGCGACCGCAAGCCCTATGTACAGATCGACCGGATCGAGGGCCTGATCGCGGCGGCGCAGATCGGCGGCCTCGAACTGCACCCATGGAATTGCGCGCAAGACGAACCCGAGGTTCCCGGCCGCTTCGTGTTCGATCTCGATCCCGCTCCCGACGTGGACTTCGACGCAGTAGTCGATACCGCGCGCGAGATGCGTGAACGGCTCGCCGCCGTGGGGCTGGAAAGCTTCTGCAAGACCACCGGCGGCAAGGGCATTCATGTCGTCGCGCCGCTCAAGGACGCAAAGAAGGATCGCATCGACTGGAAACGCGCGAAAGCTTTCGCGCAGGCGATCTGCCAGCAGATGGCGGTCGACAACCCGGAGCGCTATCTGCTCAACATGTCGAAGAAGCAGCGCAAGGGCAAAATTTTCCTCGACTACCTGCGCAACGACCGGATGTCGACGGCGGTGGCGCCGCTCTCGCCCCGCGCGCGCGAAGGCGCGACGGTGTCGATGCCGCTCACATGGGCGCAGGTGCGCCGCGGGCTCGATCCGAAGACCTACACGATACGAACGGCGCCGGCGCTGCTCAGAAAATCGAAAGCGTGGGCGGACTATGATCGCGCGGCGCGTTCGCTGAAAGCGGCGATGGCAAAACTCAAAATGTGAGCAAGACGCGGCAGAGCCTCAAAGCTCAGCCGACTTCGCCGGCGATCCACGCCAGATATCTTGCCGAACCGCCGTCGACCGGCAGGCGAATGATCTCCGGCGTGTCGTAAGGATGCAGCGCGAGCAGTTTTGCCTCCAGCGCCTCATAGGCGCTGGACCTCGTCTTGAATAGAATGAGATGCTCGGCGTCGTTGACCACCTTGCCTTCCCAGCGATAGCAGCTCGAAATGCTCTGAACCTGCGCGCAGGCGGCGAGCCGAGCCTCGATCACTGCGGTCATGATTATGCGCGCCTGTTCCGCATTCGCGACCGTGGTCATCACGACGCAGGCATCACTCATATTCCGCTCCGGGCCCGAACATCAATGCCGCTTCACCAAGAGCTCAAGCGGCCTTACAGCCACTTCTTCCACTTGAAGAACACGTAGGGAAACACCGCCGCCATCAGCATCGCGAGCAGCGCCGCCGGATAGCCGTGAGGCCATTCCAGCTCCGGCATTGCCCTGAAGTTCATGCCGTAGATCGAGGCGATCAGCGTCGGCGGCATCAGCACCACCGCCATCACCGAAAACAGCTTGATGATGTTGTTCTGCTCGAGGTTGACCACGCCGAGCATGGCGTCAAGCACGAAGGTGATCTTGCTCGACAGATAGGAGGCGTGGTCGGTGAGCGATTGCACGTCGCGCTGCTGGGTCTTGAACTGCGCCCGCTGTTCCTTGGTCCAGCGGCTCGCCGTCTCGGTCTCGACCGTCACGAACGAGATCACGCGGCCGATCGACACCAGACTCTCGCGCACCTTGGAGGTGAGATCGCCCTTGCGGCCGATGGTCAGCAGGATCTGGGAATATTTGCGCGCGTGGCCCCGGTCGGCGGACGGCTCGAAAATCTCGTTGCTGACATTATCGACCTCGCCACCGACGCGCTCGAGGATGTCGGCACAACGATCGATGATGCCGTCGAGCAGTTCGAGCAATACCATGTCGCCGGTGATGTGAGGCGCGCATGAACGTGCGAGCTTGGCCGCCACCAGCATGAAGGGCTTGGGCTCGTCGTAACGCACCGTCACCAGGCGATGCTCGGTCAGAATGAAGGTCACCGGCGTGGTGCGCGGACTGCTGCTGTCGGTCGCGCACATCAATGTCGCCGTCATGTAGCGGGCGCCGTTCTCGATGTAGAGACGGGAGGAGATCTCGATCTCCTGCATGTCCTCGCGGGTCGGGATCTCGATGCCGATCAGCTTCTCGACCAGCTTGTCCTCGCCCTGCACCGGAGATTTCAGATCGAGCCAGACCGCATCCGCCGGCAACGCCTCAAGGTCGGTGACTTCGAGCCTTTTCAGCGAACTCGTCGAAGGGGCAAACACGGACAACATAAACGACTCCCGGCTACGGCGGTGTCTGGCTCACTCACAACGCAAATTCACTCGATTCTGGCAAGCGGAAGCGATGGCGCGATGACGCCTAGGCCGGTCCTTCCACTGCTCAGACGCCAAGGCCTGCTGCGGAAATCGTTTCCGGAGAAAGCCCCCGCGAGACCGGCTTAACCCGCCTGCCGGGAACAGGCGACCCCGGATATGGCGAAAGCCGCCGCCGCCCCGGCCGGGTGCGGCAGCAAAGCCACAGCCCGCGGCCCGCGTGGCAAATCCGGCCTCGAAATACTGGAAAAGTGGCGGCGGCTGGGGTTTATAAACCGGGCGACAATCAGAATCCTGGCATAAATGCCATGTGACGTGTTGCCGCTGCTGGTGCGACCTGCTGACGCGCCTGGTTTGATCGGAATGGGGTCAATGTCGTCTTCCGCCTCGAAACTCGCCGTGCTGCTCGCCGGATTGCTGCTGGCAAGCTGCATGCAGACCACCTACGAGCCGGCCAGCGAGGCGGCGATGAAGCCGCGCGACAAGGAATATCTCGCCAAGGTGAGTTACACCAAAACGCCGGTCGCCGAACCGTTCCGCCGCGCCATCGTCGCGTTTCACCGAAAGGAAACACCGGGCTCGATCGTGGTCGATTCCGACAATCACTACCTCTATTACGTGCTCGAAGGCGGCAAGGCGCTTCGTTACGGCATCACCGTAGGCGAAGAGGCAATGGCCTGGTCCGGCATCGCCAAGGTCGGCGCGATGGCCGAATGGCCCGACTGGCACCCGACCAAGAGCGAGATTTCGCGGCTCGGCGTGCCGACCTTCGTCAAGGGCGGCCCCGACAACCCGATGGGCTCGCGCGCGATCTACCTCTACTCCGGCGGCAAGGACACCCTGTTCCGGATCCACGGCACCAATCAGCCGGAATATATCGGGGCCTCGATCTCCTCGGGCTGCATCCGCATGACCAACGAGGACGTGATCGATCTCTACAGCCGGGTCAAGAACGGCACCATCGTCGTGGTGCTCGACCCCAAGCAGGGCGACTCGCCCTACAATTCAAGAATGGCGCTACAGGGAGGCGGATCGACCTACCAGTAGCAGCCCTCGATTGCGGTGATTTCGTCCATCGTCAGACTGCCGCTCCGCGCCCTCCCCGGGAGAGCGATCACCCCCGTCGGTGCAAAATTGCCTCAGTCAAACAATGCGTTGTCCATGCGTCAGAACGCCACAGGCGGAGGTTTGGGCGGACAAGCAAGGATCGCGATGCTAGAAAATGGCGCATTGCGGAAACCGTACGTTATCGAATCGGAAGCTTCTCGCCCTAAACTCGGCGCGAAACAGCGCCCCTGACTTTGGAATTGAGCCATGTCGTTGTTCGGATCGAAACTTGCCTCCCTGATCGCCACCGCGCTCGCCGGCGCGCTGCTGGCCGGGTGCATGCAGACAACGACTTACGAGAAGTCTCCCGAGGCCAATCTGAAGCCGCGCGACAAGGAATTGCTCGCCAAGGCCCGCTACGAGAAGGTCGCCGTGGCCGAGCCGTACCGCCGCGCCATCGTCAACTATCACCGCAAGGAATTGCCCGGCTCGATCGTGGTCGATTCCGACAACCACTATCTCTATTACGTGCTCGAAAGCGGCAAGGCGATCCGCTACGGCATCACCGTCGGTGAAGAGGCATTGGCATTCTCGGGCATCGCGCGCGTCGGCAACATGCAGGAATGGCCGAAGTGGACGCCGACCGCGGACATCCACAAGCGCATCGAGGGCTTGCCGCAGTCTGTACCGGGCGGCCCGGACAACCCGCTCGGCGCCCGCGCGCTCTATCTCTATCAGGGCAACAAGGACACGCTGTTCCGCATCCACGGCACCAACCAGCCGGAATATATCGGCGCCTCGATCTCCTCGGGCTGCATCCGCATGACCAACGAGGACGTCATCGACCTCTACAGCCGCGCCAAGCTCAACACGGTGGTGGTGGTGCTCGATCCCAAGCAGGGCGACTCGCCCTACAACCCGAAGATGGCGCTGCAGGGCGGCGGCAATTACGGCACCTCTTACTGAGGCCATCGCCACACGGACTTGTAGCTAAGCGGGGATATGGCCGGGCTTGCCCGGCCATTTTCATGTCGGCCTCAAGCACGCCGCGGCCGTCAGGGCCGGCGCTCCGGCCGTGCAGCCGGCTTGCTCCCGGAGGCAGCCCGCGGCGGTTTGCGTTTGGCTGCGTCTGAATCCTGCGCCGGTGGCTCCGCCCGGCCTTCCGGCTCGCCTGCGGTCTCGCCTGCTTCCTCTTCCGGCGTGTGGGCCGGCGCTTCGTCCGGACGCGCAGCCGGCAGCAGCGGCGCGATCTGCGGCATCGGATCGTACACATTCCACTGACAAAGTTTGTAGTTGTTGCGACGCTCGGCGATGTCGAGATGGATATGGTCCTCATGGTACCAGTCCGATCCCGGACCCAGCACCGTGGTGAACCGCGTGCAGACCGAATGCAGCACCTTCTCGCGAATGTCGCGCGACAGGTTGCGGTCGGTCAGCGAGAGCACGGTGCCGTTCGCCAGCCTCAGGCCGCGGACGTCCAGCGCATTGGCGCGGCCATGCTCGGAAAGTTTCGCGCCCTTCACACGGTTGCGGCCGCGACATTCGAACGAATCGAAATTGTCCACCTCGCTGAGAAGACTGCCGAGGCTTGCCGCAAGCGGCGCGGCGTCGGCGCGAACCCAGTTCGCCACCGCCGTCGCCATGGTGCAGCGAAGGACGGCCGGCGGCTTCAGCGCCACGCGCTGGGTCGGCGACACCACCACGGCTTCGAGGCGGACGATATCCTCACCGCCGCAATCGCCCGGCCCCCGGATCGGCGGCAGCGAAGGTGCGATGGCGATGGCGTCCGTCAAAGCCAGCCGACATGCCGAGAGCGCCGGAGCGACGGCAGGCGCGGCCTGCGATGGCGGCGCGGCATCCACCGGCGCTTCCCGCTGATCGGTTTGCACTGCCGGCTCAGTGCGAGGCGCCTGCGCCGGCCGTGGCTTGGGGAGCGGCACCTGGGCGGCGAGGCCCGCTGTCGCAAGCAGACTGCCGAACAGCAGCGTGCAGACCCATGCGAGCGCGCGAACACCATTCCGGAAAATGAAAAGACGGGCGGTCCCGCTTTGCCCGCATGTCACCGCACGAAGAAAACATTTGCGGACCGGCATTCCAAACCCTGATCGGTGCGCCTCTCGACGGCGCGTCATGCAAAACAGCGGACCACCGTGCATTCGGCGAATGGCCAGCGGGATGAATCCTTGATAGTGCACATTGTCCGCAAATTCATCCCGCCTCACGGCATTGGCCGGCACAACTGAAGGCAAAACGGAAAGATGGGGCTGATCGTCGTCCTCGTCGTGGGTCTGGCGGCCGGTATTTTCAGCGGCATCGTTGGAACCGGCTCCTCCATCATGCTGGTTCCGGTGCTGGCCTCGATCTACGGACCGAAAGCCGCCGTTCCGATCATGGCGGTGGCGGCGGTCATGGCGAATTTCTCGCGCATTCTGGCATGGTGGCGCGAGGTCGACTGGCGCGCCTTCGCGGCCTACGCCGTGCCGGGCGCGCCTGCCGCCTTTCTCGGCGCGCGGACGCTGCTGATCCTGCCCTCCCACACCGTGGATGTCGCGATCGGCATTTTCCTGCTGTCGATGATTCCGACGCGGCACTGGCTGGCCAAGCACATGCTGCGCCTCAATCTCTGGCACATGGCGCTTGCCGGTGCCTTCATCGGTTTTCTCACCGGCATCGTGGTGTCGACCGGGCCGATCTCGGTGCCCGTATTCGTCAGCTACGGGCTGGTGAAAGGCGCGTTCCTCGCCACCGAGGCCGCCGGCTCGCTCGCGATCTATATCAGCAAGATCGTGACCTTCCGCGCCGCCGGCGCGTTGCCCTGGGACTATCTGGCCAAGGGTCTGGTGACCGGCTCGTCGATCATGGTCGGCACCTTCATTGCCAAGCCGTTCCTGCTGAAGCTGTCGCCGGACGCGTTCCGCCACATCATGGACGGCCTGATGCTGGTGAGCGGCCTGACCATGCTCTGGAACGCGGCCTTCGCCTCCTGATCCACACGGGCAATTCAATCGCGGGCGCTTCACAGCGGGCGGCAAAATGGGCTACGTCCTCCATCGCAGCCACCTGCCTCGCGACGGGGCCGAACGGATATGCTGAATGGCCCGCAGATTTTACGCCCCCTATCAGAGCGAACCGATGTCGGCGCTGGCCTCCTGGGCCCGGCGGCTCGCGGTGTTCGCGCTGGTGGCGGCGGTCGTCTCGACCCTGATCGTCCGGTTCGGCTTTCTCGACTTCAAACCCGCGCTGATGACCTTCCTCGGCGCGCTGGCCTTCGCCGGCCTGTCCATTCTGGTGTCGCTTGCCGCCTTCGCCGCGATCTGGCAGAACGGCTCGCGCGGCATGACCCGCATCCTGATGGCGCTGCTGCTCGACATCCTGATCCTCGCTTATCCGGCCTACCTCGCCTATCAGTACAAGAAGCTGCCGCCGATCCACGACATCACCACCGACCCGATCGATCCGCCTCGCTTCGACGCGTTGGCGCGGCTGCGCACCGCGGACGGCGCCAATCCGGCCGGATATGCCGGCCTCTATTCGGCCGAACAGCAGCGTATCGCCTATCCGCAGATCGAACCCGTCCTGCTCGACGTCTCGCCGCAGCGCGCCTACGACATCACCCTGCAACTCGTGACGCGGCGCAAATGGCTGATCATCGACGAGCGGCCACCGCAACCGCCGCAACGCATCGGCCGGATCGAGGCCGTGGCGCGCACGCCGGTGATGGGATTCCGTGAGGACGTCTCGATCCGTATCACTCCTTACGAGGACGGCTCGCGGGTCGATATCCGATCCTCCTCGCGCTATTTCGAACACGATTTCGGCAGCAATGCCGCGCGCGTCATCAAGCTGTCGGACGATCTGAACGAGATCGTCGACAATGCCAAGCCGGAAAAGAAGATGCTGGCGCCGGCGCAACCTCAGCCCAAAGGGCCGCGCAAGCGATAGACGCTGTCGATGGTGGGATCGCCGTCGGTGACGACGATCTCGCGCGCCACCAGATCCTCCAGATGCGCCAGCACCGAATAGCCGGCGGCGCGAATGAGGCGCGGATCGATGCCGATATAGCTCGCGCGCACGATCGAGGGGATATCCGCCGCGCCCTTGCGCAAGCGATGCAGGATCGACGCTTCGCGCGCCTTGCGATGGCGGATCAGAAAATGCACGAAGCGCACGGCATCGGGAATTTCGGGGCCGTGGCCCGAGAAATAAAGCTGCTCGCCGCGCCGCGTGAGTTTTTCGAGCGAAGCCATGTAATCGACCATCGATCCGTCCGGCGGCGAGACGATCGAGGTCGACCAGCCCATCACATGATCGCCGATGAAGGTGACGCCGCGCTCCGGCCAGGCGAAGGCCATGTGATTGGCGGTATGGCCCGGCGTCGTCACCGCCTCGAGCGCCCAGCCGTCGCCGGTGACCACATCGCCGTCCTTGAGCTGAACATCGGGACGGAAGTCGCGGTCCGCGCCGGATTCCGTCTTGCGGGTCTCGCCGGCATGCACGGGACGGGACGCGCGATGCGGCCCCTCCGCATAGACCGTCGCGCCGGTCGCCTCTTTGATGCGCGGAACGCCGGGCGAATGATCGAGATGGGTGTGGGTGACCAGGATGTGCGTCACGGTCTCGCCGCGCACGGCATGAAGCAGCGCGTCGAGATGGGCATCGTCGGCGGGACCGGGATCGATAATCGCCACCTTGCCCCTGCCGACAATGTAACTCAGCGTGCCGGTGAAGGTGAACGGTCCCGGATTGTTGCAGAGCAGACGGCGCACGCCGGGCACCGGCTCATCGACCACGCCGGGGACCAGCGGAAAATTCCGGTTGAACGGAATGTCGTCGTTAACGCTCACGCCCAAACCCGACTGCGGACTTCAGGAAAATGCCTGGATGCCGGTGATGGCACGACCGAGGATCAACGCATGCACATCGTGCGTTCCCTCATAGGTGTTTACGCTCTCCAGATTCTGGGCATGCCGCATGACATGGAATTCGCTGGAGATGCCATTGCCGCCATGCATGTCACGCGCCACCCGCGCGATGTCCAGCGCCTTGCCGCAATTATTGCGCTTCACCAGCGAGATCATCTGCGGCGCCATCTTGCCCTCGTCCAGCAGGCGACCAACCCGCAGCGAACTCTGCAGGCCGATCGCGATCTCGGTCTCCATGTCGGCGAGCTTCTTCTGCACCAGTTGCGTCGCCGCCAGAGGACGGCCGAACTGCTTGCGGTCGAGGGTGTATTGCCGCGCGCGGTGGAAACAGTCTTCCGCGGCGCCCATCACGCCCCAGGAGATGCCGTAACGCGCGCGGTTGAGGCATCCGAACGGCCCGGCCAGACCCGACACGTTCGGCAGCAACGCGCTTTCCGGCACCACCACGCCTTCCATCACCACCTCGCCGGTGATCGAAGCCCGCAGCGACAGCTTGCCGCCGATCTTCGGGGCCGACAGGCCTTTCATGCCTTTGTCGAGAATGAAGCCGCGCACCTTGTTGTCATGCGCCGCGGACTTCGCCCAGATCACGAACACATCCGCCATCGGCGCGTTGGAAATCCACATCTTCGAGCCGGTGAGCCGATAGCCGTCCGAAACCTTCTCAGCACGGGTCTTCATGCTCTCCACGTCGGAGCCGGCATCCGGCTCGGTGAGGCCGAAGCAGCCGACCCACTCGCCCGATGCGAGCTTGGGCAGGTACGTCTTGCGCTGGGACTCATCGCCATAGGCGTAGATCGGATACATCACCAGCGAGGACTGCACGCTGTTCATCGAGCGATAGCCGGAATCGACGCGCTCGATCTCGCGCGCGACAAGACCGTAAGCCACGTAGCTCGCATTGGCGCAGCCATATTGTTCCGGCAGCGTCAGGCCGATCAGGCCAAGCTCGCCCATCTCATGGAAGATCGAGCGGTCGGCGGTCTCGTCCATATAGGCGTCCATCACGCGCGGCAGCAGCTTCTCCTGCGCGTAGGCATGCGCGGTATCGCGGATCATGCGTTCGTCTTCGGTCAACTGGTCGTCGAGCAGAAACGGATCATCCCACCGGAACGAAGCCTGGACCGGCTTGTCCTTGCTTTGCAGACGCACACTCATCTTGATCCTCTCAGGTCTTCCGCGGCCGACCTTATCCCGCCGCCTTTGTCGCCGGGGCCGCCGCAGGGCGGCCAGACTATCACAACTCAGCCGTCGAAGGGCTCGTTGGCGACGATTTCGATGCCGAAACCCGACAGGCCCTTGTAGTCGTGCAGCGACGAGGTGAGATGGCGGATCGAACTGACGCCAAGGTCGCGCAAAATCTGCGCGCCGACGCCGACCTCGCGCCATTGCCGGTTACGGTCGGCCTCCGCCGAATGTTCTTCGGCAATCGGCGCGACGGGAACGCCGGCCGCGCCATCCCGCAGATAGATCAGGACGCCGCTGCCATTCGCCTTGAAACGCTCGAGCGCGGCGTTGACCTTGGCCGAACCGAAGAAAATATCCCTGACGATGTTCGGCTTGTGAAACCGCGTCAGCACGTTGCGCCCCTCGCCGATGCTGCCATAGACGAACGCGACATGGTGGATCGGATCGAACGGTGAGCGATAGGCAAACCCCTGCAGCACGCCGATCGGGCTCTCGACGCTGAAGCTCGACACCCGCTCGATCAGTTTCTCGCGCGCCTGGCGATAGGCGATCATGTCGGCGATGGTGACGTGCTTGAGGTTATGCGCTCGCGCGAACTGCACGACCTGCTCGCCCTTCATCACCGTGCCGTTGTCGTTCATCAATTCGCTGATGACGCCGACCGGCGGCAGGTCCGCCAGTTTACACAGATCGACCGCAGCCTCGGTGTGGCCGGAGCGCAGCAACACGCCGCCATCGCGGGCGATCAGCGGAAAGATATGGCCGGGGCGAGCGAAGTCGCTGGCGCCGACATTCGGATTGGCCAGCGCGCGGCAGCAGGCGGTGCGTTCCTCGGCCGAGATGCCGGTGGTCATGCCGGGCTTGTAGTCGATCGAGACCGTGAAGGCGGTGGTGTGGTTGCTGTCGTTAAACGCCACCATCGGATCGAGCCGCAGCCGGCGGGCATCCTCGGTGGTGAGCGGCGCGCAGACGATGCCGGAGGTGTGGCGGATGATGAACGCCATCTTCTCCGCCGTACACAGCGAAGCGGCAACGATCAGATCGCCCTCGCCCTCGCGATCCTCGTCATCGGTCACGACAACGATCTCGCCGGCGGCAAACGCCCTCAGAACCTCGGGTATCGGATCAGCCATATTGCGAACTCACGAATGACAGCGGCCAGATCGTATGACGCACCGGGCGCAGGGGCGCAACCGCGATTCCGGCCGGGCACCGCGCTCACCGGCGAGCAACAGGACGCAACACCCCCTGTCAATCCCGTCCGGCATTGGGGAGGTATTCTTTACCACATGGCAACCGGAGCCTGTTTTCGGTAAGGGAAACTTCCCGCGCCGGACGAGTTATCGCTGGCTGACATCATTCCCCGCTTTGCGCTCTGATCTCCACAAAAGGGCAAATCATGACTTCACGGTTCGATCATCATTTCTGCGCCAGTTTTGGTCTCGCGATGGCGATGGCGCTGATCCCCGGCTCGTTCGCGGACGCGCAGGAGACCTCGCCGGCCGGCACATGGCTGACCGAGAAAGGCGATGCCCGAATCAAGATCAGTTCCTGCGGCGCGAGCATTTGCGGCAAGGTGGTCGGCTTGCGCGATCCGATCAACCCGGAAACCGGTAAGCCGTTCACTGACGATAAAAACCCCAATCCGACGCTCGCCACCCGGCCGATGATCGGGCTGCAACTGTTCAACAACATGCGGCCGACCGGTCCCGGCCAATGGGCGGGCCGCATCTACAATGCCGATGACGGGCGATTCTATGTCAGCAAGGTTGCGATGGAAGGCCCCTTGCGCCTGCGGGTTGAGGGGTGCGTGGGCGTGATCTGCGGCGGCGAAACCTGGAGCAAGGTTGGCCGCTGATCAAAAAAGCTCAATTTTTTGAGAGGGATACTGGTCGGAGTAGCAGGATTTGAACCTGCGACCCCCTGCTCCCGAAGCAGGTGCGCTACCGGGCTGCGCTATACTCCGACTTGTGGCGCGTCTTATAGCGGCGGCTCTCGCCCACCGCAAGAAGCGGTATAAGAACTCATCATCATTCTTCTCAAGCCGCGCCGCATGCCCCTGACACTGACCACCCGAACCATTTTAACCTCCGAGAACGCCCCTCGGGAGGCCGCGCGCTGCCTCACGGAGGGCGGCCTGGTCGCGTTCCCGACTGAAACCGTCTACGGCCTCGGCGCGGACGCCACCAACGCGCAGGCCATCGCGCGGCTTTATCAGGCCAAGGGGCGACCGGCATTCAACCCGCTGATCTCGCATGTCGCGACGCTGGCCGACGCCCGGCGTATCGCGGTCTTCAACGAGGACGCTCTCAAGCTGGCAAAGGCCTTCTGGCCGGGACCGCTGACGCTGGTACTGCACAAAACCACGGATTGCATCGTGTCGGATCTCGCGACCGCCGGCATGGACACCATCGCGGTGCGCATACCGGCGCATCCGGTGACGCATGAGATTCTGCACGCGCTGGGACGGCCCGTCGTCGCGCCCTCTGCCAATATCTCCGGTCACGTCTCCCCGACCAGCGCAGCCCATGTGTGCGAGGATCTGTCGGGACGGATCGATCTGATCGTCGATGGCGGCCCGGTCAGCGTCGGCGTCGAATCCACCATCGTCGGCTGTTTCGACCGGCCGGTGCTGCTGCGGCCGGGCGGCGTGCCGCGCGAAGACATCGAGCGCGTGCTGGGCGTCAAACTTGCGCCGCGGCCCGCCGCGCCCGAGGCCAGCGGACCGCATCCGCTGGCGCCCGGCATGCTGGCCTCGCATTATGCCCCGCATACGCCGGTGCGCCTCGATGCGGACAGCGTGGCACCCGACGAAGCATTGCTGGCATTCGGTCCTCCGCTGCCGGACGCGAGGCCCGCCCATATGCTGAACCTCTCACCATGCGGCGATCTGATCGAGGCCGCCGCCAATCTGTTCGGCTATCTGCGTGCGCTCGACGGCAAGCACGTGCGCGCCATCGCGGTCATGCCGATTCCGGATCACGGCATCGGCGAGGCCATCAACGACCGCCTGCAGCGCGCGGCGGTCGGGCGCGACTGAACTCGCAAGCATGCGACGGGAAGTGACGACATGAACCAGCCTCCGTCCGCATCGTCCGGTCCTTCTCCCGAGGTGCTCGACCGTTTCCGCGCCATAGTCGGCGACAGACACGCTGTCACCGATGCGCAGGAGATGACGCCGTATCTGGTGGAAGAGCGCGGTCTCTACCGCGGACATTCGCCGCTCATCTTACGGCCCGGCTCCACCGCCGAGGTCGCGGCGATCTGCAAGCTCGCCACCGAGACCAAAACCGCGCTGGTGCCGCAGGGTGGCAATACGGGGCTGGTCGGCGGACAAATATCGCACCATGGCGAGATCGTCGTATCGCTGCGCCGGCTCGACAGGATTCGCGATCTCGATCCGCAGTCGAACACCATGACCTGCGAAGCTGGCGTCGCTCTCGCAAACGCCCATACCCACGCCGGCACAGTGGACCGGCTGTTCCCGCTCTGGCTCGGCTCGGAGGGCAGTTGCACCATTGGCGGCAATCTCTCCACCAATGCCGGCGGCATCGCCGCGCTGTCCTATGGCGTGGCGCGCGATCTCGTGCTCGGGCTCGAAGTGGTGCTGGCGGATGGCCGGATCATGCACGGCCTGTCGAAACTCAAGAAAGACAACACCGGCTACGACCTGCGCGACCTGTTCATCGGCGCGGAAGGCACGCTCGGCATCATCACCGCCGCGACGCTGAAGCTGTTTCCGATGCCGCGCAGCGTCGAGACCGCCTATGCCGGCGTCGCCTCGCCCGATGCCGCCGTGAAACTGCTGACACTGGCGCAGAGCAAGGCGGCGACCAGTCTGACCAGTTTCGAACTGATCGCCCGGATCGCGGTGGACTTCTCCATCAAGCACGGCGCTTCGACCCGCGATCCGCTGCCGGGCGCGCCACCCTGGTACATCCTGATGGAGGTTTCCTCGCCGCGCGAGGATGCGCGCGAGACCATCGAAGCCATTCTTACCGAGGCGATGGAGCAGGACATCGTCAGCGATGCGGTGATCGCCGCCAGCCTGGAGCAACGCAACGCGTTCTGGACCTTGCGCGAAATCCTCTCGCCGGCGCAGAAGCCGGAAGGCGGCTCGATCAAGCACGACATCTCGGTGCCGGTGGCCGCCGTGCCGCAATTCATCGCGGAGGCCGATGCGGCTGTCGCGGAGCTTATTCCCGGCGCACGGCCGGTCGCCTTCGGCCATCTCGGCGACGGCAACATCCACTACAACATCAGCCAGCCGCCCGGCGCCGACAAGCAGGCCTTCCTCGCCCGCTGGCACGAGGTCAACAGCATCGTCCACAAGATCGTTCTCAAGCATCACGGCTCGATCTCCGCCGAGCACGGCATCGGCGTGCTCAAACGCGACGAACTCGCTCATGTCAAAGACCCGGTGGCGCTCGATCTGATGCGCACGCTGAAGCGTTCGCTCGATCCACTGAACATCCTCAATCCGGGCAAGATGCTGTAGCGCGAGCGACGGCGGTGCCCATGCCGGACACCGCAGCAAATCAGAACAGCGAACCCTGCCCGTTATCGCCCGCCACATCGGTTTGCCGTCGCGACTTCTCCGCGCGTGCTTGCTTCTTCGAGGCGACCGCGGTTTCAGCGTCCGCCGCCCGCTCTTCCTCGGTCATCGACTGGATCAGGCGCGGATCGTCGTTGCCGACCTTGTTCACGGCGCTCGTCACCTCATGCCAGGTTAGCAAGCCCGGCGGCGGCGCGGTCAACATCGTACCGGCCTCCTCCGCATCGACATCGTTGCCGCCGAGCCAGCGGCCGAAATCTTCGGGGCGGATCGTCACCGGCACACGGTGATGCAGATGGCTCATCTCCGGCCGCGCCGCCGTGGTGATGATCGCGACCGTATCGACCTCCTCGCCGTTCGGCCCGACCCATGTCTCGGCAAGACCGGCAAAACCCATCGGCTGGCCATCGACGGGGCGAATGAAAAACGGCTGCTTGCCACCGGACCGCACCTGCCATTCGTAATAACCGTCAGCGGGCAGCAGGCAGCGCCGCCGCCGCATCGCATTTCGGAACGCCGGCTTGTCCAGCACCGTTTCGCTGCGAGCGTTGATGACGAGGGAAAATGTCCGCGGGTCCTTCACCCAGGCGGGGATCAGCCCCCAGCGCATCAGCCGGAAATGTCGCGTGCCGTTTTCCAGTACCACCACGGGCACCGGCTGGGTCGGCGCAATATTATACCGCGGCGGGAAATTCGGCTGCTCGGCATAATCGAACAGCCGGCGGATGGCCTCGGGCGCCGAGATGATCACATACCGACCGCACATCGTGACACCCCGAAACTCCCGATTGATCGATCCGCCCGGCCGCCATGGACCATTTAGCCGGCCTTAACGCAAAGCCGTGACACTGCGACACGATGACTCCCACACCCACCACCTCGCGATCCGACAGCATCGCAGCCTGTATCCCGGACGCCGGGGATGCCCGCGTGCAGTCCCTGCTGGCGGCCAACATCAATCCGCACACCGGCCTCGCAACCGATTACCTCAATCACTTCAACGAAGCCATCATGCTGCTCGAGATGATTCCGGATATGCCGGAATGCGTCGAGGACTTTCTGAACTGGCAGCCGCGCACCTATCGAGAGCATTTCGAGGCCTCCAATCTGAAAGCCCAGGGGCTGATCATTCAGGCCTATGAGGAGGCCGAGACCGCCTTGCGGATCGAGTTCGACCGCGTGGTCGACGCCATGACCGAGATTTTGATTGCCGTCAGCGCGGCAATGCGGGAAACCACACGGGACAAGACCCGCGCGATATTGGCCGAACAGACGACCGGTTGGATCAAGCCCCTGCTCTCGCTGGCGGGAGGACTGATCCACGGCTCGCCCGATCAGGCCGATGTCGACCGCATCATGGAAAAATAGGATTCCCACCGTGAGCGAGCTTCGCCCCCGGCCGCAAATCGCGGTCAGCGCGGCTATTTTCCGCGACAGAAAACTGCTGCTGGTCCGCCGGAACCGACCACCCGCCAACCACTACTGGACTTTCCCGGGCGGCCGGGTGGAATACGGCGAGACACTGGCGGAAGCATTGGTCCGCGAAGTCGCCGAGGAAACCGGCCTCGTCATCGACATCAAGGACATGCTGGGCTGGCGCGAATATCTGCCGGCCAAAAACGGCGGCATCGGCCATTTCGTGATCCTGCCCTTCGCCGCACATTGGGTCAGCGGCGAGATCAACCTCAATGACGAGCTTGAGGACGCCCGGTGGCTCGATCCCCGCGCCATCGGCGATCTACCCCTCACCGACCGGCTGGAAGAAATCATCACGGTGGCCGCGCGGCTGATAAACGGCTGATCGCCCGCCTTGTCTGCGGCGCATTCGGAAGGCTATGACCATCGCCATGGTGCGACGTTTCCTGGCAGTATCCCTGATCTGCGTGGCCTTCGGTTCCGGCATTGCCCGGGCCGAGGAGGAGGCCGCCGCGCCGTTTGACGCCGATCTGCAGCGCCTCGCCGAAATCCTCGGCACCCTGCACTATCTGCGTGGCATCTGCGGTACCAATGAAGGCCAGAAATGGCGCAGCGAGATGCAGGCGCTGGTCGATGCCGAAACCCCGTCCGGCGAGCGTCGCACCCGCATGATTGCCGCCTTCAACCGTGGGTATAACGGCTTCCAGCAGACCTACCGGACCTGCACGCCGGCGGCGAATGTCGCGATTCGCCGCTATCTCGAGGAAGGCTCCAAAATCTCGCGCAACCTGACCGCTCGCTACGCCAACTGACCGGCGATTCCGGTCACACTCGCCACATTTCATCAAGTCGAGAGGCGGCGTTAACCTTTCCTAAAGAACTGGCTAGGCGTGCCCACTTTGCATGCTAAAGCTCGATCATCCAACAGCGCATCGCGCGCATGTCGCAGATTGACCGAGTTCATGCCCTACCGTTCCCGTCTTGCCCCGTTGCGCACTCAAATACCCGATCAGGAACAGAAACAGGCCGCGCTGACCTATCTGACCGAGGCCTGGGCCGAGGCGTTACATGACGGAATCGACGGCGACTGCCTGGCTCAGGCCAGCCTGTTCGCCGCCTTCAACGAGCTCGTCACCACCTATGGCGAGGATGCGGTCGCCAACTTCGTCGAGGGCCTGCCCGGTCGAATTCGCAGCGGCGAATTTTCCGTGGTGCAGTTCAAGCAATAGACCGGATCAAATCACCGGCTGCAGCGTCTCCAGGAAGCGCACCGGCTCGCCGGTCGCGGGCGTCACGATCTCGCCCTGCCACATCACCCGGCGGCCACGGACGATGGTGCCGACCGGCCAGCCGGTCACACCCATCCCGTCATAAGGCGTCCACGCCGCCTTGGACGCGGTCCACGCGTTGGTGATGGTCTCTCGCCGCTTCATATCGACCACGGTGAAATCGGCGTCGTAGCCCGCCGCGATGCGGCCCTTGCAAGCGATATTGAAAATCCGCGCCGGGCCCGCGCTCGTCAGATCGACAAAGCGCGCCAGCGACAGGCGCCCCGCATTGACGTGATCGAGCATGGTCGGCACCAGCGTCTGCACGCCGGTCATTCCCGAAGGCGCATTCGGATAGGTCTTGGCCTTCTCCTCGAGCGTATGCGGGGCGTGGTCGGAGCCAAGCACATCGACGATGCCCTGCGCGATGCCCTGCCAGATGCCTTCGCGGTGGTCGGCGCCGCGCACCGGCGGATTCATCTGCGCACGGGTGCCGAGCCGCTCATAGCATTCCGGCGCGACCAGTGTCAGATGATGCGGCGTCGCCTCGCAGGTGGCGACGTCCTTGTGGTCGCGCAGGTACTCGATCTCATCCTTGGTCGAGATATGCAGCACATGGATACGCTTGCCGGTCTCGCGCGCCAGCGCCACCAGACGCTGCGTCGCCTTCAGCGCGGCCATCTCGTCGCGCCAGACCGGATGTGAACGCGGATCGTTCTCGACGCGCAGCCCCTTGCGATCGTTGAGACGATACTCATCCTCGGCATGAAACGCCGCGCGGCGGCGGATCACCTGGAAGATCTTCCGCAGGCTCTCGTCGTCCTCGACCAGCAGGCTGCCGGTGGAGGAGCCGATGAACACCTTGACGCCGGCGCAGCCGTGCGCGCGTTCGAGCTCCGGCAGATCGCGGACGTTCTCGCGCGTGCCGCCGATGAAGAAGGCGAAATCGCAATGCATCCGGTGATGGCCAGCCTGGATTTTCGCCGCGAAGGCCTCCGCGGTCACCGTCAGCGGATTGGTGTTCGGCATCTCGAATACCGCCGTGACGCCGCCCATCACCGCGCTGCGCGAGCCGGTTTCCAGATCCTCCTTGTGGGTCAGGCCCGGCTCGCGGAAATGCACCTGCGTGTCGATCACCCCGGGCAGGATGTGCAGGCCCCGGCAGTCGATCTCCTCGCGCGCGCTGGCCTGAGCGAGCCCACCGATCGCGGCGATCCGGCCGCCCGCGATGCCGATGTCGCCGACGCCTTCACCGTCCTGATTGACGATCGTACCTGATCTGAGAATCGTATCAAAAGTCTGAGCCATCGCTTGCAAACGCCGTTTTTCGGAGAGGACAAACCCACACGGGTCTTGTTGCGGCCACTCTACCGTCTTACCTTGGCGAGGGATATGCGCGCCGCGCATTTTCCCGGAAACCCCCAGAAAAACTCCCGGAAAACTCCAACCCCTTTCCGTCCGAGAGTCTGACAGAACAGCCTTTTGCCATGAAAGCAGCCCTGCTCCCCGATCGCGGCGTGGTGAAGGTCAGCGGGCCCGACGCCCGCGGCTTTCTCAACGGCCTCGTCACCACCGATATCGAACAGTTGCAGCCGGGCGCGGCGCGCTTCGGTGCGCTGCTGACGCCGCAAGGAAAAATCATCACCGACTTTCTGGTGACCGAGACGGCCGACGGCGCGCTGCTGTTCGACTGCCCGAAGGCGTTGGCCAAACCATTTGCCGACCGCCTCACCTTCTACCGGCTGCGCGCCAAGGTCACGATCGAAAACCTGTCCGAGCAACTCGGCGTGCTGGCGATCTGGGGCGGCGAGCCCGCGGCAAAACCGGATTTCACATTCGCCGATCCGCGCGATGCGCGGCTTGGGTCGCGGATCATCCTTCGTCCGGACGACGCATTGCAGGCCGCCGCATCACTCGACGCCACGCTGCTCGATGCCTCCGCTTTCGAGGCGCATCGCATTGCCTGCGGCACCCCGCGCGGCGGCCTCGATTTCGCTTACGGCGACGCATTTCCGCACGAGACCAACATGGACCGCCTGCACGGCGTCGATTTCGGCAAGGGCTGCTATGTCGGCCAGGAGGTCGTCTCCCGCATGCAGCATCGCGGCACCGCGCGCACCCGCGTCATTCGCGTCGCGGTCAACGATGGCGCGCCCGAGCCGGGCACCGCGATCACGGCTGGCGAGAAATCGATCGGCACCATGGGATCGTCCGCGGAAGGACGCGGCCTCGCGCTGTTGCGGATGGATCGCGCCAGCGATGCGCTCGATGCCGGCGAGCCGCTGCTCGCGGGCGGCATTCCGATCACACTCGTCTCGCCGGACGACGTCCGGCCTCAGACGAAAGCTCACGCATGACCAAGGCTCGCTTGCACGCGGACGGGTTGCATCGTTGTCCGTGGCCCGGTGACGACCCGTTCTATGTCGCTTATCACGACCTCGAATGGGGCGTGCCGGAATATGACGACCGCGCGCTGTTCGAGAAACTCATTCTCGACGGCTTTCAGGCCGGGTTGTCGTGGATCACCATCCTGCGCAAGCGCGACAATTTCCGCAAAGCCTTCGACGGTTTCGAGCCGGAGGCGATCGCCCGTTACGACGCCAGGAAGATCGCGGCGCTGATGAACGATGCCGGCATCGTGCGCAATCGCGCCAAGATCGAAGGCACGGTCGGCAGCGCCAAAGCCTATCTGAAAATCATGGAGGAAGGCCCCGGCTTCTCCAAGCTGCTGTGGAGCTTTGTCGACGGCCAGCCGAAGGTCAACGCCTTCAAGACCACCACGAGCGTGCCCGCCGCAACGCCGGTGTCGATCGCGATGTCAAAGGAATTGCAATCGCGCGGCTTCAAATTCGTCGGTCCGACCATCGTCTACGCCTTCATGCAGGCCACCGGCATGGTCAACGATCATCTCGTCGCCTGCCACTGTCACAGCAGATTAAGCACCGCGAAGCGACCGGCGCGCGCGACGACACCGCGCGGAAAGGCCAAATGAGCGCGGCGAAGACCTCAGGGCCCGCGCCTCGCGCCTGGCAGCGCATGCTGTCGGGGCGGCGGCTCGATCTGCTCGATCCCTCGCCGCTCGATATCGAAGTGACGGACATCGCGCACGGCCTTGCCCGCGTCGCCCGCTGGAACGGGCAGACCCACGGTCCGCATATCTTTTCGGTCGCGCAACACACCCTGCTGGTCGAAGCGGTGATGCGTGCGCAGTCGCCGCGCATCGATCATCGCGTCCGGCTCGCCGCAATGCTGCACGACGCGCCGGAATACGTGATCGGCGACATGATCTCGCCGTTCAAGGCGGTAATCGGCGGCTCTTACAAGCAAGTGGAAAAACGCCTGCTGTCGGCGATCCATATCCGGTTCGGCCTGCCCGCCATCCTGCCGGCCGAGATCGAAAAACTGATCAAGACCGCCGACATGGGCGCGGCCTATCTGGAAGCGACGCATCTTGCCGGTTTCAGCGTGACCGAGGCGAGGCGGCTGTTCGGACGCGACCCGAAACTGCCGCCCGCCATCCAGCATGACTATCTGGCGCCGTGGTCGGCGACCAAGGCCGAGAAACGCTTCATGGCCCGCTTCAAGGCATTGCTCGCCTGAAGTTCCGGTTTCCGGAAGCCGGCGCGCCTCGCGCCGTCTCCGATCCAGCTTCCGCCGTCACGCGCGGTGACGTATAACAGGCCGGATTTCAGGGATGGTCATGATTTACGTCTGCTCGCTTGCCGATCTTCACGCCACCGTCGAAGCCTGCGGTGCGACGCACATCCTCACCGTGATGGGCAAGGTGGAAAAGGCCACGCGCCCTGCTTCGGTGCGGGCGGAAAACCACATGCGCATTTCGATGGACGACATCACCGAGACGGCGATGGGCTTCACCGTGCCTGCACTCAATCATGTCGAGCAGGCGCTGGACTTCGTGCGCACATGGGATCGCACGGCACCGCTGGTGATCCATTGCTTCGCCGGCATCAGCCGCTCGACCGCGAGCGCGTTCATGACCGCCTGCGCGCTCAATCCGCATCGCGACGAGGCTGAAATCGCCCATCAGATCCGCGCCGCTTCCGCCAGCGCGAGCCCGAACCGTCTTCTGGTGACGCTGGCGGATCGCGCGCTCGGCCGCGAAGGCCGCATGCTGCGCGCGCTCGACAGCATCGGGCCTGGCAACATGGCGATCGAGGGCCGGCCGTTCCACATCAACATCGAATGAACTCAACATTAAAACCGCATGACAAGTCATTGTCGCCGCATGGTGCCGACCCGGCGGCGGGCGAACAGCTCCTGCCGCCGATCGAGATCGGGCTGACGGCGGCGATCGTCTCCATCGAAGGCAACGAGCCGCTGATCCTGACCGCGCCCGGCGCGGGCGACGAACTGGCGGGACTGCCCTTCGGTCCCTTCAACGCGGTAGCGCACCGCACCTTCGAGATCGGACTGCGCTCCTGGGTGCAGGAACAGACCGGACTGCAACTCGGCTATGTCGAACAGCTCTACACTTTCGGCGATCGCGGCCGCCACGCGCAGGTCGACGACACCAACGCGCACATGGTGTCGATCGGTTATCTCGCGCTGACCCGCGCCGCCGACAACACCTCGAAGCCGCAGGTGGCCGGCGCGACGTTCGATCCATGGTACCGCTATTTTCCTTGGGAAGACTGGCGCGCCGACAAGCCGGCGATGCTCGACAACGTTATCATCCCGGCGCTGACGGAATGGGCGGCACGCTCCGAGAAGCCCAACCCCACCCATGCGCTCGGCCGGCAGGATCGGGTCAGGCTGTATTTCGGCCTCGAGGGCGCGCACTGGGACGAGGAGCGGGTGCTCGACCGCTATGAGCTGCTCTATGAGGCCGGGCTGATCGAGGAAGCCAAACGCGACGGCCGACCCGCCGCGCTGACGCGCAAGAGCCTGCCGAGCCTCGGCGCGCCGATGAAGTTCGATCATCGCCGCATCCTCGCCACCGCGATCGCGCGGCTACGCGCCAAGCTGAAATATCGTCCGGTGGTGTTCGAGATGCTGCCGCCGGAATTCACCCTCACCGATCTGCAGCGCACGGTGGAGGCGATCTCGGGCCGTCATCTGCACAAGCAGAATTTCCGCCGCCTGGTCGAGGCCGAGGCACTGGTGGAGCCGACCGGCGAAGTCTCCACGCAGACCGGCGGACGGCCGGCAGCGCTGTTTCGATTCCGGCGCGAGGTGTTGCAGGAGCGCCCCGCGCCCGGATTGCGGGTGCGCGGACGGCGCTAGATCCGGTCAGCAAAAAGGACGATCAGTCCGTCTTGGACTTGCGCAGTTCCAGCGCGGGCTCGGAGCGGATCTGCTCGACCCGCGAGGCGTCGGCCGATCGCATCTCCGGCGGATGCAGCGAGCGCGGCTTGCGCGAGCGCGTGATGGCGCGGGTCAGCAGCGTGCGGACATTGCCCTGACGGCGGAAGTCGCAATAGGCGAAGCCGAGCCCGGAGACCGAACCGCGGAAGCTGATCTCGTCCGACTTGTTGAGGTTGAAGCACGGCTCGAACGGCATGCCCCTGAGCGAGGCGCAGACCGCGCCGCTGCGCACCTGCAGCGTGTTGGTCGGCAGCCGGACATGGCGCACCTGCCCCTTGCCGCTGAACTGCACCGAGCCAGCGACCGAGCCGTCGTCATAGATCCGTCCGGCGCCGCGGGTGCCGTCGAAGCAGTTGAAGGAGAACAGCTTGCCGATGACGAATTTGCGCGCTTCGTCCGGGCCCAGGGTCTCGGCATAGGCCGATGCGCAGAACGATCCTGCAAGCAGGATTCCAAAGGCAAAACGCGCAAGCATGCTGCGACTCCAACTCACGAAACTGACGGGTTCAGGCAACGGCGCGGCGCGCCCGGAGCTTAACCCGCTGATTACCATACCAACCGTGGCAACATTGGAGCAGCATGGTTTGCAAAGTCTGAACGTCCTCAGGCTATTTTCACCACCAGCCGGCCGCGGATCTGACCGGCGAGAATCTTCGGCGCCGTTTCCATGACCTCGTCGAGACTGATTTCGTGAGTGATTTCAGCAAGTTTTGCCCTGTCCAGATCCTTGGCGAGGCGCTCCCAGGCGACCTTTCGCCGCGCGATCGGGCACATCACGGAATCGATGCCCAAAAGGCACACCCCGCGCAAAATGAAAGGCGCGACCGAGGACGGCAGATCCATGCCTCCGGCAAGACCGCAGGCGGCGATGGCGCCGTGATATTTCGTCATCGACAGCAGATTGGCCAATGTCGTCGAGCCGACACTGTCGACGCCGCCCGCCCAGCGCTCCTTGGCGAGCGGCTTGGCCGCCGCCGAGAACTCGTTGCGGTCGATGACCTCCGCCGCGCCGAGGTCGCGCAGATAGCCGGCCTCGCTTGTGCGGCCGGTGGAGGCGATCACATGGAAGCCAAGTCTGGCCAGCAACGAGATCGCCACCGAGCCGACGCCGCCGGCCGCGCCGGTGACGATCATCGCGCCATCGTTCGGCGTCAGGCCGTGCTTCTCCAGCGCCAGCACCGCCAGCATCGCGGTGAAGCCCGCGGTGCCGATCGCCATGGCGTCGCGGCCGCTCATGCCGGCGGGCAGCGCCACCAGCCAGTCGCCCTTGACCCGGACGCGCTCGGCATAGGCGCCGAGATGGGTCTCGCCCATACCCCAGCCGGTGCCGATCACCTTGTCGCCGGCGCGCCAGGACGGATGCGTCGACTGGATCACCGTGCCGGCGAAATCGATGCCCGCGATCATCGGAAAACGCCGCACCACCGGCGCCTTGCCGCTGATGGCAAGACCGTCCTTGTAGTTCACCGTCGACCATTCGACGGCGACGGTGACGTCGCCCTCCATCAGATCGGCGTCATCGAACTGCGTCAGCGCGGCGGTGGTGCCCTTCTCCGCCTTGTCGATCCGAATTGCCTTGAAAATCGCCACGGCCCGCTCCCAAAATTGCTTTGGGCCGACACTAAACTCCTGTCCTGACGGGTCAAATTGAACCAATGTTGCAGTGGCTAACGGCAGTCGACGACATATTTTCAAGGCGTGGAATTTTGTTCAGATAGCTCTGGCGAGCGCGGCTTGGACCTGTTATATTTGTTTTGCTCGTTTTGAGAATAACGAACGGGCAACCGAAACGCCAAGCCAACCGCAGCAGCCGTTTCGGCGACATCGCAATCGGAATGCCGGCCTTTGTGCCGGATTTCTCAGACCAGATATATGCTCATAACGAGTATATGGTCAGGGAGGCAGAGTAAGGATATGGCTCTCGCTGGTATCTACGGTCCCGACGATCTGGGCCACGCCGTACCGCCGCACGCCGCGCCGCAGACCCCCGGCAGCATCGCTGTCGAGAATCCCGCGCGCGCTTTGCCGATGCCTTCGCTGGACTGGACCCCGGAGGTCGAGCGCGAGACCGCGCACCTTTACGAGCGGGTGAAAACCGTCATTCCGCCGATCGAGTGGCCGTTCATGGCGCCTTACGTCAAGGCGATCAACGAGCTCAAGCGCGAGCGCAACGCCGTGATCCTGGCGCACAACTACCAGACGCCGGAAATCTTCAACTGCGTCTCCGACATCGTCGGCGACTCGCTGAAGCTCGCGATCGAGGCCACCAAGGTGAAGGCCGACGTGATCGTCCAGTGCGGCGTGCACTTCATGGCCGAGACCGCGAAGATCCTCAACCCGTCCAAGACGGTGCTGATCCCGGATTCGCGCGCCGGCTGCTCGCTCGCCTCCGCCATCACCGGCGAGGACGTGCGGCTGCTGCGCGAGCGCTTCCCCGGCGTGCCGGTGGTCGCCTATGTCAACACCTCCGCCGACGTGAAGGCGGAAGTCGATATCTGCTGCACCTCCTCGAACGCGGTGGCCGTGGTGGAAAGCCTCGGCTCCGACACCGTGATCATGGTGCCGGACCAGTATCTGGCGAAGTACGTCGCCTCGCAGACCAAGGTGAAGATCATCGCCTGGAAGGGTGCGTGCGAGGTGCACGAGCGCTTCACCGGCGACGAACTGCGCAGCTACCGGCAAGCCGATCCGACCGTGCAGATCATCGCGCATCCCGAATGCCCGCCCGACGTGATCGCGGAGGCGGACTTCACCGGCTCGACCGCGCACATGATCGACTGGGTGCGCAACCACAAGCCGCAGCGCGTGGTGATGGTCACCGAATGCTCGATGGCCGACAACGTCCAGGCGGAACTGCCGCAGGTCAACTTCATCAAGCCGTGCAACCTGTGCCCGCACATGAAGCGGATCACGCTGCCGAAGATTCTCGACAGCCTGGTCTACATGCGCGAGGAAATCGTGATCGATCCGATGATCGCGGATCGGGCGCGGCGCTCGGTGGAACGGATGATCAATCTGAAGAATTGAGCATCTACGTGGGCTCGATGCGACCACGATCTCCAGCCGTCACGCCTGCAAGGCAGACGAAGACAACTTCGATGTTGAAGGCGGCATGAGGTTTCTCAACCGAGGACGACGCCTATGAGACTGATTGAGCCCAGCAGCGCGATTGCGGCCGACGATATCATCATCGTCGGCGGCGGCCTCGCCGGCCTGTTCTGTGCGCTCAAGCTGGCGCCGCGCCCCGTCACCGTGATTTCCGCCGCCCCGCTCGGCGAAGGCGCGTCGAGCGCCTGGGCACAGGGCGGCATCGCCGCGGCTGTCGCCGAAGGCGACAGCGCCGAGGCCCATGCCGCCGACACCATCGCGGTCGGCGGCGGCATCGTCGATGAGGCGGTGGCGCTCGGGCTGGCGCGCGAGGCCGGCGCGCGCATCCACGACCTGTTACAATATGGCGTGCCTTTCGACCGCGACCTGGAAGGCCGCCTTGCGGTCGGCCGCGAGGCCGCGCATTCGGCGCGCCGCATCGTCCATGTGCAGGGCGACCGCGCCGGCAAGGCGATCATCGCCGCGCTGATCGACGCCGTCCAGAAGACGCCGTCGATCAAGGTGATCGAGGGCTATGTCGCCGAGACGCTGCTGACCAGCGAGGACGCCGTCGCCGGCCTGCAACTGCGCAAGGCGCATGACGCCGGCGCGCACACCATCACCGTGCCCGCCCGCGCCGTGGTGCTGGCGACCGGCGGCATCGGCCATCTCTATGCGGTGACCACCAATCCGGTGGAGGCCAGCGGCAGCGGCCTTGCGCTGGCCGCGCGTGCCGGCGCTGTGATCGCCGATCCCGAATTCGTCCAGTTCCACCCGACCGCCATCATGATCGGACGCGATCCGGCGCCGCTCGCCAGCGAGGCGATCCGCGGCGAAGGCGCGACGCTGATCAACGGCAAGGGCGAGCGTTTCATGCTGGCGATCGATCCGCTGGCCGAGCTTGCGCCGCGCGACATCGTCGCGCGTGGCGTGTTCGCCGAGATCGCGGCGGGGCGCGGCGCGTTCCTCGACGCCACCAAGGCGCTCGGCGCGCATTTCGCCAAGGAGTTTCCGACCGTCTATGCGAGTTGCAAGGCGGGCGGCATCGATCCGGCGACACAGCCGATCCCGATCGCGCCGGCCGTGCATTATCACATGGGCGGCATCGCGGTGGATCAGCACGGCCGCACCTCGATCAAGGGACTGTGGGCCGGCGGCGAAGTGTCGTCCACCGGCGCGCATGGCGCCAACCGCCTCGCCTCCAACTCACTGCTCGAGGCCGTGGTCTATGCGGCGCGGATCGCCGAGGACATCAACGGTCACGCTCTGCCGGATACGCTGCGCATCGTCGCCTCCACGCAGACGCCGAACGGCGCGTTCGACACGCAGGCCGAGACCCGGCTGCGCAACATCATGAGCACGCAGGTCGGCGTCATCCGCAATGGCGAGGATCTCGCCAACGCGGTGCGCAGCCTCGCCGCGATGGAGCGCAGCGCTACCAACGCCGCCTTGCGCAACATGGCGACCACCGCGCTGATCGTCGCCACCGCGGCGTGGGTGCGGCAGGAGAGCCGCGGCGCGCATTTCCGCTCCGACTATCCGGACGAAAACCCGGCGCTGGCCCGCCGCACCATGACGACGCTGAACGCGGCGCATGCGGTCGCGGCGACCATCACCGGCCACGAAGCGCCGCGCACGGCCGTGCCGGCATAAGCGCAGTCGTAAACCATCAAGACGGACAACGGCCATGAGCGACGTTCTCGATCCCGCCACGCTGCTCTATCCCAGCGCTTTCCTGTCGCCGCTCGAGATCGACACGGCGGTCGAGCGCGCGCTGGAAGAGGATCTCGGCCGCGCCGGCGACATCACCTCGGCCGCGACCATTCCCGCCGACACCCCGGCCCGCGCGATGCTGGTGGCGCGCCAGGCGGGCGTGATCGCCGGGCTGCCGCTCGCAGTCGCGGCGTTTCATCGCCTCTCGCACGACATCCGCATCCAAGCGCATGTCCATGACGGCGGCAGCGTCGCCAAGGGCGTCGATGTGCTGACCATCTCGGGACCGGCGCGCACCGTGCTGGCCGCCGAGCGCACCGCGCTGAATTTCGTCGGCCGCCTGTCCGGCATCGCCACGCTGACGGCGGACTATGTACGCCATGCCGGCACCACCAAATTGCGGATCTGCTGCACGCGCAAGACCACGCCCGGCCTGCGCGCGCTGGAGAAATATGCCGTGCGCTGCGGTGGCGGCTTCAATCACCGCTTCGGCCTCGACGACGCCATCCTGATCAAGGACAACCACATCGCGGTCGCCGGAGGCGTCACCGCGGTGCTGAAGCGCGCGCGCGCCAGCGTGGGGCATCTGGTCAAGGTGGAGATCGAGGTCGATACGCTCGATCAGCTTCGCGAGGTGCTCGCCACCGGCCTTGCCGACGTGGTGATGCTCGACAACATGGATCTGCCGAGCCTGCGCGAGGCGGTGAAGCTCGCCGCCGGCCGCGTGGTGCTGGAAGTGTCCGGCGGCGTGACGCGGGAGTCGATCTCCGACATCGCGCGCACTGGCGTCGATTACGCCTCTTCCGGCGCCCTGACCCACTCGGCGCCGAATTTCGACGTCGCGCTCGATATCGACGCGTAGGACGTTGAATGCCAGAAGACAGAGTCGTCCCGGCGAATGCCGGGACCCATAACCCTGTGGCTGTTTATTTGAAAAGACCGGTGATGATGGGTCCCGGCATTCGCCGGGACGACCGGAAATGAAATTTCCGGCAGTGCCAGTCTCATCCACTCGCTTACGGCTTCTCGGCGGAAAGCTCTTTGGAAATCTCGGCGGTCTGGCTCGCGGTGCCCCAGCTCGGCGCGTCCTTGCCGTCGCCCCAGGCGCGCGGCCGGTAGAAAGTGTGCACGCCGAACTTGTACATCTTCTTCATCTCATGCACCCAGGACGGCCGCACCCAGTAGGCGTGATAGTGCGTCGACTTGCCGACTTCCGGCAGCCAGAGCTGGCCGTCGAGCGTGGCCTTGGCGATCTTCCGGGCGCGATCCCACATGTCGGGCTCGCGCACCACGTCGCGGATGCCGTCGCAGGCGAAAGTGAACTGGCACGACAGATGGCGGTGCGAGTTCTGATAGACCACGCCGCAGATCGTGGTCGGGTAGTAGCCTGAGAACGCACGGTTGACGACGACCTGCGCCACCGCGATCTGGCCGCGTACCGCCTCGCCCCGCGCCTCGAAATACACCGCTTCGGCAAGGCACTTCTCGGACTTGGCGCGCGACTTCACATCGAGCCCGAGCCGTTCGGCCGGCGTGCGCGGGCGCTGGCTGTCGCGGGTGACCTCGCCCTTGCCGGCGATGGTTTCGCCGCCCGCTGCGCCCGAGGCGCTTTGCGGCGAGGGAACGGACCGCTTCATGTCCGGATCGCCGTTCGGCAGCACGATGATCGGCTCCTCGCCGGGCGCCCAGCGCTCCAGCGCCTCGCCGGCATCGCCGAGCGATGTGTTGCCAAAGAAAAGGCTGGAGGTTTTCACCGAGAACGGATCGTGCGGCACGGCAGCGACCGGAGCGATGTCGCCCTTCGGCTCGGCATGCAACGCGGCCAGCGCGCGCTCGTCGAGTTCGCCTTCGGCGGCAGGCTTGTTGGAATCGTATTGCGGCAAACGCGGTGACGACAGCGCGGCCTGCAATTCCTCGTCGAGCGGCGCGGGCGCGGTCGGCGGCGACAGCGCATCGGCGGTCTTGGCGCCCTGCACGGAGGCATTGTCGTCGGGCGAAAGATCTTCACTGGCCGGCTGTTCGGCTGGCACCGCCTGGGGCGCCACGACCTGCAAGCGGTCGCCCTTCAGCGTGCGCACGACTTGCGGAAAATCCTCGGCCTGCAACGGGCGCAGCGGCTCGCCGAGCGGATTGCGGCCCAGCGCGCGGGTGATGCCGGCGTTGTCGATGTCGAGACTGGCAAGACGATATGCCGCCTCCGGCATATCGGTGCCGATCGGGCGCGGGAAATTGAAGGAGGCCACACGGATGGCGCGGCGCGAGGATGCGAAGATGTGCTGCTGCCAGCGCTCCGCAACGCCGGACTGGTGCGTTAGCAATGCGCCAAGGTCCTGATAGCCGAGCGAGTTCGGCACCAGGGCGAAGATGACAAAGCTGAAGGGCGCGAACCGCGCGCCCCTCAGCCTGTTACGCAAACCGAACATGGATACGCTCACGCAACACTACGCTTACACACACGCGATCTCCTCGCACATTCAGTGCAATTCGATCGAATGTGGTAATATCCAATTAAAGTTGCCGGGGCGTTAATCGCTGGTGCTTGCGAAACACACGCAATCACAATGCGTGCGCGGCGCGATCACATCAAAAGCCTTGGTAAACGGGCTCTTCCATAGAGTGGTAAACAGCGCGTCAACAAAAAAAGTGAACAACCGAATGGCCGCATCGCACATTCGCATGCGCGCAGACCCATCGTTTTCACCAAAGACGCCGCTCAAAAGACAATGCCCGGGAAGAACCCGGGCATTGCGGTATTCAGCGATGGGACCCAGACCTCACGCCTGGCTCGAAATCTCCTTGCCGAGCGCGGCCTGCGCGGCGGCGAGGCGTGCGATCGGCACGCGATAGGGCGAGCAGGACACGTAGTCGAGGCCGACCTGATGGCAGAACGCCACCGACGCCGGATCGCCGCCGTGCTCGCCGCAGATGCCCAGCTTCAGACCCGGCCGGGTCTTGCGGCCACGCTGCACGCCGATCCGCACCAGTTCGCCGACGCCGTCCTGATCGATCGAGATAAACGGATCGACCGGGATGATCTCCTTGGCGAGATAGATGCCAAGGAAGCTCGCGGCGTCGTCGCGGCTGATGCCGAATGCGGTCTGGGTCAAATCGTTGGTGCCGAACGAGAAGAACTCGGCCGATTTGGCGATGTCGCCGGCCATCAGACAGGCGCGGGGCAGTTCGATCATGGTGCCGACCTGATAGGTCAGCTTGCTGCCGGTCTCGCGCATCACCGCCTGCGCGGTGGCATCGATCCGGGCGCGCACGATGTCGAACTCGGCGCGGGTCGCGATCAGCGGCACCATCACTTCGAGGCCCGGCGGCTTGCCGGTGCGCTTGCTGACTTCGACCGCCGCTTCAAAGATGGCGCGGGCCTGCATCTCGGCGATCTCCGGATAGGCGATCGCCAGACGGCAGCCACGGAAGCCGAGCATCGGGTTGAATTCCGCGAGCTCACGCACGCGGTCGCCAACCTTGCGCGGATCGGTGCCGAGCACCCGCGCAACATCCTCGATTTCCGCCTCGGTGTGCGGCAGGAATTCGTGCAGCGGCGGGTCGAGCAGACGGATCGTGACGGGCAGGCCCTTCATGATCTCGAACAGAGCGGCGAAGTCGGCGCGCTGCATCGGCAGCAGCTTGGCGAGCGCGGCGCGGCGCGCCTGCTCGTCGTCGGCCACGATCATCTCGCGCACGGCGCGGATGCGGGTGTCCTCGAAGAACATGTGCTCGGTGCGGCACAGGCCGATGCCCTCGGTGCCGAATTTCACGGCGGCGCGGGCGTCGGCCGGAGTGTCGGCATTGGCGCGAACCTTGAGCTTGCGTACCTGATCGGCCCAGCCCATCAGGGTGCCGAACTCGCCGGACAATTCCGGCTCGATCATCGGCATCCGCCCGGCGAGCACCTGCCCGACCGAGCCGTCGATGGTGATGACATCGCCGGCCTTGAAGGTGCGATTGCCGACCGTCATGGTGCCGCGGCCGTAATCGACGCGGACCATGCCGCAACCCGACACGCAGGGCTTGCCCATGCCGCGCGCCACCACGGCGGCGTGCGAGGTCATACCGCCGCGCGTGGTGAGGATGCCCTCGGCGGCATGCATGCCGTGAATATCCTCCGGCGATGTCTCGACGCGGACCAGAATGACCTTGTGGCCATCGGCCTGCAGCTTCGCCGCCTCGTCCGAGGAGAACACGATTTCACCGGACGCCGCGCCGGGAGAGGCCGGCAGGCCGGTGGCGATCACGTCGCGCTTGGCGTTCGGATCGATGGTCGGATGCAGCAACTGATCGAGCGAAGCCGGATCGATCCGGGTGATCGCATCCTTCTTGGAGATCACGCCTTCATTGGCAAGTTCGACCGCAATGCGCAGCGCCGCCTTGGTGGTGCGCTTGCCATTGCGGGTCTGCAGCATCCACAGCCTGCCCTGCTCCACCGTGAACTCAAGGTCCTGCATGTCGCGGTAGTGCTTTTCCAGCAGCTTGTAGATGCGGGTCAATTCCTTGAACGCATCCGGCAGCGCCGACTCCATCGATTCCTTGCCGGAGCCGGATTCCTTGCGCGCCGCCTCGGTGATGTCCTGCGGCGTGCGGATGCCGGCGACGACATCTTCGCCCTGCGCGTTGATCAGGAATTCGCCGTACAGCTTCTTCTCGCCGGTCGAGGGGTTGCGGGTGAAGGCGACGCCAGTGGCCGACGAATCGCCCATGTTGCCGAACACCATCGACTGCACGTTGACCGCGGTGCCCCATGATTCGGGAATGTCGTGCAGGCGGCGATAGGTCACCGCGCGCGCCGTCATCCACGAGCCGAACACCGCGCCGATCGCGCCCCAGAGCTGGGCATGCGGATCCTGCGGGAAGTCCTTGCCGGTCTCCTGCGCCACCGCATCCTTGTACTTGCCGACCACCGCGACCCAGTCGTCGGCGGTCAGATCGGTGTCGAGAGAATAGCCCTTGCCGTCCTTGTAGCTATCGAGGATGTCCTCGAAGTGATGATGCTCGAAGCCGAGCACCACGTCCGAATACATCGTGATGAAGCGGCGGTAGCTGTCATAGGCGAAACGGCGATCGCCCGACTTCTCCGCCAGCGCCTCGACCGTGTCGTCGTTGAGACCGAGATTGAGGACGGTGTCCATCATGCCCGGCATCGAGGCGCGGGCGCCGGAGCGCACCGACACCAGCAGCGGGTTTTTCGAATCGCCGAACACCTTGCCGGTGACCTTGCCGATGGTGACGAGCGCCTTCTCGACCTGCGCCTTCAAATCCTTCGGATAGGTTTTGTCATTATTGTAAAAATATGTGCAGACGCTTGTCGGAATAGTGAAACCGGGCGGGACCGGCAAACCCAGATTCGCCATCTCCGCGAGGTTGGCGCCCTTGCCGCCGAGCAGGTCGCGCATGCCGGCTTTGCCTTCGGATTTGCCGTCACCGAAGATATAGACCCACTTGCCGGCCTTGGCGGTGCTCGTCGCTTTCGGCGCTTTTTTCGCGGCCTTGGCGGCTTTGCGCGGCGGCGATTTGACGGCCTGGCGCGCGGGTTTTGCGGAGATTTGCTTGCGCGTCGCAGACTTGCCCGCCTTGGCTGAAGGACGGGTTTTCGACGCGGATTTCTTGGATTTGGAAAGGGCTTTTGCCATGACTTCCTGACGCTGCGTGAGGGAAAACGGCAGGCGCGTTACACCATGGTTTGAAGCCCCCGCGCAAGTGCGCGAAAGCTGTAACAAGGTGTGGAGGTATGAACTTTTGGCTAGTCACTGAGTTGACAAGCCCGGCGCGCCACGCCGCTACTTGATGATACCGAGTCCGACGATACCAATGAAGATGAGATAGATCGCGACGATGAAGTTCAAAAGGCGCGGCATGATCAGAATCAAAATACCGGCGATCAGCGCCACGATCGGCTGAAGGTGAGCAACGGAAATCGTCATCTGCGTCTCCAAAAAATCCAAACCCAAAGATGCACGCGCAAAGCGGTACACGATTCTGCGCGCTCGCGGCTGGAGAGAGACGATTGCGCAGACCAATGGTTCCGCAGGCACGAAAATGCCCCAATGAAGCCCCGCATGGCGCAGGAACGATGATCCGGCGCGGAGATTGTCTGGCCGATGTCCGGCCCTCCGGCCGACGCCTCATGCAGGAGACCGAACCATGCGCAAATCAATCCTTGTCCTCGCCGTGATCGCGGGCGCCGCTATTCCGATGACGGCGAGCGCCCAGCAGCGCATTATTGTCGAGGAAGGCGTGACCACGGGACTGTCCGGCGGCTATGTCGGCATCGCCGACGATCTGCAGCCCCGCTTCCGCGAATACGTCGTTGAGGAAAACGTGCCGAACTACACGGTGCCCGATCGCGTCGTGGTCGGCGCGGTGCTGCCCGAGACCGTCACCTATTACGACGTGCCGCAGCAATATGGCGCGAACCGTTACCGCTACACGCGGGTGAACGACCGTTATGTGCTGGTGGAGCCGCGCACCCGGCGGATCATCCAGGTCATCGACTAACGTGAACGACCAGGCGGGCAGAGGATCGATCCGGCGGATGTCGCTTGAACCGGAACGACCTTCCTCCGCTCCCGGTGCAAACCAAACGCCCCGCCCGGCTGGCCCGGCGGGGCGTCTGTCTGCGTCTGACGAACGTTACGATCCTTTCAGGATCGACAGGATGTTGTTCGTGGCCTTGTAGCTCTGAAGCACATTGTCGCGGAATGACGCCGTCCAGCCGGACGCCTGCCGTTCCTCGTCGCTCATCGACGAATAGCTTTGCAGAATGCCGAGGCTGAGCTGCCGCGGATCGCCGCTTTGCTGGCTTTGCTTCAACGCGCTGAGCACGGAGGCGCGGGTGCGCGCATTGAGCTCCTTCTTTGCCGCATAGATTTCCAGATCGGAAAACTTCTGATCCTGATTGAGCGTGATGGCGGACAACGAGCGGTTGTCGATCGATGAGAAATCGACAAGCTGGCCGGTCCTGCGCGCCGGATCGAACACCAGTTCCTTGCCGCTGGCGGCCGCGGCCGCCGCCTGCGCGTCGAGCACCGCGCGGGCGCCGGTGGCGACATCCGCGAATGTCTGCGTCGCCGTCGTGGGCGCCGAGCCGACCGGATATTTCGTCAGATAGCTCGCGACCGGGTCTCCGGAAATCCCGGACGGCGCCTTATCGGGGTCTTGCCGCGCGGCCTCGAAGCCCTTCGCCACCGCCGAGCGCTGCGCCGCCCAGGTCGCGGTCGCCTTCTCCTCGCCGCTCGCGCCGTCGAGATAATCGAGCGCGGCCTTATAGACCACGGTGTAGTTTTTGGTCATCGACGTCGCGGCGGCCGCGGGCGCGAGCGCGGCATTGAAGCGATTGTTCAGCTCGCCCGAAGCGGCGCTTTGCTCGTCGGGCGTGAACTTGCCGCCATTGTTGGTGGAGACCGCAAACAGTGCGCGACGATCGAGCGAGGACAGATCGACGGTCATTTTACCATCGGCGCCGATCGGCCCGGTGACTCTCGCCGCGGCGTAGAGCTTGTCCAGCGCAGTGCGCGCATCGCCTGTGACGGTGGCGAAATCCGGCGTGTTCGCTTCCGCCGCCAGACGCGCTTTCGCGGCATCCGACAGCGTGAGATTGGTCGCCGAATTGGCATCGAGCGCGTTGCCGCTTTTGTCCGCGTTCAGCGTGTCGAGGAGCGAGGGTTGCGTCGCCGCGCGGGCGTAAGCGGAGCCCATCTGCGCATACGGATTATAGCCAGCGATCGACGTCATGCCCGGCCCCGGCATTGATCTGTTAACGAAGGTTACCGGAACCTTTCAGAACATGGTTAACAGCGGGTAAACGCCGGACCCGGATGTCTCTTTGTCGCAGGGGACGCGGCGGCCGTTATCGCAGGCCGGGCCCAAGACTCCCCGCCGAAGTTTTTGAGGAAACGGGCCGTCCCGCTTCGCGCACAACGCAAAGGCCGGCGACGATGGGTCCCGACCTCCGCCAGGACCCATAAAATCCGGAACGCGCTCGCTCAATCCTGAATTTTGGAGAAGTCCGCCACCGCGCGGGTGGCCTCGCGGATCTCGCCCAGCAGCTTCAGACGATTTTCGCGGACTTGAGCGTCGTCATCATTGACCTTGACCTTGTCGAAGAAGGCATCGACCGCGGGACGCAGCTTGGCCATCGCGCTCATCGCGCCGGCGAAATCTTCCTTCGCCACGGCGGCGCCCGCCTCGCCCCTGGCCTGATCGATCGCGGCGGCGAGCGCCCTCTCTTCATCGAGCCGATAGAGCGACGGATCCGGCGCACCGGCATAGGTCTTGCCGTCCTTCTTCTCCTCGATGCGCAGGATGTTCGCCGCGCGCTTGGTGCCGGCGAGCAGGTTCTTGCCGTCATCGGTATCGAGGAATTTGCCGAGCGCCTCGACCCGGCGCACGACCATCAGGAGATCATCCTGAGCATTTTCTGAGACGGGATGACCTTCGGTATTCCTGTTGCCAAGCGCGAACACTGCGTCGACGAGGTCATGCCGCGCGCCCTGATCGCGCAACTGGACTTTGAGTCGGTCGGCGAAGAAGGAGAGGAGATCATCTCCGATGCCGTCATGCGCGGGCTTGACCCGCGCATCCACGTCTTTCTTTTCCGCAGCCAAGGCGTGGATGGCCGGGACGAGCCCGGCCATGACGGCTGCGTGCGACGCGGCAACCGTACTCAGCTTCAAGCGCAGGTTGTTGTCGAGCAGAAGCCTGATCACCCCCAGCGCCGCGCGGCGCAGCGCATACGGATCCTTCGAGCCGGTCGGCTTTTCATCGATCGCCCAGAAGCCGGTGAGAATGTCGATCTTGTCGGCCAGCGCGACGGCGATCGCGACCGGATCGGTCGGCACACGATCGTTCGGACCCTGCGGCTTGTAGTGATCCTCGATCGCCTGCGCGACGGAGGCGTCCTCGCCCTGCGCCAGCGCATAGGACTTGCCCATCAGGCCCTGCACTTCGGGGAATTCGCCGACCACTTCGGTGAGCAGATCCGCCTTGGCCAGCCGCGCGGCGCGTTTGGTCTTCTCGACATCGGCACCGACCAGCGGCGCAAGCTCGGCCGCGAGCCGCTCGATGCGCGCGATGCGCTCGGCCTGCGTGCCTAGCCTCTCGTGGAACACGATGTTGTCGAACTTCGCCAGCCGGTCCTCGAGTCTGGTCTTGAGATCGGTCTCGTAGAAGAACTTGGCGTCCGACAGCCGCGCGCGGATCACGCGCTCGTTGCCGGCGACGATGGCCTTTCCGCCATCGCTCGCCTCGATGTTGGAAACGAGAATGAATTTCGGCGCGAGCTTGCCGGTTTTCGGATCGCGCACCACGAAACATTTCTGGTTGTTGCGGATGGTGGCGCGGATCACCTCATCGGGGATCGACAGAAAGCTCGCGTCGAACGAGCCCATCAGCACCACCGGCCACTCGACCAGGCCCGCGACCTCGTCGAGCAGCACCTGGTCCTCGACCAGTTCATAGCCCTGCGCGAAAGCAAGGTTCTTCGCCTCGGCGAGGATGACGTCGCGGCGGCGCTGCGGATCGAGCACCACCTTGGCGTCGAACAGCTTCGCCTCGTAATCATCGAAGCGGCGCACGGTGATCTCGCCCGGCGCCATGAAGCGATGGCCGCGCGTCACCTGTCCGGCGACAATGCCGGACACGTCGAACGCCACCACGTCGGGATCCTCGGTCTCGAGACCGAAAGTCGCGATGATCGAATGCAGCGGCCGCACCCACGACAGCGCGCCGGGCTTCGCCGAGCGCTCGCCCCAGCGCATCTGCTTCGGCCACGGGAAGGTGCGGACGATTACCGGCAGAATCTCCGCGATCACCTCAATCGCAGGGCGACCCGGCTTCTCCATCAGCGCGATGTAGAAGTCGCCCTTCTTCGGATCCCTCTGGATCTTCGCCTCGTCGAGCGACTTCAAACCTGTCGCCTTGAGGAAACCCTGCACCGCGGCGTCGGGCGCGCCGACCTTCGGTCCCTTGCGCTCTTCCTTCAGATCGGGCTGGCGCACCGGAATGCCGTGAACGGTGAGCGCAAGACGGCGCGGCGTCACGAACGCCTTGGCGCCCTCGTAGACGAGACCTTCGGCGACGAGACGGTCGGTGACCATCTTGCGCAGATCGTCCGCCGCCTTGGCCTGCATGCGCGCGGGAATTTCCTCGGAGAACAGTTCAAACAGAAGATCGGGCATCGCTTACACCCCGCCCGCTTCGGTATGCACCCACGCCTCGCCGCAGGCTTTCGCCAGTTCGCGCACGCGCAGGATGTAGCTCTGGCGTTCTGTGACCGAGATCACGCCGCGCGCGTCGAGCAGGTTGAACACATGGCTCGCCTTGATGCACTGGTCGTAGGCCGGCAGCGCCATCAGGTGCTTTTCCTTCTTGTCGCTCGCCCAACCGGCATCGAGATACTTTTTGCACGCGCCTTCGGCCATCCTGAACTGTTCGAACAGCATCGCCGTGTCGGAGTGTTCGAAATTGTGCCGCGAGTATTCCTGCTCGGCCTGCAGGAAGACGTCGCCGTAGGTCACTTTCTGGTCGCCATCGCGGCCGTTGAAATTGAGATCGTAGACGTTGTCGACGCCCTGCACATACATCGCGAGGCGCTCGAGGCCGTAAGTGAGTTCGCCCGCCACCGGCGCGCATTCGACGCCCGCGACCTGCTGGAAGTATGTGAACTGCGACACTTCCATGCCGTCGCACCAGCATTCCCAGCCCAGTCCCCACGCGCCGAGCGTCGGGCTTTCCCAATCGTCCTCGACAAAGCGGATGTCGTGAAGCGCGGCATCGACGCCGATCGCCGCGAGCGATTTCAGATAGAGATCCTGAATGTCGGACGGCGACGGCTTCAGGATGACCTGAAACTGGTAGTAGTGTTGCAGGCGGTTGGGGTTCTCGCCGTAGCGGCCGTCCTTGGGACGGCGCGAGGGCTGCACGTAAGCGGCATTCCAGCGCCTGGGGCCGAGCGCGCGCAGCGTGGTCGCCGGATGGAAAGTGCCGGCGCCGACCTCCATGTCGTAGGGCTGCAGAATGACGCAGCCGTAATCGGCCCAATAGCGTTGCAACGTCAATATCAGGCCCTGGAACGAGCGTTCAGGGCGCATATGGTCTGGCAAAGAGGTCATGATCTTCAAATCGCCGGAGGACGGAATTTGGCCGGACCGTATCGGTGGCGGCCACCGGAATCAAGGCAACTCGGCCAAAACCCGCGGCATCCGAAGCTCCTTTCCAACCTTGCGTTAACCGCAAGCGGCAGGCGCTGCGCCACGCTTGCGCTTCGTTAGCAATTGGCCCGCTAGCCTGCCCGCATCAATCGGGAAGACCGGCACAAGCCGGCCCCCAATGCCACCGCCAGAAGGCGGCGGCGCACAGGAAGGCTGCAAATGCTCGCTTTTGAAATCATCGGCGTGGTGATGACCGCGCTCCTGCTCGGCGCTCTGGTCGGTCAGGATATCCGAACGCTGCGCTGAGGCGTCCGATCGCCGCTCAGCTTGCTCGCCGGTCCGCGAATGATGCCCCATTCCGGACCGGTTTTGCATTCGCCGCTCAACGCGGCCGGTAGGTGCCGGTTTCCGGATCGTGGTGCAGATCGGCGGCGCGCTCCGGATCGAGATCGCGCAGCCGCGCCTCCTCGAGTTCGCGGTTGACGCGCCGCGCTTCCCTCGTGGCGAACCGCAGCAGCGCCGCGCCGCCGACAAGTCCCGCGATCACCAGAATGAATGGGGGCATCGGATCCTCGCTGCCTCACGCCATCGTCACAAACCGTAACGCGCCCAGATCGCGCGCGTCTCCAGCGCCGAAATCAGTTCGTCGGCAAATCCCGGCGCACCGAGCGCCGTGCCCGCGCCCTGCCTGCGGCCGGTCAGATTCGGCAACAGTCCGCTCGGCGGCGCGATCAGCGGCGTATGGACCTTCTCGCCATAGCGCATACGCAACACCGAGCGCAGATCGCCGATCGCATCGGCAAGGCCAAGCTTCACCGAGCGCTCGCCGGCCCAGTATTCGCCGGAGAACAGATAGCCGTCCTCGTCCTTCAGGCGCGAGCCGCGGCGCTGCTTCACCAGCGCGATAAAGCTGTCGTGAATCTCGCTCTGGATCGCCTTGAGCCGCGCCACATCCTCGGGATTTTCCGGCAGGAACGGATCGAGCGTCGATTTGTGATCGCCGGAGGTATAGATGCGGCGCTCGATGCCGACCTTCTTGATCAGGTCCTGAAAGCCGAAGGTGCCCCCGATCACGCCGATCGAACCGACGATCGAGGAGACATCGCAGAAGATCTCGTCGCCCGCGCAGGCGATCATGTAACCGCCCGACGCCGCAACATCCTCGACGAACACCAGCACCGGAATCCGTTTCTCCGCGGCAAGATGCCGGATGCGATCATGGATCTGGCGCGACTGCACCGGCGAGCCGCCCGGCGAATTGATCACCACCGCGACCGCCTTGGCGTTCCTGGTCTCGAAGGCGCGTTCGAGCAGACGGCTGACGCCGGCGAGCGTCAGGCCGGGCCGCAGCGGCGTTACCGCGCCGATGGTGCCCGACAGCCGCACCACCGGCACCACCACCGTGTGCCGGAAGCGCGCCGGCAACAGGCGCAGCAGCCCCGACATCAAGCCATTGTTATCGCCGCTCGTATCGGTCATGGAACGCCTTTCAAATTAATCTTTTATTATCCCTGTGCTGGCATGCAGCGGCCGGCACACGATTTGCTTTGCAGACAATCATGGCTGCAATGGCGCAGCGAGAGGGATGGCCGGCATGAAGATCTATCTCCTGATGCTGCTGATCGGCGCATTGTTCACCGCCATTCATTTCACGTCGATCCCCGACGCCGGTTCCAAGTCGCTGCCGCAATAACAGACCTGCGGTCGCAGAACCCCGTCACACCTCCCCCCGCGCCAACGGCAGGCCGCAGCGCCCGCCAAGACTATCGGCGGCCTGTTTCGTCGGCACGCCTGCCCCGTCATTCAGCACCAGCCCCCGATCGAGCGCCATCGGCGCGCGGCTGCCCTTGGTGGCCCGGACCAGCACCCGAATCGCGGCCGAGGCCGGATCCGGATAGACCGGAATGACGACAACCGCGCCGAATCCCCGCGCCAGAGCGGCCAGCACCTCTCCCAGACCCTCGGCGCGCCAGATCAGCGTCAGCGTGCCCTTGGGCTTGAGCAGACGCCGCGCGGCCCCGATCCACGCCTCCAGCGTATCGGCGGCGGCGACATGGGCGGTCTTGCGGGCTGCGTCCGGCGAGGATTGATGTCGCGCCCCCGGATTGAAGGGCGGGTTCATCAGCACGATGTCGGCATGGTCCGGCGGTAGACCCACGGCGGCAAAGGCTGCGGGCGTCGCCGCGACGTCGAGTTGCACCGCGCGCGCCGCGATCCCGTTCAGCGCGGCGTTGCCCTGGGCGAGGCCCGCCAGCTCCGGATCGATCTCGACCAGCGTCAGCACAATGTCGGGGACCCGGCGGGCCAGCGCGAGCCCGGCGGCGCCGGCGCCGGCCCCGAACTCCACCACACGATCGCCGGGGCGCGCCGGCGTGGCGGCGGCGAGCAGTATGGCGTCATGGCCGGAGCGATGGCCGCGCCGGAACTGGCGCAGCCGCAGCCGCCCGTCCAGAAACGCGTCCTCGGTGAGATCGGCCGTCAGCGGCGGCATCGTCTGCGGGTCCAGGCATCGTCCCGCAACTCATGTCCAAGCCCGGCGTCGGTCAGCAATCGCCGCGCCGCGCCGGCGTCGTCCTCATGCACCAGGATCCGGCGCGGAATGACGCCAAGCGAACCCTCGACCACGCTCATATTGGAATCGAGCAGCAGATGGTGGATGTTGGCGCCCTCCAGCAGCGCGCCAACCGCCGAAACCAGCACCATGTCATTGGTCCGGATCAACTCGCGCAATCAAAACACCTCCATACCGGTCCCCAAATCGCGGCCACCGCAACCGGACGCCCTTGCCGCCCGTCCCGGCAGTTTCTATTGTCGGCCGCAGTTCCCATCTGGAGGCCCTGCGTGGCAGTCATTGTACCTTTCGAGAGCCACTCGACACCATCGATAGACCAGCTCGTCGGGCTTGTCTCCGAGGATATGGAACGCGTCAACGCCACCATCCTGTCGCGAACCGGGTCGGAAGTCACCATGATCCCGGAGGTGGCGAACCACCTGATCTCGTCGGGCGGCAAGCGGCTGCGCCCAATGCTGACGCTGGCGATGGCCCAGCTCGCGGGTTATTCCGGCGAAGGGCACATCAAGCTCGCCGCCGCCGTCGAGTTCATGCACACCGCGACGCTGCTGCATGACGACGTGGTGGACGAGAGCGAACTGCGCCGTGGCAAATTGTCGGCGCGGATGCTGTGGGGCAACGAGGCCAGCGTGCTGGTCGGCGACTTCCTGCTCGGCCAGGCGTTCCGCATGATGGTCGAGGTCGGCTCGCTGCGCGCGCTCGACATCCTGTCGTCGGCCGCCGCCACCATCGCCGAGGGCGAGGTGATGCAGCTTGCCGCCGCCAAGAACACCGCGACCACCGAGGACGAATATCTCGCGGTGGTGCGCGGCAAGACCGCCGAATTGTTCGCCGCCGCCTGCGAGGTCGGCCCGGTGATCGCGGGACGGCCCAAGGCCGAGCAGACCGCCTGCCGCTCGGTCGGCATGAATCTCGGCATCGCCTTCCAGCTCGTCGATGACGTGCTCGACTATGGCGGCAAGGCCGCCAAGCTCGGCAAGAATGTCGGCGACGATTTCCGCGAGGGCAAGATCACGCTGCCGGTGGTGCTGGCGTTCCGCCGCGGCAACGATGTCGAGCGCGAATTCTGGATCAGGACGCTGGAGCGCGGCGAGATCGCCGAGGGCGACCTCGATCACGCCATCGGCCTGATGACCAAGCATCGCACGCTGGAAGACGCGATGAACCGCGCCCAGCATTACGGCGCGATGGCGGTCGATGCGCTGGCGCTGTTTCCATCCTCGCCGATGAAGAGCGCGCTGGAGCAGGTCGTCGCGTTCTGCCTCGCCCGCTCGAACTGAGCGCCGTCAGCGACTAACGGTCTCAGCTCAACGCGCCGGCGTGCACCCACCAGTCCGGGTGCGCGCGGGCGAGCGTCTGCGCCGCAGCACGCGCGGCGTCATCTGTCTCGTAAAGCGCGAAACATGTCGCGCCGGAGCCCGACATCCGCGCCAGCCGCACGCCTTCGCTCCCGCGCAACGCGGCAAGAACCTCGCCGATCACAGGCTGGATCTTCATCGCCGGTGCTTCGAGATCGTTGACGCCCGCCGAAAGCTCGATCAGCCAGTCTTCCGCCGCTGCGCCCGCCTTGGGCAGCGTAATCGCCTCCAGCATTTCGGAGACGCCGACCCGCAACTGGCCATTGCGCAGGCCGAGTGCGGCGAACACGTCCCTGGTCGCGACCGCGACGCGCGGATTGACCAGCACGCAAGGCAGACGCGGCAACGCCAGCGGCGACAGATTCTCGCCGACGCCGGCCATGATGCAGGCGCGCGAGGCGACGCAGACCGGAATATCGGCGCCGGTCGTGCGTGCGACATCCATCAGGCGCGGATCGTCGGGCGCAAGACCGTTCGCCTTCGCCAGCAGCCGCAGCGCAGCCGCGGCGTCCGCCGAGCCGCCGCCGATACCCGCCGCTGCCGGCAGATGCTTGTCGAGCACGAAGTGCCCGAGCCTGAGACCAGCGATGCGCTCGCCGAGATGACGGGCGACGCGCAGCACGAGGTTATCGTCCAGCGCGCCGCATTCCGCCGCGCGCGGGCCGGTCACCGTCAGACCGAGCGGACGATCCGGATCGAGCGAGAGCTGATCGGCGCAATCGGCGAACGCCACGATGCTGTCGAGGTCGTGATAGCCGTCCGGCCGCCGGCCGAGCACGCGCAAGGTGAGATTGACCTTGGCGCGGGCGGTGTCGGTCAGGGAGGTCATGCGCGGTCTCGTTCGTGCGGACCGGGCCTGTCCCGGTCACTGCTGGATCGACCCGTTATAAGGATGCAAAAGCCCGCGACAAGCGCGGGCTTTTGCAAACAGGACGGCCGCAGGTGCCTAAGGCACCATTGCCACGGTCCAGGTCATCTCGCTGTAGCTTCCGACACCGCGCATCACAACGAGCGCGCAAAGAATGGCGATGATCTGAAGAAGCACCCGGGTGGTGAAAATCCGGCTGAAAAACGTCATCTGTCGTTCCGCTGCAGGTCATCAGGCCTACGCGCCACGGTCAGGCGCGCGGGCCGCTGTCGGGCCTAGCCGCCCTTGTCGGCATCCTTCTTGCGCTCGGCCGCGGCCGCCGACGAGGTATCTTCCGGCAGGCCGTCGCGCAGCTTGGCCTCGATTTTCGGCAGCTCTTCCGGCTCCGGCTTGAGGTCCTTGGCATGCTGCCACTGGAAACGGGCCTCCAGCGTGCGGCCGACGCGCCAATAGGCATCGCCGAGGTGGTCGTTGATGGTCGGGTCTTCCGGCTTGAGCTCGATGGCGCGCTCGAGGTTCTTCACCGCGTTGTCGTAATCGCCGATGCGGAAATAGGCCCAGCCGAGCGAGTCGACGATGAAGCCGTCATCCGGCCGCTGCTCGACGGCGCGGCGGATCATCGCCATGCCCTCGTCGAGATTGATGCCCTGATCGACCCAGGAATAGCCGAGATAGTTCAGCACATGGGCCTGCTCGGGCTGCAGCGAGAGCGCCTTCTTCAGATCGGCTTCCGCCTTCGGCCACTGCTTGGAGCGCTCCTCGCAGATGCCGCGGAAGTAATACAGCACCCAGTTCGGCTTCTGGTCCTCGTTGGCCTCGATCGCGTTGCTGTAGGTGCCGGCGCACTCCTCGAACTTCTTGCGGGCGCGCTCGATATTGCCGAGCGCCACGATGGCCTCGATGTCCTTGGGGTCCTCACTGATGACGGTGCGCAGAATCTTGAGCGCCTCCTCGCTGCGATCGATCGCGTCGAGATCGGTCGCGAGCTGAATCTGCGCGTTGCGCTTGAGCGGCGAATTCGCCGGCACGCGCTCATAGACGTTCACCGCCATTTGCGGCTTCTTCACCGATTCATAAAGATCGCCGAGCGAGAGCAGCGCCAGCGCGTGATGGGGTCGCAGATAAAGCGCAAGCTGCAGATAGACCAGTGCGAGATCCTCGCCGCCGCGCCGGGTCAGCGATGCGCCGATGCCGTAAAGCGCCTCGGCGGCGCCGGCCTGCGCCGAATCCACCAGCGGCGCGAGCTTCTTGCCGGCCCGCGTCTCGCGCAAAGCATCGACCACCAGCGGATGACGCGCCAGCTTCTTGTCGAAATTCTCAAAGACCGCGGTCGCCGCGGCATCGCCCTTGTTGCGCGACAGCCAGCGGCCATAGGCATCGGCAACCCGCAGCGCGGAATCGTCGAGCTTGTAGGCCCGCTCGAAACGGATACCCGCATCCTTCTGCCTGCCCGCCAGCTCATAGATCATGCCGGCATGCAGATCCTTGAAGATCGGATACCATTCGGGACCGGCGAGCTTGTCGATATTGGCGATCGCGGCCGTGGTGTTGCCCGCGCCGTACATCGCCCAGCTCGACAGAAGGGTCGCGACCAGATCGGTGATCGGTCCGCGCACCGACTGATTGATGTTCTGCTGCGCCGTCGCGTAATTCTTCTGCTTCAGGGCGCGGACACCGACCACGAGGCGCGCGACACGGTTGGTCTTGTCGACCGCCAGAATGCGCTCGGCATATTTCACCGCATCGTCGATGTCGCCGTCGGCGACCGAGGAGATGAAGGCGCGGTCGAGCAATTCGTTGTTCTTCGGATCGAGGCGCAGCGCGGTCCGGTAGAACGCGGCGGCGGCAGCAGCGTCGCGCTCGACACTGGCGCGGCGCGCGGCAAGATAGCTACCGGCCGCGGTGAGGCCCTGCAGGTCGTGGCTGGTCGGATAGGTCGCGACCTTGTCCACGCCTGGCTGCGCCAGCGCGGGCCCCGCCAGCGCGCCGATCACCAACGATGCCACGGCGGCGGTGGCAATGGCCACGCGGTTGAAACGAACGGGAGACATCACGCGTGCCAGCTCCATAAAACTGAAAAGGCGCGGACCAAGATAAGGTCGGCGACCGGGGGACAATGGCCCGTTTGCGGACCGTCCGCAAGGATTTGAGCGATCCGGTCGAAGGGCCCGCTCAGTGTGGCGGCATCGTGGCGGCGGGCCGACCTCGCGCAATCGTGCGCCGGTTTTTCGGCGCCGGAACAAGGCCTGTCCCCGTCCCCGGCGCCCGCGCCCGAACTAGATATTCTTGATGATCAGCATGATCCCGGCAATGACCAGAATCACATAGACCAGCATCAACAAGCTTTCGCTTTTCAGCCGGTCGTGCAGATAGTGCCCGAGCTTGACGCCGGCAAAGCAGAACGGCAGCGAGAGCGCCCACCACACCCAGATTTTCGGGTCGGCATAGAATCCGCCGACACCGAAGATGCCGATTCGCAGCAACGCGGTGAGCAGCAGCAGTTGCACGATGGTGGCGCGCAATTCGCCCTTGTCGCGAATCCGTCCCGACAGATAGGCCACATAAAGCGGCCCGCCGGTGCCGAAGGTCGCCGACAACGCCCCCGCCAGAAGGCCAAGCGGCACCGCCATGATCCTGCTGAACTGAGGCTCCTGACCGCGCTGCAGAATGCAGTAGACGCCATGGCAGGTGATCAGGACGCCGAGGCTGAGCAGCAGGATCTTCTCGGAGATGATCAGGAAAATGGTCGCGCCGGCGATTATGCCGATCGTGGTGGTCGGCACCAGCGCGATCAGTTCGCGGTAGTTCACCTCGCGGCGGAATTTGGCGACGTTCCAGAGCACAAACACGCCGTCGAGCAGCGCCACCAGCGGCACGAAGAAGCGCAGCGAGGCGACCATCACCAGAAACGGCATCGCGATGATGCTCTGGCCGAAGCCGGTGATGCCGAACAGGGTGTAGGCGCCGAACAGGATGATCGATGTGATGCCGAAGGCGGCGAACGGGAAGTCGGCCATGTCAGGCTGCGCCGGCTCTGCGCATCGCGCATTCGCGTGTCATGAGCCCTTACATCCCCTGATAGTTCGGCCCGCCGCCGCCTTCCGGCGGCACCCAGGTGATGTTGCCGTTGGGGTCCTTCACGTCGCAGGTTTTGCAGTGAACGCAGTTCTGGGCGTTGATCTGGAAACGCGCGTCCTCGCCCTGCCCGATCCATTCATAGACGCCGGCCGGGCAGTAGCGGCCGGATGGGCCAGCGAACACGTCGTGCTCCGAGGATTTCTGCAGCGCCATGTCCGCCACCTTGAGATGGACCGGCTGATCCTCCTCGTGATTGGTGTTGGACAGAAACACCGACGACAGCCGGTCGAAGGTCAGCACGCCGTCCGGCTTCAGCGCCGTGCGCGGCGTGTGCTCCTTCGCCGGATCGAGCGTCGCGCAATCGGGCTTGCCGTGCGGCCGGGTGCCGAACAGCGAGGCGCCGAACAGCGTCTGCATCCACATGTCGATGCCGCCGAGCGCGACCCCGAGCACGGTGCCAAACCGCGACCACAGCGGCTTGACGTTGCGGACCCGAAACAGATCCTTGCCCACCGCCGATCCGCGCCATCCGCTCTCGTAACCGGCCAGCTCGTCATTGGCGCGGCCCTGCGCGAGCGCACCCGCGACATGTTCGGCGGCGAGCATGGCGCTGCCGAGCGCGTTATGGACGCCCTTGATGCGCGGCACGTTGACAAAGCCCGCGGCGCAGCCGATCAGCGCGCCGCCGGCAAACGTCAGGCGCGGCACCGACTGGTAGCCGCCTTCGGTGATCGCGCGCGCGCCATAGGACAGCCGTTTGCCGCCCTCGAGCAGATCGCGCATGTCCGGATGGGTCTTGAAGCGCTGGAACTCCTCGAACGGCGACAGATACGGATCGCTGTAGTTCAGATGCACGACAAAGCCGACCGCGACCAGATTGTCGCCGTAGTGATAGACGAACGAGCCGCCGCCGGTCGCGTTGCCCAGCGGCCAGCCGAACGAATGCCGGATCAGGCCGGGCCGGTGCTTGTCCGGATCGATCTGCCAGACTTCCTTCAGCCCGATGCCGAACTTCGCCGGCTCGCTGTCCTGGTCGAGGCGAAAGCGCGCGATCAACTGCTTGCTCAGGCTGCCGCGCGCGCCTTCGGCGAACAGCGTGTATTTGCCGCGCAGCTCCATGCCGCGCGTGAACGAGGCCTTGGGCGTGCCGTCGCGCGCCACGCCCATGTCGCCGGTGGCGATGCCGCGCACCTCGCCGCTCTCGCCATAGATCACTTCGGTGGCGGCGAAGCCCGGATAGATCTCGACGCCGAGCGCCTCGGCCTGCGGCGCCAGCCAGCGGCACAGATCGCCGAGCGAACCGACATAGCAGCGATGATTGTTCATCAGCGGCGGCATCAGCATGTTCGGCAGCCGGATCGCGCCGTTCGCCGTCATCCAGTAGAAGCGGTCGCGCGTCACCTTCGTCTTCAGCGGGCAGGCCTCGTCCGCACGCCAGTCCGGCAGCAGGCGATCGAGCGCCACCGGATCGATCACCGCGCCGGACAGGATATGGGCTCCGACTTCGGAGCCCTTCTCCACCACCACCACGGACAGATCGGGATCGAGCTGCTTCAGACGGATCGCCGCGCCGAGCCCGGCCGGACCCGCCCCGACAATCACCACATCGAAGTCCATGGCGTCGCGCGCCGCCGGCGCCTCGGAAATCATGCGATCTCTCTTATCCAGCTCGGAAGAACAATGGAAAGTTTCTCAGACAACTCCGGACGGCGACGTCGACGCTGATATGGTTTCGACTGCCGGATTGCCGGTCGAGTAGCGACGAACGCTATCGAGCGAGCGCCTGATAAATGGCTTACCCTTCTCAGCCGGCCAACCCAAGGTCACCACCCCTTGTGGCTGCCAGTCGTTCGGGAGCTGCATCACACACGTTACAACATCAGGACAAAAGAGCGGACCACAGAGCCAGCAAAATCCCGGCCCCGCAGCATGAATAGCCAATAGGAGATTTTGCACTGCCATTGCCACGCTCTGCACTGCCATCAACCTCTCCGCCTCATTTCCTTTTTTGATCAGGATAGCGGTCCACGCCCTGCAAAGACATGCAGACCACGATCAGCGCCGGCGCGCTGCTCATGCGGTGGCGCGATCTGGCAACATCCGCCTCAACGATTCCAGCATCATCTCCATCGGCGAGACGATCGCAGAGCAGACGCTGTCCTATGCCGCTGGCCAACGCAGTTTTTCCTTATCAGAAACCACAATGCGGAAGCGCAAAGGTTGCAGATTATGAGCCGACGGCACGCTGGTTGCGATATTCAGAAGCGCATCAATCGTGGCAGGTGTCACGGCATCGGAACGATAGCGCCGGACCGAGCGTCTACCGGCAAGCATTTCGAGAAATGCATCATCCGCAATCGCTCCACGGCCGGCGACAAGCTCGACGTCTTCTCCGTCGATCCCATACAATTTCAACGTCTCCCGCCCCTCAATCGCCTGATACCGACCGTTTCTGGCCGGTGAGATACCAATCGCAAATATCTTCAGCCGTCGTGAACCAGACATCACTCCTGGCAAGGATATGATCCAGTGTAGCCTCAAAGTATTTCATTCGATGTGGAGCACCCATAATATAGGGATGGATACTCATGGACATCACGCGGGGCTGTGTTTCGCCCTCCATATAAAGACGATCAAATTGATCCCTGACCCGATTGAGCCAGACCAACGAGTCGTGGCGATGCGCGACCATGAGGGGGAGATCCCCCATTTCGAGCGAATACGGGATTGAGACCATATTTCCCGTGCGCGTGGTCATTAGCACGGGATGATCATCGATCGGCCAATCGACAACGAACTTGAATCCAGCCTCGGAAAGATAGTCCAGCGTTTCGGGTGTTTCATGCAGACCCGGGCCGAGCCAACCGCGCGGAGCTACACCACAATAATTGGAGATGACATCGAAGGTGCGCTTGATGTCGCCAAACTGATCTTCCAACAGATGTACCGGACGCTGATGGTAGCCATGGCCCATGAAGTTCCAACCGGATTCGCGAATGGCGCGCGCGACTGGCTCGTATTCGGATTCGATGACCTTGCCGTTAATGGCGGCGGAAGCCCTGATGTTCCGCGCTCGAAGGCTCTCCAGCAATCGCCAGAAACCCACACGCATTCCATATTCGTGCCATGACCAATTGGGGACATCCGGCATCACCGTAACCCCGGCCGGCGCAGCAAAATACTGGCGAGGCGCAGGCTGGTTGAAGTCCCATACCTCGACATTGACGATCAAATAGACCGCGATCCGCGCGCGATCTGGCAATTCCAGCCGAGGACGTTCCGGCAATGGCCTGAAAGAAAATCTTTCCGTTCGAGGCGGCATATGCGCTTCTTTTCCGTTCGGATTACGAATGCCTTGAGACACAGGCCACCTCCCGCCGATCCGCGCGTGCTTCGCGCTCACAAGTGACCAAGGTGAATCCCGATGCACTATTCCGCTCCGGAGGGATGTCCAAAGTCACTGCGACCAGCATTCCCCCTTCGGATACGACTTCTTCCCGCTTTAGAATTCTGCTTCACCACCATGGTAGATTTTGATTGGAACGCCGGACAATGCTTCACCGCCGCTTTCGCCAACGCGATAGGTTTCCTGGAAATATAGCGAATGTTTGCGATCCTCGGTCATAATGTGTGGATGCATTGAGCAAACCATGTTTTCGGGAAGAACAAAGTCATAACCCTCTCCGATGCGTGGCATTTCAATCATTGTCATGCCAATGGAGTGGCCCGATACATGGCCAAGGTGATAATGGCGCTCCTCAAACGGTTTAACGCAAATTCGATGAACTTCAGCGGCCGTCGTGCCGGCTTTCATGTGCTCCTTCACCAGTTCGTGGAATTCCTGGTAGGCGGTGAACATTTCCTGAGTGATGGCATCGACCCCTTGCGGCGCGAGCACACGCGAAAACTCCACCCAATGTCCTCCCTCACCGGCGATCTCCAAGCCATAGACAATGGCGTCGCTCGCCTGTATTCGACGGCGAGTTGGGAACACCATCTGCGGTCTGATCGAACCATTTGGGCCTGAGCAGATCATGTCCATTGTCTTGCGTGCGGTGCCCGCGGCCGCGAACAGATTTTCTGCAACCCCCATCAATTCCGCCTCGGTCGCCCAGTCCCGGTATGCGCCAAAGACGGATAGAACGCCGGCCTTGTTGACCTCCATTGAGTGGCGCACGGAGACCATCTCTTCGTCGCTCTTCTGAGCTCGCGCATAGTCAAATCGAACATCGAAATCGATCAGCTCGATGCCGGTTTTCGCCAATGCGGAATAATCGCGAACATTGATGACATACTCTAAACCGTAAACACCGACTTTCCTGGCACACTTGGCCGATAAATAGTTGGCGATCCATTCGCCGCAGTGCGCCGGGAATTCTTGCTGATCGATGAAGGTCGCGCCGTGATCGCCAACCCAGATCGCCTCCCGCGGAAACACGGCGACCGGGTCTCCATCGAGGGGAATCACAACATAGGCATAGCGATGCAGGATGTGGAATCCGCACATGTAGCGGACCGCGCCTTCGAACCCGGTGTATTCGCTACCACTGACGATCAGGTAATCGAGCCCGCTATCTTGCATGACGCGGCGTATATTTGTGTAGCGGCGCTCGATCTCGGCTTTGCTGGGAGTATACTTGTTAACATGCACGCTCATAATATGGCTCACTCCGGCAGCGTCCAGGAATACTCAAGACCCTTGATCATCAGGGCCATGGCGTCGTTAAGTGGGGTCGGCACACCGACTTCCTTGCCGATCCTGGCGATGCCACCGTTCAGCGCATCGACTTCAGTCGCTCGTTTGGCCAATATGTCTTGCAGCATGCTTGGCTTGTGTCTGTAGGCGACCTTCTTGCCGTGTTCGAGCAATGCGATAGGATCGCTATCGAGTGTGATTTGCAGCGCTTTCGAGACGGCGATACCCTCCTGTGCCAGCGCGAGCATGGCGGGCCATACCTGCTCGCAAGCAATGCCATGCGGCAGGCGCGTCAACGCACCCATGGCATTGGAGGCTGAATTAAAAATCAACTTCGTCCATAGAGCGCCGCGGGCGTCATCCATGGAAATGCACGTCATTCCGCTCCGATTCAAGGCATCGGCGAGCCGCCGAACTTCTTCCATAGACGCCGGCTTGGGCGCGAACGGGCCAATCCACGTCTTGCCAGTCGTATCTTGATTGACGACGCCTGGCGCGACGACATGCCCCGCAGGAAACGTGGTGCCGAGAATTACTCGAGGCACATATTCGGCAATGATTTCCTCATTGCCGACGCCATTCTGCACCGAGCAGACCGCACCATTTTCGAAAATCCGCGCGGTTGCTTTCATCGCGGCGTGCGTGTGAAGCGTCTTGGCGGCAATAATTCCAAAATCGCACGAAGGAATATCAGCCGCGTCGACCCGCGCATTGACTTGCGCCACAACGTCAGCTTGTCCGGTCAGGCGCAAACCTTTGCTGTTGATTGCATCGACGTGCGCCTGGTTTGGATCATAGGCCCAGACCGTCACATCGGTGAGCTTGGCCAAGTGTGCGCCAAAAAGGCTGCCGATTGCGCCACACCCGATAATACAGATTTTCATGAATTACCCTGTCCGATGATTACAATTGTCGAGCTTCCAGCTCGCCTCACGCGCCTTGACAAGCCGATACAGAGCCTCATTGATTGGCGCCGGCATCCCGACGTTGCCAGCAGCGCGCACAATCGCGCCGGTAATCCAGTCTATCTCGGTTGTCCGATACGCACGCACATCCTCCAGCATCGACGGCGCGTGCGCATAATCTTCGCTGCCCGTTCGCCCCCGGTTCGTCGCCTTGAGATTCATCTCCCAGGGATCCTCGTACAGCTCGATCCCCATCGCCGCGGCGATTGCCTTGCCTTCCTCCATCATGGCGCGCACTGTACGGCCGAGATCTTCGACATGCTCAACCGCCGCATAGGCTTTCACATGCGGAAGATCGGAAACCGCCGAGATACTGTTGACAGCCGCATTGAAGATCAGTTTCGACCATTGCGCCGGCAACAAATCCGGAAATGCCTGAGCCTTGAGGCCGGACTCTTCGATCAGGGCGCACACCGCCTGAATCTGCTGGTAATCAGCCGGACGCCCCGCCCATGGCCCCATCCATGTCGGAGTATCGAGTTCGTACTCAACATGCACATCGGACCGCCGGTTTCCGCTCATGAACGTCACCGCCGAGATGATCGGCCAGTTGCCGTATTGAGCGGCAATATCTTCGAGGCCCAGGCCGTTCTGAACGGTCATCATCATCGCGTTCGGAAAACACCCCGCCATGCCTTTGACCGTCTCCTCGACCGCACCGGCCTTGGTCGCGACAATGACCAGATCAACATCGCCAAGCGCGGCAGGATCCGTCGACGCCATGACTTGAGCATGGCGTTCTATCTTGCCGCTGATTTTTAGCCCGTGCGCGTTCAGCCGGTCCGCATGATCTTTACGCCGCGTCAACACCGTTGACACGGCGACATCGGCGAGATGCCCGGCAAAGAGACTTCCAATAGCACCTGCGCCTGCTACGCACGTTCGTTTGACAGGCCTCATCATGAATGACTGCTCATGGCAAATAATCATCTTTTAGAGCGAAGGCCGGGTCCGAACAGCTCGCGACACTTGATCCGGACAGTCGTCTCATCGACTGACGTGAACCTGGCCGAACCATGACGCAAGCAATGCAGATGAGACCTTCCCGGCGTTGGTTTTCCGACGCCAATTTACGACCAACGATCGCCTCAGTTCTTGATTGGCGATGCGATCAAGCTTGTCTGTACAGGCACATTTACCGAATGCGTGGATTTTAAGTTGCGCTTGCGACGGCAAGTACGCGGCGATCTCGCGATCAGATGATCCTGATCAATGACGAAACGCGTTATGGGTCAACGAGAACGCGCGCATGGGCAAGAGATCAGCAGCGACCTGCATTAGTTCATCGGAACAAATGATTCCATCGGCGACACTGGCCATTCGGAGAGTGAAAATGTCCAACAAACGACCTACGCTCGCATTCATCGGCGGCACGGGCGATCTTGGGTCAGGCTTGGCTTGGCGCTTTGCCACGGCAGGATATCCAATCGTCATCGGATCCAGGACGGTTGAAAAGGCCGCGGAGGCCGCCGCGAAACTCAATCCCGACAACACTCTTGCAATCAGTGGCGCGAGCAATGAAAACGCCGCGATCGAAGGCGATATTGTCTTTCTGACCGTTCCCTTCGCCAGTCACGAGACAACCTTGGTGTCGATCCGCACAGCGGTTCAGGGAAAGATCGTCGTCGACTCAACGGTACCACTGGTTCCTCCCAAAGTTGTTCGCGTTCAGCTTCCTGCCGGCGGTTGCGCCGCAAAGCAGACGCAAGACTTTCTTGGCGACGGCGTTCGTGTTGTTTCGGCGTTTCATAACGTCGCTGCAGCTCACATGCGAAGCTCACAAAAACAGCTTAAAGACTGCGACGTTCTGGTAACCGGCAATGACGCCGACGCGCGCGCAATCATTGTCGATCTCGCTGAAACCATCGGCTTCAAGGCATGGCATGCCGGCGGCATCGACAATTCCGCCGTCGCCGAGGCGCTTACCTCCGTTCTGATCTTCTTGAACAGACATTACGGAATCTCCGGTGCGGGCATCGTGATCACCGGCCATCCGACCAAGGCGAAATGAGAGGCTGAACGCCTGACAACCGAATCGCGCAACCGCGTTTCCATCAAGTTTCCATTATTCCGGAGTTCAACATGGCCAAAAATGCCTTTCATTGGGACGATCCGCTTCTCTTAGCCGATCAACTGACTGAGGACGAACGCCTCGTACAAGATTCCACACGCTCCTATTGTCAGGATCAGTTGGCGCCTCGGATCATTGATGCGTTTCGTCATGAAAAGACGGACAGCACGATTTTTCGCGAAATGGGATCTTTAGGCCTGTTGGGCGTGACCATCCCGCAAGCATATGGCGGCACCGAACTCAATTACGTGTGCTACGGGCTCGTGGCGAGGGAGGTCGAACGCGTCGACTCCGGTTATCGCTCCATGATGAGCGTGCAGAGCTCGCTGGTGATGACTCCGATCAACGAATTCGGAACCGAGGTGCAAAAGCAAAAATACCTGCCCAAGCTGGCAGCCGGGGAATGGATCGGCTGCTTCGGACTGACCGAACCAGACCACGGCTCGGATCCGGGTGGCATGGCAACGCGCGCAAAGAAAGTGCCCGGCGGCTATTCGCTCAGCGGCGCAAAAATGTGGATCACCAATAGCCCGATCGCCGACGTGTTCATTGTCTGGGCAAAGAACGAAGCTGGAGAAATTCTCGGCTTCATTCTGGAAAAAGGCTGGAAGGGCCTATCAGCTCCGGCCATTCACGGCAAAATCGGATTGCGCGCATCGATTACGGGCGAAATCGTCATGGATGGCGTGTTCTGTCCGGACGAGAATGTGTTCCCCGAGGTCAAGGGCTTAAAGGGTCCATTCGCCTGTCTTAACAGTGCGCGGTACGGAATTGCATGGGGCGCCCTGGGGGCCGCGGAAGACTGTTTTGAGCGCGCCCGTCGATATACGCTTGAACGGAGCCAGTTCGGCCGGCCGCTGGCAGCGAACCAGCTCGTTCAAAAAAAGCTCGCGGACATGCTTGTCGAAATTTCGCTTGGTTTGCAGGGATGCCTGCGCTTGGGACGGTTGAAAGACGAGGGAAAAGCGGCCGTCGACCTCACCTCGATCATGAAGCGCAATTCCTGCGGCAAGGCGCTCGATGTCGCTCGTACGGCCCGCGATATGCTGGGTGGAAACGGGATCAGCGACGAATTCGGGGTTGCACGGCACCTGGTGAACCTTGAGGTCGTCAATACCTATGAAGGCACGCACGATATTCATGCGCTTATTCTGGGTCGCGCCATAACGGGGATCGCCGCCTTCACGTAAACTGTTCGGCGAGGGACAGCCCCTCCTCCGATGCAAGGCAAGAACTCCATAGATTGTGAAGCGCCAGCATTCAACGTGCGTTCAAGGAGGTGTGGTCCCATTCGGCAAATGCAGAGCTTAAGGACAGAAATAAAGACCCGAACGCGAGAGTCGCCTCACGAATGCGAATACGCTCAAACGATCCCCGCCATGCTGCAGGCCGTCCAAGGCTGCCAACGGCTCAACCGTCCATGAGGACGCCGCGGCCCGCTTTCATTCTGAACTCTCTGGGTGAAACGCCGAAGCGATCCTTGAAGGCACGACTAAAATGCGCCGAATCGTTGAAGCCGCGACTATAGGCAATCTCGCAGATGGTCATTGAGGCTTTCGAGGCATCAAGAAGATCCTCGCGGCCGGCGCCGAGCCTGCGATTCCAAAGCCACTTGCTCACAGTCGTTCCGCGCTGCTGAAACAACCCGTGCAGATGACGGATTGAAACGAAATTGGCTTCGGCGATCCGGCCGGGCGTCAGTTCGTGGTCGGAGAAATTCTCTTCAATATAGGACAGAATCCGACAAAGACGCGCGCTGTGGTTTTTTTCGTTTTCTCGGGATCCCAGTTTTCTACGAAAACAAATCACCGATCCGATCATCGACAGAAAGCTTTCCGCGAGCATGAACTGATCTATATCGGTCAGCCGCGATTTCTCTCCAAGCGTAAGGGAGGTGAGGAGAGAAATAATGATGGGCACCAACCCGCCTTCCAGCAGAGTCGCACCAAAATCGCGGACTTCCCGACCAATCAGCCGTTCGTGGAAAACGCGATACGGAATGCGCAAAATAATCTTGCTGCCGCGTTCCGGGTAATTCACGCTGTAAGGAATACCCCCCGGCACAATGGCCAAAGCCTTTTCCTTGAGGACAAAGCTTTTTCCGTCCTGGGTTATTTCGGCAGTACCTTCCAGTTGCACATGCACCAGCACATCGAAAACGCGATCTGCAAGAATATCCTCCGGAAGCCGCGAGACCGTGACGGGATCGCTTTCAATGCTGTAGATCGTCAGGTTCGCTATTTTATCCTGATTGACGATATAGCGTTCGAAAGGCTGATCATGTTGCTGGACGTTGACGCGCACTACGGAATTTCGGACATCGTTCAGCAACGAGTTTTCGGCAAGAGCCACGCCCATGATGACTACTCCTCCCATTGAACCAGGTCGCGAGAAGTGCCTGGTCTTAAGCGGTTGACCTGTCCCACCGGACAGATCAATCCATTCAGCGTCTCCGGCAGTTCGCGTTATCGTTCTAAAAGCAGCTTCGCCAATACAGCCGTAAACTTCGCCACCACGTCACGCTCGCCTTCGGCAGATCAGGCCTGCGTCAGTCGATATTCTTGTGCCAGAATACCTTCCCGCGCGTTATTTTCTTTGATATTTATCAAGCATCAAAAATCGATCTTTTATCTGACACGCCCGAGCCATAAGCGCACAGGATGTTGATATCCTTCCATCGCGATATTCGAATGTCAAACTGGCATTCGAATATCTGTCGATCCATTCAGATCTTCGATAAGACGCCACGTTCGAATCGCGAATGGTCTGAACGGAACGACTGATGTTCCGTCCGACCAGTTAAGTCGCCGCCGATAGGTCGCGGGCCATGGCTGCTTCATGATTTATCGATGCTCGCTCAGCATATCACGCCCGTTGCGACCGCACCGGAGGCATGGCGCGATAGCGCTTCGCTCGCGGACAAACGCGGAGATCGCCTGCGATTATTCGCGCTGGCATTTCCCCCCTGTCGACTTGGACGGAGAGATGCTCATGCCCGACTTCTGCGTTTATTCATAGGTTGATCGGCTTCATAAGGCCGCATGTCTTCCGATATTTGCGCGTGCAATCAATGTTCATGCCGCGTGGGACAAGACCTTCAGCGAGCGCGGACCCTAACTTCGTTCACCAGGCAAGCTTGTGCGGAGCGGAACCGCTAATGCAGAACGGATCACATGAGCAGTTGTGACAGTCGCCGCAGCATCGATTGGCCCGTCGATCCCGGTACGACGTATAGCGTCACCAGGATACTTGGAAAATTCTTCCATCGAATTCCGATCGACGCATAAACGGCCAGCTCATGACGATCGAAATCGACACGCCTGCCATCGCTTCACAGAACCAGTCGTTTCTCGATCCCCGGCGTGTCGAGATGTTTGCCCCAAAGGGATTTCCGCTGGTCCGCCCCGGCGAACCGCTGCTGCCGCTGATCCTGAACAACCTGCGGAAAAATCGTCTGACGTTGCACGACAATGACATCGTTGTCGTTACCCAGAAGATCGTCTCCAAATCCGAGAACCGCTACGTCCCTCTCGACAGCATCGAAGTCTCAGCAAGAGCTCGCGCGATTGCCGAAAAGTGCAACAAGGATGAACGCATCGTCGAAATGGTCGTGCGCGAATCCGAGCGCATCGTCTGTTGCGCCAGAGATGTACTTATCGTGCGACATCGCCTGGGTTATGTCAGCGCCAATGCCGGGATTGATCGCTCCAACATCGACGCTGGCGAATCGCAAATTCTGCTGCTGCCTGAAAATCCAGACCGTAGCGCCTCGGAACTGCGGCGCGGCATCCTTACAGCCTGCGGTGCAACCGTCGGCGTTCTCATCGTGGACAGTTTTGGCCGACCATGGCGCCTTGGCACTTGCGGTGTCTGCATCGGAAGCGCCGGCATTGTCGCACTTAACGACTACCGCGGCCAGACCGACCTCACAGGGCGAACACTGGAAGTCACGGAGATCGCGCAGGCCGATGAAATCGCCGCTGCCGCCTCCGCTCTGATGGGTCCTTCCATTCAAGGCGCGCCTGTCGTCATCGTTCGCGGGATCGACTTTAGTGGTGATGGGACCGCAGCCGACCTGATCCGACCCGCGGATCAGGACAAGTTTCTTTGAAGAGCGCCATGCTTGCTCCACCTTCACGAAGCTCAAAACACTATCTGGCCCTGTGCGGAGGCGTCGGTGGCGCCAAGCTTGCGTTGGGTCTCGCCCATGTTCTTCCTTCGGACCAGCTCACCATTGTCGTCAATACGGGGGACGATTTCGAACATCTCGGCCTGTCAATCAGTCCGGATATCGACACCGTGACGTACACACTGGCCGGACTGGTCCAGCCGGATCAGGGCTGGGGACGCAGCGATGACAGCTTCACCGCACTCGACACCGTCAAACGGCTGGGGGGCGAGACCTGGTTTCAGCTTGGCGACAAGGATATCGGCTTGCATCTCATGCGGAGCATGATGCTCGACCAGGGATTATCGCTTTCCGCCGTCACTGCTCGAATTGCGGGGCGGCTGGGAGTCGCTCATGAAATCGCACCGATGACCGACGATATCGTCCGCACGGTGCTCGATACGGCCAATGGCCTTATGCCGTTCCAGCACTACTTCGTCAAAGCGCACTGCGCACCTGTCATTACGGGGATTAAATATCTCGGAGCTGAGAAGGCGCGACTATCTGCGGCACTGAAGCGGGCGCTTTCAAATCCAAACCTGAGCGGCGTCTTCATTTGTCCTTCCAATCCCTATCTGAGCATAGATCCCATTCTCGCTCTGGCGGATGTCAGGACAATGCTCGCCAGCACCCCGGCACCGGTTATTGCGGTCGCCCCCATAGTCGGCGGCGGAGCAATCAAGGGACCAACGGTCAAGATCATGCGCGAACTGGCCATCGAGCCATCTGCTGCGGCAGTCGCCACTCACTACATCGATTTCCTTGACGGATACATAGTCGATGCCGCGGATCGGGTCGTCCTGTCTGACGTGCAGGTTATTCCTTTCGAGATCGTGATGAATACGCTGGCTGACAAGGTGACGCTGGCGAACCGTTGCCTGGCTTTCTCTGACGAACTCGCGGGGCAGCGATGAAACAGATATGGGCGCTCATTCCCGTCAAGACATCTCATTCCGCCAAGAGCCGACTGGCCTCAATTATGAGCGTCGAAGACCGGCATACACTGGCACTGGCAATGACCCGGGACGTCGCGACGGCGCTCAAACATGTGCAAGCGATCGCACGGGTAGTCACGGTCAGCGATAGCCCCGCGCTAGGTCAACTGATGGGTCTCGACGGCATCGATCATTTTCATACGCCCCGAGCCCAAGGACTCAACAAGGATCTAACAATCGCGGCTTGGTGGGCACAATCGCAGGGGGCGACACATGTCCTCATCGCCCATGCCGACTTACCGCACCTCACTCCGCAAGCCGTCGACGGTTTCCTGGCCGGGATTCAAAGTATGCCGGCCTCACCGATACGCGCTGCGGCCTGCAAACAAGGTACCGGAACCAATCTTCTTCTCACCCCCGTCCCGCTTCCCCTCCCGCTTGTTTTCGGCAGGAATAGCTTGAACCGCTTCCGTCGAATCGCAGCGGCGGCCGGTATCTCCGTCGATGTAGTTCGCGACGCATCGCTGGCGCACGATATCGACAATCCCGAGGATTTCCACGCACTGACATCAGCTCACACCCGTGGAGACCTGGTTGGCCGGGCAACCGCCGATTTCCTGCTTGCTGCAACGGCGGCACGCACCAAACCGGCAGCTCCTTCCATCATAGGACAGGACAGCAGCCGATCGATCTTCTGGGCCAGACAACCGGATGAGGCGAGAAAGGAACGCTCCTACAGTCAATTCCATGGCCCTGTCCGACAAGAATGAAGCAATGACTAGCTTTATTGTCCAGCCTGGCGGCCTGCGTGTGACGCTTGGCTCAACCGATACGATCAATTCAGCAAAGGATGACGCCGCAGAATGAATGCGGTGCATCTTTGAGGGCTTGCCCATGTATCCAGCGCCGTTCCGGTATCACCGCCCTGCCTCTCTTGGGGAAGCTATTCAGATGCTGTCCGCCCTTGGGGAAAGCGCCAAGCCCTTGGCTGGCGGGCAAACGCTGATTCCCATTCTGAAATTAAGAATGGACGAGCCGACCGACCTGGTCGACATAACTCACCTGCCCGACCTGCGCCATACTGTCGAGCGCGACGGATGGATTGAGATAGGTGCGCTCTCGCCACACGGCTGGGTTGCAAAATCCGATATCGCGGCAAGCATTCCTATCGTTAAGGACTGCGCCGGCGGAATCGCCGACGTTCAAGTCCGCAGCCGCGGCACCATCGGCGGCTCGATCAGCGCGGCTGATCCAAGCGGCGACTGGCCAACACTCCTGCGCACACTTGATGCGGAGGTGCTTTGCTCCGGTCCCGACGGGAATCGGGCGATCCCTGTCCAGGATTTCAACACCGCAGCTTATACGACCGCGCTCGCAGTGGGCGAATTGGTCGTCGGCGTTCGATTCAAACGCCCCCGCGCGGGCAGCGCCGGTTCCTACATCGCATACAAAAAGTCAGCTGCTGCATTTCCGGTATGCTCGGTCGGAATCCAGCTCACGCTTGATCCTGGCAGCGTCTGTCGAGATGTCCGCATCGTTCTTGGTGGTGTCGGCCCGACGGCACGCCGAGCGATGCAAGCCGAAGCAGAGCTGCGTGGGAAAACTTTATCGGATTCATTATGGGCTCGCGCGGCTGACGCCGCCAGCGCAATCGCCGAACCAAACAGCGATGCCCGTGGCACCGCCGAGTTCAAGCATAGCCTCCTGCGCGGCCTTCTGCTGAAATCCGCCCACACCGCCATGTATCGTTGCGCGAACGCAAGCATTGAAGGAAGTCATGTTTATGGGTGACTCAATTCCGCTTGTAACCATCGAGGTTACCGTGAACGGGCAGAAGTATTGCCGCGAGGTCGAGCCGCGTCTGCTTCTTGTCGAATTTCTACGTGAAAACCTGGATCTCACCGGAACGCATATTGGCTGCGACACCAGCTATTGTGGTGCCTGTACGGTTCGCTTGAACGGCGATCCGATCAAGTCATGTACTCTGTTTGCCGTTCAAGCTGACGGCTGCGAGGTCCTTACCGTCGAATCTTTGGAGAAAGAGGGAGAGCTGCATCCTCTGCAAAAATCATTCTCTGAACATCACGCTTTGCAGTGCGGCTATTGCACGCCGGGCATGTTGATGTCCGCTCAAGCATTACTGGATGAAAATCCACACGCCGATCGCAAGGCCATTCGCAAGGCCATTGCCGGCAACGTTTGCCGCTGCACCGGCTACCAGAACATTATCAAGGCAATTGAAGCGGTGGCGAACGGCAATGGGGAGAGCAAATCATGGAAATGAAATTTTCCGGTGAATTTGAACTCGCTCCACCTCCCGCCGAAGTCTTCAAGCTGTTGTCGGATCCGCAGAAGTTTGCCCCGCTGCTTCCTACCTTTTCCGGCTTGGAAATGAAGGACGCCAATACTGCGATCGTGAAGGTCTCGGTCGGTATTGGCAGGATTCGTGGCACGGCATCGACCCAGCTCACCCTGCAGCAGAAGATCGACCCGACCCATGCGACCTATATCGGCACCGGCAAGGTGATGGGGAGCACCTACACCATGATCTCCTCCTACGATCTGGAGCCCAAGGGCAGCGGCACCCTGGTCAAATGGAAGGGAGAAGGCAAGATCGGCGGCAAGATTCTCGCCTTGGCGGGTGGCGGCGTGCAAGGTTATGCCGAACAGCAGATCAACACTGTCATCGCCAGCCTTCAGCAGGCGATGTCGCCCGAAGGCCGAAAGGTCATACCGGCGCCGCCGAAAGAGGTCGACTGGCTGCAGCGGGTGATGCACCTTCTTGGCTTGGCAAAATCCTCCGGCCAGAAGCATGCTCAGACGACGGACACGTCGCCGGAAAGCACCGTATCTGCGGCGGCCCGTCTCACAGCAGGCTGGACAGGCACCGCTAAGGCAAGTCCCTCACTAAAAATAAAGTCGCCGCTGAAGTCCATTGGCCGTTACAAGGATTTCGCCAACATCGCTGACCGCCATACCGGCGACAAATGGGTGCATGCCGCGCTCTCGCGCAAGGAAGACGGCCGCCTGATCCGAGGCCAAGGGCTGTTCGTCGATGACTATAAGGTCGATGGCATGCTGCACATGATGCTCGTGCGTTCTCCCTACGCGCACGCGCGCATTGTGCGGATCGATACGAGTCGCGCCGAAGCCCTCCCCGGCGTCGTGTGTACGCTCACGGGAGCGGAAATCGCGTCCGTATGCAATCCCTTCATGCAGATCGGCCCCGATGCGGCGCAGAACATCCGCGATTTTCCGCTCGCCGTGGAAAAAGCCGTCTTCCAGGGCGAACCCGTGGTGGCGGTAATCGCTGAAAATCCGCGCATCGCCGCCGATGCGATCCATCTCGTCGACGTCGAATACGAAGCGCTGCCGGTTGCGACCGACTGGAAATCAGCACTCGAGGACAAGGCCGTCATTCACCCCGGAATGGGCACCAATCATCACTGGCGGGGACTCTACGAATACGGCGAAGTGGACAAAGCCTTCGCCGAGGCAGCCCATGTAGTGAAAATCGATCAGATGGATTTCCACCGCACCGCGGCCACGCCGTTGGAAACTAACGCCGTCGTCGCCACCTGGGCGGCAAGCGGAGGCGTCGACTTTTTTTGCAACAACTCCTTTCCCGCCATTGCCATTCAGATGATCGCGCCTGCTCTCGGTTTGAGCATCGATCAGATTCACTGCAAAACGCAGGACATCGGTGGCAGCTTCGGCATCAAGATCGGCAATTATCCCTATATGGCTCTGGCTGCGCTTGCCTCAAAGAAATCCGGCGGCCGGCCGGTCAAGTGGATCGAGACGCGCAGCGAGCACATGCTTGCCGGCGGCCATGGCGGCGAACGCACTTTTCTTGACACCGAAGTGGCGCTCGACCAGGACGGAGTCATTACTGCAGTTCGCGCTCGCCACATCGACGATTGTGGCGCCTACCCGCGCTACGAGCCGCTTGGCTGCGTGATCTGGTCGCAGGTTCTGCCGGCCTGCTACAAAGTGCGTAATCTGCGTATCGACTTCAACCAGGTCGTCACCAACAAAGGCCCTGCTTCTCCCAACCGGGGTTATTCGCGGTTGCAGCACTTGTGGTTCATGGAGCGGGTGATCGACATCTGCGGCCACACGCTTGGCATTCCCAGCGACGAAATGCGCCTGCGCAACTACATCCGCGAGTTTCCTTACACAACGCCCAACGGCTGCGTCTATGACTCCGGCAACTATCCCCTCATGCTTGAAAAGGCGAAAGCGCTGATCGGCTGGGACAAATGGAAAGAAAAGCAGGCTGAAGCACGCGCCGAAAGTCGCTGGCTTGGCATCGGGATCGGTACCACGCTCGACTCGGGCACGAACAACTTCGGCCAGGCGCGCATGGTCAATCCTCACCTGCCGTTTTCGGGAAACTCGGAGGTGGCGACCATCAAACTCGACATCGATGGCTCGGTCGTGGTCACGTTGGGCAGCACACCGTCCGGTCAGGGACATGAGACGACGACCGCCCAGGTGGTTGCCGACGAACTCGGCATTCGCCCCGATATGGTTGAAGTGCGCACCGGGTTCGATACGGCCGCCAATAGCCACGGCGGCCATTCCGGCTCCTATGCCAGCCAGTTCGCCGTAACCGGCCTCTCCGCAGTGCATGGAGCTTGTCAGAAACTCAAGCGCGAGATGAAAATGTTGGCGGCCTTCGCCCTGGAAGCCAATGAGAATGACCTCGAATTCACGGTCGGACGCCAGGGCCCGGAACTGCGTGTCAAGGGCACCGAACGCAGCATCAACTATTGGGCGCTGTCGTCGATGGTCAACATCAACACAGCCGGCCAGCCGGAACATTTCACCGACATCACGCTGAATATCCGCCATGTCTATCGTCCGCCATTCAAGATTCCCGACATAGAGAAAAAGACTGGCAATCTGACGCTGACATACGCTTCTCAATTGCATATCGCGGTGATCGAGATCGATCGACTGACTTTTATTCCGAAGATCCTCAGCTATACCGCGATCGACGATTGTGGCACGGTGATCAACCCGAAGATCGTCGCCGGCCAGGTGCACGGGGCCGTCGCACATGGCATCGGATCGGCTCTGACAGAAGGCCACGTCTACGACAAGGAAGGTAACCTACTGACCAGTACGTTCACCGACTATGCGCCGATTACGTCCATGGGCATGCCCGATTTGCTGATCGACGAGATCGAAACACCCTCTCCGTTCAGTTACAATGGAGCAAAGGGCATGGGCGAAGGCGGCGGCGCGCCGCTGCATACGATTTCGGCGGCGATTCAGGATGCTCTGTTTGATGAAGGCGTGATCATCCGAAAATCCTTCGTGCCGCCCAACGACCTCTACGAGGTTATAAAGCGCGCGGATCGTTCTTCAGCGACGAAAGTGGAATCGCGCATCGGTTAATTCGGGACACCGCGCATGGCAGACACCGCTAGGGAAGCAATCCCGGGTTTCGGATCCATCGGAGAGATCCAGGAACGCCTTGCACGGGAGGGATATATCGCCGATCGCATGCTGGCGACGACTCTGTTTCTCTCCGTCTCGCTTGGCAAGCCGGTATTCATCGAAGGCGAACCGGGCGTAGGGAAAACCGAAATCGCAAAGGTGATGTCCCGCATTCTTGACACTGAATTGATCCGCTTGCAGTGTTATGAGGGCCTTGATAGCAATGCAGCCCTTTATGAGTGGAACTATACCCGTCAACTCCTGGAATTACGCCTGCAGGAGGCGCGTGGAGTTGACGGGCTTCAGATCGGACACAATCTCTTTTCCGAGGAATTTCTTCTTCAACGACCGCTGCTCAAGGCCCTGCGCAGCGAGGGACCTCGAGCACCCGTACTTCTAATCGACGAGGTCGATCGATCGGACGAAGAATTTGAAGCATTCATGCTTGAGGTGTTGTCTGATTTCCAGATCACAATACCCGAGATAGGAACGCTGCACGCACGCCATATCCCGTTTGTTGTTCTTACTTCGAATCGCACGCGTGAAGTGCATGACGCGCTTAAGCGCCGTTGCCTGTATCACTGGATCGATTATCCGAGTTTCGCCAGAGAGGTCGCAATCCTGCGTGCACGCTTGCCGCAGGTCGAGTTGCGCCTCGCCGGCCAAGTCTGCCGCTTCATCGAACTGCTGCGCGAGCGTGATTTCTACAAGCGCCCGGGAATTGCCGAGACCATCGATTGGGCACGCGCCCTGATAACTCTTGGGATCGCCGAACTGAGCCCTGATGCGGTCCAGCAGACCCTCGGCTGTATTCTCAAGTATCGAGGTGACAGTGAAAAACTAAAGCAGCTTGGTCTGGAAAGCATGATCGAAATGGCGTTGATGCCTGGCCATGATCCGGCGGCCGCAGCGGAGTTCTGTACCTGAGCAAGCAGTATACGGATATGGAAATGCCCGCAGTCCCGCACGCACCTACCGTGCTCGAACATATTGTCGGCTTCTCTCGCGTTCTGCACGATGCCGGACTGACCGTAAATCCGGGCAATCTCATTGATCTATGCCGAAGCTTCGATTTCATCGACATCGCCAAACGCGACGATTTCCATGCCGCAGCGCGCGCCCTTTTGCTGGCGCGGCGCGAGGACATCCCGATTTTCGATGCCGTTTTTGCGCAGTACTGGGAATCGCCGAGACGTGTGAATATCCGTACACGGAAAGATCACCCCGACGACGAAGGAAAGCCGGCCAAAAGCGGTGCCCGCCTCGTTATACCCGGAACTGAAGACGATACCGGAGGTGGCGACAAAAAATCGCTCCAGCTTTCCTACAGCCCCGATGAGATACTCGCCAGACGTGACATCGGCACGCTGACCGACGCGGACGTCGAACGGGCGCAACGCCTGATCCGCGAGATCGTCGCCGCGCTAGCCAACAAACGTGGACGCCGCCACATTCTGCGACGACATGGCCGCATTCCGGATCTGCGCCGCTTGATGCGCAGCCATTCGATCTATTTGGCCGACGGCATTTGCCGCCTGCCATATCGTAGCCGCCACATCACCAAAACTCGTCTGGTCCTGCTTTGCGACGTCAGCGGCTCAATGCAATCCTACAGCAGATTTCTTATCGAGTTCATGTATGCATTACGTCGAGAGCTATCGGACCTTGAAGTCGCGGTATTCTCGACCCACCTCACCGTGATTACTGATCTTCTCCGAACAAAAGGTATCGCAGCGTCGCTGAAACAGGTCGGTGATCATATTCATGACTGGGCCGGTGGCACCAACATCGGTGGCAGCCTGCGTGAATTCAACGAGCGCCACGCCTCCTACATGTTGAGGGGGCGCTCCGCAGTGATCTTTCTCAGCGATGGCTGGGATCGCGGCAGCTCCACGGAGATGCGCGAGGAAATGGCCAAGTTGCGCCAGCGCGCGCAAAAGGTGCTCTGGCTCAATCCCCTGCTTGGCACCTCAGGCTACCAACCTCTCACGCAAGGCATGCAATGTGCGTTGCCGTATCTCGATCATTTCCTGCCTGCGCATAATCTTCAAAGCTTGTCGCAACTGGTGAAAACGCTACGCACTATCGGCGCCTAGAGATCAGCATTGAATAACACAGGCCTGCATTCCCGATCACACTTTGTACACGGTCAAACAAGACCCCGCTTCCCCGAGGAACTAGTCTTTACGAAGATCGCATCATCTCCGGTCACAATTCAGAGTATTTCAGGAAACTCCGAATGTACATTGAACGGACATTCATTCTTGATGTTCCCATACAACGTGCATGGGCATTTCTGCACGAACCCCATGAAATCGGAAGCTGCCTTCCGGGTTGCCACTCGGTCGAGGTTGTCAAGCCGGGCAAATATACCGCGTCGGTCGGCGTGAAATTCGGCCCGGTCAAGCTTGGCTTCGACGTTCAGGTCGAAACAGACGAGGAGCGCCCTCCGGAATATGCGGCTTATACTATGCGAGGCGCCGACAAGGACGGCAGCAGCAAGGTCAGCGCCCAATGCACCATCGCTCTTAGAGCGCTGGAAAGCCGGCGCACAGAAGTCACTTATACATCGAGCGCCCAGATTGTCGGAAAGCTTGGAAAGTTCGCTGGCGGAATGATGCAGAAATTCGCCGACAACATCAACGATCAGTTCATTGCAGCCATCGCTAAGCGCGTGTCAGAGATCGAAAACAACGCGCCGATTTCTACTGAAGTGGAGAAGCGGACAGGCCGCTTTGGCAGACTGAGGGCGGTACTTGGAAAATGGTGGGGACATTTTCGCTGGCAGACATAAGGTTCTGCTGTCGCTTAACGCATGAGGAGGCGCCCCGATGACTCGCGCACAAATTTCCTCAGTGGCGGCCAAAGACACACTATCTCGTTACGTTCTATTCAAGACCTCGGATCCGGATGAGGCAAAGGCACGCGTAGCGAGCGTGTATTGCCCCCATGAACTTGTTGTTGTCGATCAGAAAAATCAGGTCGTCGATACCGCAATGAGTCGCGTTTCATTGGGCGATATTGCCCTGAACCGCCTGCGTTACGGTCCGACTGTCACGATCGATGCAGGACGTCTTTCGAGCTTTTTATTGGTCATGATGCCAATTGTCGGCACCGCGCAAGTTACATGCGGCGCGGAATATATCCGCACGGGTCCACGAACAGGCGCTGTTGTCTCCCCCACCGAGCCGCTTCATCAGACGATCCATGCCAACTGTGATCAGGTCATGATTCAGATTGATCGCGATCTTCTGAACCGGATATGCGCACAGCACCTGGGTCATAATCTACGCCAACCATTGCAGTTCAAGCTTGATCTCAACATGACGCCACCGGGCGGCGGTGCCTGGCCTGCGCTCGTTGCTTATCTGCTTGCGATGTTCGATAACCCAGGGCAGCCGCAAATGAGCTCGCCATTGCTTCGCGCTTCGATGGAACACCTCGTTGTCACGACGCTGCTTCATTCCCAGCCGAACAACTATAGCGAGGAGTTACGCCAGCCAATGGCGTCCATTGCGCCGGGCCACGTCAAGCGCGTTGAAGAGTACATCAAAGCACATGCCCACGAACCGTTGACGATCTCGGATCTTGCCGCTTTTGCAGGCGTGAGCGCCAGCGCGCTCTATACCGGGTTTCGCGATTTTCGCAATACAAGTCCGATAGCCTATGTACGTAACGAGCGTCTACAGTTAGCCCATGACGAACTGCTGCGTACGCCGCCCGGGAAGAACACTGTCGCGGAGATCGCAAGCCGCTGGGGATTTTCGCATCTCAGCCATTTTGCAACACATTACAAAAAGAAATTTGGCGAACTTCCTTCAGATACTCTACGCAAGCAATTCGAATGCTGCCTTTCCGACGAGACACATTCCCGGGCAAAACCGAGAGAACACATGACGGACCATCTTTGGATATCGCAATACTGGGGCGACCAGGGAGGCTAAAAGCCAGAAACTCCACGCAGCGATCGATTATCGATTTTTTAATCAGGACTTTAACGCCTCGACATCCTTCTTTATCTTTCTTCGTTGTCGCTAGCTGTCATCGCCGTGATCGGGCTTCCGGAGATCCGGCACATTTTCATTCTGGTCATCGATTCGTCATCTCAACATTCCCTAACGAAAATACCGCGCTGATAGCCAAGAACGCGAAAGGTCTGGTTCGATCTCGAGCGCGAACCGAGAGTTTCCCTAGCCTTGCGGTGGGGATCTTCTCAACGCCTCGTCCCAGGATTGGGTTCAGCGTCGGCTTAACCTTATGGGAATACTCGTGGACATTTCCGGCCGAGACCGCTCGGGTGTACGCAGCCCTGCCGGCCGCCATGATCGACCCAGCACGCCTCCGACAGCAAACCGGAAGACGCCTTCATTTGGCATTCGTCGGCTCGGAACGATTGAGGTCCATTAGCGCGGCTTCGACGATGAAGCCGCTTCAAAAAAAGGGGACATGCGACCGAACTGCATGTCCCTTAACATTATACATTATGACTTAATGTTCCGAAGTACTCCGCCCGCTCCTCGCAATGCATAGGGTGAGGAGGTCGCAGCCTGCCAAATTAAAGTTTTCCTAAACCGGCCAGAATTTTCTCCGGGGTAATCGGCAGTTGTTGAAAACGCACCCCGACCGCATTGAAGATGGCATTGGCGATGGCCGGCGCAGGCGTGATGACGCAACACTCTCCCAAACTCTTGGCACCGAAAGGCCCGGTTGGTTCGTCGGTTTCGATAAAGATGCTGTCCATCTTGCGAGGCATTTCCATGGCGGTCGGAATTTTGTAGTCGAGAAAATCGGACGTCAGGCAAGCTCCCGTATCAGGATCAAACTGAATGTGTTCCATCAGAGCATAACCCATGCCTTGCTGGAATCCGCCCTCAACCTGTCCTTCCGCAGCATTAGGATTGATCACCCGGCCGATATCATGCGCATAAACCGCATGCAGCACCCTCACCTCTCCGGTCTCGGTATCCACCTCGACCTCAACGAATTGGGCCGCGCACGGAGTGGGGTTCGATTTTGGCGAGAGGCTGGCAATGCCGACGATCGTGCCCTTCTCTTCCATAGTCGTTGGCTTGGGTCCTTCGCTGGTCATTTGCACGAAGGGAGATTCCGCACGGCGCGCCACATCGGCAACTGTGACGGTCCTCCCCGGAACACCCTTGACGCTGACCATGCCGTTCGCGACTTCCAGGTCGTCGGGACTGACTTCCATCACTGTCGCCGCGACCTCGAACATACGCTTTTTAGCCGCCGCGGCGGCGGCTTTCACGGCATTGCCCGATGAATAGGTCACCCGGCTTGCATGCGTAGGCGCATCGAACGGGACATTGTCGGTGTCGCAGTGGCTACTCATACGCACCGCCCCGGCCGGCAAACCAAGTTCCTCAGCCGCAATCTGGCACAATGTGGTGATCTGTCCCGAGCCGATATCCATCGACGCCGTCGCCAGATCGGCGGTGCCGTCACGGTTGATCTTGATCACCGCGCCGGAATGTTCATAGATGTCCGGAAATCCCATGCAGCCGCTGACCCACACCGGATGCACCGCCAGCCCGAAGCCGCGCTTCTTTGTCCCTTCCTGCCGTGGCGCCGATCGCGCCGCCTCCCAGCCGATTTTTTCAGCTCCCTGGCGAAGGCAGTCCTCAAGACCATAGGTCGAGATGGTGAAGGCAGGATTGAACGGATGCGGCTCGCCCTGTTTCCGCGCATTCTTGAGACGCATTTCGATCGGATCAAGATTGAGCTTGGTGCAGATTTCGTCGATCTGCGATTCAACGGCAAAGCTGCCCTGCGGCGCGCCGTAGCCGCGGTATCCGCCGCCGATAATGTTGTTCGTATAGACGGTGAATCCTTCCCATTTTGAATGCTTTGAATGGTAGTTGAAGAACAAACCGAAGGCGCCATGAACCATGATCACTTCGGACCCGTGCGTGGCATGGGCTCCGCAATCAAGAATGCTTTTTGCGTATCTTGCGGTGAAGGTGCCGTCCTTCTTGACGCCGGTTTTCAAATAGACCTTGATCGGGTTTCGCGTCGTCGTGATGAAATCTTCCAGGCGCGTCTGCTCCAACCGCACCGGGCGGCCGGCCTTCTTACTCAATAACGCGGCGATCGGCTCCATCGACGTCAATTCGAGCTTGCCGCCAAAGCCGCCACCGATGTAGGGCGGCTTGACGACTTTGACTTTGCTTTCAGGCAAGCGCAGTGCGAAGGCCAGCTTTTCACGCGTTCCAAAAACATGCTGGGTGGTTACATGGATGGTCACGTTGTCCTGGCGATCCATTTCCACGACACAGACACGCGGCTCCATATAGCACGTATGAACCCGCTGGGTTTCATAGACGCCCTCGAAGATGAAGTCGGCATCGGCAAAGCCCTGCTCGATGTCGCCAGCCACAAAAGAGGGGTTCTTGGCGATGTTGTTGGCCGCGTCAGGATGCAGTTGCGGCGCTCCTGGCTTCATCGCTTCTTCGGGATCGAAGACAGCCGGCAATTCCTCGTATTCGACATCGATGAGATTGAGGGCAGCCGCGGCGATGTCCGCCGTAGTGGCCGCGACGGCAGCCACCGGCTGACCGACATAACGAACGATCTCACCGTTCATCACATCGAAATCCAGCACCATGCTGGGCGCCTCTGCCGGCACAAAAAACACTGGGCAAAATTTGACCTGGGGCACATCCTGCGGCAACAGCACCGCCTTGACACCAGGCAACTTCTCAGCGCGCGATGCGTCAATCCGGATTATGCGTGCATGGGCATAGGGACTTCGCAGCATCTTCGCATGCAGCATGCCCGGCAGCTTCACGTTCACCGGATAACCTTTACCGCCGGTCACCTTATCGTAGGCGTCAGGCCGCTCCACGCTGTGACCAATGACGTTCATCATGTTCATCGCTTCCTCCCAGAAGAAACCTGCCGTCCTCGGCCTGTTATTGCGCCAGGCGCTCTGATGCCAGCTTGATGGCTTCTACAATCTTGGTATAGCCAGTACATCGACAAAGATTTCCGGAAAGGCCGTGTCGAATCTGCTCTTCATCCGGTTGAGGGCACTCGTCGATCAATTGCTTGGCCGACATCATCATCCCGCAGGTGCAGTATCCGCACTGAACGGCGCCGGCGTCGATAAAGGCCTGCTGAATCGGATGGAGGGCCGGGCCGGACGACAGGCCATCGGCTGTCAGGATCTTCGCACCGTCATATGACAAGGCATAGCACAGACAGGAATAAACCGCCTTGCCATCGATATGGACCGTAC
>Ga0066256_1000604_pt1 | contig 82387 bp, 70 predicted proteins | sample ThiBio_1000_biof_FD_87107 | JGI IMG/M metagenome (GOLD analysis project Ga0066256, IMG submission 87107) | Wastewater bioreactor microbial communities from Cape Town, South Africa - Thiocy_expt_1000_biof (version 2) | ecosystem: Engineered > Bioreactor > Thiocyanate-remediating >... | reverse complement strand
TCGGCGTCCCGATCGGTGCGGGGAGGGGCGACGGAGCGGCTTTTGCGCCATGTGCCGGGGCTGCGCCGCCTGCCGCCTTTGCCAGCAGCGGCGTGTAGGTGAAGCCGGAGGTGCCGGGTTCGACGCGTGTCCAGGTCTGACCGCCGCAGAGAACCATCGCCACGCATCCCTCGACGCGCAGGGTGTTGGGGGATTTGACCTGGATGGACGAGGAGAACAGCTTGCCGCGAATGGGATCGTAGATCTTGCCTTCCCATTTGTCCTTCTCCTCCTCGTCCTTCGTCATGTTGAGAAGGATGGGAATGCCGAGCGTGGCGCGTGTGCGCTTGGCCTTGTCGGGGTTGTTCTTGTCGATGGTGCCGGGGGTCTTTTCGGATGCGATGATGCCCCACACCCGCGAATTGCAATCCACGATTCGAATCGTCGCGTTGCTGTCTTCGTCCCGCCACTCGCCGACCGGATAGGCGGCCTGGGCGAGGCCCGAGGCAGCGAGAAGGAACATTCCACTAAAGGCCAGTTTACGCATGAATCCTCGCGTGCATTGCAACCAACTTAAACCACAAGAGTCGTATACTGTTCTAGAGACAGACAAAACGACGCAGACATTCTTTTCGATTGACTAGATGCCCGACAAACGAAGTATGTATGACATGATGCAGCCAAATCTAGACATTTCAGAGATGTTCGCGGACCGTCAATTCCAGCGCAACGCTCTGCATACACGATACCTCAACGAGCAGTTGGTCCGGGTCCTCAAGACCATCGGCTACGATGTCGGCTTTCAGCGCGGGCAGGGACCCTACCTCTATGATCGCAACGACGACCGCTACCTCGACCTGCTGAGCGGTTTCGGCGTCTTCGCGCTCGGCCGGAACCATCCGACGATCAAGACTGCGCTCAAGAGCGTTCTCGACAGCGACCTCCCCAATCTTGTCCAACTCGACCTGTCCACGCTGGCCGGCATTCTGGCCGAGCGCCTGATCGCGCATGTGCCATATCTGGACAAGGTCTTTTTCGCGAATTCAGGGACGGAATGTGTCGAAGCTGCGATCAAGTTCGCGCGCGGCTCCACCGGCCGCACCGGCATCGTCTATTGCGATCACGCCTATCACGGCCTGTCCTATGGTTCGCTGTCGCTGACTGGCGATAAGAATTTCCGCGATGGATTCGGGCCGCTGCTGCCGGACTGCATTTCCATTCCGTTCAACGATCTCGCGGCGCTTGAGAAGGCGCTGATGTCGCGCCAGATCGCGGCCTTCATTGTCGAGCCGATTCAGGGCAAGGGCGTCAACATGCCCGACGACGGCTATCTCGCCGGGGCGGCAGCGCTCTGCAAGCGCTACGGCACGATTTTCGTCGCCGACGAAATCCAGACCGGCATGGGCCGGACCGGCCGCTTCCTTGCCGTCGAGCACTGGAATGTCGAGCCCGACATGGTCCTGCTGTCGAAGTCGCTGTCGGGCGGTCACGTTCCGGTCGGTGCCGTGCTGACGCGCAAGGCCATCTTCGACAAGATTTTCGACCGGATGGACCGCGCCGTGGTGCACGGTTCGACCTTCTCCAAGAACGATCTGGGCATGGCGGCCGGCATCGCCACGCTTGAAGTCCTCAAGCAGGAAAAGGTGATCGAGAACGCGGCGGCGCGCGGCGCCGAACTGCTCGAGACCCTGTCGGCGATGGTTCCGCGTTATGAACTGCTCAAGAACGTGCGCGGCAAGGGACTGATGATCGGCGTCGAGTTCGGTCCGCCGAAATCGCTGACGCTCAAGGCGTCGTGGACCATGCTGGAAGCTGCGAGCAAAGGGCTGTTCTGCCAGCTCATCACGATTCCGCTGTTCAAGGATCACAAGATCCTCAGCCAGGTGTCCGGCCATGCCAGCCACACCATCAAGCTGCTGCCTTCACTGACCATCACGCAGGAAGACTGCAGCTGGATCACCGGTTCATTCGATCAGGTGATCGAGGCCAGCCATCGCGTGCCGGGGGCAATCTGGTCGCTGGGCAAGACCTTGGTCGACAACGCCGCCAGAAAATCGGCCTGACGCGTTTCGTCTTATCGGATATTTCCAAATGAAAAATGGCGGCGTGGCCCGAGGCTACGCCGCCATTTGCATTTGAGTGAAGTCAGCCGGACTTACTGCCCGTGGCTGATAAGCACCGCATCGCACTTCTTGCTGATCTTGGCGCGGTTGGCCTTCAGGCAGCCGAGCACGGTCAGATCGCCGTCGTTCATCACGGCGCGGCAATGGCGGGAGACGTCGGGGGCGCAGGCCTTCTGCTCGTCGGCAGTTCCGCTGCGCTGGGGAGCGGGAGCTTGCGCCAGCGCGACCGAGGTGGCCGAGGCAAGCAGTGTGGCGGCAAGAAGCGTTCTGAACATCGTGATCCCTTATGGAGCGTCGTTCTATTGAGCGAACCATAGATCGAACACATCAGCGCGCCGGACACAAGCCTTTCGCGCGGCGACAAGCCTCGCATATTTCCAAAGTGTGTCGTGGCAGCACGATCTGTCCGCACGCGCAGCGCTTCTGTTCATCGATCTGCAAATTGTCGCCACAATCGATTCGAATGCGCGCCGATAATTCCCTCAACTGCCGACGGGTTCCGCGGGAACGTGCGGTGTGCGCCGCACAAAAAACATCGCGATGAGGTGTGTGGAAATCAGGATCGCAAGCCCGAGCATCATGATCGGAAGCGGCGAGATGGGCATGAGGCCGCCGCGGGGGGTTGCGAGAAAAACCCCGCCGATCACGAGCAGCACGCGCAGCGGCCACTCGAGAGAGCCCGCGCGGCGCAGGTCGCCGACGAACGCCTGATAGCCCTGAATGCCGCCGCAGATGAACAGGGTTCCAATGCCTGCCATCGTCATCAGGCCCAGCGCCGCGAGGTAGGGCGCATCGCCCTGCAGGACGAGCGCGGGATTGAGCACGAAGAAGAACGGAATGAAGTAGATGATGCTGCCGACCCACATCGATTCCCATCCCGTCTTCATTGCAGGCGAACCGGCGATGCCAGCGGCGGCAAAGGATGCGATGGCGACGGGCGGTGTGATCGACGACAGCATGCCCCAATAGAAGATGAACATGTGCACGGCCATCCTGTTGAGGCCGACCTTCTCCAGCGCGGGTGCGACAAGGATCGCAAGAAAGATGTAGCAGGCTGTCGTAGTCAGGCCTAGGCCGAGGATCAGGCTGGTGAAGGCGCACATCGTCAGCAGCAGCAAGGCATTGTCGCCCGCAAGGGTCAGCAGATCATTGGCGAGGCTGGAGATCACGCCGGTCATCGAGAAGGCGCCGATCAGGAGGCCGCATCCGGCAAGGATGCCGATCAGTTCGACGAAGGTGCGGCCGTTGACTTCGAGGAATTTGCCGACGGTCGCGAATGTCCAGCGCGTGTCTTTCGAAAACAGTTGATTGAGAACCAGAAGCAGCGCGGTGGCGAAGAACGGTGCATGGCTCTCGCGCTTGAAGTAGAGCAGCATCACGATCAGAAGCGCGATGACGAAGATATAGTACCAGCCGTCCTTGATCGTATCCCAGACCCTCGGAAGCTCGGAGCGTGGAATGCCGGCGAGGCCGTGACGGGCGGCGTAGGAATCCACCTGCATGAACAGGCCAAGGTAATAAAGCGCGGCGGGAATGACGGCTGCGAGTGCAACGTCCGCGTAGCTCACGTTTAAGAACTGCGCGATGACGAAAGCGGTTGCGCCCATCACTGGCGGCGCGAGCACCGCGCCGGTGGAGGCGCAGGCCTCGATCGCGGCGGCATAGGAGGCGCGGAAGCCGCTTTTCTTCATAACCGGAATGGTCATGGTGCCGGCGGTCCGGACGTTCTAGATGATCGAGCCCGACAGCATGCCGAGCAGTGCGCTGGCGACGTTGCCGCCCTTGCCCGCACCGCCGCGGAAGGAGCCGCACAGCGCGAAGGCGATGTTGATGAAGAACTTGCCCGCGCCGGTCATCATCAGCGCAGTGCCGAACACCAGAAAGCCGATCACCGTATCGGCGAAGGCCTGGATCGGAATGCCGAGCAGGCTTTCGCCGGACAGGACATGATAGGCGGTGGCCTGATCGAGCGTCGACTGGCTGCCGCGGAACGGGCCGAGCCAGCTCCATTCCGCGAACAGCGGATAGACAGTGAAGGGAAACACGCAGAGCAGCAGGCTCCAGCCGCCAGTGCGGCGCAGTGCCTCCATGAGCATTGCCCACATCACGAGGCCGCCGATAATCACCGGCATGGGTGCGCCGGAATATTCCCAGCCCAGCGCAGCGGCCTGGCGAATGTTCATCATCAGCCAGATCGCTGAGGCAAAGGTGGCGACGAACAGCACGAGATCGTACCAGGGAATACGATCGAGCGGCGCACGTTCCGAACCGGGAAAGATCAGGAATGTGAACGGCAGCATCAATGCAATCAGAAGGTAGAAATACTCCGTGTTGAGCTGCGTATAGTCCACAAAGAAGCGGAGGGTGAACTGCTGGTTGATGCAGAGCAGGATCGTTGCGGCCGTCGCCACAACGAGCGCCCATCGCCATCCGCCGCGCAGGGCGCGCACCCGCGTGACTTCCGCTTCCTGCAAGCCGCCCGTGCCGGCGTGCGGATCGTCGAAGACGACTCTCTTTTCAGCCGCCGCGATGGTTTCTGCTGTCACAGGAGCATCTGCGGCACTGGTGATGTCGGACGAGTCTGGCATGGGCGATTCCGAAGCTACGCAATTTCGAGGCTGGGTATTTGACGACATCCGTTTTTCAGTGTCCTGAATCCGAAGCTCGCATCGAATGCGGCTTCGGATTCACAAGAGCGCTGAACTCGGCCTGCTAGTCGTCGAAGCCGTTCGGCATGTTGGCCTTCGCCAACGCTGCCTTGCGTGCGGCCATCCAGCCCTTCAGATATTCGGCATTGTCGGATGGCGGATTGCTCTTGCCGTATTCCGCCCATGCGGCGGCCAGTACGGACTGCCGCTTGAAGAGGTTGTTGTTGAACGCCTCATCTGCGTCGGTCCATTGCCCGGCTTCCTTCAGCGCCTTCACCGCACCGGCGTGATAGGGAATGACCCACTGCTTGGTCTGCTTCTTGACGTCGAGGCCGGATGAACCCGGTGCGGCATCCTTGTAGGAATCATAGTTGGCGATCATCGCCTTGGTCAGGCTGTAGATCTGATCGGCGCTCTGCGTCGCATAAGCGGTCGCGATCGGGTAGGGATAGGTCGCGAGCTTCAGCGGCTTGGAGGCCTCGATGGCCGCGCCGCACGTCACATTGTGAGGATTGAAGAAGGCGCCGACCTTGCGGACGCGTTCCCACGCGGCCTTGTCATCCGCTGGAAGCTCGGGCCAGATAATGCCGCGCGGCGAGCTTTCCAGTTCCTTCGCGGGGCCTGTCACAGTGGAACCGAATGCGCCGTCGGCGCCATTGTTGATGACGCCTTTCCACATTGCGCTGTAGCTGGCGAATTCGACGATCTTGACGTCTTTCTGCGTGAGGCCGGCATAGGCGATGATCGCGAGCGCGTTCTGGTTCAGCGCGGGCGAGCCGACCACGAAGCCGAGCCGCTTGCCGCGAAAATCCTTCCACTCCTTGACGCCCGAGTCCTTTGCGACGCCGACCGACAAGCCGTTGCAATCCACGGTCGAGAGCGTCATCTGGATCGCCTGAGGGCCCCATTCCTTCACGCCGAATTCGAACACGCCTTCCTGCGCGAAGTAGCTGCCGGTTCCCATCCAGGCCAGCACAGCGCGGTTCGCACGCAACGGCGCGAGACGCGCCACGTCGTTGCCCGCGGGAAGCACGCGGACATCCGAGCCGTATTTGTCCTTCATCATCTTGCCGACGCCGACGGCGATATTGAATCCGGATGTGCCCGTGTCATAGGCAGTGAAAGCCATTGTGTTCGGCAGCTTCACATCCTGCGCGAACGCCGGACTCATTGCTGTCGCGCCAGCGAAAATCACGGCCGCAGCCGTCGTGATACGACTCGTCATTATTATCCTCCCCACTGTTTTTAAATGCTTCCGCTGTGCGGAATGCGTTTTTGATTTCGACGGATCATGTCATCGCAAAGCGGACATGGCAACGCCTGCGAGCAGTTGTTTCTCCACGTTGCGTCGCAAGCCTCTTCTTGTTGTGAGGGAGGATTGCTCGGGGTAGCGTGGTACGCAAAGCAAGTCTTGCCGCTCAACAGAAACGAAGACGTGCATTCGCAGCGCGCCGCCAAGGAGTGATGATGAACTGGAAGCCTGAACTCGACGAACTCGCGCGCCGGGAAGCGTTCGCAAAGGAAATGGGCGGCGCCGACAAGGTCAAGCGGCAGCGCGATCAGGGCCGATTCACCGTCCGCGAGCGAATCGACAAGCTGCTCGATCCGAAATCTTTTCACGAGATCGGCGCGGTGTCCGGCATCGGCGAATATTCGGAGAGCGGCGAACTGATTTCCGTGACGCCCGCCAATTGCGTATTTGGTCGGGGCAAAGTCAGCGATCGTCCTGTTGTTGTTGTCGGGGATGATTTCACCGTGCGTGGCGGATCGGCGGATGCGTCGATCTGGGCAAAGCCGACCATGGCCGAGCAGATGGCGCATGATTTTCGCCTGCCGATCATTCGCGTGATCGAAGGCTCCGGCGGCGGCGGTTCGGTGAAGACCATCGAGATCAAGGGCGCGGCAAATCTGCCGGGCGGAATCGGCGGCACTGAATGGTACTGGTACACGACGTCGAACATGGCGCGCGTGCCCGTGGTGGGTCTTGGCCTCGGCTCTGTCGCGGGTCTTGGCGCGGCGCGGCTGGCCGCCAGTCATTATTCGGTGATGACGAAATCGTCCGCGATGTTCGTCGCGGGGCCGCCGGTGGTGGCGCGGCTCGGTCAGGCGCTGGAGAAGAAGGAGCTTGGCGGCTGGCAGATCCAGACCAAGGCGGGCGCGGTCGATCATGCCGTCGAGACGGAGGAAGAAGCCTTCGAATGCGCGCGGCGGTTTCTGTCCTATCTGCCGTCGTCGGTGTTCGACCTGCCGCCGACCGTGCCATGCAACGACGATCCCGAGCGCGCCGACGAAGCGCTGCTCAATGCCGTGCCGCGCGACCGCAAGCAGGTCTACAAGATGCGGCCGATCATCGAGTCGGTGGTGGATCGCGGCTCGTTCTTCGAGATGGGGCAGAACTTCGGGCGATCGATCATCACCGGGCTTGCGCGGTTGCAGGGGCGCGCCGTGCTGGTTCTCGCCAGCGACCCCTTCATCTATGGCGGCTCGTGGAATGCCGACACCTGCCAGAAGGTCGTGCGCGCGGTCGATCTTGCGGAGACGTTTCATCTGCCGGTGGTCTATCTGATGGATTGTCCCGGTTTCGCAGTGGGCCTTGATGCGGAGAAGACCGCGACGATCCGCCATGGCGTGCGCGCGATGGCCGCCGTGAACCAGAGCACGGTGCCGTGGTGCACGATCATCATTCGCAATTCGTTCGGCGTCGCGGGCGTGGTGCATCAGCCCGCCGGGCGGTTCTCGCTGCGCTACGCCTGGCCCTCGGGTTACTGGGGATCGCTGCCGCTGGAAGGCGGCATTGAGGCGGCTTATCGCGCCGATCTCGATGCGGCAGAGGATCCCAAGGCCAAGCTGGCGGAAATCGAGGACCGGCTCAACAAGCTGCGCTCGCCGTTCCGCTCGGCGGAGAAGTTCTGGGCGGAGGAGATCATCGATCCGCGCAAGACCCGCTCATTGCTGTGCGAGTTTGCGCGTCTCGCCGAGCCGCTGCGCACGCCGGGCCCGGCGCAGATGGCGGTGAGGCCATAATATTGGCGTTGTCATGGCCGGGCTTGTCCCAGCCTTCCCGATTCCGGGGCGCCGTGCTCAATGCATCGGGATCACCGGGACAAGCCCGGTGATGACGTCAGAGTCTGTTGTGTTACCGATAACGGACTCTGATTACTGCCCATCCTCGACAATCATCGCCGAACCCTTTTCCGCGATCATCGCGGTGGGTGTGTTGGTGTTGCCGGACGTGATGGTCGGCATCACCGACGCATCGACCACGCGCAGGCCCTTGAGCCCGTGAACGCGCAGGCGTTCGTCCACCACGGCAAGCGGATCGCTGGCGCTGCCCATCTTCGCGGTACCGACAGGATGGAAGATCGTGGTGCCGATGTCGCCCGCCGCTTTCGCCAGCGACGCGTCGTCGTCGCCGACCGACGGGCCGGGGAGATATTCGCTCGGATGATAGGCGCTGAGCGCGTGCTGCGTCATCAGGCGGCGCGTGACGCGGATCGCATCAGCGGCGACCTGCCGGTCTTCCGGCGTGGACAGATAGTTCGGTGCGATGGCCGGAGCCTGATCGATCTCGCCGGACTTGATGCGGATGGTGCCGCGCGATGTCGGGCGCAGGTTGCAGGCGGCAATGGTGATCGCGGGGAATCGATGCAGTGGCTCGCCGAACTTGTCGAGCGATAGCGGCTGGACGTGAAACTGGATGTTGGCGCGCTCCTGCCGCGAATCCGAGCGGGTGAAGATGCCGAGCTGCGAGGGCGCCATGGTGAGCGGCCCGCGACGTCGCAACAGATAGTCGACGCCCATCCAGCCGCGCCGGAACAGGTTGTAATAAGTCTCGTTCAGCGTGCGCACGCCTTCGACCTTGTAGATCGCGCGCTGCTGCAGATGATCCTGCAGGTTGCGGCCGACGCCCTGACGGTCCAGTACCGTTTCGATGCCGAGCGGCGCGAGCCAATCTTGCGGGCCGATGCCTGAGCGATGCAGCACCTGCGTCGAGCCGACGGAGCCGGAGCAGAGGATCACTTCGCCTTTGGCGAAAGCCTCGACGGTTTCGCCGCCCTGGCGGAAGCGCACGCCGGTGGCGCGACCGTTCTCGACGATAATCTTGTGGACCAGCACATCGGTTTCCAGCCGCAGGTTCGGCCGTGTCAGTGCGGGCTTGAGGAATCCGCGCGCGGAGGACCAGCGCCGCCCGCGCTTCTGGTTCACACGGAAATAGCCGATCCCTTCGTTGTCGCCGGTGTTGAAATCCGGCGTCTTTCGGATTCCCATCTCATGCGCGGCTTCCGCGACCGCATCCAGCACCGCCCATGATAGGCGCGGTGCTTCGATCCGCCAGCCGCCGCCGGTGCCATGGTGCTCGCTCTCGCCGAGGAAATGATCCTCGAGTCTTTTGAACGCGGGCAGGACATCGTCCCAGCCCCAGCCGGTCAGTCCCAATTGCCGCCAGTGATCGTAATCCGCCGCCTGACCGCGCATCGAGATCATGGCGTTGATCGCGGACGATCCGCCGATCACCTTGCCGCGTGGATAGGCCAGCGCACGGCCGTTGAGCCCAGCCTCCGGTTCGGTCTTAAACATCCAGTCGGAGCGCGGATTGCCGATGGCGAACAGATAGCCGACCGGGATGTGAAACCAGATCCAGTTATCCCGGCCGCCGGCTTCGAGAATCAAAACGCGCTTGCGCGAGTCGGCGGAGAGGCGGTTGGCGACGATGCAACCGGCGGTGCCGGCCCCAACGACGATGTAATCGAAATCTCCCTCGAGGCGCTTCGGCATTGTCATCCCGGCTTCATTGTTTTGTGTTCGTCACACTTTATGGCCCCGTGCGGGGGGCGCTGTATAGTCCGATCCCGTGCAATTGGCGTTTGCGCGGATGTTGGGTCCGGCGCTAGCTCGTGCTAGCTTGCCTGTCTCATTTTTTCATGAGGTTTTATCGTGCCCATCGTCAACCGCGTCGCCGATCTGCAACCCGACATCACGCGCTGGCGGCGCGATCTGCATGCCAACCCGGAATTGATGTACGATGTGCATCGCACCGCCGCCTTCGTCGCGGACCGTCTGCGCGAATTCGGCTGCGACCAGGTTGTGACCGGCATCGGCCGCACCGGCGTGGTCGGCGTCATCAAGGGCCGCAAGAGCGCCGACGGCGGCGACCTGAAAGGCATCGGCCTGCGCGCCGACATGGACGCGCTGCCGATCGAGGAAGAAACCGGGTTGCCGTATGCCTCGACGGTGCAAGGCAAGATGCACGCCTGCGGTCACGACGGCCACACCGCGATGCTGCTTGGCGCGGCGCGCTATCTCGCCGAGACGCGGAATTTCGCGGGCGATGCGGTGATGATCTTCCAGCCGGCAGAAGAGGGCGGCGCGGGCGCGGACGCCATGATCAAGGACGGCCTGATGGAGCGTTTCCGCATCGATCAGGTCTACGGCATGCACAATTCGCCGGGGATGCCGATCGGCACCTTCGCGACGCGCGTTGGTCCGGCCATGGCCGCGACCGATCACATCAACATTCAGATCGAGGGCCTCGGCGGCCATGCCGCACGCCCGCACAAGAGCATCGATTCAGTGCTGATCGGATCGCAACTGATTACGGCTCTGCAGTCCATCGTCTCGCGCAGCGTCGATCCGCTGGATGCGGCGGTGATCTCGATCTGCGAGTTTCACGCGGGCAATGCCCGCAACGTCATTCCGCAGACCGCCGAACTGCGCGGCACCGCGCGCAGCCTAACGCCGGAGGTGCGCGACCTGATCGAGCAGCGTGTCGGCGAAGTCGTCAACGGCGTGGCGCAACTGTCGGGCGCGAAGATCACGCTCAACTACGAGCGTAGCTATCCGGTTCTGGTCAATCACGCGGCGGAAACGGAGATTGCCGCGCGGGTCGCCACCGATATCGCGGGCGAGAGCAATGTCAGTTCCGACATTCCGCCGGTGATGGGCGCGGAGGACTTCGCCTATATGCTGGAGGCCCGGCCGGGGGCCTTCATCTTCATCGGCAACGGCGACAGCGCCGGGCTGCATCATCCCGCCTACAATTTTAACGACGACGCCATTGTCTACGGCTCGTCCTACTGGATCAAGCTGGTCGAAACCCAGCTGGCGGGCGGAACGGCTCCGTCTGTTCACGGCCGCCCGGAACACTTTGCACCGCGTCGCGTTGGGAGGCGGGAATGACCCGTCACCACAACCGGAGTGAAGCATCATGGCTGCCGCGAAAGACAAGGATCTCAACGATCTTTTTCTCGATACCCTCAAGGACATTTATTTCGCCGAGAAGCACATCCTGAAGGCGCTTCCGAAGATGGCGAAAGCCGCCCATTCCGACGATCTGCGCGCGGCCTTCGAAAAGCACGAGGTCGAGACCGAAGGCCAGGTGGAGCGGCTGGAACAGATTTTCGAGCTGCTCGACAAGCCGGCCCGGGGCAAGACCTGCGACGCCATCATGGGCATCCTTGAAGAGGGCAAGGAAATCATGACCGAGTACAAGGGGACCGAGGCACTGGACGCCGGGCTTCTGGCCGCGGCGCAGGCCGTCGAGCACTACGAAATCTCGCGCTACGGAACCCTGAAGGCCTGGGCTACCAAGCTCGGGATGAAAGAGGCTGTGCGCCTGCTCGATGAAACGCTGCAGCAGGAGCACAAGACCGACGAGGCGCTTACCGGTCTGGCGCTGGCCGGTGTGAATTCCGAAGCGATGGCGGCGTAATTTCTCCCTCACCCCGCTCTTGCGGGGATGAGTACGGACGCCATCAACCGTCATTGCGAGCGAAGCGAAGCAATCCATTCTTTGAATCAAAAAGATGGATTGCTTCGTCGCAAGTGCTCCTCGCAATGACGGCTGGCTACGCCGCCTTCAGCTTATGCAGGAACGACGCTGCCAGCTTCAGGTCCTTCACGAAGTTGGCGTATTCGCGCTCCTTCGCGTCCGCATCCGGCAGGCGCAGCAGATAGGACGGATGCACCGTCACCAGCGCTTTTGCTTCATCGAGATCGATCAGGTGGCCGCGGTTCTTGCCGATCGGCGTGATCTTGCCGAACACGCTCTGCGCGGCGGTTGCGCCCATCGCCACCACCAGCGCAGGTTTCACCGCTGCGAGTTCACGTTCATACCACGGACGGCACGCTTTAATTTCCGGCGTGTTCGGCTTCTGGTGCAGGCGGATTTTTCCGCGCGGCACGAATTTGAAATGCTTCACGGCATTGGTGACATAGACCTTGTCGCGGTCGATGCTGGCTTCGTCCCGCGCGCGGGTGGGCACCCGACCGGCGGGGCCGACGAACGGCTTGCCTGCGAGGTCTTCCTTGTCGCCCGGCTGTTCGCCCACCAGCATGATCGGCGCATGGCGCGGGCCTTCGCCGAACACCGTTTGCGTCGCGTCTTTCCACAAATGACAGGCGCGGCAGTCGGCGGCCTCGGCGCGCAGCGCGGCAAGACTTTCGGATTTGATGTGGGCGGGCGATGCCATTATCGGTTCCTCCTTCCGCTGCCGCGACGGGCGCGGGACTGGAGCTTCACGTTCGATCATGGCCTGCGTCGTCCGTGCCGCGTTTGCGATCAACGGGTCAATCAGGGAAGCCTCGGGAAGGTTCCGCCAGTATTTCTTCGGCATTTCGGCCTGCATGGCTTTGATCTTCAGCCGGGCGGGATTGAAGATATTGGCATAGTAGCTGCGCCAGATGTCTTCGAGCGGATCGCTGGACGGGCTGTCGGACTTTGCCGCGCCTTCGGTGAAAACCGTGTCCCGCCCGTCCCAATGGACGCAACGTTCCGGCGTCAGGATCGACCAAGGCATGTCAGCGAAGCGCCGCGCGAAAAACGGCGCCGCCAGTTCGACGATATGATGTTCGGGCTCGAACCACGCGACGAAACGGGCCTCCTTGCCGCGGCCGAGTTCGCGGAAGCGGACGAAGGCATGCATCTTGTGTTCGTCGCGGCGAACCTCCCGCGCGAACTTCTGCAGGATAGCGACATCGGGATCGGTGGCATCCTCGATCAGGCGCGGCGTGTCGCGCAGCCGCCACAGCAGGCGATAGAGCCGCGCGAAGCGCTCTGGATTGCGGTTGAGAATGGCGATGCTTGCGAGGTCGACGAAGGCCGCGGGCACCGTGAACGTTCGGTCCGGATCGGCCGGAGGCAGGGAAGTCGGTTCGAACAGTTGCGCGGCTCGGCCCTTGACGGTCCATGTGATGTGCTCCGGCGGCACGTTCGCAAGCGCCAGCGCCCGCGCGGCATCGCGCCAGCCGGCAAAATCCGTTTCGCTGCCGAGGATGATGGTGTGCAGGGTCAAAATCCAAGTCCCAGTTGTTGCGCCGGTGGCCGGAAGCGTTCGAGCAGCCGTCTGCTGTCGAGCAGCGCGGCCGATGGCTTGTGGTCGGACATGACGAGAAAAGGCAGCGCCTTGTTGCGGGGAACATTGAGCCGGGCGAGATCGGCCGCGCGCAGATGCGTGACACGCCGCGCTGAAATGATGCGGTCCACGCTTTTCACGCCGAGGCCCGGCACGCGCAGCAGGTCTTCGCGGCTGGCGCGGTTGATGTCGAGCGGGAAGCGTTCGCGATGGCGCAGCGCCCAGGCCAGTTTCGGATCGATGTCGAGCGGCAGCATGCCGCCTTCGAGCGGATCGGTGATCTCCCCAATCTCAAACCCATAGAACCGCATCAGCCAGTCCGCCTGATAGAGGCGATGCTCGCGCACCAAGGGCGGCGCCTGCAACGGCAGGCTGCGGCTTGAATCCGGGATCGGGCTGAAGGCGGAATAATAAACGCGCTTGAGCCTGTAGGAGCCGTAGAGATTGGCGCTGGTTTCCAGAATGGTCTGATCGTTCGATGTGTCCGCGCCTACGATCATCTGCGTGCTCTGGCCCGCGGGGGCGAAGCGCGGCGCGTGCTTGGTCTTCCGTGCCTCGCTGGCTTCGTCGAGCCTGAGCCGCAGCCGTCCCATGGTGCGGCGGATGGCGCGCACATCCTTTTCCGGCGCAAGTTTTGAAAGACTGCTTTCGGTCGGGACTTCGATGTTGATGCTGAGGCGGTCGGCATATTTTCCGGCTTCGGCAATCAGCGCGTCGTCGGCTTCGGGAATGGTCTTGAGATGGATGTAGCCGCGGAAGTGGTGATCCTCGCGCAGGCTTCGCGCGACGCGCACCACTTGCTCCATGGTGTAGTCGGGGCTGCGAATAATACCCGACGAGAGGAACAGTCCTTCGATATAATTGCGCCGGTAGAAATCCAGCGTCAGTCTGACAGCTTCCTCCACGGTGAAACGCGCGCGCTGCACGTTGGAGGAGGCGCGGTTGACGCAATAAAGGCAGTCGTAGTTGCAGGCGTTGGTGAGCAGGATCTTCAACAGCGAGATGCAGCGGCCGTCCGGCGCATAGGAGTGGCAAATGCCCATGCCGGGCGCGGTCGAGCCCATCCCCTTGCCGTCGCGGCTGTCGCGCGTCTCGGTGCCGCTGGACGCGCAGGAGGCATCGTATTTGGCGGCATCGGCCAGAATTTCGAGCTTGCGCTGCAGGTCCATGGCTGAATCTCTTTGTTTTCATTGCGGAAAGAGGATTTCCAAGAGTCTGCAAGAGTCCGATTGACTCCTCATGGCCTCTTAGCTTTATATTAGAACATATCATGAACACATAAGTCCGTCATTCGTTCAATCCGAAAGATGACGGCACGGAATTTCAGGAGCGGCGCATGATCCATGCGCGCATGAGCACACTCGCGTCCCTGCAAAGGACCATCGGCAATCTCGAAAGCGGCGCGGACGATCTTGCGCGTGTGGCGCTTGGCCATGCGGGCGCGGACGCTGTGTTGCAGGGCGGCCTCGTGCGCGGCGCGTTGCATGAGGTGTTCGCCGGAAGCGGGCGGCATGGCGCGGCGGCGTCAGGCTTCATTGCGGGGCTTGCGCATCGGCTCGCCGGACGGCGTCCGCTGGTCTGGGTGCGGCAGGATTTCGCGGAGCGGGAATCCGGCGCGCTCTCCATGAGCGGGCTGAATGAACTCGGCCTTGATCCGCGCCTGCTGGTGACCGTGCGTGCGGCGGATGCGGAAGCCGCGCTGCGCGCCGCCGCCGATGCGCTAGCCTGTGATGCGCTCGGCGCGGTGGTGCTGGATGTCTGGGGCGAGGTGCGGGCGCTCGATCTGGTCGCGAGCCGCAGGCTGACGCTGGCCGCGCGCGCCTCGAACGTGTCGTGCCTCGTGCTGCGCACCGCGGCGGCGCCATCGGCGAGTACGGCGGAGACACGCTGGGTGGTGCACAGCGCGCCGTCATCATCCGCAACGGAAGCCTGGGGCGCGCCGATGCTGGACACGCAGCTTGTCCGTAACCGTCACGGCCAGACCGGACGCTGGATCATGGAGTGGAATTGCGATGAAGGTGCCTTCCGCGAAGGGGCGGCGCATTCTCGGCTTGTGGCTGCCGCGCCTGCCAACAGATCGCTTGAAACGGTTACCGGGCGACGGCGCGCTGGATGACACGCAGCCATGTGTCGTCGTCGGCAAGCTGAACAACGCGTTGCAGATCACCGCACTGAACGAGGCCGCCGCCAAATTCGGTCTCGATGAAGGCTTGCCGCTGGCCAATGCACGGGCGGTCTGTCCCGACGTGCAGGTGTTCGACGCCGACGAAGCCGCAGACGCAAAACTGCTCAACGCCATCGCCGACTGGTGCGACCGCTTCACGCCGCTGGTGGCGCTCGATCCGCCGGACGGTCTGTTTCTGGACATCAGCGGCTGCGCGCATCTGTTCGGCGGCGAAGCGAACATGCTGCGCATGGTCTGCGAAGCGCTCGACCGGCAGGGTTTCATGGTCAATGCGGCGATCGCCTCGACGCCGGTCTGCGCGCGGACCATGACGCGGGCGGCGCGAAGCTGCATTGTTCACGATGGCGAGGAGGCGCGCGCCGTCGGTGCGCTGCCGGTGTTCGCGCTCGGGGCGGATGACGCGATCACGCGCGGCCTGCGCCGCGCCGGGCTCAAAACCATCGGCGATGTCGCCGCGCGCGCGCCGCATGAACTTGCCGCGCGGTTCGGTGCCGGTTTCGTCAGCCTGTTGCAGCAGGCGCTGGGGCAGGGCGATGCGCCGATCTCGCCACGCAAGCCACTGCCGGATTTCATGGTGGAAAAGCGTTTCCCCGAGCCGGTCGCCACCGACACCGTGATCGCGTCGATCCTCTCAGGTCTTGCGCAGATGCTGGTCGCGGCGATGGACAAACAGGGCAAAGGCGCGCGGCGGCTGGATGCGAGTTTCTTCCGCACCGACGGCGCAGTGCGCACCATCACGGTGGACACAGGCCAGCCCGTCACCCGAGCGGAGATGATCAACCGCCTGTTCCGCGAACGGCTGGATGCGCTGGCCGATCCGCTCGATCCCGGCTTCGGCTTCGATCTGATCCGGCTCTCCGCCAGCCATGTCGAGATCGTGGTGCAGGAGCAGCGCGATTTCGATAGCCGAGCACAGGATAATGACGAGGTCGCGGCGCTGGTGGATCGTCTTGCCGCGCGGCTCGGCCGCGCGCGCGTCGTGGTGCATCTGCCGCAGGACACGCATATTCCCGAACGCGCGGCGCTACCGGTGCCGGCGCAGCAGCATCTTGCTGCTGCATCGGTTACCGCATGGCCTGAACGCGTTGATAAAGAACCGCCGCTGCGTCCATTGCGGATGTTCGAGCGGCCGGAAATCATCGACGTGCCGTTGGCGACGATCCCGGATCGGCCGCCGCGCCGGTTCACATGGCGGCGCGCCACGCATGACGTTGTGCGGGTGGAAGGCCCGGAGCGTATTGCGATGGAGTGGTGGAAGAACGGGACATCCACCTTCACGCGCGATTATTTCCGCGTCGAGGACACGGAAGGTTTGCGGTTCTGGATTTATCGCGACGGTCTCTACGAGAGCGAACTTTTTGACGACAAGGGTGAGCGCATCGATCCCAAATGGTTCGTCCATGGGGTGTTCGCATGAAGATCACCGACTATGCGGAAATCGGCATCACCACCAATTTCTCGTTCCTGCGCGGCGGATCGCAGCCGCAGGACTATGTGCACGAGGCCAGCGAACATCGCCTGCCGGTGATCGGCATAGCCGACCGCAACACGCTGGCCGGCGTGGTGCGCGCCTACAGCGAGTTGGCAAACCCTGACGTCAAGCATAAGCCGCGACTGCTGATCGGCGCGCGCCTCGTTTTCACTGACGGTACGCCGGACATTTTGGTCTATCCGCGCGACCGCGCCGCCTATGGCCGCCTCTGTCAGTTGCTGTCGCAGGGCAAACTCCGGGCGGAGAAGGGCGAGTGTCTTCTCACGCTCGCCGATCTTCTGGATTTTTCTGAGGGACAATTATTGGTTCTGACGTTGCCGCACCGGTTTGAATCGGTTCAGGCGCTCAAGGTGCTCGACCGGCTGAAGCGCAGCCGCGCTGACGGTGTCTGGCTTGCCGCAAGCCTGCTGTATCGCGGGGACGATACGCGGCGTCTGTCGCGGCTGTATCGGATTGCGGCGACGGCGCGGGTGCCGCTGCTCGCCACCAACGAGGTGCTGTATCATCATCCCGCGCGGCGGCCACTGCAGGATGTGCTGACCTGCATCCTTGAGAAGACCACGATCCATGCCGTCGGCAAGAAATTGCAGGCCAATGCCGAACGGCACATGAAGCCCGGCTACGAGATGGCGCGGCTGTTCCGCGATCTGCCGGAGGCGATCGAGGAAACCATGCGGTTTGCGGATCGCATCACCTTCACGCTCGACGAATTGAAGTATCAGTATCCCGATGAACCCGTGCCGCCGGGAAAGACCGCGCAGGAACATCTGACGGATCTGACCAATGCGGGAATCCGGCATTATTTCCCCGGCGGCATCGACGAGAAATTGCAAGCGACCATCGACAAGGAACTGCGCCTGATCGAGAAGCTCGGCTACGCGCATTACTTCCTGACGGTGCATGACATCGTTCAATATGCCCGCAGCCAGAACATCCTGTGTCAGGGGCGCGGCTCCGCGGCGAATTCGGCAGTCTGCTACATGCTGGGCATCACCTCGGTGAATCCGGCGGAAACGGACGTGCTGTTCGAACGCTTCATCTCCGAAGAGCGGCTCGAGCCTCCCGACATCGACGTCGATTTCGAGCATTCGCGGCGCGAGGAGGTGATGCAGTATGTCTATCGCCGCTATGGCCGCCATCGCGCGGCGATTGTCGCCACCGTCATCCACTATCGGCCGCGCAGCGCCATCCGCGATGTCGGTAAGGCGCTCGGCCTGACGGAGGACGTCACCGCCGCACTGGCCGATACGGTGTGGGGAAGCTGGGGCACCGGCGTCAGCGACACGCAGATCAGACAGGCGGGGTTCGATCCGCAGAACGGGATGATCCGCCGCGCTGTCGAACTCGCCACCGAACTGATCGAGTTTCCGCGCCACCTGTCGCAGCATGTCGGCGGTTATGTGCTGACGCAGGACAGTCTCGACACTTATGTGCCGATCGGCAACGCCGCGATGGCCGATCGCACCTTCATCGAATGGGACAAGGACGACATCGACGCGCTGAAGATGATGAAGGTCGATGTGCTGGCGCTCGGCATGCTGACCTGCATCCGCAAGTGCTTCGATCTGATCGCGGATCACAAGGGCGCGCGCTACCAGCTTTCGGACATCAAGGCGGAGAGCAAGGATAGCGGCCCGGTCTTCGACATGCTGTGTCGGGGCGAATCCCTCGGCGTGTTTCAGGTCGAGAGCCGCGCGCAGATGAACATGCTGCCGCGGCTGAAGCCGCGCACGTTTTATGATCTCGTCATCGAGGTCGCCATTGTCCGGCCGGGGCCGATCCAGGGCAACATGGTGCATCCGTACCTGAAACGGCGGCAGATGAAGCCGGAGGAGATCGAATATCCGTATCCGAAGGGCGGCAACAAGAATGAACTGAAAGACGTGTTGCGAAAGACGCTCGGCGTGCCGCTGTTTCAGGAGCAGGCCATGCGCATCGCCATGGCGGCGGCGGATTTCACGTCTGCAGAAGCCAATGGTCTGCGCCGTGCCATGGCGACCTTTCGCAATGTCGGTACCATGCCGAAGTTTGAGGACCGCATGGTCGGACGCATGATCGCGCGCGGCTATGATCCGAAATTCGCGCAAAGCTGTTTCGATCAGATCAAGGGTTTCGGCAGCTATGGATTTCCCGAAAGCCACGCGTCGGCGTTCGCGCAGCTTGTCTATGTCTCGTCATGGATCAAGCACTATCATCCGGACGCGTTCTGCTGCGGTCTGCTGAATTCGCAGCCGATGGGATTCTATGCGCCGGCGCAGATCGTCGGCGACGCGCGTAGCAACAACGTCGATGTGCGCGAAATCGACGTGTCGCACAGCTTCGGACAGAACACACTGGAAGAAACATCCGGCCCTCGGGATCATTGCGCGGTGCGGCTCGGCTTCCGGCAGATCGACGGCTTCGACGTCTACGATCCGGATGAAGAAGAGTTGGAGAAAAGCAAGCCTGCGGAATCGCGTGGCAGGAAGAAGCCACGCGAGGATTACTGGGACCAGCGCATCGTCGCCGCACGAGCGCGAAAGCCTTTCACGTCACTGGAAGACTTTGCCCGCGAGACGAAACTGCCGAAGCGGGCGCTGATCCTGCTGGCGGATGCCGATGCGTTCCGCTCGCTCGGTCTCGATCGGCGCGAGGCGCTGTGGACGGTACGACGCTTGCCGGACGATGTGCCGTTGCCGCTGTTCGAAAGCGCGGCGGCGCGCGAGCAGCCGGACGAGGCCGCGCAGCCGCTGCCCCTTATGCCGCTGCCGGAGCAGGTGGTGGCCGATTATCAGACCATCCGTCTGTCCCTGAAGGGACATCCGATGCAGTTCCTGCGCACGATGTTCGCGCGCGAAGATGTTGTTGCATGCAATGATGTTTCGCATGCCAATGACAAACGGCGCGTGCGCTGCGCCGGTGTGGTTCTGGTCCGTCAACGGCCGGGCAGTTCCAAGGGCGTGGTGTTCATGACTCTGGAAGACGAAACCGGAATTGCCAATATCGTGGTGTGGCCGAAGGTGATGGAGACATTCCGCAAGGAGGTGATGGGATCGCGGCTGATCGAGGTGCACGGCACGATCCAGAGCAGCCCGGATCAAGTCGTGCATCTGGTGGCCGAACGGCTGATCGACCGCTCACACGATTTGATGAGCCTCGCCAACGATGCCTTGAGCGGTAAACCTATCCTGCCGGATGGTGCGGATGTGATCGATCCGCTGCCGGAGGAACTGCCCGCGCGCGACGGCAGCCCCGCGCACAAGATGCATCACCCCCGCAATGTGCGCATCCTGCCGCGGTCGCGTGATTTCCACTAGGCATTAAGCTCTCGTCATTGCGAGCGAAGCGAAGCAATCCATTCTTGCGAAGAAAGCTGGATTGCTTCGTCGCTTGCGCTCCTCACAATGACGGCAGTACGGTTGTGAGATAATCCTCTCTGATTGATCCTGCCATGAAAATTCCCCAAGACATCCTGACGGACCTGTGGACGTTTGCCGGCGGCGATCCGTCCGCGCTTGATGCCGTCACGCTGACCGGCAAGGAGCCGATCCTGCCGTCGTCGTTTCGCGTCGGTGCGGCCGCGCAGGTCACGATTGCCGCCGCAGGTCTTGCTGCGGCTGAGGTCTGGAAGGCGCGCAGCGGCGAAGGGCAGGCCGTGTCGGTGGATATGATGCATGCGGCGGTCGAGTGCCGCAGCGAACGCTATCTGCGCGTGGATGACAAGCCGCCACCACCGGCATGGGATGCCATCGCGGGCGTCTACAACACCGGCGATGGACGCTTCGTCCGGCTGCACACAAACTTTCCGCATCATCGTGACAACATTTGCAAAGTCTTGAGCTGCAAGCCGGAGCGCGACGATGTGCAGCGCGCATTGATGCAATGGAATGGCGAAGCATTCGAGACGGCGGCTTATGCAGGCGGCGGTGTGGTCTCGATGATGCGCTCGCATGACGAATGGATGGCGACGCCGCAGGCGCAGGCGCTCGAACGGTTGCCGCTGTTCACCATCGAGAAAATCGGCGAAGCCGCGCCACGTCCATGGCCAAAGGGCGATCGTCCGTTGTCCGGTTTGCGCGTGCTCGATCTGTCGCGCGTCATCGCGGGGCCGGTCGCGGGCCGCACATGGACCGCGCACGGCGCTGACGTGATGCTGATCTCCTCGCCGAACCTGCCGTCGATTCCATGGCTGGTCATCGATACCGGGCGCGGCAAGCTCTCAAGCTTTGCCGATCTCAAGACCGAAACGGGCAGGGACACATTGCGCGCCCTGCTGGCGGAGGCGGATATTTTCTCGCAAGGCTATCGTCCGCATGCCATCGCGGCTCTCGGCTTCTCGCCGCAGGACGCCGCGCGGATCAGCCCCGGCATCGTCTATGTCTCGCTGTCCGCCTACGGCCATGCCGGTCCATGGGCGGAGCGGCGCGGCTTCGATTCGCTGGTGCAGACGTCCACCGGCTTCAATCATGCGGAAGGGCAGGCCGCCGGCATCGCTGGGCCGAAGGAACTGCCGATGCAGATCCTCGATCACGCGACCGGTTATCTCATGGCCTTCGGCGCGATGATGGCCCGGCTCCGGCAGGCCCGGGAAGGCGGAAGCTGGCATGTTCAGGTCTCGCTGGCGCAGACCGGACGCTGGCTCCGGGATTTGGGACAGCTGGGCGAGGGATTGGCGGCGTCCGATATCGGCGCGGACGCTATTTTGCCATTTATCCAACAAAGTCCGTCCGGCTTTGGTGCGCTGCAATCGGTTCGTCATGCTGCGGTCATGTCGGCGACGCCAGCCTGTTGGGACCGCCCGGCTGTGCCTCTCGGTTCCCAGCAACCGCTATGGCCGGCCAATAAATGACGTTAACCGAAAATAATGTCTATCCCCGCGGTTTTCGATTGTCCTGAGCAAGGAAGTGGAACTAATAGCTGTCATGCTGCGGCAGCAGGTCGCATGAACCATCGATAGCCGAATGACCGGGAAGACAACCAGAGTGAGCACGCTGATTGCCCAGATGAAGGCCATGCCCCGCAAGCGGCTGGCCATTGGCGCCGGTGTCGTTGTGATTGCCGGTCTGGCCGCATTCGGCCTGACGCGGAGCGGCAGCGAGTCGAAGGATCACTCCGAGATTTCCAGCCAGTCGCGGAAAGGTCTGATGCGCTACACGCCGACGGCGGCGGAGTGGGCGAGCCTTACCGTTCAGCCGGTGGTCGAGCGTTCGTTTCGCGCGGAGCATGTCACCGAGGGCAAGATTGCCGTCGATGAAGATCGCGCGACGCCTGTGTTCTCGCCCTATGCTGGCCGCGTCACCAAACTGCTGGCCCGGCCCGGCGACCGCGTGACGCAAGGTCAGGCGCTGTTCGTGATCGAAGCGCCGGACAATGTGCAGGCGCAGAACGACTTCATTACCGCGGTGACGGGCTACAACAAGGCCAAGTCGCAGCTCGAACTGGCGCAGATCCAGGACAAGCGCGCACACGATCTCTATGACGGCAAGGCGGTGCCGCTGAAGGACTATCAGCAGTCGCAGGCGGCTCTGACCTCCGCGCAGAACGACATGCGCTCGAGCGAAACCGCGCTGGAGGCCGCGCGCAACCGCATGCGCATCCTCGGTCTCACCGAAGCGGCGATCAATACCTTCCAGGAGAAGGGCCGTATCGATCCGGAAACGACCATCTTCTCGCCGATCGCCGGCACGGTCGTGCAGCGCAAGGTCGGCCCCGGGCAATACGTCACCGCAGGCGCGAGCGATCCGGTATTCGTGATCGGCGATCTGTCGACGGTCTGGCTCACCGCCTTCGTCCGCGAAACCGAAGCTCCGGCGATCGAGGTCGGGCAGGAGATCGCATTCAGCGTGCTGGCATTTCCGGGACGCGTCATGAATGCCCGCATCAACTATGTGTCGGCGGCCATCGATCCGGCTTCCCGCCGTCTCATGGTGCGCGCCACCATCGACAATCCCGACGGTGCACTGAAGCCGGAAATGTTTGCCAACGTGACGATCTATTCGGCCGGCGACCGGCAGGGCATCGGTGTGCCGAAGCAGGCGCTGATCTATGAAGGCGATCAGGTGCGGGTCTGGGTCGTGCGCGACGACAGGTCCATCGAGCTGCGGCAGATCAAGGTCGGCCTCGCCAATGGCGAACGGGCGAAAGGAAGGGCCAGCCTGTCGCGGGGTGAACGGCTCGCCACCAGGGGCAGCCTGTTACTCGAGGGTGGGGCACCCGGCAGCTAGCTCCAGCGGTGGTTTTCCCAAGATATAGCTCTCTCTAAAAGACGCGGTCTTGAGGGATCGCCTCGCCGCTCTTGCCGTTCACCGCCGCTACCTGATGGTGGTCCTGTTCGCCCTGACACTTGTCGGAGGCGTGGTCGCATTCCAGCAGCTCAACATCGAGGCCTATCCCGATCCGACGCCGCCGATGGTCGACATCGTGACCCAAAGTCCGGGCCTGTCGGCGGAGGAAATCGAGCGGTACATCACGATTCCGATCGAGACGCAGGTCGCGGGCCTGAAGAACCTGCGCACGATCCGCACCATTTCGCTGTACGGCCTGTCGGATGTGAAGCTGCAGTTCTCGTTCGACTACACTTATGAAGAAGCGCTGCAGCAGGTGCTCAATCGCCTGTCGCAACTGAGTCCGCTGCCGGGCGGCGTGCAGCCGCAGATTTCTCCGCTGAGCCCGATCGGCGAAATCTTCCGCTACCGGCTTGTCGGCCCGCCCAATTACAGCGTGATGGATCTCAAGACCTTGCAGGACTGGGTTCTGCAGCGGCGCTTCCGCGCCGTGCCCGGCGTGATCGACGTCACCGGCTGGGGCGGCAAGACCACGACCTATGAACTCCAGGTCGATTTCAACAAGCCGATCGCCTACGGCCTGACGCTGCCGCAACTGCTGCAGGCGGTGGGCAACGCGAATATCAACGTCGGCGGCAACACCGTGAATATCGGTCCGCAGTCCGCCGTGGTGCGCGGCGTCGGCCTGATCCGCTCGATCGACGATCTCGCCACCACCATGATCTCGCAGAGCAACGGCAATCCGGTTCTTGTGCGCGACGTGGCCAGCGTGACCGTGGGCGAAAAGCCACGGCTCGGCATCGCTGGCATGAACGGGGACGACGACATCGTTCAGGGCATCGTGCTGATGCGGCGCGGCGAACAGAGCGCGCCGACCATTCTGCGTGTCGAGCAGCTCGTTAATTCGATCAACTCATCGAGCATCCTGCCGCCGGGCGTGCGGATCGAGCGCATTTACGACCGCAAGGACCTGATCGACACCACCACGCACACGGTGCTGCACAACATGGTGGTCGGCATTCTGCTGATCGTGCTGTTGCAGTGGCTGTTCCTCGGCGATCTGCGAAGCGCGGTGATCGTCGGCGCGACGATTCCGTTCGCGCTGTTTTTTGCCGTGATCATTCTGGTCCTGCGGGGCGAATCCGCCAACCTGCTGTCGGTCGGCGCCATCGATTTCGGCCTGATCGTGGATGGCACCGTCATCATGGTGGAGGCGATCTTCCGCCGGTTGTCGCACACCACGGAGCTCTCGCCGTCGGAGGAGAGTGCAATTTCCTCCGAAACGCTGATGGGCATGAAGACGCATGCCATCCTCAGCGCGGCAGCCGACGTTTCGCGTTCGATCTTCTTCGCGGCCGCCATCATCATCGCGGCGTTCCTGCCGCTGTTCACGCTGAGCGGCGTCGAAGGCCATATCTTCGGACCGATGGCGAAGACTTATGCCTATGCGCTGGCCGGTGGTCTGCTCGCGACCTTCACGGTGACGCCGGCGCTGAGCGCGATCATCCTTCCTGTGCACATGGAAGAAACCGAAACCCGGATCGTCCGCTGGCTGCACATCGCCTATATGCCGCTGCTGCGATGGGCTGTCGGAAGCCGGCGGACCATGATGGCGATCGCGGCCGGTCTTGTCGTCCTGACCGTTGTGGCCGTGCGTATGCTCGGACTGGAGTTCCTGCCCAAGCTGGAAGAGGGCAACCTGTGGATTCGCGCCACGCTGCCGCCGACCATTTCGCTGGAGGAAGGCAATACCTACGTCAACGAGATGCGCCGCCTGATCCGGGCGCGGCCCGAAGTGGAATCGGTGGTGTCGCAGCACGGCCGGCCTGATGACGGCACGGACGCTGCGGGTCTGTTCAACGCGGAATTCTTCGCGCCGCTGAAGCCCGTCGCTCAATGGCCGAAGGCTCACGACAAGGACGAACTGACCGCGGAACTTCTCGCTGACCTGCAGAAGAAATTCCCCGGCGTCGAGTTCAACTTCTCGCAATACCTGCAGGACAATGTCGCGGAAGCCGTGTCCGGCGTGAAGGGCGAGAACTCGATTAAGCTGTTCGGCAACGATCTTGTCGAACTGACCAACACGGCGAACAAGATCAAGGCCGTTCTGTCCACCGTGCAGGGCATCACCGACCTGTCGGTGTTCACCTCACTCGGCCAGCCGACCATCCAGATCGATATCGACCGGGCGCGTGCGGCGCGTTACGGCCTCGCGCCGGGCGACATCAACGCCACCATTCGCGTGGCGATCGGCGGCGACAGCGCAGGCGATCTTTATGAACCCGGCAGCGACCGGCATTTTCCCATCATCGTTCGCCTTGCGCCGGAATATCGCAAGAGTGCGGAGGCGATCCAGAATCTGCGGATCGGCGCGCAGGGCCCCAACGGCATCCAGCAAATTCCGCTTTCGGAAGTCGCGACCATCAAGCTGGTGTCGGGTGCGGCCTACATCTATCGCGAGCAGCAGGAGCGCTACCTGCCGATCAAGTTCTCGGTGCGCGAACGCGACCTCGGCAGCGCGATCAAGGAAGCGCAGGACAAGGTGGCGGAGCAGGTGCAACTTCCGGCGGGCTCGCACATGGAATGGGTCGGCGAATTCGGCAACCTGCAGGATGCGATCCACCGTCTTTCCATCGTCGTTCCGATCAGCCTTTTGCTGATCGGCGTGCTGTTGTGGTTCAACTTCGGATCGATGGCGGATACGCTGCTGGCTATGAGCGTGATCCCGATGGCGATCCTCGGCGGCGTTCTCGGCCTTCTGCTCGGCGGCATTCCGTTCAGCGTGTCGGCAGCGATCGGCTTCATCGCGCTGATGGGCATCGCGGTGATGGACGGCATTCTCATGTTGTCGCAGTTCAATCAACTGATCGACGAGGGTTATGAACGCACCCGCGCGGTGATCCGCACCGGCGAACTGCAACTCCGGCCGGTGCTGATGACCTGCGTGGTTGCGGGCATCGGGTTGCTTCCGGCCGCGATCTCCACGGGGATCGGGTCGCAGGTTCAGAAGCCGCTGGCGGTGGTGGTGGTGGCGGGCATGATGCTCGCGCCGCTGGTCATTCTGGTGACGCTGCCGGTATTGATTTCGCTGTTCTCGCGCCGCCGGGCGCCGTAACGGCTCTTAACGCCCCGACGGCGTGCGCACGCCATGCCACGCGTCGCGCACCTGATGGTAGTGAACCTCGGGCAGGTAATCCGGCGTATTGAGTCCGAGGGTGCGGACATCCAGACGGCCGATGGCGCTGAGCAGGGTGTAGGACGCGATCACGCGGTCGCGCTGCGCCAGAATCTGGCGTGACCGCGCGGCGGTGAGATCCTGCTGCGAGTTCAGGACATCGATGGTGGTGCGCTGACCGGCCTGCGCCTCGCGCCGCACGCCCTGCAGCGCAATGTTGGCGGACTTCACTTCGGCTTCGGCGGCGGCGAGCGCCACCTTGGTGCCTTCGCTGCTGATCCACGCACTGACAGCCGCCGTCCGTGCCTGATTGCGGACCTGTTCGAGCACAAGGCGGCTCTGGACCGCGGTTTCCTTGGCCTGTCGGGTTTGGGATGCGGCGGTGCCGCCGTCATAGATCGGCACCGTCAGCGCGCCGACCACCGAGGCCGAATCCGTCCGTGTCGTGCCAAGGGTGGTGTCCGTCTGCACGCTTCGGTTGACGTTGCCCTGCACGTCAAGCTGGGGCATCAGGCTGCTCTCGGCGACGTTGATGGTGGTGGTCGCCACATCGACATCGTAGGTCGCGGCCGTCACCGCCGGATTTTCCCGCTGCGACGTATCGACGGCTTCCTGCCGGGTGCGGGGAACGAAGCGGTCGACGGTTTGCGCGGGCGTGAGATTGACGGGAAGATTGCCGATCACCTGCGCATAGACCGCGCGGCTGGTTTCCAGCGCGACCTCGGCGGCGTTGAGATCGGCGAGGCCGCGGCTGAGCCGCGCATCCGCCTGCGCGGTGTCCGTCGGCGTGACGTCGCCCGCGTCGAGGCGCTTTTTCGTGATTCCCAATGTCTCGCGCAGGAATGTGACATTGCTGCGCTGGGCTTCCACCAGCGCCTGGTTGGCGATCACGTTCATGTAAGCGGTGACGGCGTCGAGCAGCACGCCCTGGCCGGTGTTGCGCAGGGCCTCGCGGCCGGACAGGACCTGAAATTCGGCGACACGGACGCTGTTGGATGTCTTGAACCCGTTGAACAGATTCTGGGTGACGGTGACGCCGATGGTCCACGGCTTCAGCGTGCTGGTCTGGATGGTGTTGTCGGGCAGCAGGTTGCGGACCGGCTGCAGGCCGGTGCTGAGGCTTGCGATGATCTGAGGCCGATAACCGGCGAGGGCCTGCGGCACGTTCTCGTCGGTGGCGCGCTGCTGGGCGCGGGAGGCATTAAGTTGAGGATTCGACTGATAGGCCCGGACGAGAGCTTCATTCAACGTCTCGGCCTGTGACGGCGAGGCAAGCCCGGCCCAAAGCATCGCTGCGACGGATACGCCGGAACGCCAGCCAACGCCGCCAAATCCTGAAGCACGCCGAGCCATCGTTTCCCGTAACAATCCAGATCACAGCCGCGGTGGGATTGCATCAATCCGGAACCGGCACACTTCATTCGTACACTGTTTAGAGGGGCTTGGCGGTGTGGGCAAACCGTCAGTCACAGAAAATTGGCGAGTGTGGCAATGGGCACCCGGTTTGTGATTGGGCAGGCCGTATTCGCTTGACCGGTCAACACGTTCTGGTGAAATGGCAGGCAGTACGGACGCTCTTGGGCTCCGGATTCCAGCCCTTCAGGGGCGGCCGCCTGCGCGGCAACCGGCAGAGACTCCATGCCCAGACTCTTTTCGGACCCTGACGCCATCGCGGACGACATTATCCGCGAGGTCGGGCCCCGGCTTGTGGTCGGCCTGCCGCTGGGACTCGGCAAGGCGAATCACATCATCAACGCTTTATTTCGCCGGGCGCTGACTGACCGCTCCATTCATTTGACCATTTTCACGGCCCTGACCCTGGAAAAACCGGTGCCGTCGGCCGATCTGGAGCGCCGGTTCATCGGGCCGGTGATCGAGCGGCTGTTCGGCGGCTATCCCGATCTGGATTATGCGAAGGCGGTGCACGGCAAAACCTTGCCGCCGAATATCGAGGTCGTTGAGTTCTTTTTCCTCGCCGGGAAGTGGCTCGGCAACGCCTATGCGCAACAGAACTACATTTCAGCGAATTACACCCACGCCGCATCCTATCTGCTGACACGCGGGGTCAACATCGTCGCGCAGCTCGTAGCCAAGCGCGTGGTGAATGGCCAGACGCGCTACAGCCTGAGCAGCAACACTGACCTGACCCTCGACCTGATGCGGGCGCGGGCCGACGGGCGCATCGCGTTCAAAATGGTGGCGCAGGTCAATTCCGAACTGCCGTTCATGCCCGGCGAGGGCGATCTGGCGGCGGATGAATTCCATGCGGTGCTCGACAGTCTTGAGACGGATTTTCCGTTGTTCGCGCCGCCGTCAGAGCCTGTGTCCGACACGAAGTACGCCATCGGGCTTCATTCCGCCGGGCTGGTGCGGGACGGCGGGACGTTGCAGATCGGCATCGGGCAGGTGGGCGACGCGCTGGCGCAGAGCCTGATCCTGCGTCATCGGGACAGCGCGGCCTATCTCGACATCATGTCGCGGCTCGCGCCGGGACAGGCTCCGCGCGAGAGCAGCGCTTTCGACAAGGGGCTCTATGGCGTCAGCGAGATGTTCTTCGAGGCGTTTCTCGGATTGATCGAGGCGGGCGTCCTGAAGCGCGAGATCGATGGCGCCTTGCTGCACGCGGCGTTTTTCCTCGGGCCGAAGTCGTTCTATCGCGCGCTGCGCGAGATGCCGCCGGAGGCGATCGACCGCATCCGGATGGTGCCGGTCTCGTTCACCAATCAGCTTTACGGCAATGAAGAAGCCAAGCGCATCGCACGGGTCGATGCACGCTTCGTCAACAATGCGATGATGGCGACGTTGATGGGTGCGGTGGTTTCCGACGGGCTCGACAACGGACAGGTCATCAGCGGCGTCGGCGGACAATATAATTTCGTCGCGCAGGCGTTTGAGCTTGAAGGCGCGCGATCGATGCTGACGCTGGAATCCACCCGCGGCGCGGGCAAGAAACTGGTCTCGAACGTCCGCTGGTCTTACGGCCACACCACCATTGCGCGGCATCTGCGGGACGTCGTTATCACCGAATACGGTGTTGCCGACCTGCGCGGCCAGTCCGACGCCGATGTGATCGCGGCGATGCTGAACGTGTCGGATTCACGCTTTCAGCCGGAACTGATGCGACAGGCCAAGGATGCGGGCAAGCTGCCGAAGACGCATGATATCCCGGCCGTGCATCGCGAGAATTATCCGGAGCGAATTGCCGCAGCCTTGAAGCCGGCGCGTGACGCCGGCCTGTTGCCCGCGTTTCCGTTCGGCAGCGATTTTACCGACGTGGAGCAGCGGTTGATTCCCGCCCTACAGATTTTGCAAGAGGCGACTGCCAGCCCGCTGGCCTTGCTGGGACTGGCATGGGAAGGGCGGCGCGCGAACCACTCCGCTGAACTTGCGGCCTGTCTTGAGCGAATGCAACTCGACCGGCCGGCATCGCTTGCCGACCGGCTTTATCGGGCCCTGTTGATCGCGGCGCTGGCCCGGAGTGGGCGGGGTTGAAGCAGAGAACCTCATGGTGAGGAGCGAGGCGAAGCTTCGCGTCTCGAACCATGAGGCCATATGGCCGTTCGTCCTCATCCTTCGAGACGCGCGCAAGTGCGCTCCTCAGGATGAGGTCTACACGGCTTGTTGCAGAGATTTGAAGCTTAGCGGTTCTTGAAGTTCGGCTTCCGCTTCTCGACGAACGCGGCCATGCCTTCCGAGCGGTCTTCCAGACCAAAGGTGGCGTGGAACAGGTCACCCTCGACATTCATGCCTTCGGTGAGCGTGGTTTCGAATGCGCGGTTGACGGCGCTCTTGGCCATCGCGGCGACAGGCTGCGACATGGCGGCGATCTTGTCGGCAATCGCCATCACTTCGTCCATCAGTTTGTCGGCCGGAAAGATACGGCTGACGAGGCCGGAGCGTTCGGCCTCTGCGGCATCCATCATGCGGCCGGTCAGACAGAGGTCCATCGCCTTCGATTTGCCGATGGCGCGGGTGAGGCGCTGCGTGCCGCCGAGTCCCGGAATGGTGCCGAGCGTGATTTCAGGCTGGCCGAACTTCGCGGTGTCGGACGCGATGATGATGTCGCACATCATGGCCAGTTCGCAGCCGCCGCCGAGCGCATAGCCGCTGACTGCTGCAATTGTCGGCTTCTTGCAGGTCACGACGCGGTCGCCGCCGATGTCCATGAAATCTTCGTTGAACATGTCGACAAATTGCTTCGGCTGCATTTCCTTGATGTCGGCGCCTGCCGCGAATGCCTTTTCGTTGCCGGTGATGACGATGCAGCCGATGGCTTCGTTCTCTTCCAGATCGTCGATGGCAGCGGCGATCTCTCCGAACACGTCGAAGTAGAGGGCGTTGAGCATCTTCGGCCGGTTGATCTGTACGATGCCCACCGCGCCCTCGGTCTCAACGAGGATGTGTTCAAATGCCGACATGGTTAGCCCCTGAATTAAACTTGCGGATGCAGCGCGTCTGGCGCCGTTGGCCGCAATCTGCCTTCCGCGGCGGCCCTTCGCAAGACTGTTGGCGACACGGCTGATGGTCGCGCGCGAAACAGACAAGGCCGGTTCGCTGGAAACGAACCGACCTTGCATATCGTGCAAATGGTGTTTGCGTCAGGCGATTAGCAGGCGCGCGGCGGATGCCAGCGTCAGCAGTCCTCCGAAGGCGATGAAGATTTTGCCGATCAGCGATGTCTTGTTCCAGGTATCGCTGTCCTCGGCCTTGACGACAGGCCTTTCGCCGGACGGCACCGCACGGACGATTTTGCCGGCGGGGAGAGGAGGTTGCGGCGGAGCCACCGCAACGGGCGCAGGAGGAGAGGCATCCTCCGAGGCCGCCGTGTTATCCATCGGCGCGGCGTCGTTGTCTTTCGGCGGGTCGCTGGCGGCGATCATCACGCCGTTCGAGACAGAGACATTGGTGTTGTCGAGGGCGGCGATGTTGCGCGCGTCGTCTGCGGCCAGCGCCTCCGCGCGGGCGTTCGCGATCTCGGGCGGCAATTCCGATTTGGATTTTTTCGTCGAGTTGTCAGCCGTGTCGGCCTTGCGTGCGGCGCTGTCCGATACTCTCGACGCGTGTTTCTTCACATGGCGCACTTGAGCCGTGCGAGACTTTCTGGCGGCAGTGGCGCGCTTGTGCTTCTTGTATTTGGACAGAACGAGCGGGCGGTCGGCATTCGCGGCGCTCGCCTTTGGTGCGTTGGCATTCGATTTGGCGGCCAGGGCCGGTCCGCCGGAAAGGCCCATCCAGACCCCGGCGGCGGCGACCAGCGCCACCCATCCTGCACGTCTTGTGCGCATGGCAAATTTCCCCTTTTGCCAAAGCCTCCAGCAACCGGACCAGACCTGCGCGACATGGCCACAGAGCGGCGGAAAAAGGGAATCTTGCCGCCGGTGGCCTCCATAGAAGCATCGTCCAACGCCGGCGGCCGAATGGAACCGGTGCAGTTCACGGTTGCGTGATTGCCTCTTCTGCCCGTAACACATTAGGAACAGGAACGAATTGTCCTGACAGGAGCGCGCGTGCGCGGACGTGAAGAAGACGAATGGACCGGCCTGATGCTGGCGGCCAATGCGGGTGACAACCCCGCCTATCATCGTCTCCTGAAGGCCGTGACGCCGGTCCTGAGGGCCGGGGCGCGGCGCGGTCTGGCGCGGGCCGGGCAACCGGTCGATCAATCCGAGGACATCGTGCAGGACATTCTGCTCGCCGTGCATCTGAAGCGGCACACATGGGACCCGAAGGCGCCGTTCGCGCCGTGGCTGTTCGCCATTGCGCGCAACAAGCTGATCGATGCCCTGCGCCGCCGCGGCCGCAGAATCTTCGTCAATATCGATGACTTCTCGGAGACCTTGCCGGGCGATCCGGTCGAGGAGACTGTCCCGGCGGGCGAAGTGACGGCGCATCTGAGCACGCTGCCGCCGCGCCCGCGCGACCTGCTGCCATCCATCGCCGCGGGCAATCTGTCGATGACCGAAGGCGCCGTGCGCGTGGCGCTGCATCGGGGACTGAGCGGCCTCGCCAGCAAACTGCGGAGCGAATGACCATGGATACCGAAAATCTCATCCGCACTCTTACCGCCGACAATCCCACCCATGAACGGCCGGTGGGTCAGTCGCTTCTGATCGGGCTTGTCTTCGCGGCGCCGGTGTCGGTCGTCATGTTCATGATGGAGCTGGGTATGCGCAAGGACGTCATGACCGCGATGAGGAATCCGTTCTTCGATCTGAAGTTCGTGGTCACCATTGCGCTGGCCGTGTCAGCCATTGCGGTCAGTCTGCACCTGTCACGTCCCGAAGCGTCGCTGGGGCGCTGGGCGTGGCTGCTGGCAATCCCCGTCGGCCTGCTCGGGATCGGCATGATGGGCGAGATGACGATGCCCAATCGCACGCCCATGATGACAAGGCTCATCGGCAACAATTCACGCGTCTGCGTGCTTGCGATTTCGCTGCTGTCCCTGCCGTTGCTTGCCGCCGCGCTGCTCGGTCGGCTCGCCACTGTTCGTCGCCACCTGGTACCCGCTTGCGGTTGTTGTCGTCGCCGGGATCGGCGCGCTCGCAGGGGCGCGCGTTCTGAAGTTCTAGCCGTGGCGGAATATCAGGCGATCTGTTCGGCCTGATCGGTGGTCTGCCGCATCCGGTAAAAGCGCAGCACCTGCTGCGCCGTGGATGGGCGAAGCATGCTGTAGCTGGCCTTGTGCTCGTTGATGTCGCCCATGTCGTCGCCGGCTGCGTTTCGCATCGCCAGAATGAGCTTGAGGGTCGCCCACGACAGTCCGGAAACCTTTGCGAGGATCATCAATCCTTCGGCCCGCGACTCGATCATCATGTTCTCGACCGTCGCCACGGAGACATTTGCGCACATCGCGATCGCCGCGCTTGTTTCCTCGAATTTTCCTGCGGCCGCGAATGACGCGATCTGCTCCTCGTTGAGGCGTCCATCGTCAAAGAGAGATTTGACGAGGTTTTGCGCCCGGGCCGTTTGTTCGCTGATCCCTCTCAATCCATGGCCCGCATCGAATGCGGCTTCATCGACCGCGGCGGAAATATCGTCTGCCGCGCGCGGATTGGCGGCCTGAAGGCGCGCCCGCACGGAATCGGATGCGCGTGCGATCAGCTTGAGATAATGCGGGCGGGGAATGCCCTTCCTCACACCGAGGCAGGTCGCAAGATTGTCGTTGCCGTCGGCGCGGGACAGCAACTGCGAGAAACCCTTGTCGGAGAACTCGGCGCCCGGATTGTTGACCGCGCTCTCGACCACTTCGTTGTTGCCGCGTTCGACCAGCACGTCGGTCACAGCGTTGCTCAGGACCTTGCGTTTCGAGATCGCAAGCAAATGCCCCTGGCTCTTGGATTTCGCGTTCTCGATCAGCATGGTGTCATTGAGCCGCGCCGACTGAGACAACACGGGAGCTGCGACCTCAATGGCGTCGTCGAATGCCAGTGTGTAGATCAGACGCGGCGGCGCCGTGGGAATGGGCGCGATGCGGTTGGCCAGCAGCGACCTCGCGGATGTCTCGATCTGCTGGATCAGGCAATTGAAAACGTCGTCGAAAACGGCGATCTGTTCGTCGCTGTATTCTACGGCTCCGCGGAGGAAAAGGTCCGTGACCCGGCGCAGCGTCTCCACCCGCCGCGCGACGGTGCCGTGCTCAAGCGCGCTCTGCAACTCGTCGAGGAGGTTTATCGGGCGTGCCGATGCCGAGGTCATGGTCTTCTATCCTGGAATATCGAAGCAAGTCAGCGCCGGCCGGTTCTCGGCAGGCTGAAACGGAACTATGCGGAGACGGTCTGATTGCGGCCAAGATCCTTGGCTTGATAGAGAAGGCGGTCGGCGCGGGCGAGAATGCTGTCTGCGCTGTCATCCTTCTGAAGCATGGTGACACCCGCAGACATGGTGACGGACATATCCTGCGAGATGGCGCTCCAGTCCAGCGCCGCGACGATCCTGCGCAGCCGCTCCACTGTCCGCAGCGCCGCCCCATCGGAGGCCTCGGGAAGAATGAGCAAAAATTCTTCGCCGCCATAGCGGCCGAATTTGTCGATGCCGCGGATATTGGCGAAGACCGTGATCGCGAACGTGCGCAGCGCCTCGTCGCCGGCCGGATGACCGAACCGGTCGTTGATCCGCTTGAACCAGTCGAGGTCGATCAGGGCGACGGCACAAGGCATATTGCCGCGCTGGGACTGTGTGATTTCTTCCTCAAGGTTCTGCATGATGCGGCGCCGGTTGAGCGCGCCGGTGAGTTCGTCGAGTTCGGCGAGTTCTTCGATCTTCCTGTAGGCTTCCTTCAATTCCAGGCCGCGCCTGTAAAGGGATTCATGCAACGAACTGCTGAACAGCCCGACGATCATTCCGCGGCCGAGCACGAGAGTGAAAACCAGCATGGTCGCGAACCGCTCAAGCAGCGTGCCGTGCGGCATTCCAATGGGCTTGTCCGTGCCGATGAACAGAATTGCGAGGCCAATGGCCGCCGCCGTCCATCCAAGGATGGTCTGGCGGAGCGAGGAGCGCAGGGCGGCGAAGGTGAAGGTGAGCAGGATCGAGCAGAGGAACAGGCAGCCGACTTCCGGCGCCAGATACAGAAACGTCAGCATGATGGCGAGGCAGATGCTGGTCTGCTGTACGATGAAATAGTGGTCCCTGTACCGGTCGTTCATGTTGGCTTCCGACGCCGCGATGAAGAGGGCGACGGACAGCAGTCCGCAGAGTCCGTAAGTCGAAGCGATCCAGAACGGGGTGGTCCCCGCGAAGGCGTAGATCAGCAGAATTCCGGCATCGATCAAAAAGCTGATGCCGATCATGTCGAACATCTGCCGCCGTTGCCTTTTCCGGCGGATGACTGTTGCCGGAGACAAGGGAATATCGGTTGCGAGGCGCACCTTGCTTAGCCTGCCCAGCACTGAGCCCAAGGATGACGCTACGCCGCTCATGCAATCGCCTTAATATCAATCAATGCCCGGACTGTAGGCGGCAAAGCCTTTAGTTTTGGTATCATTGGCAGGAGCGGCGACGCCTAGGGGCCCGTTTTGTCAGGCAAATTTCCGATAGCGAGTTGTTGTTGGTTAATTTGGCGGTAATATAGTGCTCTCTATGAAGTTTGCCCCTCGGTGACTTGCCCTCGTTCTTGATTCAGGGGCATTTTGCGGCTCCGCTGATCGGGCAACTCCGGCAAATCGCGAAGATTTTCCAGGTTTTGATCGAACCCCTTTCCAGTCGCATGCGACCAACCTTGCGAGACGGCCATTGAGTGCTACCCCCGCGACATCGGACGAGGTCCTGATCGGTCGGATTGCCCAAGGTGACCGGCTCGCCATGCAGGTGCTTTACGGAAGGCACCATGTACGGGTGTTTCGCTTCTCGCTGCGGCTCGTGAAGAACGAGTCCATCGCGGAAGACCTCATCAGCGAGGTGTTTCTCGATGTGTGGCGGCAGGCCGGCAAGTTCGAAGGTCGGTCCACCGTTTCGACGTGGCTTTTGGCGATCACACGATTCAAGGCCCTGTCTGCCCTGCGCAAGCGGAAGGACGCGGAACTGGACGACGAAGCGGCCGCCGCGATCGAGGATACGTCCGACAATCCGGAAGTCGCGGTGACGAAGAAGGATACGAGTCACGCGTTGCGAAATTGCCTGACCGCACTTTCGCCGGAACATCGGGAGATCGTCGATCTCGTCTACTACCACGAGAAGTCGGTGGAAGAGGTGGCCGAAATCGTCGGAATCCCGGAGAACACGGTGAAGACGCGGCTGTTCTATGCACGAAAGAAACTGGCCGAGCTGCTCAAGGCAGCCGGCGTGGAGCGAGGTTGGCCATGACCCCAGCGAGCAAGCAGACTGTCGATCGCGAGCCTACCGAGCTTGAGGCTTTGCTGCCGTTTCATGCCGCGGGCACGCTGAACCTGCGCGATGCGCGCCGTGTCGACGAGGCCCTCGCCAGCGATCCGGAACTGGCCCGGCAATATGCCGTGATCCAGGACGAATATGCCGAAACCATCCTGCTAAATGAAAGCCTCGGCGCGCCGTCGGCGCGGGCGATGCAGAAGCTGTTCGCTGCGATCGACGCCGAGCCGGCGCGCAAGGCGTCGTTCAATCCGGTGATGAAAGCCGCGGGATTTTTCTCCAGCCTGTCGCCGCGGACGCTAGCTTTCGCCGGTGTCACGGCTGCGGTGCTGGTGCTGTTGCAGGCGGGCGTGATCGGCACGGTCCTGGTGAAGGACCGCAAGGGCGAAGGATTCCAGACGGCCGCATTCCCGGTGCAGTCGAAGGCCGGCACGTTCGGGCTGCTGCGCTTTGCGCCGGATGCCAAGGCCGACGAGATCGCGCAACTGCTCAACAACTACAATGCATCGATCGTGTCCGGGCCGAAGGCCGGCATGTTCCGTGTTCAGTTCGGCGACAAGGCGTTGTCGAAGCAGGAAGCCGAGCAGCTTCTGACGCGGCTGCAGGCCGAAAAGATTGTCAGTCTTGCCGTAGCGGCCGAATAGCGACACATCAGCTCAGTGAGGACGCGCGATGATCGGAGCAGCGAGGGGAAACCGGAGTTTGGTTCGATCCGCGGGCGGCATCCGCATTGTGCGATGGGCCGCCGTAGCCGCGGTCATCTTCAGCGCCGCCATTCCGCAAGCCTTTGCGCAGAGCTACGGAAATTTCTTCATGCGCGGGCCGAGCATGAACATCGGTCCGCGCATCAACGTCAATCCGAGCGTGCGTTATTCGCCCAATATCCGGTACGATGGCTATGGCGATCCGGGGCCGGGCCCTCGCGTTCTTCGGGAAGTCGATCGGCCCGTATCCTCAAATCCGGGGCCGCGCCGCGCGCGGAAAACCACGCCATCCGCGACCGATCGCACCTATGTGGCGAAAGAAGTTCTGATCGAGGTCGATGGCAATCCCACCGATGCGCAAGCCGACGCACTGGCGCGCCGTCATCGCTTGACGCGCGTGCAGTCACAAAATTTCCCGCTGACCAACAGCACCTTCTTCCGCTGGCGGATTTCCGACGGACGTTCAGTGGATGACGTGGTCCGCGAACTTGTGGCCGGCGGTAACGTCAAGTCGGCGCAGCGCAACAACATCTTCCGGCTGCAGCAGAGCGCGGCTGCGAAGTCCGAGGGAGACCCGGCGCAATATGCACTCGCCAAGATGCGATTGCCCGAGGCGCATCAGCTTTCGGTGGGGACGGACGTAGTGGTTGCGGTGATCGATTCAGGGATCGATGTGACGCATCCCGAACTGGCGGGGGTGATCGCCGGGACCTTCGATGCGCTCAACAGCGGCGAAGGGCCGCACGCCCATGGCACCAGCATCGCCGGTGTGATCGCGGCCCATGCGCGCCTGATGGGGACTGCGCCGTCGTCGCGGCTGCTCGCCATTCGTGCGTTCGGCGCGCAGAAGGGCGGGGCGGAGAGCACGTCGTTTCTGGTGCTCAAGAGTCTGGATTATGCGCTGTCGAAGAATGCGCAGGTCATCAACATGAGCTTTGCCGGACCGCACGATCCGGCCATGGAGCGCGGATTGGCGGCGGCAGCGGCCAAGGGCATTGTGCTGGTGGCTGCCGCGGGCAACGCGGGCGCGAAATCGCCGCCGCTCTATCCAGCGGCTGATCGCAACGTCATCGCGGTGTCGGCGACCGATCAGTCCGACAAGCTTTTTGCTCAATCCAACCGCGGCAGTTATGTCGCCATCGCCGCGCCGGGCGTGGATATCCTGTCTCCGGCGCCGGACGGCAAATATCAGATGTCGTCGGGAACGTCGCTGTCGGCGGCCTTTGTCAGTGGCGTGGCGGCATTGATGATTGCCCGCAATCCGAACATCACGCCGGTGGATGTGCGCAGCACGCTGACCGCGACCGCACGCGATCTCGGCCCGAAAGGCCGGGACGATCAGTTTGGGGCCGGGGAGGCGGATGCTCTCGGCGCGGTCTCGGCGGTGTCCGCCGCTCCGATGGCGGCGGCATCCGACAATGGCGTCAAGCGTTAGAGTGGCGCAAAAATACGCGCGACGATGCCAGCCCACATGCAGATCATCTTGCACCATCGTTCACAAGCAATCGCGTCTTGATGACCAAACCGGTGCGGCCTTGCGACCGACATGCCGTTGCGTCCGCAGATAGCTTTTCGATAGGGAGCGTCCATGAGCGGCTTTTCGGAATTCCGGCTTTGTGTCTTGGGTGCGGCGGCCGGCGTAGGTCTGGCCCTTGCGCTCGCCGGAACGTCGCTCGCGCAAGATGCCAAGGCGCCCGCAGCAGCTTCGCCAGCGGAGGCAATTGCGTCGCCGACCGATCCGGTAGCGAAGGCGGCGTTCGATGTTTTGGACAAGCATTGCGCGCGCTGTCATCAGGTCGGCAAGCTGGTAGATCGCGAGCGGCCCGCCAAGAATTTCGGCAACATGCTCAAGCTGGACGAGATCGCGGCCAATCCGCACTACGTTCTTCCCGGCAATCCGCTGGGCTCCAAGCTGTTCCGGCAGATCGTCGACAAGGAAATGCCTTACGACATTTATTACGAAGGCTCGTCGCATGCGCCGCCGTCGGAGGACGATCTCAAGGCGCTTGAGGCCTGGATCACTTCGCTCGGTACCAAGGCCGTCGCGAGCTGCGAGAACCACAAATTCATCACGCCGGAGGACATGGTGTCCTTCATGGTGTCGGACCTCGACAAGCAGCTTCAGCAACGCAAGGCGACGACCCGCTATCTGACCCTGACGCATCTCGCCAATATCTGCGCCGACCCAGCCGCGATGAAGGTCTATCGGCAGGCCGCGATCAAGCTCCTCAACTCGCTCGCGCGCTCTTCGGATGTGATCAAGCTCGAAACCATCGATCCGGAAGGCACCATCCTGCGCTTCAATCTGGTCGATCTCGGCTGGAAGGCCTCGGACTGGGACAACATCATCGCGATCTATCCCTACAACGTCGTGCCGGATAATGAGTTCGTTCGCACGCTGGCCTCGGGAACAGCGACACCGCTGCCTTATGTGCGGGCCGACTGGTTTGCGTTCACCGCGTCGCAGCCGCCGCTCTATGACGTGCTGCTGCAGTTGCCGAACACCTTTCAGCAACTGACGCGCGAGCAGGGCATCGATGTCGAAGGCAACATCCGCAACTTCGTCGCCCAGCGTGCCGGATTCCAGCGCTCGGGCGTCAGCCAGAACAACCGCCTGATCGAGCGTCATCCGTCGCGCAGCGGCTACTTCTGGACGTCGTATGATTTTGCCGGCAACCGCGATCACCAGAGCCTGTTCAGCTTTCCGCTGGGGCCGGGAAGCGGCGACAACGAATTCCATCATGACGGCGGCGAGAGCATTTTCAGCCTGCCCAATGGCTTCCAGGGCTATTACCTGAACAAGGCGACGGGCGAGCGGCTGGACAAGGGGCCGACGGCGATCGTGCGCGATGCGTCGCGCAAGGATTTCTCCGTCACCAACGGCATTTCGTGCATGGGCTGCCACGACCAGGGCATGCGCAAGGCCAAGGATGATATCCGCGAGCTGGTGCTCAAGGGACGGACCTTCCCGAAAGACGTGCGTGATGCGGTCGAAGGGCTTTATCCGCCGCACGACAAGATGGACGCGCTGATCGACGATGACGGCAAGCGGTTTGCCGATGCGATGAAACGCGCCGGTCTCGACCCGGCGCTGAAGCTCAACGGCATCGAGATGATCAACGCGCTGGCCAAGCGCTATGAGGACGACCTCGACCTGACGCTGGCCGCCTCCGAATTCGGTCTGACCAAGGCCGAGTTCGACGAAGGAACCGGCGATGTCGACCGGACATTCCGCCCGATGGTCCGCCGGCTTGCGCAGGGGGCCGTGCCGCGCGATCAGTTCGAACTGGCTTTCAAGGGCATCGCGCCGGATGTGACGGACCTCAAGCTCGTCACGGTGAAGACTGCACGTCCTGTCGAGCGGCCGTCTGCGCCGGTCCGCAATGACGACCTGTCCCTGACGTCCGACAAGGACAGCTACAAACTCGGCGACACGCCGGAGTTCACTATCGTGGCGCCGCGCGACTGCTTCCTGACCCTGACCGATGTCGACGAGCGGGGCGAGGGCACCGTGCTGTTCCCGAACAGCTTCCAGCAGGACAATCTCATCAAGGCAGGAGTGCCGGTTCGCTTCCCCGGCGCCAATGCGCCATTTCGATTCCGAATGAAAGACAAGGGCATCGAGACCGTCGCGGCGGTCTGTGCGGTACAGGCCGGCGGCGGCGACCGTATCCAGCATGACTTCAGGAAGAACCAGTTCACGCCGGTACCGAACTACACCACGACCCTGGCGCGCTCGATTCTGGTGGAAGCCGTTCGGCCCGGTACGCCGACGGTGGCAGGGACCACGAACGCCGGCGCTGCGGCGGTGGCGGCGCGGGAGCCTCCGCCAGGCGGGTCGCGCGGGTCGTTCCGGGCTGCCATCCGGCTGCAGGTGCGATAGTTCGCAGCACCGGCGGGCTTTGTCACGAAAGTTCAATGTATCTGTGACAGGGAAAGGGTTATCTGCCTTACCTGCTGCTTTTCCCACGATTCGTTTGTTGCGTTGTTGTTTGCCCGGGCGTGCTTTTTCCAAGCTTCTGGATTTCAGATGACGATTTCCGCCAAAACCGAAAAAGACAAGACCGAGCAAGGTCGAAGTGTCGTCGTGCGCTGGCGCATGCTGGCGGAACGCCGGCTCAACTATCTTGTCGAGCTTTACGAAAGCGGCCGCTGGACGGTCTATTACAAGGAGCCGGACTTCCTGAAGACGGTTCAGGAGGCGAGGGCGGCCCTGAAGTCGTGGGAGCAACTCGCGCCCCGGGAAGCCGGCAGCGATACAGTTCAGAACAAGCCGGTCGAGGTATCGATCGTCCCGGCCGACACGACCGTCATTCTGGCTTCTCCATTCACCGAGATCGCCCCGTCAGCGGATGGCGTTAACGCCTAGGACGATCTGTGCGAGGCGCGATGCGCCTTGCGCGCCGAGGTCCTCCGTGATCACCTTGGCATGATCGAGTCCGGCTATTGCCGCGCGACTTGACCCTGAAATCAAATTATTGCCGACCAGCGCCGTGCCCGCATCCGGCACCGCTGAAACGCCGATGCCGATCGCCGCATTGCGGACCACGTTGCCGGTGATCGAAACATCGCGCAGATATCGGCCCCAGCCTGCCAGAATGCCGAACATCGGCGCATTCTCGATCACGTTGCCGGTGACGGCGGCGTCGGCTTCGATGACGATGCCGATCCCGGCGTCGGCGGCGGGCGCGGTGCCGACGGTGCGGCGCGGCAGCATATTGCGAATGATATTGCCGTGAACGGTGGCGATGCGGCCGCCCTCGTTGAAGTTGGCGACCGATACACCGGTGGCGCAGACGTCCACGGTGTTGTTGGCGATCACCGCGCCCTCGAAAGCGAACTCCGAATAGAGCGCGACTTCCTGTACGTTGCTGACGCTGTTGCCGAGGATCTGGATGTTCGAGGCGGAGTTGCCGCGCACGCCGGTGAAATCGCAGTTTCGAATCCGGTTGCCGCTGATAATGACATTGTTCGCGCGGACCGCATTGATGGCGTTGCCATACTGGCCGGAGCCGCCGGGGCCGTCCTTGATGTCCTCGATGCGGTTGTTGACGACGATGGAGCCGTCGTGGCCCGGCGCATTGCGCAGGATTTCGATGCCGTTGTCGGAAGTGTCCTGAATCGTGTTGTGCGCCACCAGAAGTCCGAGCGCGTCGAACGAGGTGACGGCGGTGTTCATGGTTTTGCGGATGGTGTTGCCGCTGATCTCACCCGCGATGTTTTCCAGCCAGATGCCATTGCCGCCGCTGCCGACGATATCGCAATCCTGAATGCGGATATCGAGACCGCTCAGGAAGTGCAGCAGTCCGCGCCGGTCTTCCAGTTTGATCGCGCCCCCGTCGAGCGTGAGATTGGTAATGGCAAGTCCGCTTGCGCCTTCGCTGCCCAGAAGAGACGAACCTCCGGTGAATTTGAGAATGCTCGCGCCGCGCACACCCACAAGCTGGGCTCCGTTGGGCAGACGCAGCGGTCCGGTGCGATAGGTGCCGGGCGGCAGCGCAAGCGGCACCTGCGCGTTGGCCGCGGCGTCGATCGCCTTCTGCAGGGCGCGGGTCTGGTCGTCGGGACTATTGGGTCGCACGCCGTATTGCGCGGCATCGCGTCCGAGTGTGGACATGAGCGGAGCAGCCTGCGCACGCTCCGGCGTTGCTGTCAGCGCGCCTGCTGCGGCACCTGCGGCGGTGGCGTTGATGAGGCTGCGGCGGCTGATGTCCATGACAGGCCCGGTTGGCACTTCTGCGGAAAAGCGTGCTCAAGACCTAATGCAGGAATGCAGCAAACGCGCGGTTGCGCGTGCTGGTTTGCGAGTGATTGTCAACGGTAGGGTTAACGGAATGAAGCCGCAGCCTGCTCAGATCGGCTTGTTGTGCGGCACGAACATGCGGCCTTTTTCCACGACAAACACCACAGCCAGTGCGAACAGCGAACTGAGCAGCGCGCCGGTCGCAAGCGGGATCAGCGTGCCGTTGTAATACTGGCCGATGGCCGATCCGATGGCGATTCCGATCAGGGTGGTGATCGATCCGAACAGCGACGAGGCAGTCCCGGCGATATGTCCTTGCGGCTCCATCGCCAGTGCGGAGAAATTCGAGAACATCAGCCCGAACGTGAACAGGCTGGCGGTGGCGAGAGCCATCATCAGCCAGAGCGGAAGCCATCCGCCGATGGCCGCCGCGAGCATGGCGATGGCGACCACGAGCTGGCAGACGAGGGCGGTATGCGAGATCATCCGCATGCCGTAGCGGCCGACAATGCGCGAGTTGATGAAGCCGGCGACGGCGATGCCGAAGGCGATCGCCGCAAAGGCGACCGGGAAGTAATGGCCGAGGCCGTAGATTTCCGTGAAGATCTGCTGCGACGACAGAACGTAGCCAAACAGGATGCCCTGTACGCTGCCGGCGGCGAGGGCGTAGCCGAACGTCTGCCGGTTGGTGATCGTATGAAGGAAGTTCTTGGCAACCTCGCCGACGGCCAGCGACCTGCGCTCGGTGAGCGGCAGTGTTTCCGGCAGGCGGGCGATGATCCAGACGAGCGCGAGAACGCCATAGACCAGCAGGACGATGAAGATGCCATGCCACTCGGCAAACAGCATGATCGCCTGCCCGAAGGAGGGCGCGATCACCGGCACGGAAATGAAGATCATCATGGCCAGCGACATCACGCTCGCCATCCGGCGGCCGCTATAGCAGTCGCGCACGATGGAGGTGGCGATCACCCGCGCCGCGGCGGTGCTCAGTCCCTGCAGGCCGCGCGCGAGCAGCAGCGTCTCGAAGGATGGCGCGATGATCGCGAGCAGGCTGGCGATGCCGTAGATGATCAGACCGCCGATCAGGATGGGACGGCGTCCGAAGCGATCCGCGAGCGGGCCGATGACGAATTGCCCGGCGCCGAAGCCGGTGAGGAACACGGACAGGACAGCCTGCGCGTGATTGATATTGGTGATGTGGAACGCCTTCGCCACGTCCGGAAGGCCGGGCAGCATCAGGTCCATCGCCAGCGGATTGAGCGCCATGATGGCGGCGACGATGGCGACGAATTCGCGAAAGCCCATCGGCTGATGGGTCGAGGAAACCCATGCATTGTCGCTGGTATCGGTCATGGAAAGCGGCTCACAACAAGGAGTCCGGGACTTATCCGGTCATGTCGCGATGCACAATTCACCTTCGCGTATGGCTGCCAGCCGGAATTGACGCACAAGGTATGCCATTTCCATGAGCATCGCTTCGCCGGCATCCACCAGTTGTTCGAAGGTGACGCGCTCCGCATCGGTTTTGTGATGCTGGATCGTACCGCGCGGGACCAGCGGCACGTGGATGAAAGCTGCAAGACGGGGACCGTTTGGAGAACAAGTGGCTTCGATGGCGCGCCAGCTCAGGTAATTGCAGAGATAGTAGCCCGCGCTGAGCGAGGCACGGGCGTCCACGCCGGTGCGTTGCGCGGCGCGCAGCAACTTGCGCGTATGCGGGCCGAAGCGGCGGGTTGAATCCGCTTCCGCAACGATGGTTCGATTCAGAACCCGCGTCTGTTCGGCATCGGGCCAGATCTGGGTGACCGTGTTGCGTGCGCGGGTCTCGATCCGGACGAACGGCGTGCGTGCGGCGAGGCCGAACATCAAGAGCGCATCGGGTTTGTGAGCAGCGATCAGTGCGGGAAGTTCGCGATCGACCGCCGCATAGGTGACGGGAAAGACGTGGCCGATCCGCTCGATATCGTCGAGTGCCGGACGGCGCAGGCGCAGCAACCGATCCACCAGCTTTTCCGTCGGATTGTAGGGCGCGCCCGGAAAGGGCTGAAAACCTGTGATCAGGATGCGCCGCTTATCCATCAGCTTTCCAGCAGCGCCGCGACGGAATCCGCGGCGACAGCGGGTGTGACCCGGCCATCGGCGACGGCGCTTTCAAGCTGTTTGACCTTGGCGCGGATCGCGGGATCGGAGCGCAGACGCGCCTTCAGCCGGTCTTCCAGCATGGTCCACATCCATTTGACCTGCTGCTCGCGCCGCCGTTTCTCGAAATCGCCGGATGCGGTCATGGCGGTGCGATGCGCAAGAATCTTCTCCCACAGCGCGTCGATACCGTCGCCCGTCAGCGCGGAATAGGTGACCACCGGCGGAAACCAGTGTTCGGAGCGCGGCGTGAGAATATGCAGCGCGGCGTTGTATTCCGCCGCCGCCGCCTTCGCGCGCTTGAGATTGTCGCCGTCGGCCTTGTTGACCGCGATCATGTCCGCAAGTTCGACAAGACCCTTCTTGATGCCCTGCAGTTCGTCGCCCGCGCCCGGCAGCATCAGGGCGAGGAAGAAATCCGTCATGTCGCAAACGGCCGTTTCGGACTGGCCGATGCCGACGGTTTCCACCAGCACCACGTCGAAGCCTGCAGCCTCGCACAGCAGCATCGCTTCACGCGTCTTGGCCGCGACACCGCCGAGCGTGCCGGACGAGGGCGAAGGACGGATGAAGGCGTCGTCTTCCGCCGAGAGCCGCGCCATGCGCGTCTTATCGCCGAGGATCGATCCGCCGGTGCGCGCCGAGGATGGATCGACCGCCAGCACCGCGACCTTGTGGCCCTTGGCGATCAGCGCCATGCCGAGCACGTCGATGGTGGTGGACTTACCGACGCCGGGCGAGCCGGTGATGCCGACCCGCACCGCATTGCCGGTGGAGGGGAGAAGCGCCTGCACCAGATCGCGCGCCTGCGCCTGATGATCGGCGCGGCGGCTTTCAACCAGCGTGATCGCGCGCGCCAGCGCGGCGCGGTCGCCGGAGCGAACGGCATCGGCAAGGGAAGCGGGCGTCACGTCGCTTTTCATTTCTCTGATTTTTCGCTTTTCGGGCGCTCGCCGCCGAAGATCGCGAGGCCTTCCGGCGACAGGAAAGGCTTCAGCGCGGTCCAGGGAACGAATGCCTCGTAAGAGCCCTCAGCATAGGTTCCCACTGCGTAAGGCCCGTATTCGAATTCGAGGCCCGAACTTTTTCCGGGCTCGGTCGAGGGTGCGAGTAGCACGGGGCCGATCTTGAGCAGCTTCGGCTCGATATACTTCTGCCAGCCGAGATCTTCGGGAAAATAGGCTTCCCGTGCCTTCTTCTCCGCGACAAGCGAAGCGATCACGGCTTTCAGGATCGCGGTCATGGCGGGACCGTTGTCCTTCAGCCCGGTGAAAAACGGGCGGATGCTGATCGGCTTTTTGGCCTGATCGTCCCACAGGAATGTTTCAAATCCGCTATTTGGATGAGCGCCGCCGGTGAAGGCGTATTCGTTGCGCAGGATGCTGACATAGCGGTTGGCGACCGTGGACCGGAGCGTGTAGATGCGCTCCATCTCCCAAGTGCGGCCATCGCTGAAGAATTCCGGCGAGTCCTTGAACTGCTTGTTGGCTTCGGCGAGGTTGCTGTTCGCCCATTTGCGCCCATCGGCGAGCAGATAGGTGGAAAGTCCCGCATTGGACTTGATCGCGCTGTCGAGCGTGACGCTGATCTTCGCCGCCTTCGATGTCAGTGCGATGTCGGGCTTCTGCTCGGCGGCAACGCCAAGGCAGACTGTTCCCAGCAGAAGGCAGGCGGCAAGGATGGCGGACCGGACAAGCCCGGTGGGCGGCGTGTCGTTCACGAATGGCTCCTTATGCAGCGACAAGCGGATATTACTCCGCCGCCGCGCTCGGGTGTCCCAGCCGCACGTTGAGCTTGCGGATCAGTTCCTCGGCGGCATCCGCGATCACCGTGCCGGGCGGGAAGATGGCTTCTGCGCCGGCCTTGTAGAGCGCATCGTAATCCTGCGGCGGGATCACGCCGCCGATCACGACCATGATGTCCTCGCGGCCGCGCTTCTTGAGCGCGTCCTTCACCTCGGGCACGGCGGTGAGATGCGCGGCGGCGAGCGAGGACAGGCCGATCATGTGGACGTCGTTCTCGACGGCCTGACGCGCGGCCTCATCGGCAGTGGCGAACAGCGGCCCGATGTCCACGTCGAAGCCGACATCCGCGAACGCGGAGGCGATCACCTTCTGGCCGCGGTCGTGGCCGTCCTGTCCAATCTTGGCGACGAGGATGCGGGGGCGGCGGCCTTCGTCGTCTTCGAACTGATCGATCAGGGTTTGCAGTTTCTCGACCCGGTCGGACATGGTGGCGGCCTCGCGCTTGTAAACGCCGGTGATGGACTTGATTTCGGCGCGATGGCGGCCGAACACCTTCTCCATCGCATCGGAAATTTCGCCGACAGTGGCCTTGGCGCGCGCCGCGTCGATGGCGAGCGCCAGCAGATTGCCGTTGCCGTCGCCCGCGCTGCGGGTGAGGGCCGCAAGCGCCGCGTCCACGTCGGCCTGCTTGCGCTCGGAGCGCAGCCGCTTGAGCTTGTCGATCTGCAACCGGCGCACGGTGGAATTCTCCACCTTGAGCACGTCAATGGTCGCTTCGTTCTCCGGCTTGTATTTGTTGACGCCGACCACCGTCTGGCGTCCGGCATCGATGCGGGCCTGCGTCTTGGCGGAAGCTTCCTCGATACGCAGCTTCGGAACGCCGGCTTCGATGGCTTTCGCCATGCCGCCAAGCTGTTCGACTTCCTGAATGTGGCCCCATGCCTTGGCCGCGAGGTCGTGGGTGAGCCGTTCGACGTAGAACGAGCCGCCCCATGGATCGACAATGCGCGTGGTGCCGCTTTCCTGCTGCAGGAAAAGCTGCGTGTTGCGCGCAATGCGCGCGGAGAAATCGGTCGGCAACGCCAGCGCTTCGTCCAGCGCATTGGTGTGCAGCGACTGGGTGTGGCCCTGCGTCGCCGCCATCGCCTCCACATTGGTGCGGATCACGTTGTTGAACACGTCCTGCGCGGTGAGCGACCAGCCCGAGGTCTGGCAGTGGGTGCGCAGCGACAGCGAGCGTGCGTCCTTCGGATTGAACTCCTTCATCAGCTTGGCCCAGAGCAGGCGGGCCGCGCGCATCTTGGCGACTTCCATGAAGAAGTTCATGCCGATCGCCCAGAAGAACGACAGGCGCGGCGCGAACTTGTCGATGTCGAGACCCGCCGCCATGCCAGCGCGGACATATTCGACGCCATCGGCCAGCGTGTAGGCCAGTTCGAGGTCCTGCGTCGCACCGGCTTCCTGCATGTGATAGCCGGAAATCGAGATCGAATTGAACTTCGGCATCTTCTGCGACGTGTATGCGAAGATATCGGAGATGATCCGCATCGAAGGCGTCGGCGGATAGATGTAGGTGTTGCGCACAATGACCTCTTTCAGAATGTCGTTCTGAAGGGGGCCCGCGAGCTTTTCCGGCGGCCCGCCCTGTTCCTCGGCGGCCACGACGAACAGCGCGAGGATCGGCAGCACCGCGCCGTTCATGGTCATGGACACGCTCATCTGATCGAGGGGAACCCCTGCGAACAGCGTGCGCATGTCGTAGAGGGAATCGATGGCGACGCCCGCCATGCCGACGTCGCCGGAGACGCGCGGATGATCCGAGTCATAGCCGCGGTGAGTGGCGAGATCGAACGCGACCGAGAGGCCCTTTTGTCCGGCGGCGAGGTTGCGGCGGTAGAAGGCGTTGGAGGCTTCCGCCGTCGGGAAGCCGGCATACTGGCGCACGGTCCACGGCTGGTTGACATACATGGTCGGGTAGGGGCCGCGCAGGAACGGCGCGATGCCGGGCCAGGTGTCGAGGAAGTCGATGCCCTTGAGGTCCGCTTCGCCGTAGCCCGGCTTCACCGCGATGCCTTCGGGCGTCACCCACGGCTTCGCGTCGCTCTGGCTGCGGGCGACGGCGGCGGGCTCGAACGCAATATCTGCGAAGTTCGGAATGCGGGTCATGCTGCACCCATTTTAGCATAGGCGGCCTTGAGCGTCGCGAGCGCATCGCCGCCCGCAAAGACGAAGTCGCCGATCCGTGCCGCGCGCAACGCGGCCTCCAGTTCTCCGGGGCGGCCTGCCAGATAGATGTGTTTGGCGCCCGCAGCCTGCAACGCCTGCGCGGCGGCAACGGCCTGCGCGGCATAGACCTTGTCCGACGAGCACAGGCAGGCGAGGGTCGCGCCTGAGGCCCTGAACGCCTTTGCAAGCTCTGCCGGATCGGTCGCGCCTGCGGTATCGATGGCCTCGATGCCGCCCGCTTCGAAGAAGCTTTTTGCAAAGGTGGCGCGCGCGGTGAAATCCGCAGGCGTGCCGAGATTGGCGAGGAAGACTTTCGGGCGTGTGCCGGATGCCTTCAGGATATGGTCCGACGAATCCCGCAGCGCCTCGAAGGCCATTGCAAGACGGATGGGGGCGAGCGGCGGAAACGTGACTGCGGGCGCGTCGGCGGGTGGCAGCGAGACGGACTTTGCCTCCAGCACTTCCGGCACTTTTTCATGCAGGTTCGGGAATTCGCTGGCCCCGGTCAGCACATCCTTGCGCTTGGCGATATTGACGTCGCGCGCGGCACGAACGGCCGCCACTTTGGCCTGAATGATGTTTTGTTCGAGCGCGGCGAATGCGCCGCCCGCCTTTTCGATCTCCTGAAACTGCGTCCACGCCGCGTCGCAAAGCTGTTTTGTCAGCATCTCGATGCCGCCGGCGCCTGCGGCCGGATCGGAGACCTTGGCGAGATTGGATTCTTCCAGCAGCACAAGCTGGGTGTTGCGCGCGATGCGCCGCGCGAAAGCGTCGGGCAGCCCAAGCGCCAGCGTGTGCGGAAGGACGTTGATGCTGTTCGCGCCGCCAAGCCCTGCCGAGAAGGCGGCAATGGTGGCGCGCAGCATGTTCACGTCGGAGTCGCGCTGGGTCAGCATCCGCCAGGCGGTATCAGCCGCGATGAACAGCGGGCGCGGCGTGAGCCCGCAGCTTTGTTCGATCCGCGCCCAGAGCAGGCGCATCGCGCGGAATTTCGCCATGGTGAGGAACTGATCGGCGTCCGCAGTGAGGCGGACATAGATCATGCGCTGCGCGTCTTCGAGCGGAATGCCCGCCGCGTCGAGCGCGCGTAGATAAGCGACACCGACCGCGAGCACATAAGCGAGTTCCTGCGCTTCCGAGCCGCCGGCATCGTGGATCACGCGGCCGTCGGCGGGCGCGAACGGGCCACGGAAGCCGAGCTTCGAGAGGGTAGCGATCTTCTCGCCGAATACCTTCGCGGTGGATTCCCAACTCCCGGGGCTGCCGCCCCGCACAGCGTTGCCACCGATCGGATCGAGGCCGAAGCGGATATCGACATTGGTCGGCGAGACTTTATGCGCGGCAAGCAGGTCCGCGACATGCTGGCCCATGTCGCGCGATTGCAGTCCGATCTCAAGTTCGATGCCGATGCCTGCGTCGAGGTAAACGCCGTCGAGTGCGCGCGCGAGGGCTTCCTTTGTCGGTGGCAGGCCGTAGCCGCGCGCGCTGTTGGCACCGGCGAAAACCAGCGTCAGGCCGGTTGCGCCGTTTTCGAGATCGTGCAGGGCCTGCGCGTTAGCGGTCGCTGCGTCCGGATGATCCACGCGCTGCATGATCTGCCACGGGCTCGCCGCCGGGCGCGCCGGAATGGCGGTAACATCGCGGGCGCGCTCATAGATCGGCTCGATGCGCAGGCCGTCATAGGTTTTGCCCGTCAGCTTCTCGAGCGGCGCGCCTTTCAGGACGCTCTCGGCCAGCTTGCGCCAGTCGTCGCGAGTGGCGGACGGGAACTCAGCCGCGAGCGGCAGATCGTCGGTTGTCGTGGACATTCAGCTAGTTAGCTCCCGGTGCGAACTTTTTATTTCACCGGAAAATGCCACGCGGCGGCGGACAAGCCAAATGGTTGTTTTGGGCGTTTATTGCAAATCAGGCAGGCGTTCGATGCCATCAGCGGAGAGCCGGGCGAGGGCCTGGTGCGGGGTTTGTCCCGCGATGAGACGATCCGGCACGATCTCGGCCAGCGGCACCAGCACGAAGGCCCGCTCGAACAGGCGCGGGTGCGGCAGAGTAAGCTCGGGCTTGTTCAGTTGCACGTCGTCATAGGCGAGGATGTCGAGATCCAGCGTGCGCGGCCCCCAGTGCCGCTCCTGCGCGCGGTCCCGGCCGAATTTCTTCTCGATCTTGTGCAGGGTGAACAGCAGCGCATGCGGATCGAGGCCGGTTTCGATCTCGATGCAGGCGTTGATGAACGGCTCCTGCTGCTCGTCGCCCCAAGGCGGCGTCCGGTAATCGGAGGAGCGGGCGGTCAAGGCCGCCTGAGTCATGCCGCAGATATTGGCGATCGCCTTGGTGAAGGTGGCGCGCACATCGCCGACATTGCCGCCAAGCGCGATCAGGACGCTTGCCACTCAGGACCTCGTGCGCGTGATGATGACGCCGACGTCGTCGAAGATGGCGGCGATCGGTGCGTGCGGCTTGTGAACGGTCACTGTCACCGTACTTATGCGCTCAAAGGCGGCCAGCACGGCTTCCGCGACGGCGCCCGCAGCGCGCTCCAGCAGATAATAGTTGCGGTCCTTGAAAGCCGCGGTCGCGGTGGCCACCACGTCGGAATAGGACACCGTGTCGGAAAGCTTGTCGGTGCGGGACGACTCCGCAAGATCGATCGACAGATCGAGATCGATCACGAAGCGCTGGCCGACTTCTGCCTCATGGTCGAGAAGACCGTGCCGCGCGTGGATCAGAACGCCCTTGATGAAGATCGTGTCACTCATCGCTTGTCCTCGATTGCCGCTGCAACGCGCAGGGCCTGTACTGTTTCCGCGACATCGTGCGCGCGAATGATCCTGGCGCCGTTTTGTGCCGCCAGAATATGAGCGGCGATGGAGCCGCCCAGCCGCTGATGCGGCTCCGACGGGATCACCGACGCGATGAAGCGCTTGCGCGACGCGCCGACCAGCAGGGGCAGGCCGAACCGGCTGAATTCGCCCAGCCGCGCCAGCGCCGTCATGCTTTGTTCGGGCGTCTTGCCGAAGCCGATGCCGGGATCGAGCACGATATGCTCCGCCGGGATATGGGCTTTGGCCGCGATATCGAGGGAGCGGGTGAAGAAGGCGATCATATCCTGCACGATATCGATGGCAGGATCGGCCTTGTCGCGGTTGTGCATGATCACAACCGGGACGCCATACTCGGCGATCACCTGCGCCATATCCGGATCGCGTTGCAGACCCCAGACGTCGTTGGCGATTTTCGCACCGTTTGCGAAGGCCCATGCGGCGACTGTGGCTTTCATCGTATCGATGGAGACGGGGACGCCGAGGCTGACGACGTCGGGCAGGATGGCTTCAAGCCGCTGGACTTCATCTTCGGCGGAAACGGGCTTCGAGCCATAGGGCCGGGTCGATTCCGCCCCGAGATCGAGAATATCCGCGCCTTCGTCGATCATGCGCCGGGCCTGTGCCAGCGCCCGCTCCGGCGAGGTGAATTGGCCGCCGTCGGAAAATGAGTCCGGCGTCAGGTTGAGCACGCCCATGACTGCCGGATAGGGGCGCGCGAGCATCGCCCGCAGCACCGGATGATGCTGTGCGGCAGCGGCATTCGCGGAAGGAGACGGGGCAGCCATCATGGCGTGGCTTTGCGCGGTCCCCGCAAGGGAGTCAAGCGACCGCGCGAGGGGCTGTCGCCCAAGAATGGTTCAAGATCATGCCGGGCAGGCGGGCTCAGCCTTTGCCCGGCTAAAGAGTGGGCGGCTCAGTAGGAAATTTTTAGCGGCAGTTTGCGCGCGCGCTGGATCAGGTCGGCGACGGATTTGTCCGACGGCATGACCCGGACCAGTTTCCGCTTGTCGTTGGCTTCCCGCATGGCGCGCGCCAGCCGTTCGGGATTGCGCAGGGCGAATTCGCGCACGGTGACCACGCCCGCGGCGCGGATCAGTTCGGCCTTGGCCTTGCCCATGCCCTTGATCCGCATGCAGTCGGCGATGTTGGCCCATGCCAGCAGGTCCTGCTCGCTGAGACCGGTCTTCGCGGCCAGGGCCTTGCGGGCTTTCACGGTGCTGGCGTTGTCCAGCAGCCCGGCGGTGGTGCGAATGCCCTCTGCCTTGAGCTTCGCCTGTGCCTGAACGCCGAGGCCTTCGATATGCGACAGGGGATAGGATGGAACGGAATTGGACATGCGATGATGAATGAAATGATTATGCAAATTGCGAGAGGCCGGGCGTTTCAGCGACGATGACATTCATGCCATCAGCGCCGATCTTGTCGCGGCCAAAACGAAAAAGCTCACGCGCGACAGTCTGAATGTCGCTCATGCCAAGTCCGAACCCCATCAGCTTGGCTCCCAGCGCCATCACGCCGCCGCCCAGCATGCTGGCAAGTCCGCCGCCTGAGCCGCTGATCTTGATCGCTGCTTCCGCGCCCGGAATATGGTCGATCAAAGCCTGAACCTGGTCTGCCGGTCCTTCCTTTCGAAGGAATCCAAGAATGGCGCCCACGGTCTTTTCTGCGACAGCCTTATCGATGCCGGCCTTGGCGGCCAGCCGATCAATCAGCTCGTCCATAGAGTGCCCCGTTATCGTCCGGTTGTTTTACCGGGTCGTTGTTATGAAAATCATCTTGAGCATGTGCGAAGCGAATTACAAGCGATGCGGCTTTTTGCGGTCATCAATATGCGCGATCACGCGCGAAGTGTTGCAGAGATGCAAGAGTCACGGCCAATTTTAATCCTGTTTGCCATTGCTGCAGTGGGAACTTGCTGCATCCGAGTGCTGTGTGAGGCGCGCGGTCTGTCTCTGATGGATGAGCAAGGCGCGATTGCGTCACCTCCGTCCCCGTGATGTGCGCCCGCGCAAGTCAAAAATCGATGAGTTAAATCAAGAATTCGCTCATGCGGCACTTTCGGAGGCAATATATATGGTGCGATACGGCAGCATTGATCTGCGCCGGTAGTTCCGACGGGTGGGCCTGGTGTTGCCTGCCTGCAAGAGCGGACATCACGTCGCGTTTGGCCTGCGAGAGACAAAGAGATGGCAAAGAAGACGACAACGACGACTGCCGACAAGACCGCATCCGCCCAGAAGGCCGCTCCGGCTTCCGGCGCAGGCGTTGCTTCTGCCGATACCGACAAGACGATCTTCATCGGCAGGGGCGAGCAGCCCGCATTTCTGACGCTCGGACTGGCCAATCGCCACGGCCTTGTCACCGGTGCGACCGGTACGGGCAAGACCGTCTCGCTTCAGGTGATGGCCGAAGGATTTGCGCGCGCCGGCGTGCCGGTCTTCGCCGCCGACATCAAGGGCGATCTCTCCGGCATCTCGGAAGTGGGCGAGGCGAAGGATTTCATTCTCAGCCGCGCCAAGGATATGAAGCTGGATTTTCAGCCGGACCAGTTCTCGACAATTTTCTGGGACGTTTTCGGCGAGCAAGGCCATCCGGTGCGTGCCACCGTCTCCGAAATGGGGCCGCTTCTGCTGTCGCGGATGATGGATCTCAATGACGTGCAGGAAGGCGTGCTCAATATTGCCTTCCGCGTCGCGGACGAGCAGGGGCTGCTGCTGCTCGACATGAAGGATCTGCGCGCGATCCTGACGTTTATCGCCGAACATGCCGACGAACTGACCACGCAATATGGAAACGTCTCCAAGCAGACCGTGGGAACGATCCAGCGCCAGTTGCTGGTGCTGGAAAACCAGGGCGCGGATAAGTTCTTCGGCGAGCCCGCACTTCAGCTGAAGGACTTCATGCGGACCGACTCCAGCGGTCGCGGCATGGTCAACATCCTCGTCGCCGACAAATTGATGCAGAGCCCGAAGCTCTACGCGACCTTCCTGCTGTGGATGCTGTCCGAACTGTTCGAGGAATTGCCCGAAGTCGGGGATCCGCCGCAGCCGAAGCTGGTGTTCTTCTTCGATGAGGCGCATCTGCTCTTCAACGATGCGCCGAAGCCCTTGATGGACAAGATCGAGCAGGTGGTGCGCCTGATCCGCTCCAAGGGCGTCGGCGTTTATTTCGTGACGCAAAATCCCATCGACGTACCTGACCGGGTTCTGGCCCAGCTCGGCAACCGCGTGCAGCATGCGCTGCGCGCTTTCACCCCGCGCGACCAGAAGGCGGTGCAGGCGGCGGCGCAGACATTCCGTCCGAACCCCAAGCTGGATACCGCGCAGGTCATCACGGAGCTTGGCAAGGGCGAGGCGCTGGTGTCATTCCTTGAAGGCAACGGCACGCCGGCGATGGTGGAGCGGGTGATGGTTCGCCCGCCGACGGCGCGGATCGGGCCGATCACGCCGGATGAGCGCAAGGCGATCATGGCGGCGAGCCCGGTGAAGGGCAAATACGACACGGCCATCGATTCAGAGTCCGCCTACGAAATCCTGCAAAAGCGGGTGGCCGGAACGGCAGCGACCGCCGACGGCGGAGGAGGCATTCTCGGTCAGCTTGGCTCGATCGTCGGGACCATCTTCGGCACCAACACGCCGCGCGGGAAGCTCTCGACCGGTCAGGTCATCGCGCGCAATGTCACGCGCTCCGTCACCAACAAGGTCGCGGGCGATGTCGCGGCCAATCTCGGCAAATCGCTGGGTGGCTCATTGGGCGGCTCGATCGGCCGATCCATCGTCCGCAATGCGCTCGGCGGATTGCTGCGGCGTTGATCGCCGCAGTCAGTGCCGCACGTTCTCCTGACTTGAGGAAGCCGTATGTCTGCCACGTCAAAACTGTCCGCTGTTCTCGACCATATCGACAAGGATTTCGACAACAGCCTTGAGCGCCTGTTCACGCTGCTGCGGATCAAGTCGATCTCAGCCGATCCGGCTTTCAACGATGATTGCCGGAAGGCGGCCGATCATCTCGCCGCCGACATCGCGTCCATCGGCTTTTCGACGGACGTGCGCCCGACCGCGGGTCATCCCGCAATTGTCGGCAAGAGCAACGGTGTCGGCCTTGATAAGGAATCTGGCAACGGCGCGCATGTGCTGTTCTACGGCCACTACGACGTGCAGCCGGTCGATCCCTTGAACCTCTGGCATCGTCCGCCGTTCGAGCCCGTGGTGACCGACCATGCCGATGGCCGCAAGATCATCGTCGCGCGCGGCGCGGAAGACGACAAAGGCCAGTTGATGACCTTCGTCGAAGCCTGCCGTGCGTGGAAGGCGGTCAACGGATCGTTGCCGCTGGATGTCACGATCCTGATTGAAGGCGAGGAGGAAATCGGCTCGAAGAATTTCGGCCCCTTCCTGGAGAAGAACAAGAAGGATCTCGCCGCCGACTTCGTTCTGGTCTGCGACACCGGCATGTGGGACCAGAACACGCCTGCGATCACCACGTCGCTGCGCGGCCTCGTCTATGATGAAGTGAAGATTCATGCGGCGAACCGCGATCTGCATTCCGGCATTTTCGGCGGCGGCGCGCAGAATCCGATCCGCGTGCTAACGCGTATTCTGGGCAGCATCTTCGACGACAGCGGCCGTATCACCATTCCGGGCTTCTACGATGGCGTGAAGGATTTGCCGCCGGATATTCTCGCGCAGTGGAAGGGTCTCAATCTGACACCCGAGAGTTTCCTAAAGCCCATCGGATTGTCGGTGCCTGCCGGTGAGAAGGATCGGCTGCTGATCGAGCAGGTGTCGTCACGTCCGACCTGTGACATCAACGGGATCGTTGGCGGCTACACCGGCGAGGGCTCCAAGACCGTGATCCCGGCGCATGCGTCGGCGAAGGTGTCATTCCGTCTGGTGGAAGGGCAGGACCCCGAAAAGATCCGCAAGGCGTTCCGCGATTTTGTCACGTCGCGCCTGCCGGCGGATTGCACCGCCGAGTTCATCGATCATGCCGGCGCGCCGGCCATCGCGCTGGACTGGGGCATGAAGCCGCTGGCCGCCGCCAAGCGCGCGCTGACCGACGAATGGGGCAAGGACGCGCTCTTGATCGGCTCAGGCGCGTCGATTCCCATTGTCGCGGATTTCAAGAAGACGCTGGGGCTGGACACCGTGCTGATCGGCTTCGGTCTGGAAGATGACAACATCCATTCCCCGAACGAGAAGTACGATCTGAAGAGCTTCCACAAGGGCATCCGCTCGTGGGCGCGCATTCTCGCGGCATTCGCGGAGACGCGCTGATTCCGCCAGCCGTCTTCTTTCGACCAAAATGCAAAACGGGGCCGAACGGCCCCGCTTTGTTTCAATAAGATATTGAAATAATTACTTGATCTTGGCTTCGCGGAATTCGACGTGCTTCTTCGCGACCGGATCGTACTTCTTCTTGACGAGCTTGTCGGTCATCGTGCGCGAGTTCTTCTTGGCGACGTAATAGAAGCCGGTATCCGCGCTGGAAACGAGCTTGACCTTGATGGTGACCGCTTTGGCCATGTTCAGAACCTCGAATGTCAGGAATCACGAGCAGTCCCGACAGGCCGGGCCGCGTTTGGGCGCAAACTAGCCCCGAACGCCCCAAAGTCAAGTTCTGGAGGCCACTATTCGGCGGCTTTGGCGGTTCCTGATGGCTCATAAAGGCCTGAAAACCGGCTTTTGGGGCGCGGAGGCCCTGATTTTCCCTTGCCCCGGGGAAAGGAGCGTTTAGCCGCCCCTGAAATCCTTCGGGACAAAGGACAGATCCAGCATTCGCCATTCATTGTAACGGTCCGCCGGAAGCATGGTGTAGGGCTGGCATTTCTCCAGCGCGTCCATGGCGCCGCGCATGAGCAGGGGCCCCTTTGCGGAAGCGCTGGCCTCGATCAGCAGGGGCTCCTGCGCGAGTCTGCCGTCCGGCGTGAGAGCGATGCGAAGCACGATCCGGACATTGTCGGACGGCGCGACGGATTTCGGCAGGACTGAGCACTCCTTCAGGCGTGCGCGCAATGCGGCGGCGTCTTCCGCTCTGATGTTCGCCTTGGCGGTTGCCTTGGCATCGAAGTCGCCCGCGGCACCTGCATCGGGTAGGGTGAACATCATGCCATAGCGTGACGTGATGTCAGGCGAGGCCGTGGGGACTGACTGCTGTTGTTCCTGTGGCTGCTGCGGTGGTTGCGGCTGTTGAGCCTGCTGTTGTTCGACGGGCTTTGATTGTTCAGCAGGCTTTGGCGGCTGCGCAGGTTTCGGCGGTTCGCTCGGCTTTTGCGAAAGCGCGGCCTGCTGCGTTTTCTGCTCGGGAGGCGGCGTTGCTTTCTGCGGAGTCTGTTCCGCAGGGGTTTGCTGCGGCTCGCTGGTCTGGCTTGAATCCTTGTCAGAAACAGTCGGTAACTCCGGCTCCGGTTCTTTCGGAAGCGGCGGAGCCTCGTCCGGCGTTATGATGTCGACGGTGATCGCCTCAGCAGTCGTCGGCTCGAACGGACGGACGCCCGCCAGCACAAGACACGCTGTCAACGCCACCAGATGGGCGGCGACCGATATCGCGGCGCCAGTACGCATACAATCAGGGTTCGATCATCCGTGGCGGCGCGTCCGGCCGCCTTCAAAGGTCAGCATACCGGTCCGCGTCATGGTTGGGTTGGGAATTTTTGGCGCAGGGGATCGAGGCTTGCAGCCTAGATCACGTCCCGCTGCCAGCCTCCGCCCTGGAAATGATAGAACGGCACATCCGCGGCATGGGACAGCGGCCCGAGCGTGAGACGCTGGGCGAGATCGCGCAGCACGTTTTTCGTCATGGAGTGAAGGCCGTCCAGCGACGGCGAATCCAGTTCGAGCCAGACCAGTTCCACCAGTTCGGCATCGGCATGCACGACGCCTTCGATCCGGTGAGCGATGCTGGAAGCGTCGGCGGTGAAAAAACGGGTGTCGAACCGTCGCACACGGCCGGGCGGCGTGATGGCGCGGGCGATCAGGAACAGACCTGACGGATCAGGTAACAGCCCCGCATCGGCGAATGGCGTCCATTCACCCGCGAGTCTTGAGGCGGTGCCGTTGGTGGTCTTCCGGCCGAGGCAGAGGCCGGTTTCCTCGCAGGCTTCGCGGATCGCCGCGATGGCCAGCGCGCGGGCGCGCCCGGGCGAAATCGTCGGGCTGCCGCCGATCAGTTTTTTCTCGAGATCCTTTGGGATGTCCGCCGCAATCGGAATCCTGTTGTCGCTGGCATCCACCCGGCCGCCCGGAAAAACGAACTTTCCGGGCTGGAACACGACCTTGTCGTGCCGCCGACCGACCAGAACCTTGGGAATGGTCCCGCTGCGATCCACCAAAACCAGAGTCGCAGCGTCTTTCGGGCGGCGATAGGGGTGGCTGCTGTCTTCTTTTTCTTCTTCGATCGGCCGGTTCATTTCACCACGGTGAGTTGCGCAATCGTGCCTTCCTCGGCGCCCGCGGGCCGGTTCTCATCGAAGCCGTGCATGCGGAATGCCCATTGCAACCCTACCACGGCCCCTTTGACCGGTTGAAGCAATAACAGCGATGAGATCAGGGTGATGGGCAGATAAACCGCCAGTTGCAGGAGCATCGACGGCGCGTAATTCGTTTCGATCCACAGGGCAATCGGCACCACGATGTGGCCGACGAGGACGATCACGAGATAGGCCGGAAGATCGTCGGCACGGTGGCCGGTGAAATCCTGGCCGCAGGCCGAGCAGTTGTCGGCGACCTTGAGATAGGCGCGGAAGATCTTGCCTTCACCGCAGTTCGGGCAGCGGCCGCGCCAGCCGCGCGCCATCGCCTGCCACACATCGCGCTTGGGCAGCGACGCGCTGGTGCCCTGTGTCCATGTTGCTGCAGGCGTGGTGGTCCGGCTGTCCATGATCTCTCCTTTGAAGGCCGATCGGCGATCAGCCTTTCTTCGGTTTGCGTGCCTTGCCGCCTGCAGGCTTGCGCGATTTCTTTTTGGACGCCTTGTCGCGTCCCGGCCGTGTCTTGCCGGATGTCTTCTTTCCGGCGCGGCTGTCGCGGAAGCGGCTTCCGCGTGGTGCGGTCGATCCTTCGGATAATAATTCGAACCGAAGCGCACCAGCCACTGGTGCTGCTTCTACCAGACGAACCTGCACCACGTCACCCAAACGATGCATGGCACCGCTGCGTGAGCCGATCAGGGCGTGCCGCGCCTCGTCGTAGTTGTAGTATTCGCTTCCGAGCGTGCGGACGGGGATAAGCCCATCGGCTCCCGTTCCGGTTAATTTGACGAACAATCCCGCGCGCGTGACGCCGGAAATGCGCCCCTCGAAGACCGCGCCGACCCGATCGGCAAGAAAATGCGCGATCAGGCGATCCGCCGTTTCCCGCTCGGCTTTCATCGCCTTGCGCTCAGTGAGTGAAATTGCCGCAGCGACTTCGCTTAGCGTTTCGAATGTTTCCGTGTCGGGCAGGGCGCCATCGCCAAGACCAAGCGCGCGGATCAGCGCACGATGCACGATAAGATCTGCGTATCGACGGATAGGCGAAGTGAAATGAGCGTAGCGGCGCAGGTTCAGGCCGAAGTGGCCGTAATTCTCCGCCGAATATTCCGCCTGCGCCTGCGAGCGCAGCACCACTTCGTTGACAAGCGATTCCGCGTCACGCCCCTTCACCTGCACGAGAATGCGATTGAACACTGAAGGCCGCAATGCGCCGGTGGCGGAGAACGGCATGTCGAGCGTCTTGAGGAATTCGCGCAGTTTGTGAACCTTCTCGATGGTCGGCTCGTCATGCACGCGATAGATCAGCGGCAGGGCTTTCTTCTCAAGCGCCTCTGCGGCTGCGACGTTGGCGAGGATCATGAATTCCTCGATCAGCCGGTGCGCGTCCAGCCGCTCCGGCGTCACCACGCGATCCACCGTGCCGTCGGGCTTCAGCAGAATCTTGCGTTCGGGCAGATCGAGGTCGAGCGGGTCGCGCTCGTCGCGGGCGCTCTTCACCAGCGCGTAGGCGGCCCAGAGTGGCTTCAGGATCGGATCGAACAGGGGCGCTGTGGTGTCGTCGGGCCGTCCGTCGATGGCGGCCTGCGCCTGCGCGTAAGCCAGTTTCGCGGCGGAGCGCATCAGCACGCGATGAAATGTATGCGACCGCTTGTGGCCGGTCTTGTCGATCACCATCCGCACGGCAAGCGCACCGCGCGGCTCGCCCGGCTTGAGCGAACACAGATCGTTCGAGATGCGTTCTGGCAGCATCGGCACGACGCGATCGGGAAAATAGACCGAGTTGCCGCGCCTCAGCGCCTCGCGGTCGAGCGGCGAATTCGGGCGCACATAGAAGGCGACGTCGGCGATGGCGACGTTGACGATGTAGCCGCCCTTGTTGTTCGGGTCGTTATCCGGCTCGGCGTGCACGGCGTCGTCGTGATCCTTCGCATCCGGCGGATCGATGGTGACGAGCGGGACGCTGCGCCAGTCCTCGCGTCCCTTCAATTCGGCGGGCTTCGCGGCTTCAGATTCCGCGATGGCGTCGGCCGGAAATTCCTGCGGAATGTCGTGGGCGTGAATGGCGATCAGGCTGATCGCTTTCTCGGTCTTCAGTGAGCCGAGACGCTCTTTGACCTTGCCAGAGGGCAAGCCATAACCGCGCGAGCGCATCAGTTCGACGCTGACAAGATCGCCGTCCTGCGCGCCGCCATCGTGAGCGGCGGCGATGGCGAGGTCCCGCCCGGCCTGTTTCTTGTCGACCGGAATCATCCGGCCGTCGCCGTTCGGCATCCGCCTGAAAATGCCGAGCACGCGATGCGCCGCTTTATCCAGCAGCTTGATGACACGGCCGCGATAGGCCTTCTCATGCTTGCTGTCCGGCTTCTCGACGCGCAGCAGCGCGCGGTCGCCGACGCCCGCGACGGTGCCCGGCTTGGGGCGGCGCGGCACATGGATGCGGATCAGGGGAGCGGGACCGTCGATCTCCTCCAGCCATTCAGCCGGGGAGGCCATCAGTTCGCCGTCGCTATCCTGTCCGGTGATGTCGGCAACGAGAGTCGGCGGCAGGGATTTCGGTTCGCGGACCTTGCGGCCTTCCTTGGCGATGACGCCTTCATCTGCGAGTTCGCGCAGGATGCGTCGCAAGGCTGCGCGGGATTCGTTCTTCAGCCCGAAGTGGCGGGCGATCTCGCGGGTCCCGGATTCTCCGGGATGCGACCTGACGAACGCGACAATGCTCTCCCGGTCGGGAAAAGCGGTTGCCGCGTCCTTTTGTTTCTTCATGATCCGCGCGCTTTTCCGGCGGTTTTCTTAGTCGCGACTTTGGCGGTCTTCGCCGCAGCGACTTTCTTGGGCGCGGCCTTCTTGGTGGCGACTTTCTTTCGCGCAGCGGGCTTTTTCGCAGGCGCGTCGGATGTCGCGTCGCCGGATTGCGCGACTTTCTTGGCGGTTGTTTTCTTGGCCGCCTTCTTCGGCGCAGCACGCTTGGCCTTGCCGCCGCTCTTGGTCGCGCGCTCCTCGATCAGCGCGATGGCTTCCTCGATGGTCAGCTTCTCCGGCTCGATGCTGTCAGGGATCGTCGCGTTGATGCCGTCGATGGTAACGTATGCACCGTAGCGGCCCTTCTTGAGCATGATCTTGCCGCCGCGCGCCGGATAATCGCCGACCTCCTTGCCGGGGTCTGCGCCGAAGCGGCGGCCGGGGCCTTTCGCCACCTTCTCGGCGATGAGCGTCACCGCGCGATTCAGGCCGATGTTGTAAACATCGTCGCCTGCTTCGAGGCTCGCATAGGTCTTGCCGTGACGCACGAACGGACCGAAGCGGCCGATCCCCGCGGTGATGATCTCGCCATCCTCGGGATGCGGGCCGACGTCACGCGGCAACGCCAGCAGCTTGAGCGCGAGTTCAAGTTCGACGTCGGCGGGAGACATGTTCTTCGGGATGCCCGCGCGCTTGGGCTTCTCGTCCTCGCCGTAGTCCTTAGGTTCGCCAAGCTGGATGTAGGGGCCGAAGCGTCCGGCCTTCACCGCCACGTCGAGGCCCGACACGGGGTCCTTGCCAAGCGGCCTGTCGCTCGCGCCGCTCGATGAGGCGAGGGGACGGGTGTAACGGCATTCCGGATAGTTCGAGCAGCCGACGAACGCGCCGAACTTGCCGGCTTTCAGATTCAGTTTGCCGTTGCCGCAACTCGGGCATTGACGCGGATCGCCGCCATCGGCGCGCGGCTCGTAGATGTGTTCGCCGAGCATGGCGTCGAGCACGTCGAGCACTTCGGTGACGCGCACATCCTTGATGTCGTTGACCGCGCCAATGAAGTCCTTCCAGAAGTCGGAGAGAACCCGCTTCCACGAGATTTCATTGTTGGAAATCTGGTCGAGCTTCTCTTCGAGATCAGCTGTGAAGTCGAATTCGACATAGCGCGCGAAGTAGTTCTCGAGGAACGCCACCACGACGCGGCCCTTGTCCTCGCCGTACAGCCGCTTCTTCTCGAGCTTCACATAGCCGCGATCCTTCAACACCTGCAGGATCGACGCATAGGTGGAAGGACGGCCGATGCCGAGTTCTTCCATGCGCTTGACCAGCGAGGCTTCGGAGAAGCGCGGCGGCGGCTCGGTGAAATGCTGGGTGACGCTGAGGCCTTCGCGCTTGAGGTTCTCGCCCTGATTGATGACGGGCAGGCGCTTTGAGTCTTCGTCCTCGGGATCGTCGTCGCGGCCTTCCTGATAGACCGCGAGGAAGCCGTCGAACTTCACGACCTGACCGGTGGCGCGCAATTCCAGCGTGCGCGCACCGGCCTTGGCGGCGATATCGACGGTGGTGCGCTCGAGTTCGGCGGATTCCATCTGGCTCGCCACGGTGCGCATCCAGATCAGTTCATAAAGACGGTACTGATCGTTATCGAGCCGGGCTTTCAGCTTGGCCGGACGGCGCGACAGGTCGGTCGGGCGGATGGCTTCGTGAGCCTCCTGCGCATTCTTGGCCTTCGATGAATACTGGCGCGGTGAATCCGGCACATAGGCATTGCCGTAGTCCTCGCCGATCACCTTGCGCGCCTGCGTGATCGCGGACGGATCGATCTGCACGCCGTCGGTTCGCATATAAGTGATGAGACCGGTGGTCTCGCCGCCGATGTCGATGCCTTCATAAAGACGCTGCGCGATACGCATGGTGTGCGCGGGTGCGAAACCGAGCTTGCGGCTGGCTTCCTGCTGCAGCGTCGATGTTGTGAAGGGCGACTGCGGATTGCGCCGCGCGGGCTTGGCTTCGACCGCGGTGACGGTGAAGTTGGCAGCTTCGAGCGCTTTCTTGAAGTCTTCAGCTTCCGCGCCGCTGCCGATGTCGAGGCGCTGGATCTTCTTGCCGTCGGCGCCGACCAGACGCGCCTCGAAGCTGTCGCCGCGCGGCGTCGCCAGCGTTGCGAGCAGCGACCAGTATTCCTTCGGAACGAACTTCTCGATCTCCAGTTCGCGGTCGCAGACCAGCCGCAGCGCGACCGACTGTACCCGGCCAGCCGAACGCGCGCCCGGCAGCTTGCGCCAGAGCACGGGAGAGAGGGTGAAGCCGACCAGATAGTCCAGCGCGCGGCGGGCGAGATAGGCGTCGACCAGCGCGCCATCGATCTGGCGCGGGTTCTTCATGGCGTCGGTGACGGCCTGTTTGGTGATGGCATTGAAGACGACGCGTTCGATTGCCTGGTCCTTGAGCGCGCGCTTCTGCTTCATGATCTCAAGGACATGCCAGGAGATGGCCTCGCCCTCGCGATCAGGGTCGGTCGCCAGGATCAGCTTGTCGGCGCCCTTGAGGGCCTTGGCGATATCGTTCAGCCGGCCGGCCGCCTTGGGATCATTCTCCCAGATCATCTGGAAGTCGGCCTCCGGATCGACCGATCCGTTCTTCGCGGGAAGGTCGCGGACATGGCCGTACGAGGCTAGAACCTCATAGGAGGAGCCCAAATACTTGTTGATCGTCTTGGCCTTCGCAGGCGACTCGACAATGACGAGATTCATTTTATTCCAATAACTTACAGGGGATATGCGGGCCGGAATCGTGAGATTCCATCAGGCTGGCTTGCCCGATACATGGGTAAAAGGGGGTCTGCTGTCAAATCGTGACATGGTGATCGAGTAGCTTTTCGAGACCTTTTTCCCGCGTAGATTGTAAGTTCCATAACTTTAGGTTGTGCAATTTATGAGTGTATTGTACGAAATTATATCTTTAGATTGATTCGGCGATGAGAGGTTTGCGGGGATGACCGCTCGCCAAAACCGCAGCGAATTTTTGCGGACCGGCAACGTAGCCGACGGTGGTCCGATCGAGGCAGCAAGCCTTGTGGCCGAGACAGTGGCGGACCTGACCCAACTCGCGAAACGGCACAATCTGGATACGCTCGGCTATCTGCTGGATATGGCTCAACTGGAGGCGGATGAAATCGTTCGGCGCGGAATACCGCCGGGGACGTTTTAAACCTGTTCTTTTGAGGCCGATGCCGGGAGTGCGATCTTGGTGTCCGTCTGCTCCAGCAGGCGGCCGTCGTTGGCATGGATCGCCAGTTTACGGAGCGGCAATCCGTCTTTGCGGTCGACCAGCGCGGCGAATTCCTCGCCGGGCGCAACCAGGAATTCCTCGCCCCACTGACGCAGCGCGACCAGCACCGGAAACAGTCCGCGGCCCTTCTGCGTCGGCACATAGTCCAGATAGGCGCCACCATCTGATGCCGGCTTCGTTTCAAGAATGCCTTCGGCAACCAGCGTCTTCAGCCTCACGGTTAGGATGTTTTTAGCCACCCCAAGATTTTTCTGGAACTGGCTGAAACGCCTGGCCCCGAGCAGGGCATCGCGGACAATCAAAAGCGACCACCAGTCGCCGATGACATCCAGCGATCGCGCGATCGGGCACATATCTCCTTGCAGACTCGTGCGTTTCATCAGCACTCCTCCCGATCACGAGATTATGGTTGCATTATAAAACCATTCTTATTAGCTGTCCAATATAGTTTCATTATTAAACCATATTGGACAGGAGAGTTCCATGCGACTGAAGGGTAAGACCGCATTCATCACAGGCGGCAACAGCGGTATCGGCTTCGCGACCGCCAAACTTTTTGTGGCCGAAGGGGCACGCGTCGTGATCACAGGCCGTGATCAAACGAGGCTGGACGCGGCGGTGAAGGAACTCGGTCCGAATGGCTTAGGCGTGAAGACCGATGCAACCGAGGTTGCGCAGCTTGAAAATGCCGTCGCCCAGGCTGAGAAAAAATTCGGCAAGATCGACATTCTGTTTGCCAATGCCGGCATTGCCGGAAATACGCCGGTCGGCGGCACCACGCTCGCGGCATTTGAAAGCGTCGTCAAAACCAATCTCACCGGTGTGTTCTTCACGGTGCAGGCGGCGGTGCCGCACATGAACGACAACGGATCGATCATTCTCAACGGCTCGGTCATTTCGGTTCTCGGAAATCCTGGCTACTCGGCGTATGCCGCGACGAAAGCCGGCGTTCGGGCGATGGCGCGTGTGATGGTGTCGGAACTTTCGCCGCGCGGCATCCGCGTCAACGTCGTCGCCCCCGGCGGCACACGTACGCCAATCTGGGGACCGGGCATCGCGACGCCAGAGGCAGAGAAGGTGCTCGAGACGCGCATTTCGCGCTCGACTCCGCTCGAGCGCATGGGCGAGGTCGATCACATCGCGAAGACGGTTCTGTTCCTTGCATCCGATGACGCGGCGCACGTGCAGGGCCAGGAAATCTTCGTCGATGGTGGATCGACGGCTGCTCCGGCCGGAGCGCCGATCTACCGTTAAGGCTAAAGAAGCGACACCATTCCGCCGCCGTGCCGTTCCAGCCGCCCTGCGAGTTCAAGCTCAAACAGAACGGTGCGCACGGTGGCGGGGGAGACCTGCGACAAGCGGATCAGATCGTCGATTCCGATGGGCGAGGGACCGAGCAGATTTATAACGCTCAGACGCTGATCGGCATGAGGCTCGGTGTTCTCGGGCCGCTGTCTTTCAGGCTCGCTGATCGGCAATTCGATAGGACGGCCCATGATCGGCGCAACGGCGTTGATCACGTCGGCCGCTTCAGTCACCAGCGTCGCGCCCTGCTTGATGAGATCGTTGGTGCCGGCGGCGCGGGGATCGAGCGGCGAGCCGGGCACGGCGAACACTTCGCGGCCCTGTTCATTGGCGAAGCGCGCCGTGATGAGCGAGCCTGAACGGTGCGCCGCTTCGACGATGACGACGCCGAGCGAAATGCCCGAGATCAGCCGGTTGCGGCGAGGGAAGTCGCGCGCGCGTGGCGCATGGCCGAGGGGCATTTCGGAAATCGCGCCGCTGCCTTGTTCGATCATGTCGAGCAGCAGGTCTTCATGTTCCGGCGGATAGATCCTGTCATGCCCGCCGGCGAGCACTGCGACCGTGCCGCTCTGCAACGTGACGCGGTGGGCCGCCTGATCGATGCCGCGTGCCAGGCCCGATGCGATCGCAAAGCCCGCGCGGCTGAGATCCTGCGCAATGGTTTGCGCGAATTTCAGTCCAGCGCCGGAGGCATTGCGGGAGCCGACGATGCCAATCATCGGCTGGGTCTGCACGTTCAGCACGCCGCGAACTGCGAGCAGCGGAGGCGCATCATCGATCAGCGCGAGACGCGGCGGATAGCCGTACTCGCCCGGCGCCAGCAGTATGACGCCCATCCGCGCGCCTTGCGCAATCTCGCGCTCGGCGGCGTCCTGGGTGCAGATGCGGCCGGGCTTCGATGCGCCGCCCCGCCGCGCCAGGTCGGGCAGGCGGTCCAGTGCGGCGCGCGCGCTGCCGAAATGATTGATGAGGGAACGAAACGTGCGCGGGCCGACATTGTCGGAACGGATCAGCCGCAGCCAGTCGATACGCTGCGCGTCGGTCAGTCTGACGGTGGCTGAAGTTTTGACGTCCACGCGACCCTCCGAAGCGGAGTGTCGCGCAAGTCAGGGCAGGGAACAATGGGTAGCTGCGTCGGGAGCGGCTTTAAGCTTTCTTGCCGATCTTGCCTTCGGTCCCGCTCACCAGCCGCTGGATATTGCCGCGATGCATGATCCAGAGCGCAGCGGAGAGCAAGGCAAAGACCGCAGCCAGCGTCTGGTGCTGCGACCAGAGTAGCAACAGCGGGATGGCCGCGCTGGCGACCAGCGCCGCAAGCGATGAATAACGGAAGATCAGCGCGACTGCGATCCAGATGGCACAGAACGCCAGTGCGGCCGGCCAGAACAGGCCAAGCAGAATGCCGATATAGGTCGCGACGCCTTTGCCGCCCCTGAATCCCAGCCACACCGGAAACAGATGGCCGACAAATGCGCCGACGCCCGCCGCGATGGCCGCGTTGGGACCGCCGAAATATCCGGCCCCGATCACGGCGACCGTACCTTTTAGCATGTCGCCCAACAGGGTCGCCGCGGCGAGGCCCTTCTTGCCGGTGCGCAGCACGTTGGTCGCACCGATATTGCCGGAACCGATGGAGCGCAGATCGTCGGTGCCTGCGAGTCTCGTCAGGATCAAGCCGAACGGGATCGAGCCGCACAGATAGCCGAATACCAGAGCGCCAATGAGAATACCGATCATGATCTGTCACCCGTCATCAGAGCGAACGATCTAGCATACATTGGGCCGCAGCGCTCAGACATGCTCGTAAACCGTGCGTCCGCCGACGATGGTCCGCGCGACGCGGCCCGTGAAACGTGCGTCGTCGAACGGTGTGTTCTTGCACTTTGATTTGAGGTCCGCCGGATCGAGCACCCAGGGCGTATCCAGATCAAGCACGATCACGTCGGCAGGCGATCCCGGCCGCAGCGTGCCGCCCGGCAGACCAAGCAGTTCGGCGGGGCGGGTGGACATGGCGCGGATCAGTGTCTTGAGCGCGATCTCGCCGGAATGAACCAGACGCAGACCGGCGGACAGCATGGTCTCAAGGCCGATCGCGCCGGCGGCGGCTTCCGCGAACGGGAGGCGTTTGACTTCGACGTCCTGCGGGTTGTGGTCCGACATGATGACGTCGATCAGCCCTGAAGCCACGGCCGCCACCAGCGCGAGGCGGTCGTCCTCGGTGCGCAACGGTGGCGACAGCTTGAGGAAGGTGCGATAGGGGCCGATGTCGTTCTCGTTCAGCGTCAGATGATTGATCGACGCCGAGGCGCTGACATTGAGGCCCGCGTCTTTCGCGCGCTTGAGAATGTCGAGGGAGTCGATGCAACTCAGTGACGCAGCGTGATAGCGGCCGCCGGTCAGCGCGACGAGGCGCATGTCGCGTTCCAGCACGACGGCCTCGGACGCATTCGGAACGCCCATCAGGCCGATCCGCGTGGCGAACTCGCCCTCGTTCATGACGCCTTCGCCGACGAGGTTGGGGTCCTCGGTGTGATGGACGATCAGCGCGTCGAAGTCGCGGGCGTAGGTCAGGGCGCGGCGCATCACCTGCGCGTTCATCACGCTGCGGTCGCCGTCTGTGAATGCGACGGCGCCGGCGGCCTTGAGCAGGCCGATCTCGGTCATCTCGCCGCCCATCATGTCCTTGGTGAGGGCGGCCATGGGATGGATATTGACGATCGCTGTGTCGCGCGCGCGGCGCAGGATGAAATCCACCGTCGCGGAGTTATCGATGACCGGCTTGGTGTCGGGCTGGCAGATGATGGTCGTGATGCCGCCCGCCGCCGCGGCAAGGCTGGCCGAGGCGAATGTCTCGCGATGGCCCGCGCCGGGTTCGCCGACGAAGGCTCGCATGTCGATCAGGCCGGGGGCGACCACCTTGCCCGCGCAATTAATAATGTCTGTGCCTGCCGGAACACCGGCCGCGCCGATGCCGCGCCGCGCATCGCGGATGAGGCCGTCGACGATCAGCACGTCGCCGGTCTCGTCGAGATCGCGGGACGGGTCGATCAGCCGGGCGTTGGCGAGAAGGATGGGGCGACGATCACTCAGCATGTCAGTGCTCCGCCGCTGTCATCCCGGCCCGTCATTGCGAGGAGCGCAGCGACGAAGCAATCCAGCTTTCTTGGACCAAGAATGGATTGCTTCGCTTCGCTCGCAATGACGAAGTTATCGTTTGTCTGCTGTACCATCTCACGCATTCGGCAAATTCCTTGCCAGCGCTTCCAGCACCGCCATGCGCACCGCCACACCCATTTCGACCTGTTCGCGGATCAGCGACTGCGCGCCGTCCGCCACGATGGAGTCGATTTCGACCCCGCGATTCATCGGCCCCGGATGCATGACTAAAGCGTCGGGCTTGGCGTAGCCGAGCTTCTTCTGGTCGAGGCCATAATAATGAAAGTATTCCGAGCTTGAGGGCACGAACGAGCCGTTCATGCGCTCGCGCTGCAGGCGCAGCATCATCACGATGTCCGCGCCATCGAGGCCTTCGCGCATGTCGCGGGCGATCTCGACGCCGAGACGCTCGATACCCGGCGGCAGCAGGGTGGAGGGCGCGACCACGCGGACGCGCGCACCCATCGCATTGAGCAGAATGATATTGGAGCGTGCCACGCGCGAATGCAGCACGTCGCCGCAGATCGCGACAAGCAGGCCTTCGAGCCGGCCCTTGTTGCGGCGGATGGTGAGCGCGTCGAGCAGCGCCTGCGTCGGATGCTCGTGCGCGCCGTCCCCGGCATTGATGACCGAGCCGTCGACTTTCTGCGCCAGCAGTTCCACTGCGCCGGATGCATGATGCCGGACCACCAGAATGTCCGGATGCATGGCGTTCAGCGTCACCGCCGTGTCCATCAGTGTCTCGCCCTTGCGGATCGAGGAGGAGGCGACCGACATGTTCATGACGTCGGCGCCGAGCCGCTTTCCGGCGATTTCGAACGAGGATTGGGTGCGGGTGGAGGCTTCGAAGAACAGGTTCACCTGCGTGCGGCCGCGCAGGTTGCTGCGCTTTTTGTCCACCTGCCGGTTCAGTTCGACGAATTCTTCGGCGAGATCCAAAAGGCCGGTGATGTCGGCCACGGAAAGGCCCTCGATGCCCAGCAAATGCCGGTGTCCGAGGACAAAACTCGATTTCGATGCTGTTGTCATTAAAGCAAGAGCTATAGGCAGACTTAGGTGGAGGGGCAAGCCGGATTCCGGCCGGAGGGAGTTTTCCCCCGTTGAAGTCCGGGGAGGGTAAATGGATGGGAATGCGGCGTGGAACAATTCGCTGTCTGGCGGTTTTGGCGGGAATTCTGGCCTTTGCTCGCGGCGGGCTTGCGGCCTCGCCGTTGCCAGCGGACTTCGTCTACCTGCGCGACGTCGATCCCTCCATTTTGCAGGATATGCGCTATGCCACGGCGAACAATTTCGTCGGTCGTGTGCTGAATGGCTACGAGGCCGGCGAATGCATCGTCACCCGCTCCGTCGGTGCGGCGCTCCGGCGTGTGCAGCAGGACCTGCGGCCGCGGGGTCTGTCCCTGAAGATGTACGATTGCTACCGCCCGCAGCGGGCGGTGGATGACATGTATGTCTGGGCGCAGGACGGCCACGAGACCGCCGCGCAGCACCGCTACAATCCGAAGATGAGCAAGGCCGATCTGTTTCGGCTCGGCTATATCGCGCGGCGCTCCGGACATTCCACCGGCAAGGCGGTCGATCTGACCATCGTGCAACTGCCGCTGCGTCAGGTGCGACCGTTCGATCCGGCGGCCGACTATGCCGACTGCACGGGGCCGCAAACTCTCCGCGCGCCGGACAGCAGCGCCGATATGGGGGCCGGGTACGACTGGTCCGACGGGGAAGCGCACACCGGCTCCAGAGCAATCACGGCCGACCAGCGCAAATGGCGCGATACGCTGGTTTCGGCGATGGCGAAGCAAGGCTTCGTCAACTTTCGGCTGGAATGGTGGCATTTCTCGCTGCCCGGACCAGGAAACACCGCTTATGATTTTCCGATCGCGAAACCTTAGCGTAGCGTCGCATCCGGCTTGAATTTCGGGCGTTTCGGACTAGCTCTGTAATGCGGTACACGACAAAGTGTGCTGATTGCAGGGAGCCTCGTCATGAGCAGAGGCAATATATCAATCATCGCGTTTCTGATGGCGATCCTTGTCGCCGTGATCTGGTGGGCTTGGCAGGGATGGACCGCGCACGCCGACGTGCAGATGTCCATCCACGGGTTCATTGCCCTGGGGCTGGGTGTTTTCTTCTCGCTTCTTTTTGGGGTGGGTCTGATGGCCTTGACCTTCTACAGCAGCCGTCACGGATACGACGATCTGCCGGGAGCGCGGGAAAAAGGGCCGGATTCCGCAAACGGAAATGAACCCTCGGCGCGCTAGGTCACTTCAAGACGCTGCAGGCGTGAAATGTTCGAAGTTGCAGTATAGTCTGTTGTCCCAGTTCCGGGAGAAACAGATGACGCAATCGGTCCTGTCCGCCACCACGGACGTCTTCAATCAGTCGCCGCCGTTCGAGGATATCGACCTGTTCAGTCTCGATCGGCCGCTGATGGAAGCGGTCGCCGCGAATGGTGGAGGCGGCGCGCAGAATGAACTGGCGGAGTTCGGCAGGCACTGGGGCTCGGCGGCGATGGCGGAGCGCGGACGTCTCGCCAATGAGAACACGCCGAAACTGAAAACCTATGATGCGCGCGGCTATCGCCGCGACGTGGTGGAATTCCATCCGGCCTATCACGAACTGATGGCGCACAGCGCCCATGCCGGCGTTCACAACGCAACATGGAACGACAAGGGCGAGGCGGCGGGCGGCGCATCCGAAGTGATCCGCGGCGCGAAGTTCTTTATCGCCGCTCAGGTCGAGACTGGTCATCTGTGCCCGATCACCATGACGCGCGCGGCGGTCGGTGCGCTATCGGTCGATCCGGCCTTGCGCGCCAAGGTTATGCCGGTGCTCGGCACGCGCGCCTACGATCCCACATTTGCACCGTGGTGGACCAAGCGCGGCATGACCATGGGCATGGGGATGACCGAGAAGCAGGGTGGCACCGATGTGCGCGCCAACATCACCCGCGCTGTGCGCGACGGCGATGTCTACCGCATCACCGGGCACAAGTGGTTCATGTCGGCGCCGATGTGCGATGCCTTCCTGGTGCTGGCGCAGGCGGAGGGCGGGCTCACCTGTTTCTTCATGCCGCGCTTCCAGCCGGACGGCTCTGTCAACGGTCTTCATTTCCAGCGGCTGAAGGACAAGCTCGGCAACCGTTCCAACGAGTCGTCCGAAGTGCTGTTTGAAAACGCGTATGCGCTGCGGCTCGGCGAGGAGGGGCGCGGCGTTCCAACGATCATCCAGATGGTCTCGCTGACCCGGCAGGACTGCGCGCTGGCCTCCGCCGGACTGGTGCGCTCCGGCCTCGCGCATGCGCTGCATCACACGCGCCACCGTAGCGTGTTCCAGAAACATCTGGCCGATCAGCCGCTGATGAAAAGCGTGCTGTCCGACATGGCGCTGCATGTCGAAGCCTCCACCGCTCTGGTGATGCGGCTATGCCGGTCGTTCGACCGCGCGCCGCATGACAAGGCGGAAGCGACCTACATGCGGCTGCTGACGCCGGTGGTGAAATACTGGACCTGCAAGAGCGCGCCGGGATTCCTCTATGAGGCGATGGAATGCCTTGGCGGCAACGGTTACGTCGAGGAAGGCATCCTCGCGCGGCACTACCGCGAGTCGCCGGTCAATGCGATCTGGGAAGGCTCCGGCAATGTGATGTGCCTCGACGTGCTGCGTGCGCTGTCGCGTGAAGCCGACGCGGCGGCGGATGTGCTGCGTGGTCTCGTCGATCAGACCAAAGGCCTGCCCGGTGTGGTCGAAGCGGTCGGATTTATCGCGAAGGCGTTCCGGCAAGCGGACGCCGAGCGTGTCGCGCGATTGGCCGTCGAAAAGCTGGCATTGGTCGCCGCCGCTGCCTCGCTCAATGAGGTGTCGCCGAAGCATGCCGAACTGTTCGCGGCGACGCGACTCGCCGCCGATCATGGCAATCTCTATGGTGCGGTGGATCTTGCCGATAGCAATATTCGCGGTCTGCTCGATCGTGCCTTGCCGGCGTAACTGCCGATTTCCTGGAGTGAGAGATGACCGTTGCTGAAAATTCCGCGGACGCCGGGCAGGTCGCGCCGCCCGGCAAAAGCCGCGAGCCGCGGGTCTGGAAATTCATCGGTACCAGCCTCTGGGGCCTTGTCCTGTTCGGCGCGATGTTTGTCGGGCAGGTGGCCGTCGTTGCATGGTTTCTCTGGACCAGCGGCGGCGAGATGGATGGCAAGACGCTGATTGCCCTGTCATCGAACGGGCGCATCATCTCGCTGTCCGTCATCATGGGATTGCCTGCCATTCTGGCTGCACTGTGGGTGGCGATCCGATGGTCGCGAATCTCCTTTGTCGATTATCTCGCGCTGCATTGGCCGACATGGCGGATGCTGGTGACGGGCATTGGTTGTCTCGTCCTGCTGATGGTCGGTTGCGAAGTGGTGTCGCATCTGGCGGGCCGGGAGTCGTCGCCCGGTTTCATGGTGGACGTGCTCAAGACCGCGCGGGATGACGGCGCGCTGTGGCTTCTGGTGCTGGCTTTCTGCGTGGCCGCGCCGGTCACGGAAGAATTCTTCGCGCGTGGATTTCTCTATCGCGGCTGGTCGGAATCGTTCCTCCGGCCTTTCGGTGCGATCCTGCTGTCATCGGCGGTCTGGACCGCGATGCATCTGCAGTACAACCTGTTTTTTTTGGGGCAGGGGTTCGCCCTTGGGCTGCTGTTCGGTTATCTGCGTTATCGCAGCAATTCTACCTGGCTGACGGTGATCCTGCCCGGGCTCAACAACCTGGCAGCCACCGTGCAGACGATCTGGCTGGCGGACAATTCCTGGCGTTACGCCCCCAGCGCCATGACGATCGGCATCGTGATGACGGCGATAATGGTTTGCAGTGTCAGGATCTCCGCCACCAGCGGTGCGTTGCCGCCCATCTGCCTTGCCAGCACATAGGCGCTGGAGGCGGTCGGCACCGAGGAGCAGCAGGCGACGATGGCGAGGTTCGCGCCCGATAGCCCGAAGGCGAGGCCGAGCGAGATCGCCATCGCAGGCATGACGAGCAGCTTCAGCGCACAGGCGAGGATGGCAGGCGCTTCCGGGCGCAGCACGCCCTTGAGTTGAAGCCCCGCACCGACGACCAGAAGGCCCAGCGCGAGCGATGAGCGCCCCAGCGCGTCGATGAAGTCATCGAGCCACTTCGGAAATACCAATCCCGTCAGGTTGGCAATCAATCCGATCACACAGGCCCAGATGAAAGGATTCTGCGCGATGGTCAGCAGAATGCGAGGCCACGACAGGCGCGTCGGCGAGGCGTAGTGCGCCAGCACCCAGACCGCCATGATATTCAGGACAGGAATCATCGCCACCATCGCCACCGAAGCGAGGGTGAGGCCGATGTCGCCGTACAGGCTGCCAGCCACAGCCAGCGCGACATAGGTCTGCCAGCGGCACGCGCACTGAAACACCGATGTGAACGAGGGGCCGCTGAGATTGAGCCGCCGCATCAGCACCGGCCGTAGCGCGAGACACAGCGCCGCCATCAGCAGCACAGCGATCAGGAGTGCGCCGCCGACGCCGAACAGCGGGACGTCCGCCAGTTTCGCGCGGCTCAGGGTGCGGAACAACAGTGCGGGGAACAGCACATAATAAACAAGCTGCTCGGTGCCGAGCCAGTGTGCTTCTTCCTTCACAAGAAGGCGGCGAAGCACGAACCCGGCCACGATCAGGAGAAAGGTCGGCACGATCGCCGCAACGATAGGCAACATGGGTCAAGTCGCTCCCGGTGCTTGCCGCAGGACGTGCAGCCGGTCTAGCGCACCTTGCAGAATGAAGATCGCGGCATGCTCGTCGATCACCTTGGCCCGTTTGGCGCGGCTCATGTCCATGCCGATCAGTTCGCGCTCTACCGCGGCCGTGGACAGGCGTTCGTCCCACAGCCCGATCGGCAGGTCCGTCAGCTTCGCGAAGTTGCGTGCGAAGGCGCGGGTCGATTGCGCGCGCGGGCCTTCGCTGCCGTCCATGTTGATTGGCAGGCCGAGGACGAAGCCCGTGACGTTGCGCTCGCCGGCCAGTGCCAGCAGCCGGGTCGCATCGGCGGTGAAGGCCTTGCGCTGAATGGTCTCGATCCCGGTCGCGAGCTTGCGGTCCGGATCGGAGACGGCGACGCCGATGGTCTTGGTGCCGAGGTCGAGTCCGATCAGGGCTCCCCGTGGAGGCCAGAGCGCGGCGGCTTCGATCAGCGGTAGGATGGACGCGGGCATGGCTTCGCTTATCACGCGGGATACGAAGGTTGCAAAGCGGGAATGCCGCTCAGGCGCTCTGCCTTGTGCGCTGTTTGCCTGCTGGGCCAATCGATGCGACGAGTGTCCGCAAAGCGAGCACCGGCGGCGAGATTTCTCCCTTGCGCCAGATCAGCGGGGTGACGATGTCGCTTTGGGCGCGGGGAATCCTGTTACGGCGCACATGGGTCTGCGGCATGGTGTCGAGCACGGCTTCCGGCATCAGGGCGATTCCCGCTCCGGCTGCGACGCAGGCAACAATCGCGTGATAGGAACTTAGCTCCAGCACCCGCGACGTGGTCAGGCTGTCGCGCCTGAGCCAGCGCTGAAGGGAGCGCCGATAAGCGCAGCCGTCGGGAAACGCGATCAGGCTTTGTCCATTGGCGTCGCGTGCGGTTCTGACCGGCTTGTGGTCGAGGCTGGAAATCACCGTCAGCCGTTCGCGAAACACCGGCAGGTGTGCGAGCGCGCGCGACGACGGACGTTCCGCGATAAAGGCGGCGTCTAATCTTCGCTCGGACACGGCGTTTACAAGCGCGTCGTTGGTGCCGGTGGTGAGTTCGAGGCGCACGTCGGGATATTGCCGGTGAAATTCGGCGAGCAGGGCGGGCAGGCGGCTGGCCGTTGTGCTTTCCAGCGCGCCCAGCTTGAGCACGCCTTGCGGCGCGGTGCCCGCCACGACATGCCGCGCCTCTTCGGAAAGATCGATCAACCGCGCGGCATAGCCCAGCAGCAACTCGCCGCTCGGCGACAAATGCAGCCGTTGCCGGTCGCGATGAAACAGCGGAATGCCGACTGCCGTCTCAAGCTGTTTGATGCGCGTGGTGATATTCGACGGCACGCGGTGAAGCTTGTGCGCGGCCTTTACGATGCCGCCTTCTTCCACAACGGTTTTGAAGATTTGCAGATCGGAGAAGTTCATCGCGATTCTCCCGGTTCGGATTACGATATTCATTTTTAGAGAATAACATGTTCTCAATTATTCATTATTCAGAAATTCCAAAGCAGCGTACTATTCTGAACGATCCATGCAAGACGCGAAGACGCACGACGCCGCTGCGTTTTCCGCCCGTTCCAGGCGTTTCATTCGTCAGTCCTGCCATGTCGTCCAAAGCCGCGCCCGCAAGTTCTCCCGCGTCACACATCGCTGTCATCACGGTGTGGACTGGTCTGATCGCGCTCGCGGTCGCAATGGGCATCGGCCGGTTCGCCTTCACTCCGCTGTTGCCGCTGATGCAGCAGGATGCGGGCCTGACGTTGACACAGGGCGGCTGGCTCGCGACGGCGAATTACGTGGGCTATCTCGCGGGAGCGGTCACCTGCATCTCGGCACCGCCGCGGCCCACGCGCGCCGTGCAATGGGGGCTGGCGGCGATTGCCGTGTCGACCTTCGGCATGCCGCTCACGGATCATTTCTGGTTCTGGTTTGCGCTCCGCTTTGTCGCCGGGGCGGCGAGTGCGTTTGTTCTGGTCGGCGTATCCGCCTGGGCCATGCCCATTCTGGCGCATCTTGGGAAGAGCGCGTGGTCGGGACGTGTGTTCTCTGGTGTCGGAGCCGGTATCTGCTTTACGGGCCTGATCAGCCTTGTCGCCGCGGTGACGGCGTGGGGATCGCGTGCGACATGGATATGCCTTGGCGTGACGGCTGCGATCTTCACATCCGCGCTGTGGTCCCGGCTGACATCGAATCCCGCGCAACCATCGATAATGGCAGACGTGGAACGCGCGCCGCTATCGCGTCAGGCTTGGATCGCCGCGCTTTGCTATGGCGTGTTCGGCTACGGCTACATCATTCCGGCGACGTTTCTTCCCGCGCTGGCGCGAGAGGCGATCGCCAATCCGTCGGTATTCGGTTGGGTCTGGCCGGTGTTCGGCGCGGCGGCCGCGCTATCGACGGCACTTGCCGCGCGACTTCTTCCTGCGCACTCGCCGCGACGGCTTTGGGCGCATGGCCAATGGGTGCTCGCGGTCGGTGTGATCGCGCCGGTGCTGACGGTCAATCTCTATGTCCTGATGTTTTCTGCGCTATGTGTCGGTGGGACATTCATGGTCATCACCATGGCCGGCATTCAGGAAGCGCGGCGGCTGGGCGGAATGCAGGGTCCGCGATTGATCGCGGCCTTCACCGCCGCGTTCGCGCTGGGCCAGATCGTCGGGCCTCTCACCGTAACCCTGTTCCATGGCAGCCTGATTTGGCCGAGCCTGCTCGCGGCACTGGCACTGGCGGCGAGCAGCGTCACCCTCGCGTTCAGCGCAGGTGCATCGGGTGACAGCGGTTGATGCCGCCGTCTCATGATGAGATAGAACTTCAAACCAAGAAACTTCCGCCGCTCCAGCATGAATGAGACCTTCCATGTGGCCAGACCGTAGACTTCTCGACCTGTTCAAGATCGATGTTCCCATCGTGCAGGCGCCGATGGCAGGCGTGATGGACGCCGATCTTGTGATTGCCGCGAGCGAAGGGGGAGCGTTGGGTTCGCTGCCTTGCGCGATGCTGTCCGTGGAGAAGGCGCGCGAACAGGTCAGCATCATCCGCCAGCGTATCAGCGCGCCGCTGAACATGAATTTCTTCGCCCACACGGCGGTCGATGCCGATCCCGCGCGCGAAGCCGTGTGGCGCAAGCGGCTGACGCCCTATTTTGAGGAACTGGGGCTCGATCCGGATATGCCCGTTCCGGCTGCCGCCCGCGCGCCTTTTGATGACGCGATGTGTGAACTGGTCGAGGAATTGAAGCCTGAGGTCGTCAGTTTCCATTTCGGCCTGCCGGACAGGTCGCTGCTCGATCGCGTCAAGGCAACCGGGTGCGTGGTGATCGGCTGCGCAACCCTTGTGAAGGAAGCGGTTTGGCTTGAGCAGAACGGTGCGGATGCCATCATCGCGCAAGGGGCGGAGGCCGGCGGACACCGCAGCATGTTCATGACTGGCAATATCGCGTCGCAGCCGGGCGTCATGTCGCTGGTGCCGCAGGTCGTCGATGCGGTGAAAGTGCCGGTGATCGCGGCAGGCGGCATCGCCGACGGGCGCGGCATTGCGGCGGCCTTTGCGCTGGGGGCTGCCGGTGTGCAGATCGGCACCGCGTATCTCCACACATCCGATTCAAAGGTCAGTGCGCTTGGGCGCGCGGCGCTGTCCGGGGCGACGGAGGATTCAACCGTGATCACCAATGTCATGACCGGCCGCCCGGCGCGCGGCATCGCCAATCGCGCGATGCGTGAGGTCGGGCCGGTGACGCTAGATGCGCCTGCGTGCCCTCATGCCGCTGCTGCGTTGGGCCCGAGGAACTCGGCCGGTCGGATTGCACCAATCTTTGGGCAGGGCAGTCGGTCGCGATGAAGCGCACGATGGGAGCGGCGGATCTCACGCGCATGCTGGCGGCCGAAGGTCTTGAACGGCTGCACAGCCTTGGGAAATAAATCGCGCGATCGCGTGGATTGTCTGTGCCGCGGCGATTGTGCAGGTCTTCGGAGCATAACTGCTCGCCGTTCGATCTGATGCGGCGGACGGCGTGAAGACGGTTCCGTCTGCAAGATATTGATAAGTATAGAATAATCTCCGTTGCAGGACGCGCTGGCCGGTTATTTGGCGTTGGCGTTCCCCGCCGAATGTTCTATGAGGGCGGCAGCCACGCTCACCGGAGACGCTTATATATGTCAGTCGATGCCGCCACCGTCCGCCGGATCGCGCAGCTTGCGCGGATTGCGGTGAAGGAGGACGAAGTATCGCATCTTCAGGGCGAACTGAACGCCATGCTGGCGTTTGTCGAGCAGTTGTCCGAGGTGAATGTCGATGGCGTCGAGCCGATGACCTCGGTGACGCCGATGGAGATGAAAAAGCGGCGCGATGTCGTCACCGACGGCGAGATTCCGGAGAAGGTTCTCGCCAACGCGCCGGTGACCGAGGACCATTTCTTCCTGGTGCCCAAAGTCGTCGAATAACCCGGGGCGATTGCCATGTGCCTGCTGTGCAGCGACGAAAAGGTCTACGCGGCCTATATGCAATATCTCGATGCCATGGAGCGTCAGGGCCAGGATGTCGATCCCGACAAGGCGATCGATACGGTGATCGACATGCTGGAAGCCGAGGCGGCGCAAGCCCAGAAGAACAAGTCTCCCTTTATTTGCGATCCGATAGAAGAATAAATGACCGATCTGACGTCACTGACGCTTGCCGATGCCCGCGAAGGGCTCACGCAGAAATCCTTTACCGCGCTGGAACTGACCGACGCCCATCTCGCGGCGATGGAAAAGGCGCGCGTGCTCAACGCCTATGTGCTGGAAACGCCTGACCACGCCCGCGCGCAGGCAAAGGCCGCCGACGCAACCATCGCGAAAGGCGAGGCGGGGCCGCTGGCGGGCATTCCGCTCGGCATCAAGGATCTCTTCGCGACCACCGGCGTGCGCACCACGGCGTGCTCGAAGATTCTCGGCAACTTCATTCCGCCTTATGAATCCACAGTGACCGCGCAGCTCTGGCGCGACGGCGCGGTGATGCTGGGCAAGCTGAATAACGATGAATTCGCTATGGGCTCGTCCAACGAGACCTCGGCGTTCGGCCCTGTGATCAACCCGTGGCGGCGGGAAGGCTCGGACACAAACCTCGTGCCGGGCGGTTCATCCGGCGGTTCTGCATCCGCCGTCGCCGCCAATCTCTGTCTCGGCGCGACCGGCACCGACACCGGCGGCTCGATCCGCCAGCCCGCGGCGTTCACCGGCATTGTCGGCATCAAGCCGACTTACGGGCGTTGCTCGCGCTGGGGCACCGTAGCCTTCGCTTCGTCGCTCGATCAGGCGGGTCCCTTCGCGCGCACCGTGCGCGACACCGCCATCCTGACGCGCTCGATGGCCGGTCACGATCCGAAGGACACGACGTCGGTCGATCTACCGGTGCCGGACTACGAAGCCGCCATCGGCAAATCGGCGAAGGGCATGAAGATCGGCATTCCGAAGGAATACCGTCTCGAGGGCATGTCCGAGGAAATCGAGAACCTCTGGACCCAGGGTGCTGACTGGCTGAAGGCCGCCGGTGCCGAACTGGTCGAAGTCTCGCTGCCGCATACGAAGTACGCGCTGCCTGCTTATTACGTGGTTGCGCCTGCCGAAGCCTCAAGCAATCTCGCGCGTTACGATGGCGTGCGCTATGGCGAGCGCGTCAACGGCAAGACGATCGCGGAGATGTATGAGAATACCCGAGCCGCCGGTTTCGGGCCGGAGGTGCGCCGCCGCATCATGATCGGCACCTATGTGCTCTCGGCGGGCTATTACGATGCCTACTATCTACGGGCCCAAAAGGTCCGCACGCTCATCAAGAAGGACTTCGAGGACGTATTCGCGAAAGGCGTCAGCGCGATCCTGACGCCCGCGACGCCTTCCGCCGCATTCGGGATCGGAGAGAAGGGCAAGGCCGATCCGGTCGAGATGTATCTCAATGACATCTTCACGGTGACCGTGAACATGGCGGGACTGCCCGGCATCGCGGTCCCTGCGGGCAAGGATGCCCAGGGCTTGCCGCTCGGCCTGCAGCTGATCGGCCGTCCGTTCGACGAAGAGACGCTGTTCTCGCTTGGCGAAGTGGTCGAGCAGGCCGCGGGACGGTTCACCGCGGACAAGTGGTGGGTGTAAGAACCGCCGTCCGCCTTGAATTCACCGTTTCTCTCACTGATGCCTGAGGCAGGGGTATGTTTTCGTTAACCGTCGGGCGCGATAACGCCCGGTGGGATTGGTGATCGATGCGTTGGGTGCGGCCTATCACGGGTGCTGTGTTGATGTCGGGCGTCTTGCTCGGCTGCGCATCGATTCAGAACGCGCCGGTGAATTTGCCGGGTTCTGACAGTCTCGCCGACAAGGGGAACATCGGCTTCGGCGAGACAACCAGTTACGACGATACGATCATCGGACTGTCCTTTTCAGGCGGCGGAACGCGCGCGGCGGCGTTCTCCTATGGTGTGCTGAAGGAGATGGAGCGCATACCGGTTCGCGGTGCGCAGTCCTCAATGATCGATCGGGTCGAATTCGTTTCCGGCGTTTCAGGCGGTTCGGTGACGGCCGCGTATTACGGCCTGCGGAAGCGGGCGGCGCTTGCCGATTTCCGCGAACGGTTTTTGCTTCGCAATGCGGAGGAAGGGCTGCAGACCGATCTTACGCTCGCAACCCTTTCCCGCGCGGTTGCCGGCGGTATCAACGACTCGACGGGATTCCCGCGCTGGCTCGACGCGAACCTGTTTCAGGGGGCGACGTTCCGGGATCTTGGTGCAGCGAGCCGGCCGCAGGTCTGGATCAACGCCTCCGATATCTACAACAGGACACCGTTCGTATTCGGCTCGGTGGCATTCGGCGCCATGTGCTCCAATCTATCGGAGTATCCGCTGGCGAACGCCGTTGCGGCGTCGGCGGCGGTTCCCGTGGCTTTCGCGCCGGTGGTGATGCAGACGTTCCCCGGAAAGTGTAACGACCGGCTTCCGCCATGGATTGTCCGGGCGCGTGACAATCCCAATTCGCCGCCGATGCTGCATTCGTTCGCAAAGGCGATCAGTCGCTATCATGACGGCTCGATGCCCTACATCAAGCTGCTCGATGGCGGGCTTGTCGACAACTATGGGTTGGCGGGTTTCACCATCGCCCGGCTGTCGTCGGACACACCATATGGACCGATCAGCCCGCGGCAGGCAGTCAGGCTGCGGCGTGCACTGATCCTGGTGGTGGACGCCAAGACGGGTGTCAGCGGAAACTGGATCAACACGGTTGAAGGTCCGAGCGGAGCCGATCTCGTCAAGGCTGCC
>Ga0066256_1000603_pt1 | contig 82752 bp, 89 predicted proteins | sample ThiBio_1000_biof_FD_87107 | JGI IMG/M metagenome (GOLD analysis project Ga0066256, IMG submission 87107) | Wastewater bioreactor microbial communities from Cape Town, South Africa - Thiocy_expt_1000_biof (version 2) | ecosystem: Engineered > Bioreactor > Thiocyanate-remediating >... | reverse complement strand
GATTTCACTCCCCCAACAACCAGTTGACATCGTTTAGGGCGTGGACTACCAGGGTATCTAATCCTGTTTGCTACCCACGCTTTCGTACATGAGCGTCAGTGTCATCCCAGGGGGCTGCCTTCGCCATTGGTGTTCCTCCACATCTCTACGCATTTCACTGCTACACGTGGAATTCCACCCCCCTCTGACGCACTCTAGACTGCCAGTTCAAAATGCCATTCCCAGGTTAAGCCCGGGGATTTCACATCTTGCTTAACAATCCGCCTGCGCACGCTTTACGCCCAGTAATTCCGATTAACGCTCGCACCCTACGTATTACCGCGGCTGCTGGCACGTAGTTAGCCGGTGCTTCTTCTGCTGGTACCGTCATTAGCACGCTATGTTAGAGCGCACCGTTTCACTCCAGCTGAAAGAGCTTTACAACCCGAAGGCCTTCTTCACTCACGCGGAATGGCTGGATCAGGGTTGCCCCCATTGTCCAAAATTCCCCACTGCTGCCTCCCGTAGGAGTCTGGGCCGTGTCTCAGTCCCAGTGTGGCGGATCATCCTCTCAGACCCGCTACTGATCGTCGCCTTGGTAGGCCATTACCCCACCAACAAGCTAATCAGACGTCGGCCGCTCGAATAACGTGAGGTCTTGCGATCCCCCACTTTCCCCCTCAGGGCGTATGCGGTATTAGCGCGACTTTCGCCGCGTTATCCCCCATTACTCGGTACGTTCCGACGCATTACTCACCCGTTCGCCACTCGCCACCAGGTGCAAGCACCCGTGCTGCCGTTCGACTTGCATGTGTAAAGCATTCCGCCAGCGTTCAATCTGAGCCAGGATCAAACTCTTCAGTTCAATCTCTGCAATTACTACTAATACTTCAGTCGCTCAACTCAAATGAATTACTTCATTAAAGTGTGAGCATTTATGCTAGTTGTCAGACCAACCAAAGTCGATCCAACTACCGCAACAACACCCACACCTATCGGCTGTAAATTGTTAAAGATCAATCGATTAGCAGTGCTTTGCGCTGTTTGCGTATCGCGCTGCGTTTCGAGAAGCTGCGCATTCTACAGAGCAAAAATAATCCGTCAACACTTTCGTCAAATTAATTTCAAATAACCGTGACGCGGGCGAATTTTCGCTTGCCGACCTGAGCGACCACCGTCGCTCCCGCCGGCACTGCCACGCCTTTATCCGCCACGCGCTCCCCATCCAGCCTGACGCCGCCGCCGGCAATCTGGCGAATGGCATCCGAGGTGCTGGCAACCAGCCCGGCCTGTTTCAACAGCTGCGGCACCAGCAGGCCCCCTTCCACCGCAGGCAGGCTGATTTCCGGCATGTCGTCCGGCAGCGCGCCTTTCTGGAAACGCGCTTCAAATTCCGCCAAAGCCTTGGACGCCGCCGCCCCCCCATGAAAGCGCGCAACGATCTCCTGCGCAAACCGCACTTTAATGTCGCGCGGATTGGCGCCGTCGGCGACCTGCTGCTTCCAGTCCGCGATAGTGGCCAGCGACTCGAACGACAGCAAGCGGATGTAGCGCCACATCAGCTCATCGGACACCGACATCAGCTTGCCGAAAATTTCCTGCGGCGGCTCATCGATGCCGATGTAGTTGCCCAGCGATTTCGACATCTTGTTGACGCCGTCCAGCCCTTCCAGCAGCGGCATGGTCAAAATGCACTGCGCCGGCTGCCCGTGATGTTTTTGCAGCTCGCGTCCCATCAACAGGTTGAATTTCTGGTCGGTACCGCCCAGCTCAACGTCCGCTTTCAGTTCCACCGAGTCGTAGCCCTGGATCAGCGGGTACAGAAACTCATGGATCGCGATCGGTTGCTGGCCGGCATAACGCTTATGGAAATCGTCACGCTCCAGCATCCGCGCCACGGTATGGGTCGCAGCCAGCCGGATCATGCCGGCCGACCCCAGGTTTTCCATCCATTCGGAATTGAAGCGCACCTCGGTCAGAGCCGGATCGAGTATCTTGAACACCTGTTCCTGATAGGTCTTGGCGTTTTCGGCTACCGCCTCGCGGGTCAGCGGCGGACGCGTGGCGTTTTTGCCGGTGGGGTCGCCGATCATGCCGGTGAAATCCCCCACCAGAAAAATGACTTGGTGCCCCAGCACCTGAAACTGGCGCAATTTATTCAACAATACAGTGTGGCCCAAATGAAGGTCGGGCGCAGTCGGGTCGAATCCCGCCTTGATCCGTAGCGGGCGGCCCGTTTTCAGCTTCTCGATCAGCTCGGCCTCGACCAGCAACTCATCGGCTCCACGCTTGATTTCCTGCAAGGCGTCCTGCATCAAATTCCTCTCTTATAGCGGGTCAAGTTTGTTCAGGCCTGGCCGTAAACCATGAATACCGCTTCACCCAGCGCACACAAGCTGCTGTTTGGATTGACAAAACCTCCCGGGACCATTTGTGTTAGACTCCCGGCTCGATTACGGATAGGGAGACGGTTTATGCCGCTCGCCAAACTGAGAATCTTAACCGATCGCATGAGCGGAGCGGAACGCCGCTTCAGCCTGCGCACTCTGGTTGCACTCTCCAGCTTGCCACTTTTCGGTGTTGTTGCCGCTTTCGGCCTGGCACCGGACACCAACACACTCGACCTCGCCCCGGCAACCATCACCGAAGCCATCACCCTGCCGACGCTGGCCGGCGCCAGCGCGGTCGGCACGTTCGAACGCGAAAGCCTGATCCAGTCCGGTGACACCCTCGCCAGCGCGCTGTCGCGGCTCAAGATCGACGATCTGGAAATCCAGCGTTTGCTGAGTGCCGACGCGGTGCGCCAGATGGCGTCCGGCATTCGTGCCGGCAAGCGCATCCAGGCCACCACCACTCAGGATGGCCAGTTGTTAAGCATTCGGTTCGAGCGTAGCGACGCCCCCGCCCTCACGGTGCGCCGCCAAGGCGACGGCTACGTCGCCGAAGAAACCAGCGACCTGCTTGAAACCCGGGTCGTAATGCGCTCCGGCCGCATCCTGACATCGCTGTATGGCGCCACCGATAGCGCGGGCATCCCCGACAGGATCGCCGACCAGATGGCCGAAACTTTCTCCACCAGCCTGGATTTCCGCGAAGACCTGCGTCGCGGCGACACCTTCTCGGTCATCTACACGGTCAACTACCGCAATGGCGAACCCATTGCCGCCGGCAAACTGCTGGCGGCCGAATTCGTCAATGCCGGCAAATCCTACCGTGCCGTGCTGTTCCGCGATCCGTTCGGACGCGAGGACTATTACACCCCCGAGGGCGAATCGCTGAAAAAAGGCTTCCTGCGCTCGCCGCTCGAATTCTCGCGCGTCACCTCCAGCTTCAGCAATTCACGCAAGCATCCCGTTTTCGGCTTCCACCGCGCTCATACCGGCGTCGACTTCGGCGCGCCCACCGGTACCCGGGTCAAGGCCACCGGCGATGCCACCGTCGTGTTCGCCGGACGCAAAGGCGGTTACGGCAACCTGGTCATCCTGCGGCATTCCAATGGCTATGAAACCTACTACGCCCACCTGAGCGCGTTCGCCTCGGGCATCCGTTCCGGCCGCTCGGTCGGCCGGGGCGAGGTCATTGCCTACGTCGGCTCGACCGGCGCCTCCACCGGCCCGCACCTGCACTATGAAGTACGCATCGCCGGGCGGCCGCAGAATCCCATGACCATCAAGCTGCCGGGTTCGCCGCCGCTGGCCACGGCACAACGCGCACGCTTCCTGCAGGAGACGGCCAGCTGGTCTGACAAGCTGGCCCTGTTGCGCGGCACCAACCTCGCCGCGCTCGATTGAGCACTCCCCCCATACATGAGACCGAACACTATGTCGGTCTCATGTCCGGCACCAGTCTCGATGGTGTCGATGCAGTTCTCGCCGGAATAAGCTCCGCGGGCCAGCCCCGCCTTCTCCGCAGCCATTACCTGCCCTACACCGACAGTCTGCGTGCGCAGCTGCTGGCGCTGCATGCGCCGCAGCCCGACGAAATCCATCTCGCCGCCGTCGCCGCCAATCAACTTGCGCGCCTGTATGCCGAAGCGGTCAAGGGGCTGCTCGACGGCATCGCGCCCGCCACCGTACGCGCAATCGGCTGTCATGGGCAGACCCTGCGCCATCGCCCCGCAGACAGTTACACGCTGCAGATCGGCAATGCCGCCCTGCTGGCCGAACTCACCGGCATCACCGTTGTTGCCGACTTCCGCAGCCGCGATATCGCAGCCGGCGGTCAGGGCGCGCCGCTGGTGCCCGCTTTTCATGCCCGGGCACTGCGGCATCCGGACGCTCACCGCGTCATCGCCAACATCGGCGGCATCGCCAACATCACCGATCTGCCGGCAAGCGGCGCCGTGCGCGGCTGGGATACCGGTCCCGGCAACATGCTGCTGGACGCATGGATCAAACGGCACCGCGGCGCCCATTACGACCGCGATGGCGCCTGGGCGGCCGGCGGCAGCGTCGACCCCGCTCTGCTGGACTTGCTGGCCCAGCACGCCTATCTGAAACAAGCGCCGCCCAAAAGCGCCGGGCGCGAGCAATTCAACCTGGACTGGCTGGATACGACGCTCGCCCGCCTTGGTCGCGCCATCGACCCAACCGATGTGCAGGCCACCCTGCTCGAATTCACTGCCATGAGCCTGTGCAATGCGGTGAGCCGCGACTGCGGCGGCGCACAGGAACTCTACGTCTGCGGCGGCGGGGCGCACAATGGCGTGCTGATGCAACGCATTCTCGCCCGCCTGCCGAATGTTCGGGTGGCAACGACCGCTGCGCTCGGCATCGAGCCGGACTGGGTGGAGGCCCTCGCCTTCGCCTGGCTGGCCCGGCAGGCGCTGCATCACAAACCGGGCAACCTGCCAGCGGTGACAGGTGCCCGGGGCGAACGGATTCTGGGAGCGATCTACCCGGCTTGAACAGCCCGCCGTCGGGCTGGGGCGGCCTTCCTGCCTTGCAGGAGCGGCGATTCAGCGCGGCCCCCAATGAAAAAAGCGGCCGAAGCCGCTTTTTTCATTGGGCGAAGAAGCGCTTACGCCGAGAACGACGAGCCGCAGCCGCAGGTGGTGGTAGCGTTCGGATTCTTGATCACGAACTGCGCGCCTTCCAAGCCTTCCGAATAGTCGATTTCAGCGCCCATCAGATACTGGAAGCTCATCGAATCGACCAGCAGGGTGACGCCGTTCTTCACCATCACGGTGTCGTCGGCATTCTGTGCTTCGTCGAAGGTGAAGCCGTACTGGAAGCCGGAGCAGCCGCCGCCCGAAACGAACACGCGCAGTTTCAGATCGGGGTTGCCTTCTTCGTCGATCAGGCTTTTGACTTTGCTGGCCGCGCTATCGGTGAAAACCAGCGGGGATTCCATTTCGGTTACTGCATTCATGGCGATGCTCCTTGAAAATGTGTGGGGTGATTATCCGCATCACCCGCGCGTCGTCAAGCAAAGACCCTGTTCTGGCCGCGGAGTTCCGCGCCAGCCGTCAAGGCAGCATTCCCACATCGGTCAGCGCGGTGTCTTCGGGCAGATCGAACAAAATGTTCATATTCTGCACCGCCTGCCCCGCCGCACCCTTGACCAGGTTGTCGATCACCGACAGCACCACCACGGTGTCGCCGCCCTGCGGCCGATGCACCGCGATGCGGCACACGTTGGCGCCGCGTACCGAGCGGGTTTCCGGATGGCTGCCTGCGGGCAGCACATCGACGAAAGCCTCGCCCGCGTAGCGCTGCTCGAACAGGGCTTGCAGATCGATGTCGGCGCTCAGCTTCGCATACAGCGTCGCATGGATGCCACGGATCAGCGGCGTCAGGTGCGGCACGAAGGTGAAGCCCACCGGTTTGCCGGCGAAGCTGTCCAGCCCCTGCTTGATTTCCGGCCAGTGGCGATGGCCGCCGACGGCGTAGGCCTTGAAGTTGTCCGCCGCCTCGGCAAACAAGATATGGGTTTCCGGCTTGCGTCCGGCGCCGGAAACGCCCGATTTGGCATCCGCCACCAGAAAACCGGCATCCACCGCGCCGGATTCCAGCAGCGGCAGGAAGCCCAGTTGCACCGCGGTTGGATAACAGCCGGGGTTGGCGATCAACCTTGCGCCCCTGATCTTGTCGCGGTTGAGTTCGGGCAGGCCGTACACCGCCTCGGCTACCAGATCGGGGCAGGCGTGCTCCATCCTGTACCACTTCTGCCACTCCGCAATGTCCTTGATGCGGAAGTCGGCAGCCAGGTCGATCACCTTGACGCCGGCATCGAGCAGCGCGCGGGTCTGCTGCATCGCCACCCCGTTGGGCGTGGCGAAGAACACCACGTCGCAGCGCTCCAGTCCGGCCTCTTCCGGCGTCGAAAACGCCAGCTTTACCCGGCCACGCAGGTTGGGGAACATGTCCGCCACTGGCATCCCGGCTTCCTTGCGCGAGGTGATGGCCTTCAATTCCACCTGCGGGTGGCGCGCCAGCAGCCGCAGCAACTCGACCCCGGTGTAGCCCGTGCCGCCCACAATTCCGACTTTGATCATGGCGTGATTCCGATCCAAATAATGAGCGTTATTGTAAGACACGCCCGATGACAGACATAAAAAAAGCCGCCCCTGAAACGGACGGCTTTTTTGACCGGCAAGCGATCAGCGCTTGGAGAACTGCTTGCGGCGACGGGCCTTGTGGAAGCCGACTTTCTTGCGTTCGACTTCGCGGGCGTCGCGGGTCACCAGACCCGCCGCCTTCAGCGCCGGCTTCATCTCGGCCGAAAACTCGATCAGCGCGCGGGTGATGCCATGGCGCACCGCGCCGGCCTGGCCGGATTCGCCGCCGCCGGACACGTTGACCATGATGTCGAACTTGTTCAGGTTGTCGGTCAGCACCAGCGGCTGGCGCACGATCATGCGGCCGGTCTCGCGGGAGAAATACTCGTCCACCGGCTTGTCGTTGACGACGATCTTGCCGCTGCCTGCCTTGATGAACACGCGCGCAACCGATTCCTTGCGACGACCCGTACCGTAGTTGTAGTTACCGATCATGATGCGACCTTATGCGTTGATGTCGAGGGGCATGGGCTGTTGAGCCTCGTGCGGATGGTCCGCGCCCGCGTAGATTTTCATTTTCTTGATCATGGCGTAGCCCAGCGGGCCTTTGGGCAGCATGCCCTTGACCGCCTTTTCCAGCGCGCGGCCGGGAAAACGTTCCTGCATCTTGTCGAAGTTCGTTTCGTAGATGCCGCCGGGATAACCGGAGTGGCGATAGTATTTCTTGTCGAGGCCCTTGTTGCCGGTCACCACCATCTTGCCCGCGTTGACCACAACGATGTAATCGCCGGTGTCGACGTGAGGGGTGAACTCGGGCTTGTGCTTGCCGCGCAGACGGCGGGCAATCTCGGAAGCCAGGCGGCCCAGCACTTTGTTATCGGCATCAACCACGAACCAGTCGCGTTTGACTTCATGCGTTTTAGCGGAAAAGGTTTTCATGACCCAACCTCTGCACAGAGGACATTCTCGGAAAGCCGGGCATTTTAACCGCCCGCCCGGAGCAAAGTCAAACACTGCGTAACAATCGCGGCCAGCGCCTCGCTCCCGCATACAATCGCCGCATGACTGCCTGGCTCATGACCAACCTGATCGCCGCCGCCCTGCTGCCCCCGCTTTTGCTGGTCTTGCTGCTGGCCGCCGGGCTTGTTCTCTGCCGTCGTCGTCGCCGTCTCGCCATCTCGCTGATCCTGCTGTCGACCGCCGCGCTGTACGCCCTGTCCACTCCCTGGGTCGGCGGCCTGCTGCAGAAAACCCTGGAAATCAGCATGCCTGTCAGCCCGGCCGACCTGGCCACTGCGGACGCCATCGTCGTCCTCGGCGGCGGGCGGCGCGTAGCGGCGGCCGAATACGGCGGCGACACCGTAAACGGCTTCAGCCTGGAACGCCTGCGCTACGCGGCCTTTCTGCATCGCGCCAGCGGTCTGCCCATCCTCGCCAGCGGCGGCAAGCCCGGCGGCGGCACACTCGCTGAAGGCCGCATCATGCAGCACATCCTGCAGAACGAATACGGCATCGCGGCCAGCTGGGCCGAAGACGCCTCGCTCACCACCTGGGACAACGCCCGGCTATCGGCGGCGCTGCTGAAAAACAAGGGCGTCCGGCGCATCGTCCTGGTCACCCACGCCTGGCACCTGCGGCGCGCCGTGCCGCTGTTCGAGGCGCAAGGACTCGATGTCGTTCCGGCCGGGCTGCAATTTTCCGGCACCCGCCCCGATTCCATCCTCGACCTGCTGCCCACTCCCGCCGGCTTGCGCGACAGCAGCCTTGCCCTGCACGAATGGCTGGGCATTCTGTGGTACAAACTCCGCACTTCGCGAACCTGAGGAAACCCCATGAAAGCCCGTGTCAAACTCATCGAAGGCGTCAGCTTCGTCGGCCAGAGCGAATCCGGCCACAGCGTCGTCATGGATGGCCCGCCCGAATCCGGCGGCAGGAACCTCGGCGTGCGGCCGATGGAAATGCTGCTGCTGGGGCTCGGCGGCTGCTCCGCCTTCGACGTCGTTCACATCCTGCGCAAGGGCCGCCAGCAGGTCAGCGACTGCGTCGCCGACCTCGACGCCACCCGCGCCGACAGCGACCCGAAAGTTTTCACGAAAATCCACGTGCACTTCACCGTCACCGGCAAGGCGCTCGACCCCAAGCGTGTCGAGCAGGCGGTGAAACTCTCCGCCGAAAAATACTGCTCCGCCTCGATCATGCTCGGCAAGACGGCCGCGATCACTCACGATTTCGAGGTGGTGGAAGGCTGATTGCCAAAAAGGCAAACGGGCTCCCGGAGGCGCCCGTCCATCTCATCTTTACAAGGGAAGCCCTGAACAAGTCCTTCGACAAGCTCAGGCTGCGTCGTCAGCGTATCGAACGGACGAACGGCACATTGTTGATTCCGTTCGTGGCGAGCCTCCCACAGCGTTCCGCTGCGCTCGCAGGTGTGATTCAAGCTGCACATAGCGCGCGCCCACTGACTGCAACGTCTAGCTGATGCCGTCCTCGCGCACCGCGTCACCGGCAGCTGCACGCGACTCGTCATCCACACCTGCGATCGTGTCCGGCCCTGAGATTTGCTTGGTCAACCAGCATGGTCAGGCCCCGTTTCGCACCATTTGAGCCACATCCCCCTGAGCGCGGCCTCAAGGTTGCGGGCAAAGCGTGGCGCATCGCACAGCGGCGACGCCAGCAGCCGCGCGCGCAGGCCGGCGCGCAACTCGGCGAGCATCGGCACGTCGGCGGCGAATGCCGCCGCCTTCGCCACGTAGTCGTCAGCGTTCCCGGCGATCCACTGCGGCAAGCCGAGGTTATGCAGGATCGTCTCGCCCTGGTGGCTGATGAAGCGGTCCCCGCGCATCGAAAGCACCGGCACCCCCATCCATAGTGCCTCGACGGTGGTGGTGATGCCGGGATAGGGGAAGGGGTCGAGTGCGATGTCGAGCGCGTGGTATGCGCGGAAGTGATCCTCTTGGCTCGCGAATTGCCCTTCGAGCGTCAGGCGCACGGTGTCGACACCCTGAGACGCGAATTTCGCCAGCACGTTCTCGCGCACTTCGGGCGCCCCGAGGCTCCTGGTCTTCAGATAGAGCCGCGCGTCGGGGACGGCCTGCAGCAGGCGCGCCCAGACCGCGATCACCTCGTCGGTCACCTTGTTGAGATTGTTGAAGCAGCCGAAGGTGACGTAGCCCTTGCCCTGCGCCGGCGAAGCTTCCACCGCGATCGGCAGGTCCGGCGGCGAGAAGCAGATGTAGGATTCCGGCATGCGCCAGGGCGTCTCGGTGAACTGTCCCTCTTCGCCGGCCGGCAGGGCCCAGGGGTCGGCCAGCACGTAATCTATCGCGTCCAGGCCGGTCGTGCCGAGATAGCCCAGCCAGGTCACCTGGACCGGAGCAGGCTTCCATGCGAACACTGGCAGGCGGTTCTTGGCCGTATGGCCAGCCAGGTCAATCAGGATGTCGATCCCGTCTTCATGAATACGGGCAGCCAGGGTTTGATCGTCGATGAATTTCGAATTCGTTGCATCACACCAGTGCCCGAACGAGCGACGCAACCGATCGTTGAGCTCGTCGCTTCGGATGGCCGTCGCATAAGCGAACAGTTCCAGCTTTTCGGGATCGAGGCTTTCGAGCACGTTCTGCAGAAAGAAACCCACCGGATGCTGACCGAGGTCACCCGAAACAAAGCCCACGCGCAGGCGCCGTTCCGGATCCGCCAGGTTGTCATGGCGCCCGAACGGCTTCGCCTTGCGCGCCGCCTTATTGCCGTAGGCGCGTGCTTCCGCAAACAGCGATGCCGGGGATGTTCCCGCTTGGTAGTTGAGGCCCAACAACATGTTGCTGTGCAGTCTGAACAGGCCATCCGGGTCGAGCGCCAGTGCTCGCCGATACATGGCCAGCGCGTCATCATGGCGCCCCGCGTCGAGCAGCGCCCCGGCAAGAAGATTGATCGCGTTGTCCGAGTCCGGGCGTAGCGCGACGGCTCGCTGCAATGAGGCGATTGCCGCTTCGTAGCGGTCAATTTTCTTGAGGGTTACCCCCATATTCTTGTAGGTTTCGGCGTCGTCCGGCTTCAACGTCAAGGCCATTTCGAAAGCGGCCACCGCTTCGTCGTAGCGCTTGAGTTCGTGCAAAGCTCTACCCTTGCTCAGGTAGCCCGTAAACGCGTCGGGGCGGCACTCGATTACGCGCTCGGAGGTGTGCAAAGCGTCCTCGAAGCGGCCGAGAAGATACTGGACCGCGACCAGATTGGTCAGGGCCTCGGCAAAGTCCGGCTTCAGCTCGAGCGCGCTTGCGTAGGCTGCCACCGCCTCCTCGGTACGCTCCAGATCGCGTAGCGCGTTGCCGCGATTCATGTGGATTTCCGCGTCCGGGCGCAGGGCGAGCGCACGCTCGAAGGCGGCGAGCGCCTCGTCGTGGCGGCCGAGCTTTTGCAGCACGTGGCCGAGATTGTTGTGCGCGTCGACCAGTTGCGGCGCCCGCACGGATGCGCGCCGGTAGGCAGCGGCCGCCTCGTCGAGGCGTCCCAGCCCGTCCAGCGCGAAGCCCAGGTTGTAGAGCGCCGGCACCATGCCCGCATCGAGCGTCACGGCCCGCTCGAACAGCGGCACCGCGTCCCGCGGCCGCCCCTGCAGCAAGGCCGCCATCCCCAGCAGGTAGGCGAGATGCGGCGATTTCGCGTGATGCGGCTGCAGTTCGCGGCCGAGCCGCTCGGCTTCCGCGTGGCGCCCTGCCTGCATCAGCGTATCGAGCTGGCGCAGCACCTCGTTCAGCGGCACCGGCTTGCCCGGCTTCGCCTTGTCGCCGGCGCGTGCCTGGCGCAGCAACTCGTCGGCGAGCGGATGGCGCAGCCCCTTGCCGATGGCCTCGGTGATGAGCTTGCGCGCGTCCTTCGCGCGGCCGAGCTGGAGCAGGCACTGCGCCTGCATCAGCCAGAACTGCGCCTGCCCCGGCGCAGCCGCGCGCGCCTGTTCGACGAGCGGCAGCGCTGCCGGAAAATCGCCCTGGCTCAACAGCAGATCCGCGAGATGCCCCAGCAACTCGGGCTGGCGCGGATACACGGCCAACTGCTGGCGGTAGAGCGCGGCCGCCTCCGCCGGGCGGCCGCTCTTGCGGTATTCGAGCGCCATGCGCAAGGCCTGCTGCAGGTCCGGCGGAAGGAGGGGCGCATGGGGAGCTTGCATAAAGAGAGCCGAGGATGGACGACGGCGAGGACGCCACAAAGCCGCGAGTTTACCCGCCCTCACCGCACGACAGACATAAAAAACGGGCTCCCGCAGGAGCCCGTTTAACTTCATCGTTCAAACCGGGCTATCCCGGCCTTGAATTAGAAGGAGTGAACCACACCCACCGAGAAGACGGAAACATCTTCGTTGTCAGGCCCAATGCGGTCGCTGCCGCCGGCGCCGAAGCCGAAGCCGATGTTTTCGCCGTCAGCATACAGGGCGTAGACCGTGGTGCGCTTGGACAGGTTGTAGTCGGCGCCAATGGTCCACTGCTTGATATCGCCGTTGAAGCCGTCCCACTCGCCGTCCATGTAGTTGGCCTTCAGGACCACGTTACCCATGGTGTAGGCACCGCCCAGCAGCCAGGCCCTGTAGTCGTCGTTGCTGAACTCGCTTTTCAATTTGTCGTACTGGCCGACCACCTTGAAGTCGCCGAAGCTGTAGCCGGCAGACAGACGCCACTCTTTGTCGACACCGCCGGCTTCGAGCGCGTCGCCGTCGCTATAGCCCAGGCCCACGAACAGGGGGCCGTTGGTGTAGGTGCCGTTCAGGCTCCAGAAGGAATCGTCGGTCGCATCGCCAAAGGTTCTGCTATCGGACGAATTGCTGTACTGGGCGGCGAAGGCCAGGCCGCTGAAGCTGGGCGACATGTAGGTCACCGAGTTCCGGCCGCGGGTGTCGGACAGACCTGCGGTCACGTTGCGCGAGTCGGCCAGGGTGTCGCCGAACAGGTCGATGTTGCGGCCGATCAGTTTCAGCGGGGTGTCGTAGTTGCCGATCATCAGGGTGCCCATGGCGTCGCTCTTCAGGCCGACGAAGGTGTTACGGTTAGCCCAGGTGCCACCCGTCTCATCCATGTTGACGCCGGTCTCGATCTGCCAGATGGCGGCCAGGCCGCCGCCCAGGTCTTCGGAACCCTTGAAGCCGATACGGCTGGCGTTGGAGGAAACCTGCATGTCCTCGACGCCTGCCTCCTGGTCGTTGAAAGCCGACACGGACACGTGCAGCTTGCCGTACACGTCGACGTTGCTGGTGGCCGCGAAAGCGGGAGCGGAAACGACGCCGGCAACAGCCAGGGCGATCAGGGATTTTTTCATTGCTTTCTCCTAAGAAAGTAAAAAATAAAACCAGTTATGGTTTGAAGCTCTGCAGAGCTGTCCCACACGGATATGTGCTTGTTGGACGAGGTCGATTATCCAGACCCGGAGCCGAGCGGCAAGGAAACCTGTTGTTTTTTCTGCAACGGCCGGGGGAAAGTGTTGTTTTGTTGCACTAGAGCAACAATTTCAGACAAGCAGTGCCAGGAACTCGGCTGGCGTAATGACGGGAATCAGACTCTGCTTGAAGTCGCGTGGATTGCGAGTGACGAGATAATCGGCTTGGCACTGGGCAGCGGTGACGGCCTGGACGGCATCCTCGAAATCGCGCCAACCGAGAGCCAGCGCCTGCTGCAAGACGCCATGATCAACAGGTTCGACGCGAAGCATGGCGGTGAGGTCGATCAGAACAGCAGCGGTCTTGCCTTGCCCCAGATGCCGGGCCAACAAGTAATGCAAGGTGGTAAGGGTGTACGCAGCGATATGCCCGGTTGCGCCGCCCTGCTCGACGTGCGCCAGAAAACGCGCCGAATCGTCAAACCATGGCTCACGTTGCGCCAGCACATCGAGCACGACGTTGGTATCGATGAAGAGTTTCACAGACCGTGTTTGCCGTGAAGATGGGCTTTGTATTCTTCGATATCTGTCTGCGGCGGCAGTACGCCGGCCAGCCGACCCACTCTGGGCGGCAAAGGCTCGCCGGTCTCGTCGGGCAGGCTGGCCAGGTATTGCGTCAGCAGGCGCGACAGGCTGGTTCCATGCGCGGCAACGTAGCGCTTGGCTTTTTTGACGGTGTCGGCATCGATGCTGAGGGTGAGTTTGTTGGCGGACATGGCGCACCTCGATATACGTACAAATCATAAAACAATATACGTGCACGAATGGAATTTGCCAAGCCGGCGCCGTGCGTAAGCCGGGGCCCGTTCCTGAAAAAGCGCGCAAGCCGCGGCTAGAATGAGGCGGACAAGCGAACGATGGGAGGGCACACCATGCGCTGGGAACGCGGACGACGCAGCGACAACATCGAGGACCGGCGCGGCATGCGGGTGAGCCGCAAGGGGATCGCCGGCGGCGGCATCGGGGCGATTATCCTGGCGCTGGTGGCGATGTATTTCGGGGTGGACCCGGCGGTGGTGCTGAACCAGGCGGGCACGCTGGCGCCGACGCAGGCCGAACAGCCGCCGGCGACGTTCAGCCCGGAAGAGGAAAAACTCAAGGAATTCATGTCGGTGGTGCTGGCCGACACGGAAGACGTGTGGGACACGCTGTTCCAGGGCTCGGGCCGGCGCTACCAGCAGCCGAAGCTGGTGCTGTTTTCCGGCGCGGTGGAGTCGGCGTGCGGCTTCGCCGAGGCGGCGATGGGGCCGTTCTACTGCCCGGCCGACCACAAGCTGTATCTCGACATGAGTTTCTTCAACGATCTGGCGCAGCGCCACGATGCGCCGGGCGACTTCGCGCAGGCCTACGTGGTGGCGCACGAGGTGGGCCACCATGTGCAGACGCTCCTGGGCGTCTCGGAACAAGTGCACGCGGCGCGCAGCCGCGCGGGCGAGGCCGCGGGCAACGCGCTGCAGGTGCGGATGGAGTTGCAGGCCGACTGCTTTGCCGGGGTGTGGGCACACCACGCCAACAAGCAGCGGCAGGTGCTGGAGCCGGGCGACACCGAGGAAGCGCTGGCGGCCGCGGCCGGAGTGGGCGACGACCGCCTGCAGAAACAGGCGCGCGGATTCGTGGTGCCGGAGTCCTTCACCCATGGCTCGTCCGAGCAGCGCATGCGCTGGTTCAGCCGCGGCATGCAGAGCGGCGATCCGGGACGGTGCGACACGTTCAAGGCGGCGCAGCTGTAAGCCCGCCGCGATGCATATCTGGGTCGACGCCGACGCCTGCCCGGGCGTGATCAAGGACATCCTGTTCCGCGTGGCGGAGCGGCTGCGCCTGCCGCTGACGCTGGTGGCCAACCGCCTGCTGCGGGTGCCGCCTTCGCCTTACATACGCGCGCTGCAGGTGCCGAAAGGCTTCGACGTCGCCGACGCCGAGATCGTGGAACGGGTGGCGGGAGGCGATCTGGTGGTGACGGCGGACATTCCTCTGGCGGCGGCGCTGATCGACAAGGGCGCGTTCGCACTATCGCCGCGCGGCGAGTTCTACAGCAGCGAGAACATCCGCGAGCGGCTGGCGTTGCGCGACTTCATGGAAGGGATGCGCGGCGCAGGCGCGGACATTGCAGGGCCTGCCGCGCTGTCGCAGGCGGACCGGCAGGCGTTCGCCAACCAGCTCGATCGTTTTCTGGCACGGCAGCGCGGCATCTAATCCCCTCAGGTCCGGCGCCCCACCCCGGCCAGCCCGAGCAACAGGCGCACGGCGCCGTAGGCCAGCCGCGACAGCATGCGCTGCGACCAGGAACGGCGCTGCCAGTCGGCGAGGTCGAGCGGAGCGGATTGGGCGATGGCCTGCTGCAAGCGCTGCCTCAGGTCGCCGGCAAAGGCCGCGTCGTCGACGACGATGTTGGCCTCGCGCGCGAGCAGCAGGCTGAAGGGATCGATGTTGCTGGACCCCACGGTGGCCCAGTGGCCATCGACCACCGCCGCCTTGGCATGCAGTTCGCTGGCCTGATATTCATGGATCGCCACGCCGGCCATCAGCAGGTTGTGGTAGAGCGCGCGCGAAGCAGTCTGATAGAAGCGGTGGTCGGTATGGCCCTGCACCAGAAGCTGCACCCGCACGCCGCGCGCGGCAGCTTTTTTCAGCAGCTTGCGGAAACGGTTTCCCGGCAGGAAGTAGGCATTGGCGATGAGGATGCTTTCATGCGCCAGCGCCAGCGCGGCAAGGTAGCTGCGCTCGATGTCGCGGCGGTGGACGAAGTTGTCGCGCACCACGAAGGCGGCACGCACGCGGCCATCCGTCGGCCACGACGGCTCGAGTGGCGGCTGCTTGCGCTCAGCATCGGGCTGCAGCTGCGTCAGGGCCACCAGCCGCCACAGGTGGTGCGCACTGCGGTGGATTTGCGCGATCAGCGGCCCCTGCACCTCGACGCTGTAGTCGAGCCGCGGCGCAGAGAAACGCACCGGCTCGTAATCGTCGATCAGGTTCATGCCGCCGACGAAGGCGATGCGCGCATCGATCACCGCCAGTTTGCGATGCAGCCGCCGCAGGCTCTTGGGGTTGGCGCGCCAGCCGTTCACCAGCGGTCGATAGACCCGCACGCTGACGCCGGCCGCTGCGAGCGCATCCAGCCAGGCGGCCGGCAGCTCGCGCGAGCCCACGCCGTCGATCAGCAGGCGCACCCGCACGCGGCGCTGCGCGGCGCGGATCAGGGCATCGCGCACGGCCGCGGCAGTCGGGTCGGCATTGAAAATATAGGTTTCGAGATGGACTTCGGTGTGCGCGGCATCGATTGCCGCGATCAGCGCCGGGAAGAATTCGGTGCCGCTTTGCAGCAGCCGCAGCCGGTTGCCGGGAACCAGCTCGACGCCGCGAAAAAACAGCGCGCGCAAGCGGTTGCGTGCGGTCATCCAGCCGGTTGCAGTTTGGCGCTCAGCGCGGCGTGGTCGGAAATGCGGTGCCAGGCGTTGCCGGTGTGGACATGCGCGGCCTCGATGCTGAAGCGCCGCACATAGATGCGGTCGAGTTGGAACATGGGAAGGATGGACGGATAGCTGCGGGCGGGCCTGCCGTGGTGGCTCTCGAACACCTCGACCAGCCCGAGTTCATCCTCGAAATAGCGGCCGACGCGCACGCGCCAGTCGTTGAAGTCGCCCGCCAGGATCAGCGGCGCCCCGTCCGGCACCATTTTGCGCACGCGCGCCGCGATCTGCGCCAGTTGACGCCTGCGCCCGCCCTCGTTCAGCGCCAGGTGCACGTTGATGCAGTGAACCGGCGTCGCCATCCCCGGCACTTCGATCTCGCAATGCAGCATGCCGCGGCTTTCGTACGCATGGGAGGAAATGTCCTCGTTCTCCCACGACAGGATCTTGTAGCGCGACAGGATGGCGTTGCCGTGATGGCCGGTGTCGTAGACGCAGTTCTTGCCGTAGGCGAAGTCGGTGTAGACGTGGCCCGCCAGGAACTCGTGCTGCGGCCGGCCCGGCCAGTGCTGGAAACGGCTGGCGCGCAGGCCGTGGCTGTGCTGCACTTCCTGCAGGAACACGATATCGGTACCCAGCGTGCCGAGGCGGTCGCGCAACTCGTGCACCGTCAGCCGCCGGTTGAATTGCGACAGGCCCTTGTGGATGTTGTAACTGGCGATATGCAGCGGAAATTCCATCTATTCATTATAAACGCATGGGCAGCAGGCGAATGGCTGCCGCGTTGCTGGGCGAAAAGCAGCGTTCCGCCGCCGCCGCCCACGGCAGCCACAGGCAGCGCAGATGCTCGCGCGGCGCCAGCACGACCGGCAGCGGCGCGGGCAATTGCAGGCCGAACACGTATTCGGTGTTGTGCGTCACGCCCGGCGCATAGCGGTGGCGCCAGCGCTCGTAGATGGCGTAGCGGTTTTCGATGCCCCATGGCGTCAGCGCGAACTTGCCGGCATCGAGGCCAGTTTCCTCGCGCACTTCGCGGATCGCGGTCTGCTCCAGCGTTTCGCCGGCGTCCTGCGAACCGGTGACCGACTGCCAGAACCCCGGCGCGTCGGCGCGCTCCAGCAGCAGCACCTGGCCGTCCGCCGTGTGGATGACGACCAGCACCGAAACGGGGATCTTGTATGCGATCAAACGATGCGTGCGTTGAGCGGGATGCCCGTCGCCAGGACGGCGATCAGGCGGTCGATATTGGGATGCTTGCCGGGGTGCGTGCTGGCGTCCTCGGTGTGCTCGGCGAAAATCGCCAGCCCCTCGGCAGCAGCCTCGGCGTCGATTGCGCCGTATTGCTGCGCGAGATGCGCATACACCCGGAACGAGCCGGCGGTGCCGGGGGCATTGGCGATGGTCGCAACTTCAGCGCCTGCCGCATCGGTCAGCACCAGCTTGTCGCCCGCGAATTCGGGCAAGGTTTTCAGGGTGTCGGCGAATTTCATTGCAAAATCCTTGTCCGCGAATGCCGCGAAGGGTATACGCGGATGAAAAAACGGTTCAAGCCGCCTTGTCCGCCGGATTGACGTTGCGCAGGCGGATGTGCAGTTCGCGCAGCTGCTTCTCGTCGACCACGTTGGGCGCGTTGGTCATCAGGCAGGAGGCGCGCTGGGTCTTGGGGAAGGCGATGACGTCGCGGATCGATTCGGCGCCGGTCATCAGCGTCACCAGTCTATCCAGCCCAAACGCCAGGCCGCCGTGCGGCGGCGCGCCATACTGCAGGGCGTCGAGCAGGAAACCGAACTTCTCGCGGCGCTCCTCCTCGCCGATGTTGAGCGCGGCGAACACCTTCTCCTGCACCGCTTCCTTGTGGATGCGCACCGAGCCGCCGCCGACTTCCCAGCCGTTCAGCACCATGTCGTAGGCCTTGGACAGGCAGCGGCCCGGATCGGTGGCGAGCCAGTCCTCGTGGCCGTCCTTGGGCGCGGTGAAAGGATGATGCAGCGCATCCCAGCGGTTCTCGTCCTCGTTGTATTCGAACATCGGAAAATCAACCACCCACAGCGGCGCCCAGGTGCGGCCGTCGACGTGGCCCTTCTCGTGGCCGATCTTGAGGCGCAGCGCGCCGAGCGCATCGTTCACCACCTTGGCGCGGTCGGCGCCGAAGAAGATGAGGTCGCCGTTGGCAGCGCCGGTGCGCTCGATCACCGCGGCGAGCGACGCTGCGGAGAGGTTCTTGACGATGGGCGACTGCAGGCCGGATTCGTTGAGCTGCGTCACATCGTTGACCTTGATGTAGGCCAGCCCCTTGGCGCCGTAGATTTTCACGAAGTCGGTGTAGCCGTCGATCTCGCCGCGGCTCAAGCTGGAGCCGCCGGGAATGCGCAGCGCGGCGACGCGGCCTTTCGGATCGTTGGCCGGGCCGGAGAAGACCTTGAAGGCGACCTCCTTCATGACGTCGCCGACATCGACGATTTCCAGCGTCACCCGCATGTCGGGCTTGTCGGAGCCGTATTTGTTCATCGCCTCGGCGTAGGTCATGCGCGGGAAGGCGGCGGGCAGGGCTATGTCCTGAGCCTTCTGCATCATGTCGCGGATCATGCCCTCGACCAGGTTCATGATCTCCTCCTCGCCCATGAACGAGGTTTCCAGGTCGACCTGGGTGAACTCGGGCTGGCGGTCGGCGCGCAGGTCCTCGTCGCGGAAGCACTTGGTGATCTGGAAGTAGCGATCGACGCCCGACACCATCAAAAGCTGCTTGAACAACTGCGGCGACTGCGGCAGCGCATAGAACATGCCGTCGTGCACCCGGCTCGGCACCAGATAGTCGCGCGCGCCTTCCGGGGTGGAGCGCGTCAGCATCGGCGTTTCGACTTCCATGAAGCCGTGCGTGTCGAGGTAGTCGCGCATCAGCTTGGAGACGCGATAGCGCAGCTTGAGGTTCTTCTGCATCGGCTCGCGGCGCAGGTCGAGGTAGCGGTACTGCAGGCGGATGTTCTCGTTGATGGTGTCGTCGTCGATCTGGAACGGCGGCGTCAGCGAGGGGTTCAGCACCTCCAGCTTTTTGGTCAGCAGCTCGACCATGCCGGTCGGCATGTTGGGGTTTTCGGTGCCGGCGGGACGCGGCCGCACCAGGCCCTCGATCTTCAGCACGAATTCGGAGCGCACGTCCTCGGCCAGCCTGAACGCTTCCGGGGTGTCGGGGTCGATCACCACCTGCATCATGCCCTCGCGGTCGCGCAGGTCGATGAAGATCACCCCGCCATGGTCGCGCCGCCTGTGCGCCCAGCCGCACAGGGTGACGGTGTTGCCGATGTCGGCGGCGCTGACGGCGCCGCAGTAATGAGTACGCATGTGCTTTTTCCTAATTGAAAGCCTGGCCTATTTAATGCCGGGGCGCGCTTCGCTCGAAGCAACGCCCATCGAGACGATGTATTTCAATGCGCGGTCGACCGACACGTCCAGCTCGACGACCTCGCTCTTTTTCACGTAAAAATAAAAGCCGTTCACCGGGCTCGGCGTAGTGGGGATGAACACCGCCACGTGTTCGTCCGGCAGCACCCGCGTCACCTCGTCCGGCACATTGGTCTGGAACGCCAGCGACCACGCCTCCGGATGCGGATAGCGCACCAGCAGCACTTTTCTGAACGCGTGGCCGTTGCCCGACAGCAGGGTGTCGGACACCTGCTTGACGCTGCCGTAGATGGTTTTCACCACCGGGATGCGGGTCAGCTGGCGCTCCCAGAAGTCGATGATCTTCTGGCCGAAGAAATTGGCGCCGAACATGCCGGTCAGCACAATGGTCAGCAGCGTCAGGATCACGCCGAGGCCGGGAATCCGCATCCCCAGCCAGGCCTCGGGCTGCCATTCGGCGGGCAGCACCATCAGGCTCTGATCCATGGTGCCGATCAACAGATTGAGCACCCACAGGGTGATCCCCAGGGGCACCCAGATCAGCAGGCCGGTAATGAAATAGCGCTTCATTCGTTCCAATCAGTCAAAAACGAAGAAGCGGGCGGCTTGCACCGCCCGCTTCCAGGTCGATCCCGCCGCGTCAGTTACACGCCGGACAGGCGCCCGTGCCGCAGGCTGGGGAGGGCGCTTCGGGCTTCGTTTCGGCCGGTTTGCTGCCGCCCCCCTTGAAATCGGTGGCATACCAGCCGGTCCCTTTCAGGGCGAAGCCGGCCGCCGTGAGCTGCTTGGCGTATTCGGCCTTGCCGCACGACGGGCAATCCGTCAGCGGCGCGTCGGATATTTTTTGCATTTCGTCCTGCGAAAAACCGCAGGACGCACATTTGTAGGCATAAATCGGCATGATTCGCTCCGATAAATCAAGAAGTTGCGGAATTATACCCAAACGACGGGCACAAGTACCCAAACGACGGGCACAAGCCCAAACAGCGGGCACACGTCCGAATCTGGCGCCGGCTTGCCGGGTTTCAAGATGCCGGCACTACCAGGCCAAACTCAGGCTGCCGTAGACGCGGCGGCTGAAGACGTTTTCCTCGCGAAACTCGCCGTAATCCTTGCCCAGGTTCTGCCCCACCAGGGCGGCTTCTACTTCGCGCCCCTCCCACTTCCAGCGACGCGCCAAGCGTGCATCCCAGCGAGTGAAGGCTTGGGTGACATCGCCTTCGGACAGCCATTTCATGCGCCCCGATCGATACGCCCCAGCGCTGGCCATCCAGCCCTGCCCCAGATCGTAGCGAGCGAGCAGGCTGAAATTGTTGCGCGGCGCCGACCGTGCCAGGTCCCGGTCGACACTCGGGCCCGCATCGATGAAAGCGCGCGCATATTGTGCCGACAGCCGCAAACTGGACACAGGCTGCCAATGCAGTTGCAAGTCGCCGCCACGCACCGAGAAATCTTCGCGGTTGGTGAATCGCCCCGGTGAGCCGCTGCTGTTAATGTGATCATGGATCGTGTCGCGAAACAGCTTGATATCCAGTTGCATGTGCATTGCCGCATAGTCGCCGACATAGCCGATTTCACGCGAAAGTATGCGTTCGGGACGCAGCGGGCTGGAAGGCGCGAATATCTGCTCGAGCAAGGTCCCGGTTGTCGTGTAGTAGGACACGTTCCCTTTCTGCTCGAAGAAAGTGGGGGAGCGGTAGGCCTGCGAGACATTCAGGCGCAGCGTGTGCCCTTCGGCCAGGGTGTAGTTGACCGCCGCGCGCGGGGAAACGTCGGTGCCGGTGAAATAGTGGTGTTCCAGCATTGCGCCGCCCTGCACGAGCAGATCGGGGCGCGCCCGCCATTCCAGGTTGGCATAGGCGCGCCCGAGCGTGCCGCCCAGCGTATCGTGCGTATTCAAATAGCGCTGGCTTTCCACCGTTTCGTGCCGCACCTCGGCCCCCCACACCATCCGCCAGTCCGCCGTAATGCGCCGGTTGGCCTGGAACTCGAGGTTGGCGCGCGTCTGCGTAATATCGACCCCCGCATCGAGGAGAAACGGGGTGGCAATCGGAAAGACCGGGGGAACGAGAGGGGTGACATTGGGCGCATCCAGCACATTGCGGCTGAAGTATGCCTGCACCATCCATTCGTCGTCGGCATCGCGCACCCGCCGATATTTAAACTGTACGTACTGCGCCGACACATTCTGCCCGGTCGGCTCCTCTGGATTCCGAGAATAGCCGGCCTGCCAGTCGCCGACACTCAGGCCAAACTGCGCGCTGAATTCGTCGCTGGACGAAATCCGGTAATCTCCCCGTCCACTCAGAAAATAGGTCTGGGTTTCCTCATACATCTTCGCTGCGACATTCCCATCGCGCACATCGGTCTCAAAACGATCGCGGGTCTGCGCGGACAGGGTCACGCGGTAACGCAGATCCCCCTGCTCGCCGCCATGGCGCAGCGTCAACCCCGACATGCCCTGCTCGCCATATTGCACGGAAGCGAAGTCACCCAGCGTCTGGCTCGGATCCTTCGTGATGATATTGATGACCGCCAGAAAGGCGTTGGCGCCGTAAGTCGCGGCATTGGGCCCGCGCACCACCTCGATGCGCTCGATGTCGTCGATGGACAGCGGCAGCTCGCCCCAGCTGACCTGTCCATAGGCGGCGCTATAGATCGAGCGCCCGTCCACCAGCACCTGGAAGCGCCGCGAAAACGCATCGGCCATGCCGTGGTAGCCGATTGCCCATGTGTTGTCGCGGGTATAAGCCACCGAAAAGCCCGGCACCAGCCGCAGCAGATCCGGGATATCGCGAAAGCCCGAGGCGCGGATCATGGCCTGGTCGATGACGGTGACGGCAGCCGGCGTCTCGTTCACCGGCTGCGACAGGCGCGACGCCGACAGCACCACCGGCAAGTCGTCGAGGAAATCGGATTCGGTGATCTCCGCCCGCGCCAGGGCAGGCGACAGCAAGCCCCCGCCCAGCAGTAGCGCCATGCTCAACGCGCCGGATGCCATGTGTTTTTTACCGTTCACCCCGTGCCGGCGCGCCGTGCGCGCCGCCCTCCTCTCCGCCCCGTTTATTCTGAATGCGAGGGTTATCGGCCGACCATCCTGTGCGCTTGAGGCTCAGAACGGAATATCGTCGTCCATGTCGTCGAACCCGCTGCTCACGGGCCGCTGCGCCGCTGCGGGAGCGCTGGTGCCCGCATTGCCGCGCGGCTGGCTGCGCGGCTGCGGGGACTGGTTGAAGCCGCCGTCGTCCATGTCGGCCATGCCGCCGCCGGCACGGCCGCCGAGCATCTGCATGCGGTCGCCGCGGATTTCGGTGGCGTATTTCTCGATGCCTTCCTTGTCGGTGTATTTGCGGGTGCGGATCGAGCCCTCGACGTAGACCTGGCTGCCCTTCTTCAGGTACTGGCCGCAGACCTCCGCGGTGCGGCCGAAAAAGCTGACGCGATGCCATTCCGTCGCTTCGACCATCTGGCCGGTCTTGTCCTTGTATTTGTCGGTGGTGGCGATGGCGAGGTTGGCGACGGCCTCACCGCTCGGCAGATAGCGCATTTCAGGATCGCGCCCGAGGTTGCCGACCAGAATCACTTTGTTGACGGATGCCATGTTTTCCCCTGAATTGAGCTTGAAGTGTTGCGGATTCTATCAGGCCGGCCCGTCAGGCAGCAGCCGTCTCCAGCAGGCTGCGCACGCCGGCCTCGTCCCAGCCCTTGAGGCTGACCTTGAGCATGGCCACGCCTTCTTCGGCCAGCACCACGGCTTCCACCACGCCAGCCACACCGGCCAGCTGCGCTTTCAGCAGGGCGGCCTGATCCGCCGGCATCGCCCCCACGCGGAACATGCGGGTCTTGATCGCCGGCGGCGGCGTCATCGACAGGCTCGCGATCAGCCAAGCCGCCATCAAGGTCACGCAGAACAGGAATACGGCCTGGAAGCCATGATGCTGCGCCAGCCAGCCGCCGAACGCCCCGCCAAAGAACAGTCCCAGCGCCTGCGCGGTGTTGTAGACGCCCATCGCGGTGCCCTTGGCCGACACCGGCGCAAGCTTGGAGATCAGCGAAGGCAGGCTGGCTTCGAGCAGGTTGAAGGCGACGAAGTAGAAGAACAGCGCCCACACGATGCCCCAGAAATGGTCGATGCCGAACGCCAGCCCGAATTGCGCCAGCAGCATCAGCGCCACCGCGCCGATGAACACCGGCTTCATGCGGCCGCGCTTTTCGCCATAAATAATGGCGGGCACCATCAGCACGAAGGAGCCCAGCAACACCGGCAGATAGACGCTCCAGTGGTGGTCGGCGGCCAGCCCGCTGTTTTTGAGCGCCACCGGCACCACCACGAACATCGCCATCTGCGCGGCATGCAGCGCAAAAATCCCGAAGTCGAGCCGCAATAACTGGCGGTTGCGCAAGACGTCTTTCAGCCGCGCCGGATTGGCCTGGGCATCGGCATGAAAATGGCTGTCCGCGGGATCGGGCACCCATACTTTCACCACCCAGATGGCAGCCAGCGCCAGGATGCCGGTCAGCGCGAAGATCCCCGGCACACCGATCACGCGATTGAGCGCCGGCCCCGCCACCAGCGACACGGCAAAAGCGAGGCCGATGGTCGAGCCGACCAGCGCCATCGCCTTGGTGCGGTGTTCCTCGCGCGTGAGGTCGGCGAGCATGGCGGTAACGGCGGCGGAAATGGCGCCGGCACCCTGCAGCGCGCGGCCGAAAATGGTCCAGTAGATATCGGTCGCCGTTGCCGCAACGAAGCTGCCGAGCGCGAACACGAGCAATCCGAAGATGATGACCTTCTTGCGTCCGATGCGGTCGGATGCCATGCCGAAGGGGATCATCAGGATCGCTTGGGTCAGGCCGTACATGCCAAGCGCGAGGCCGACGAGGGCGTGATCGGCGCCGCCCGGCAGATGCTCGGCGTACAGCGCGAACACCGGCAGGATCAGGAACATGCCCAGCATGCGCAGGCCGAAAATCGCCGCCAGGCCCGCTGCAGCGCGTTTTTCGGCGCGGGTCATGCTTTCTGACAGATCGATGTGGGCCACTGCGGGATTCGGTGAATGCGGGAAGTCCGTTATATTAGCAGGTTGCGAATTACGCTCCCGCCGTCAAACCTCATGGAATACATCCGCATCCGCGGCGCCCGCACCCACAACCTGAAAAACGTCAACCTCGACCTGCCGCGCAACAAGCTGGTGGTGATCACCGGGCTGTCGGGTTCGGGCAAGTCCTCGCTGGCGTTCGACACGCTCTACGCCGAAGGGCAGCGGCGCTACGTCGAGTCGCTGTCGGCCTATGCGCGGCAGTTCCTGCAGTTGATGGAGAAACCCGACGTCGACCTAATCGAGGGCCTCTCCCCGGCGATCTCGATCGAGCAGAAGGCCACCAGCCACAACCCGCGCTCGACCGTCGGCACCGTCACCGAGATCCACGACTACCTGCGCCTGCTGTACGCGCGGGTCGGCGACCCGCAGTGCCCGGAGCATGGCATCACGCTGGCGGCGCAGACGGTGTCGCAGATGGTCGATGCGGTGCTGGCGCTGCCGGAGGACACCCGGCTGATGATCCTGGCGCCGCTGGTGGTGGGCAGGAAGGGCGAGAACCTCGAACTGTTCGCCGAGCTGCGCGCGCAGGGCTTCGTGCGGGTGCGGGTCGACGGCAAGGTGCACGAGATCGACGCGGTGCCCAAGCTCGACAAGAACAAGAAGCACACCATCGAGGTGGTGGTCGACCGATTGAAGGTGCGTGCTGACGCCAAGCAGCGCCTCGCCGAAAGCTTCGAGACGGCGCTGCGCCACGCCGAGGGGCGCGCGCTGGCGGTGGAGATGGATGGCGGCGAGGAGCACCTCTTCTCCGCCAAATTCGCCTGCCCGGTGTGCAGCTACGCGCTGCCCGAGCTGGAGCCGCGCCTGTTCTCGTTCAACAACCCGATGGGCGCGTGCGCCACCTGCGACGGCCTCGGCCAGATCACCTTCTTCGACCCGGCGCGCGTGGTCGCCTTCCCGCATCTGTCGCTCGCCAGCGGCGCCATCAAGGGCTGGGACAAGCGCAACCAGTTCTTCTACATGATGCTGCAAAGCCTGGCGATGCATTACGGCTTCGAACTCGACACGCCGTGGGAATCGCTGCCGCCGCGCATCCAGGACGTGATCCTCAATGGCTCTGGCCGCGAGGCGATCGCCTTCCAGACGCTGGCGCCGCGCGGCGGCTACACCACCAAGAGTTATCCGTTCGAGGGCGTGCTCGCCAACATGGAGCGGCGCTACCACGAGTCCGACTCGATGGCGGTGCGCGAGGAGCTCGCCAAATACCAGAACAACAAGCCCTGCCCGGCCTGCGAGGGAACCCGCCTGCGCGAGGAAGCGCGCCATGTGATGGTCGGCGGCGTGCCCATCTATGAAGTCAGCGCGATGCCCCTGAAACAGGTGCTGGGATTTTTCAAGGCGCTCAGGCTCGACGGCCACCGCGCGCAGATCGCCGACAAGATCGTCAAGGAAATCATCGCGCGCGTCGGCTTCCTCAACAACGTCGGGCTCGATTACCTGTCGCTCGACCGTTCCGCCGACACCTTGTCGGGCGGCGAGGCGCAGCGCATCCGGCTCGCCTCGCAGATCGGCTCGGGCCTCACCGGCGTGATGTATGTGCTCGACGAACCGTCGATCGGCCTGCACCAGCGCGACAACGACCGCCTGCTGGCGACGCTGAAGCACCTGCGCGACATCGGCAACTCGGTGCTGGTGGTCGAGCACGACGAGGACGCGATCCGTGCCGCCGACTACGTGGTCGACATGGGCCCCGGCGCCGGCGTGCACGGCGGCGAAGTGGTGGCCGAAGGGACGCCGGAGGAAATCCGCCTGAGCCCGGCCTCGCTCACCGGCCAGTATCTGTCGGGACGGCGCGCGATCGCCATTCCCAAGAAACGCCGCGCACCCGATGCCGAAAGACAGCTGGTGGTGACGAATGCCAGCGGCAACAACCTGAAGAACGTCACGCTCAACCTGCCGGTGGGGCTGTTCGTCTGCGTCACCGGCGTCTCCGGATCGGGCAAATCGACGCTGATCAACGACACCCTCTACACCGCAGTTGCGCGCCACCTCTACGGCTCCAGCGCCGAGCCCGCGCCGCACGGCGAGATCCGCGGGCTGGCGTTTTTCGACAAGGTGATCAACGTCGACCAGTCCCCGATCGGCCGCACCCCGCGCTCCAACCCGGCCACCTACACCGGCCTTTTCACGCCGATCCGCGAACTCTTCGCCGGGGTGCCGGAAGCGCGCACGCGCGGCTACGGGCCCGGGCGTTTCTCGTTCAACGTCAAGGGCGGACGCTGCGAGGCCTGCCAGGGTGACGGCGTCATCAAGGTCGAGATGCATTTCCTGCCCGACATCTACGTGCCGTGCGACGTCTGCCACGGCGCGCGCTACAACCGCGAGACGCTGGAAGTGCAGTACAAGGGCAAGACCATCCGCGACGTGCTGGAAATGACCATCGAGCAGGCGCACGAATTCTTCGCCGCGGTGCCGGTGGTCAAAAGGAAACTCCAGACCCTGCTCGACGTCGGCTTGGGCTACATCCGTCTCGGCCAGTCCGCCACCACGCTGTCGGGCGGCGAGGCGCAGCGGGTCAAGCTCGCGCTCGAGCTGTCCAAGCGCGACACCGGGCGCACCCTCTACATCCTCGACGAGCCGACTACGGGCCTGCATTTCGCCGACATCGACCTGCTGCTGAACGTGTTGCAGCGCTTGAGCGACGCCGGCAACAGCGTGGTCGTCATCGAACACAACCTGGATGTGATCAAGACCGCCGACTGGCTGATCGACCTTGGCCCCGAGGGCGGCGCCGGCGGCGGGCAGATCATCGCCGAAGGCACGCCCGAAGCCGTGTCCGACAACCCGGCCAGCCATACCGGCAAGTATCTGCAACCGGTGCTGGCGCGGCGCTGAGATGGCCGAACCCATTCGCCTCTCCAAGCTGATGTCGGAGCGCGGCCTGTGTTCGCGTCGCGAGGCCGACAGCTACATCGAGCGCGGGCTGGTGTTTGTCGACGGCAGACGGGTGAGCGAACTCGGCACCAAGGTCGACCCCGACTGTGTGATCCGCCTGGATAGCGCCGCCAGCGCGCAACAGCAACAGCGCGTCACCATCCTGTTGCACAAACCGGTCGGCTATGTGTCCGGCCAGCCGGAGCCGGGCTATCAACCCGCCGCGGTCCTGATCCGCCCCGAGGCTCAGTGGCGGGACGGACGCGCCAGCCCGGCCTTTCATCCCGCTCATCTGAAAGGTCTGGCGCCCGCCGGGCGGCTCGACATCGATTCGACCGGTCTCTTGGTGCTGACACAGGACGGACGCATCGCCAGGCAGCTGATCGGCGACGATTCCGAGATCGAAAAGGAATACCTGGTGCGAGTAGCCGGGCGCCTCGATGAAGCAGGTCTCGCGCGGCTCAACCACGGCCTCTCGCTCGACGGCCGCCGACTGCGCCCGGCCAAGGTCGGCTGGCAGAACGCCGACCAGCTGCGCTTCATTCTGAAAGAAGGCCGCAAGCGCCAGATCCGCCGCATGTGCGAACTGGTCGGCCTGCAAGTCGTGGGGCTGAAGCGCGTGCGTATCGGGCGCGTGCGGTTGGGCGATCTGCCGCCGGGGCAATGGCGTTACCTGCGCCCGGACGAGCGTTTTTGAGCCTCACGGCGCAAATAAATGCCGACAAGCTTGTTCCTGGTACGTTTTGGCATTATTAATAAAAAGTGCGGGTCGCCAGACCCGCATTTCCTTTACATTCAATCCACACCAGGGAGACCTCCATGCAATCCAAACTTCTCGTCGCACTTTTCGCTGCCCTTGCGCTGACCGCCTGTAAAAAGGCGGAAGAGGCCGCCGCTCCTGCCGTGGAGCAGGCCACGGAAGCGGCAGGCGCGGCCGCCGACGCCGCCGGCGACGCCGCCACTGCTGCAGGGGAAGCCGCTACCGCAGCCGGCGACGCCGCTGCCGGGGCGGCCGCCGACGCCGCTCAGGGCGTTGCCGACGCAGCCGCTGCCGGCGCCGACAAGGCACAGGAAATGGCCGACAAGGCCAAAGACGCCGCCAAGCAGTAATTCCGCTTCAGGCGGCGCAAGCGGCCGGGAAAACCTGGCCGTTTTGTTTGCCTGGCCAGGCCCCGAAGCCCAGCGCTGCAATCCAGCATCGGTTCTTCCACTTTACCCGATGAATCCGCGCACCCTGCTGCTGGACTCGTTTCACGCTGCCGTCGCCGCAGCCGATCCCGCGGCCATCCTGCCGCCGCATCTGCCCGCACCGCCAAGCGGCCGCACCCTGGTGGTCGGTGGCGGCAAGGCAGCCGCCAGCATGGCCGCTGCCGTCGAGGCCCATTGGCCGGCCGAGGCGCGCTTGTCCGGTCTGGTCGTCACCCGCTATCGACACAGCCTGCCTACCCGTTGCATCGAAGTGGTCGAAGCCAGCCACCCGCTGCCCGACGGGCGCGGCGAAACCGCAGCCTTGCGGATGCTGGAGATGGCGGCAGGGCTGGGTGAGGACGATCTGCTGCTGGCACTGGTTTCGGGCGGCGGCTCCAGTCTGCTCGCCGCGCCGGTCGCAGGCGTCAGCCTGAAGGAGTTGCGCCAGGTCACCCAGGCCCTGCTGCACGCGGGCGCCCCCATCCACGACATCAACACTGTGCGCAAACACCTCACCCGCCTGTCGGGCGGACAGCTGGCGCGCGCATCAGGCAAGGCCAGGGGACGGGCACTGATCATTTCCGATGTTGTCGGCGATGACCCCAGCACCATCGCGTCCGGCCCCTGCGCGCCCGACCCCACCACCTGTTCCGATGCGCTCGACAGGCTGGCGCATTTCCGGATTGCGCCGCCCCGCGGGGTTCAACGCCATCTCGAAGCCTGCTCGGCGGGTACGCGCAGCGACACGCCCAAACCAGGCGACCCATGCTTTTCACGCATGGAAAACCGCGTCATCGGCCGCGCGCACGACAGCCTGATGGCGGCGGTCGGGCTGTTCGAACAGCACGGCATCCCCGCGCTGCTGATTTCCGACAGTGTCGGCGGCGACGCCCAGACAGTCGCCCGGCAACATGCCGCACTGGCCCACGCCCGCCTCGCCAGGGGGCCGCTCGCCTTGATCTCGGGTGGCGAAACCACCGTTGCGCTTCGCCCACGGCATGGGCGAGGGGGGCGCAACAGCGAATATTTGCTGGCTTTGGCGCTGGCTTTGCGCGGCACCCCGGCCTGGGCAATTGCCTGCGACACCGACGGCATCGACGGTAGTGAAGACAATGCCGGTGCGCTGCTCGCCCCTGACACCCTGGCACGCGCCCGTGCGCTCGGCGTTCAAGCAGAAAGCCTGCTGGCGGCGCATGACAGCCATGGATTTTTTTCCGCGCTGGGCGACCTGGTTCTTACCGGCCCCACCCGCACCAACGTCAACGACTACCGGGCACTGCTGCTCGACGCGGATTAAGCGCCGTCAATTCAGGCGCTGCACCTGGACCGGGTCGCCGACCGCCAAGCCAAACGCCGTCGCTGCGCTGCCGCGGTTGACTGCAAGCTCCAGCAGCCCCACGCTGTTGACGAACCAGAACCCCTCCCCCTTGCCGACAAAACCGAAACTCTCGCTGTGCCTGAACAATTCGCCAGCGGCGCTGACGCGCGCATCCTTCGGCGCGCCGCGGATGCCGGTCCAAGCGTTGCCATAGTGGTCGATGTATATCACGCGAGCAAGGTCTCCCGCATCGAACTCGACGGCGAGCCTGTCTGTCTGGGTCAGCTTGGCGGTGGGAAATTCGCCGCGCGCGATGTCGGCCGCGATTGGCGCAAACAGGTCACGCCCGTGGAAGCTGGCCGACAGGATTTCGGGCTGCCAGTCGATCCGCCATTGCCGGGTGTCGCTGTGCCGCGCGGCAACGATGGACAGCAATCCGTTGTCCGGCCCGACGAACCAGCGGCCGCCAGCCAGCACGACCACGGCACTGCGCGGCGTGCCGACGCCGGGGTCCACCACCGTCAGGAACACGCTACCGGGTGGAAAACCCGGCGCAAACGCAGCGAGCAGATGGGCCCCCGCATGGGGATTGAAGTCCGGCGCCTCGTGCAGCAGGTCCACCACCTGCTGGCTGGGCGCATGTTCAACCAAGCGAGCCTTGAGCTGACCAACATAGGGGTCGCGCACGCCAAAATCGGTAAAGAGAACAATCACGGCTGTTCCTGTGGCTGGCGGGGGAGCCAACTATGCACGACGATGCCGCAAGCCGACAAGCTGCAGCGCCGCTGTGCAGTTCCGGCTGGCGCCCAAAGAAAAAAAGCCGGGATACCCCGGCTTTTTCAATCCATTCAACAATACGGCTTATTCGGTTTCGCCCGGCGTGACGTCGCTGTCCGGGCGATCAACCAGTTCGACCAGTGCCATCGGCGCATTGTCGCCATTGCGGAAACCGTACTTCAGGATGCGCAGGTAGCCGCCGGGACGGGTCTTGTAACGCGGGCCCAGTTCGCCGAACAGCTTGACGACCATTTCACGGTCGCGCAGGCGGTCGAACGCCAGGCGATGATTCGCCAGGCTGGGTTCCTTGCCCAGGGTGATCAGCGGCTCAACGAAGCGGCGCAACTCCTTGGCCTTCGGCAGCGTGGTCTTGATGACTTCGTGCTTCAGCAGGGAATTGCTCATGTTGCGGAACATGGCCAGGCGATGGCTGGTAGTGCGATTGAGTTTGCGGTTGGATTGACGATGGCGCATGGCGTGTCCTTTCAGGTTGTATTCTTGGGCAAGGCTGCCTGCCACGGCAGCCCGCACTTTATTGTTTGATTCCGGTTACAGGTACTTGCTCAAATAGTTCAGGGGCGCTCGAGGCCGGCAGGCGGCCAGTTTTCAAGCTTCATCCCCAAGGACAGGCTCTTGGAAGCCAGCACGTCCTTGATCTCGTTCAACGACTTGCGGCCCAGATTCGGAGTGCGCAGCAGTTCGGTTTCGGAACGCTGGATCAGGTCGCCGATGAAGTAGATATTCTCAGCTTTCAGACAGTTGGCCGAACGCACGGTCAGTTCCAGATCGTCGACCGGGCGCAGCAGCAGGGGATCCACCTGCGGCGAACGCGGCAACTCGGATTCGGCTGGCGTACCTTCCAGATCGGCGAATACGGACAACTGGCTCACCAGAATGCGGGCAGCGGTACGGACAGCCTCTTCCGGCTCGACCACGCCATTGGTTTCGATATCGATCACCAGCCGATCGAGGTCGGTACGTTGCTCCACTCGTGCGCTTTCCACGGAGTAAGCCACACGGCGAACCGGACTGAACGAGGCATCCACCAGAATGGAGCCCACCGAACGGGATTCCTCGGAAACCTTGCGCGCTGTGGCCGGCTGGTAGCCGCGGCCACTCTCGATCTTGATTTCCATATCGAGCTTGCCGCCCTTGGTCAGGTGAGCAATCACGTGATCCGGGTTCAGCACTTCGATGTCGTGGCCGACTTCGATATCGCCCGCGGTAACGATGCCCTCATCCGACCTGGACACCTTCAGGATCGCTTCGGACTTGCCATGCATCTTGAAAGCGATGCCCTTGAGGTTCAGGAGGATGTCGACGACGTCCTCCTGAACGCCTTCGATTGTCGAATACTCGTGAACGACGCCGCTGATGCTGACTTCGGTCGGCGCATAACCAACCATAGAGGACAACAGGATACGACGCAGCGCATTACCGAGCGTGTGCCCATAGCCACGCTCGAAGGGCTCCATGATGACCTTGGCGTGCAGCGGGGAGGCGCGATCCACCTCCACAATACGCGGCTTGAGAAATTCCGTAGCGCTTTGCATAGAGTGCGATTCCTTAAGACCGAGTCACAAAGACCGAGCCAACTTATTTGGAGTACAGTTCGACGACCAGCGACTCGTTGATGGTCGACGGCAGTTCCGAACGCTGCGGGGCGGCCTTGTAGGTGCCCTTGAGCGCTTTGGCGTCAACTTCGACCCATTCGGGATAACCGCGCGCGGCGGTAGCTTCCGCCGCCCCCTTGATGCGCAACTGGGCTTTCGCCTTTTCAGACACCTCGACCACATCGCCGGCACGCACCTGGTACGACGGGATATTGACCCGGCGGCCGTTAACCGTGATGCCGTTATGACGCACCACCTGGCGCGCCTCGGTACGCGACGCGCCAAAGCCCATGCGATAGCACACCGAATCCAGGCGCGACTCCAGCATCGACAGCAGATTTTCGCCCGTCACGCCCTTGCGGCTGTCCGCCTTTTTGTAGGTCAGGCGAAACTGCCCTTCGAGCACGCCGTAGATACGGCGGATTTTCTGCTTTTCACGCAGTTGCACGCCATACCCGGACAGACGGGCGCCGCTCTTCTGGCCATGCTGGCCAGGCGCATAAGCACGGCGTTCGATGGCGCACTTGTCGGTGAAACACTTCTCGCCTTTCAGGAACAGCTTTTCGCCTTCGCGGCGGCACTGACGGCATTTGGGATCAAGATTACGAGCCATGATTTACCCTAGGATTAGATACGACGCTTTTTGGAGGGACGGCAACCGTTGTGCGGGATCGGGGTGACATCCGAGATCGCAACGATCTTGAAGCCCAGCGCATTCAGCGCACGCACGGTGGACTCCCGGCCCGGGCCGGGGCCCTTGATCCGGACTTCCAGGTTCTTGACGCCGTATTCCTGCGCCATCTTGCCGGCGTTTTCAGCCGCCACCTGCGCCGCAAACGGCGTCGACTTACGCGACCCCTTGAAGCCCGCACCACCGGCGGTCGCCCACGACAGGGCGTTGCCCTGACGATCGGTGATCGTCACGATGGTATTGTTGAAAGAAGCATGAATGTGCGCAATACCCTCTGCGACATTCTTCTTGACCTTCTTGCGCACGCGCGTTGCAGTTTTCGTTGCCATGGTTAACCTTTATTTCTTGATGGCCTTGCGGGGACCCTTGCGGGTACGCGCGTTGGTGCGAGTGCGCTGACCACGCGCAGGCAAGCCTTTGCGATGACGGAAGCCGCGATAGCAGCCGAGATCCATCAAGCGCTTGATGTTCATGGTGATTTCACGGCGCAGGTCGCCCTCGACCGTGAACTTGGCCACGCCCTCACGCAAGCGCTCCATCTCTGCCTCGGACAAGTCCTTGATTTTCGAAGTCTGGGCAATGCCCGCCGCTTCGCAAATCTTGCCGGACGTAGTTCTGCCGATGCCATAAATGGCGGTCAACGCAATAATCGCGTGTTGATGATTAGGGATATTAACCCCAGCAATACGAGCCATTCGCAAAGCTCCGAACGCAAAACAAAAAATTATAACATGCCAACCCGCCTTTGGGTTGACTCGAATTCACACTTGCCGCCAACGGGCCAATTTAGCCCTGGCGCTGCTTGTGGCGCGGATCGTCGCAGATCACGCGCACTACGCCTTTGCGGCGCACAACCTTGCACTTACGGCACATTTTCTTGACTGAAGCCTGCACTCTCATGGTTCTCTCCATTCACTCACCGGCAGCGTGCTGCCGGTCAAAAATCATTTGGCCCGGAAAACAATCCGGCCTTTGGTCAGATCGTACGGGGTAAGCTCTACTGTCACCTTGTCTCCCGGCAGGATTCGGATGTAGTGCATGCGCATCTTGCCGGAGATATGGCTCAGCAAGACATGACCATTTTCAAGCTTGACTCTGAAGGTAGCGTTCGGCAGGTTTTCAATGACTTCACCCTGCATCTGGATGACATCTTCCTTAGACATCAACGCCCCACCAGACCGTTCTTGAAATTGGCTTTCTTGAGCAAGCCCTCATACTGGTGGGACATGACATAAGCCTGAACCTGCGCCATGAAATCCATGGTCACCACCACAATAATCAACAGCGACGTTCCCCCAAAATAGAAAGGGACATTCCACTTCAGAATCAGAAACTCGGGCAGCAGACACACCAGGGTGATGTAGATTGCCCCCACCAGCGTCAGCCGGGTCAAAATCTTGTCGATATAGCGCGCGGTTTGATCGCCCGGCCGAATGCCCGGAACGAACGCGCCGCTCTTCTTCAGGTTGTCTGCAGTTTCCTTGGGGTTGAACACCAGGGCCGTGTAGAAAAAGCAAAAGAAGATGATTGCCAACGCATACAGCAAAACGTACACCGGCTGGCCGGGTGACAGGGTCGACCCAATGTCTTTCAGCCAGCCCATGTTGTCGCTACTGCCAAACCAGCCCGCCAGGGTCGCCGGGAACAAAATGATGCTGGAGGCGAAAATCGGCGGGATCACCCCGGCCATATTCAACTTAAGCGGCAGATGCGAGCTTTGGCCACCCACGACCATTTTTCCGACCTGACGCTTGGCATAATTCACCAAAATCTTGCGCTGGCCACGCTCGACGAACACCACCAATGCAGTCACCAGCAAGATGCCAACAAACAGCATCAGCACCAGCGGGATCGAGAACGCACCGGTGCGCGTCAGCTCAAGCGTGCCGCCGATCGCAGAGGGCAGGCCCGCGGCAATACCCGCGAAAATAATGATGGAAATACCATTACCCAAGCCGCGCTCGGTAATCTGCTCGCCCAGCCACATCAAAAACATCGTACCGGCAGTCAGCGTAACCACGGTAATCAAGCGAAACGCCATCCCCGGATCCAGCACCAGACCGGCTTGCGATTCCAGGGCAACGGCAATACCCAGTGCCTGAAAAACAGCCAGAAACAAGGTCCCGTAACGGGTATACTGGGTAATCTTGCGGCGCCCTGCCTCGCCCTCTTTCTTCAGCGCTTCCAGTTGCGGCGATACGGTCGTCATCAACTGCACGATGATCGACGCCGAAATGTACGGCATGATCCCCAGCGCGAACACGCTGAAACGCGACAGCGCCCCCCCGGAGAACATGTTGAACATGCCCAGGATGCCGCCCTGCTGCGACTTGAAGAGCTGATCGAGCACCAGAGGATCGATACCCGGCACCGGGATGAAAGTGCCGATACGGTACACAATCAAAGCGCCGAGCAGGAATAGCAAACGACGCTTGAGGTCGCCGAATTTATTCAAACCGGTTTTGGGCGTAGCCAAAGCGTGTGTCCTCGCTGACTCAGTCGGCGATGCTGCCGCCCGCAGCCTCGATCGCAGCACGCGCCCCCTTGGTGACGGCAATACCGCGCAACTTGATCGCCTTGCCGATTTCGCCGGCCAGGTAAACCTTGGCGCCTTTGGCTGCGGCACCAACGACACCGGCCTGCTTCAGCACCAGCAAATCGATCTCGTCCACCCCCACAGCCGCCAGCTCGAACAGGCGGATGTGCGCTGTATCGGCCTTGGTCAGCGAAACAAAGCCACGCTTGGGCAGACGGCGATGCATCGGCATCTGGCCACCCTCGAATCCCACTTTGTGGAAGCCGCCCGCACGTGATTTCTGACCCTTGTGGCCACGCCCCGCGGTTTTACCCAGGCCGGAGCCAATGCCGCGACCCAAACGACGCTTGTTCTTCTTTGCGCCGTCGGCCGGTTTAATATTGTTCAGTTCCATTTAAGCCTCGCACTTCACCAGATAGGCGACCCGGGAAATCATTCCGCGGTTTTCCGGGGTGTCAAGCACCTCGACCGTGTGATGCATCCGACGCAGGCCCAAGCCGCGCACACAGGCGCGATGCGGCGCCTTGGTGCCAATCAAGCTTTTGACCAGCGTCACCCTGATTTTTTTCTGCTCGCTCATGACTTACCCCGTAATGTCTTCGACAGACTTGCCACGCTTGGCAGCAATCTCGGACGGTGTGGACATTTTCAACAGGCCATCGATCGTCGCACGCACGACGTTGTAGGGGTTGGTCGAACCCAAGCACTTGGCAAGCACGTTCTGTACGCCCATCACTTCGAATACGGCGCGCATCGCTCCACCGGCGATAATCCCGGTACCTTCCGATGCCGGCTGGATCAACACGCGCGAAGCGCCGTGCTGCCCCACCACCGTATGATGGAAAGTGCCATTCTTCAGGCTGATCTTGACCAGCTTGCGGCGAGCCTCTTCCATTGCTTTCTGCACGGCCACCGGCACTTCCCGGGACTTGCCCTTGCCCATGCCGATCCCGCCATCGCCGTCGCCGACCACGGTCAGTGCGGCAAAACCCATGATGCGGCCACCCTTCACCACTTTGGTGACGCGGTTGACCGAAATCATCTTCTCGCGCAAGCCGTCGCCGCGCTCTTCGTTACTAGTAGGTGCTGTACGGGCCATCTTGAGTCTGCCTCGTTAAAATACCAAACCGCCTTCGCGGGCTGCTTCGGCGAGGGCCTTCACTCGCCCATGAAACCTGAAGCCAGCACGATCGAAAGCCACTTTTTCAATGCCCAAGCCCTTGGCTTTCTCGGCCAAGCGCTTGCCAACGGCAACTGCTGCCGCCACGTTGCCACCGTTACCCAAAGCGGCACGCAGCTCCTTGTCGTTAGAGGACGCACTGGCCATGACCGTGCCGCCGTCCGCCGAAATGATCTGCGCGTAGATGTGGCTGTTGGTGCGGTGAATTGCCAGGCGGGTCGCCTTGACGGCCGCGATTTTGGCGCGGGTTTTGCGCGCTCTGCGAATCCGTGATTGCTTGGTGTTCATTGTCTGTCCTTAAGCCTTACTTCTTCTTGGTCTCTTTCTTGATAACCACCTCGTCGCTATAGCGAACGCCCTTGCCCTTATAAGGCTCCGGCGGACGATATGCGCGCACGTCGGCGGCCACCTGCCCAACGACCTGACGATCGACGCCCTTGATCACAATCTCGGTCTGCGTCGGGGTTTCAACCTTGATGCCAGCAGGCATCTTGTGCACAACGGGATGCGAGAAACCAAGCGAGAGATTGAGGGCGTCGCCCTGAGCCTGAGCACGATAGCCGACCCCGACCAGCAAGAGCTTCTTTTCGAAACCCTTGGAAACGCCCTGCACCATGTTATTGACGAGCGCACGCATCGTTCCCGCCATGGCATTCGCCTGGATGCTTTCGTTGGTAGGCGCAAAAGTCAGCACCCCGTCATTAAGCGCGACCGACACGTCAGCCGACATCGCCTGACTCATCGCCCCCAGAGGACCCTTGACCGAGACCGCGCCACCCAGTGCGACTTCGACGCCTTTAGGCAACGTAATAGGATTATTGGCTACACGTGACATATCCGCTCCTTCTTACGCAACCACGCACAGGACTTCACCACCGACGCCCTTGGCGCGCGCATGGCGGTCCGTCATCACACCACTCGAGGTGGAGACAATCGCGACACCCAGGCCATTCATGACGCGCGGCAATTCCTCGGCACCCTTGTAGACCCTCAGGCCAGGCCGGCTCACGCGCTCAATGCGCTCGATCACCGGGCGGCCCGCGTAATATTTCAACTGCAGCTCAAGCTCGGGCTTTCCGGCTTCGCCACGAATGGCGAAATCCTCGATATAGCCCTCGTCCTTCAGCACCTTGGCTATAGCCACTTTGACTTTCGATGAAGGCATCATGACAACCGCCTTCTCGACCACTTGCGCATTACGAATGCGGGTCAGCATGTCCGCAATGGGATCACTCATACTCATATCGTCTACCCCTTACCAGCTTGCCTTGACGATGCCCGGGATTTCGCCCCGCATCGCATATTCACGCAGCTTGCCGCGCGCCAGGCCAAACTTGCTGAACACGCCGCGCGGACGCCCCGTCAGCTGACAGCGATTGCGCTGACGCACCGGGCTGGCATTGCGCGGCAGGGCCTGCAAAGCCTGATAGGCCGCCATGCGGTCTTCATCGCTGGTCTGCGAATTGGCGATCAGCGCTTTGATCTCGGCACGCTTGGCGGCATATTTCTTCACCATGCGCGCACGCTTTTCTTCACGATTAATCAAGGATAACTTGGCCATGCCTACCTCAATTCTTGAACGGGAAACTGAAGGCGGCAAGCAAGGCTCGCGCTTCATCATCAGTCTTGGCGGTGGTGGTGATCGTGATATTCATCCCACGCAGAGCATCGATCTTGTCGTACTCGATCTCAGGGAAAATAATCTGTTCCTTGACACCCATGTTGTAGTTGCCACGACCATCAAAGGATTTGCCCGAAACACCGCGGAAATCGCGGATACGCGGCATTGCCACCGTCACCAGACGATCCAGGAACTCGAACATCTGCGCGCGGCGCAGCGTCACCATGCAGCCGACAGGGTAATCCTCGCGAATCTTGAAACCTGCGATGGATTTTTTGGACTTGGTGACAACCGGCTTCTGACCCGCGATCTTCTGCATGTCCGACACCGCATGGTCCATCACCTTCTTGTCAGCCACCGCCTCGCCGACCCCCATATTCAGGGTGATCTTCTGGATGCGCGGCACTTCCATGACGGATTTATAACCAAACTGCTCTACCAGCTTGGGCACCACCGTCTCACGATAAAACTCTTGAAAACGCGCCATGATCACCCCTGAGCGTCAACCATTTCGCCATTGGACTTGTACACACGCACCTTGCGGCCGTCCTCCAGCACCTTGTAACCCACACGATCAGCCTTCTGCGTGCCCACGTTGAACAACGCGACATTGGAAGCCTGGATCGGCATTTCTTTTTCGACGATCCCGCCCTGGATGTTGCGCATGGGATTGGGCTTCTGGTGCTTCTTGACGCGATTCACGCCCTCAACCAGCACATGACCATCATCAAGCACGCGAAGCACAACGCCGCGCTTGCCCTTATCTTTCCCGGTCAGGACGATCACCTGATCACTTTTACGAATACGTGCCATGATTCCCTCTCACAGAACCTCGGGCGCCAGCGAGACGATCTTCATGAACTTCTCGGTGCGCAGCTCACGGGTGACCGGCCCAAAAATACGGGTGCCGATCGGCTCTAATTTATTATTCAGCAACACCGCCGCATTGCCATCGAAGCGCACCAGCGAACCATCGGGCCGACGCACGCCTTTGGCGGTACGAACCACCACAGCGTTGTAGATATCGCCTTTTTTCACACGGCCGCGAGGCGCCGCATCCTTGATGGTGACCTTGATGATGTCGCCCACGCCCGCATAGCGGCGATGACTGCCGCCCAACACCTTGATGCACATAACCGAGCGCGCACCGGTATTGTCTGCCACGTCCAATACGGACTGCATCTGAATCATTTAAATTGCCTCCAACTTAATCCACCAAAATGGCGGCCAGTCTTGGAACCCGTTCGGGAGAAAATCCCGCTATACGCGGAACTGCTTGAGTCAGCGAACCGGACAAAACCAACCGGCTCACCAACCGGAAAACCCGGCACTATACCGGGCTATTACATTTCACGCAAGCGTTATACGCGCGCGCGTTCGATCAGCTTGCTTACGGTCCACGCCTTGGTGCGTGACAGCTTGCGCGACTCTTCGATCTGCACCGTGTCGCCCTCGTGAAACTCGTTGTTTTCATCGTGAGCGTGGTACTTTTTGGACAACCGGATAATCTTGCCGATAACCGGATGCTTGACACGACGCTCGACCAGGACTGTGACCGTCTTGTTCATCTTGTCGCTCACCACACGCCCTGTCAGCGTGCGCACCATCTTTTTCATTTCAGTCATGCCTGGCCCGCCTTCTCGCGCATAATGGTCTTGACGCGGGCAATATCACGGCGCAACTTGCCCAGGTCGGCAGTTTTGTTCGACTGCTGGGTGGCCACCTGCATGCGCAGCGCAAAATGGGCACGCAGCAGGGACTCGAGTTCCTGCTTTAGTTCTGCGGCATTCTTGCCGCGCATTTCTTGTGTATTCATCACTCAGCTCCCGATCATGCGGGTAACGAAGGTGGTTGCGATCGGCAGCTTGGCGGCCGCCAGGCGGAAAGCCTCGCGCGCCAGCTCTTCGTTCACCCCATCCATCTCGTACAAAACCTTGCCCGGCTGGATTTCCGCGACGTAGTACTCCGGCGCACCCTTGCCGTTGCCCATACGCACTTCGGCAGGCTTACGCGAAATCGGCTTGTCAGGAAAAATGCGGATCCAGATGCGCCCGCCGCGCTTGATGTGACGCGTCATGGCACGACGCGCCGCCTCGATCTGACGCGCAGTCAGGCGGCCGCGGCCGACCGCTTTCAGACCGAAGTCGCCAAAACTCACGTTGGCTCCACGGGTCGCCAGTCCGGTGTTACGGCCTTTCTGTTCCTTGCGGAATTTCCTTCTAGCTGGCTGCAGCATGTTTCACTCCTGATTTCTTGCCGCGCTTTTCCTGATCGGCTACCGCAGGCTGCTCGCCACGGTTGAGCGCGTCGCCTTTGTATACCCAAACCTTGATGCCAATGATGCCGTAGGTGGTCTTGGCTTCGGCAAAGCCGTAATCGATTTCTGCGCGCAGGGTGTGCAGGGGCACACGACCCTCCCGGTACCACTCGGTACGGGCGATTTCAGCACCGTTCAAGCGACCCGAACTCATGATCTTGATGCCTTGCGCACCCAGGCGCATGGCATTCTGCATGGCGCGCTTCATGGCACGACGGAACATCACGCGCTTTTCAAGCTGCTGGGCGATGCCGTCGGCAACGATCTGCGCATCGGTTTCCGGCTTGCGCACCTCCTCGATATTGACATGCACAGGCACCGACATCAGGCGCGCGAGCTCGCCGCGCAGAACCTCGATGTCCTCGCCTTTCTTGCCGATCACCACACCGGGGCGACCGCTGAAAATCGTGATGCGGGCGTTCTTTGCGGGGCGCTCGATCAGCACCTTGGAGACCGAGGCGTGCGCCAGCTTTTTCTTCAGGTAGTCGCGAACCTTGATGTCCTCCAGCAGCGTGCTGGAAAAGTTGCGGTTCGAACCGTACCACTTGGCCGTCCAGATGCGCTGAACACCAAGACGGAATCCAATCGGATGTATTTTTTGTCCCATGGTGCTTCCTCAGTCCCCGACCGTCACGGTAATGTGACAGGTCGGTTTGCTAATACGGTTGCCACGGCCTTTGGCGCGGGCGGTAAAACGCTTCAGCACGGAACCCTGGTCAACGCAGATCGTTTTGACCGTCAGGGTATCGATGTCCGCGCCCTCATTGTGCTCGGCGTTGGCAATCGCCGACTCAAGCACCTTCTTGATGATGCCCGCGCCTTTTTTCGGGCTGAAGGCCAGGATATTCAACGCCTTCTCCACGCGCAGGCCGCGGATCTGGTCAGCAACCAGACGGCCTTTCTGGGCGGACAGGCGGGTACCACGCAAAATCGCAGAAACTTCCATCATGCGCTCCTTATTTCTTCGCCTTCTTGTCCGCAACGTGCCCCTTGAAGGTACGCGTCAGGGAAAACTCACCCAGCTTGTGGCCGACCATGTTCTCGGTCACGAACACCGGAACATGCTGGCGGCCGTTATGCACCGCAATCGTCAAACCGATGAAATCAGGCAACACGGTGGAGCGACGCGACCAGGTCTTGATCGGGCGCTTGTCATTGGAGCCGCGGACGGCTTCAATCTTTTTCAGCAAATGCCCATCAACGAACGGGCCTTTTTTAATTGAACGTGCCATATCTTTCTACCTCAATCAGCGCGCTTGACGGCGGCGGACGATCATGTTGGAGGTGCGCTTGTTGCTGCGGGTGCGATAACCCTTGGTCGGAGTACCCCACGGGCTGACCGGATGGCGGCCAGCCGCAGTCCGGCCTTCGCCACCGCCATGCGGGTGGTCGACCGGGTTCATCACCACACCACGGACCGTCGGGCGAATGCCGCGCCAGCGGCTGGCGCCCGCCTTGCCGATCGAACGCAGGCTGTGCTCTTCGTTGCCCACCTCGCCAAGCGTGGCACGACAATCGACGTGAACCTTGCGGATTTCGCCGGAACGCAGCCGCAGCTGGGCATAACTGCCTTCGCGCGCCTGCAGCTGTACCGACGTACCCGCAGAACGGGCAATCTGCGCGCCCTTGCCGGGCATCATCTCGACGCAGTGCACCGTGCTGCCGACCGGGATGTTGCGCAGCGGCATACAGTTACCCACCTTGATCGGCGCCTCGACCCCGCTCACCAACTGCGCGCCGACCTGAACACCGCGCGGCGCAATGATGTAGCGACGCTCGCCATCGGCATAACACAGCAAAGCCAGATGCGCGGAACGGTTGGGGTCGTACTCCAGCCGCTCAACCTTGGCCACGACGCCATCCTTGTTGCGGCGGAAATCAACCACGCGATAGTGCTGCTTATGACCACCACCCTTGTGGCGCACCGTGATGTGGCCATGGTGGTTGCGGCCCGAGCCGCGTTTCTTCGGCTCGAGCAGCGCCGCGACCGGCTTGCCTTTATGCAGCCCCGGGGTAACGACCTTGACGACCGCACGACGACCGGCAGAGGTGGGTTTGACTTTAATCAATGCCATGTTTTTCTCCCTTACTGACCGGATGCGAAGTCGATGTCCTGACCCGGCTTCAGGGTGACATACGCTTTCTTCCAGTTGTCGCGACGACCCGTGACGCGACCGGTGCGCTTGACTTTGCCCTTGACGTTCAGCACCTGCACACCCGCAACCTCAACCTTGAACAGGCTGGCGACAGCGGCGCCGATTTCCTGCTTGGTCGCATCGGGCAACACGCGAAAAACCACCTGATTCTGCCTGTCCGCAACGCGCGTGCTCTTTTCGGAGATCACCGGCGCGAGAATGACTTTGAGCAGACGCTCTTGACTGATCGCACCCATTACACCATCTCCTCAAACTGCTTGACCGCCGCCTTGGTGATCAGCACGTTACCGAATTTAACCAGGCTCCACGGATCCGCCTGATGCGGCTCGACCACATAAACGTTCGGCAGGTTGCGCGAGGACAGCCACAGGTTGTCATCGACGCTGTCCGCAATGATCATGACCTTGCCATAACCCATCGACTTAAGTTTGCCGGCGAGCAGCTTGGTCTTGGGCGAATCGACACCCAGACTCTCCACCACCTTGAGCTTGCCCTCGCGCGCCAGCTGCGACAGGATGGTCGCCAAACCCGCGCGATACATCTTGCGGTTCACCTTGTGGGTGAAGTTTTCGTTCGGCTTGTTCGGGAACGTGACACCACCCCCGCGCCAGATCGGACTCGAGGTACGGCCGGAACGCGCGCGACCGGTACCCTTTTGACGCCACGGCTTGTGCGTGGAGGCAGTCACCTCGGCACGCGTCAACTGCGCGCGGTTACCGCTGCGCGCGTTCGCCTGGAACGCCGTCACCACCTGATGCACCAGCGCCTCGTTATAATCGCGACCAAAGGTCTCGTCGGAAGCCGCGACGCTGGTCACCTGCTGACCCAGTTCGTTAATGACCGCCAAATCCATTAGGCACCCCCTTTCACAGCCGGGCGCACCATCACGTGGCCACCCTTGGCGCCCGGAACAGCACCCTTCAACAAGACCAGTCCGCGCTCCGCATCGACGCGCACAACCTCCAGATTCTGCTTGGTGCAGACCACCGCACCCATGTGGCCGGCCATGCGCTTGCCCGGGAACACGCGACCCGGATCCTGCGCCATGCCGATGGAACCCGGCACATTGTGCGAACGCGAGTTGCCGTGCGAGGCGCGCTGCGAGGCAAAATTGTGGCGCTTGATGGTGCCCGCAAAGCCCTTGCCCTGGGTCACGCCGGTCACGTCGACCTTCTGGCCCGCTTGCAGCAACTCAACCGACACCACAGCACCAGGCTGGTACTGCGCAGCCTCCTCCGCAGACACGCGGAATTCGCGCAGCAGCTCGCCAGCCTCGACACCCGCCTTGGCGTAATGCCCCGCTTCCGATTTGTTGACACGACTGTTGCGGCGGCTGCCATAAGCAACCTGCACCGCGGAATAGCCGTCGTTTTCTGGCGTGCGCACCTGCGTCACACGATTGTTGGACACTTCCAGCACCGTCACCGGAACGGACGCGCCGCCCTCGGTGAAAATGCGGGTCATGCCGACCTTGCGGCCAACGAGCCCGATACTCATCTTTGTATTTCCTATCACAAGCCCCCGGGAAAACCACGGGGACCAGGGTTGTAGGCGCCGATTACTATTGACCGGCTTCTAAAAGCAAAACTGCAGGGGCGGCATTATACACAGCCGCCGCGGCTTTTTACAACTTGATTTCGACGTCCACCCCGGCAGGCAGGTCAAGCTTCATCAAGGCATCCACGGTTTTGTCTGTGGGATCCATGATGTCCATCAAACGACGATGGGTACGGATCTCGAACTGGTCGCGCGATGTCTTGTTGACGTGCGGCGAGCGCAGCACATCAAAACGCTCGATCGAGGTCGGCAGCGGAACCGGCCCCTTAACCACGGCGCCGGTGCGTTTGGCCGTCTCGACGATTTCAAGTGCCGACTGGTCGATCAGTTTGTAGTCGAACGCCTTCAGGCGGATGCGGATTTTCTGATTTTGCATTGTTGAGCCTTACTCTTCGATCTTGGCCACGACGCCGGCACCGACCGTGCGGCCGCCTTCGCGGATGGCGAAACGCAGACCTTCGTCCATGGCGATCGGCTGAATCAGCGACACCTTGATGCTGACGTTGTCGCCAGGCATCACCATCTCGGTGCCAGCCGGCAGTTCGATGCTGCCGGTGACGTCGGTGGTGCGGAAGTAAAACTGCGGACGATAGCCGTTGAAGAACGGGGTGTGACGACCACCTTCGTCCTTGGAGAGCACGTAGATCTCGGCCGAGAACTTGGTGTGCGGCTTGATGGAGCCGGGCTTGGCCAGAACCTGGCCGCGCTGGACTTCTTCACGCTTGGTGCCGCGCAGCAGGACGCCGACGTTGTCGCCCGCCTGCCCCTGATCGAGCAGCTTCCTGAACATCTCGACGCCGGTGCAGGTGGTCTTGACGGTCGGGCTGATGCCGACGATTTCGATCTCTTCGCCAACCTTGATGATGCCGCGCTCGACACGACCGGTGACGACGGTGCCGCGACCGGAGATGGAGAAGACGTCTTCAACAGGCATCAGGAAGGGCTTGTCGATGGCACGCTCGGGCTCGGGGATGTAGGAGTCGAGGGCTTCGGCCAGCTTGATGATGCTGGGCTCGCCGATGTCGCTCTGGTCGCCTTCGAGGGCCTTCAGCGCGGAGCCGACGATGATGGGGGTGTCGTCGCCCGGGAAGTCGTACTTGGACAGCAGCTCGCGGATTTCCATTTCGACGAGCTCGAGCAGCTCGGCGTCGTCGACCATGTCGGCCTTGTTCATGTAGACGATGATGTAGGGCACGCCGACCTGGCGGGCCAGGAGGATGTGCTCGCGGGTCTGCGGCATGGGACCATCGGCGGAGGACACGACCAGGATGGCGCCATCCATCTGCGCGGCGCCGGTGATCATGTTCTTGACGTAGTCGGCGTGGCCGGGGCAGTCAACGTGGGCGTAGTGACGCTTGGCGGTCTCGTACTCGACGTGGGAGGTGTTGATGGTGATGCCGCGCGCCTTCTCTTCAGGCGAGTTGTCGATCTCGTCGTACTTCTTGGCAGCACCGCCAAACTTCTTCGACAGAATGGTGGTGATCGCCGCGGTCAAGGTGGTCTTGCCGTGGTCAACGTGTCCAATCGTGCCTACGTTTACGTGCGGCTTGGTCCGCTCGAATTTTTCCTTAGCCATTTCAGGTACCCTATAAAATCAAAATTATTTCTTGGCGATAACCGCTTCTGCGACGCTCTTCGGCGCTTCAGCATAGTGCTTGAATTCCATCGTATAGGTCGCGCGCCCCTGCGACATCGAACGCAGATCGGTCGCATAGCCGAACATTTCAGCCAGCGGAACCTCGGCTTTGATCGCCTTGACGCCAGCCACATCATCCATGCCCTGAATGATGCCGCGGCGGCGATTCAGATCGCCCATCACATCGCCCATGTAGTCCTCGGGCGTCTCGACCTCAACCGCCATCATCGGCTCCAGCAATGCGGGGCTGGCCTTGCGCATGCCGTCCTTGAACGCCAGAATGGCCGCCAGCTTGAACGCCAGTTCGGACGAGTCGACATCGTGGTACGAACCGTCGAACAGGGTGACCTTGACGTCGACCACGGGAAAGCCCGCGAGCACGCCGTTATTCATCGCCTCGATCAAGCCTTTTTCGACCGCAGGAATGTATTCGCGCGGCACCGTACCGCCCTTGATGGCATCGACGAACTCAAAGCCCTTGCCCGCTTCGTTCGGACCCATCTTGATCCAGACGTGGCCGTACTGACCCTTGCCGCCCGACTGCTTGGCATGCTTGCCTTCCTGCTCGACTTCCTTCCTGATCGCCTCGCGATAGGCCACCTGCGGCGCGCCGACGTTGGCCTCGACGTTGAATTCGCGGCGCATGCGATCGACCAGGATGTCGAGGTGCAACTCGCCCATGCCGGAAATGATGGTCTGACCCGACTCCTCGTCGGTACGGACGCGGAACGACGGATCCTCGGAGGCCAGGCGGCCCAGCGCGATGCCCATTTTTTCCTGGTCGGCCTTCGTCTTCGGCTCGACGGCAACGTGAATGACGGGCTCGGGGAACACCATGCGCTCCAAGATCACCGGGGCCGTAACATCGCACAGCGTATCGCCGGTGGTCACATCCTTCAGCCCGACGACCGCGCCGATGTCGCCCGCCCGCAGCTCCTTGATCTCTTCGCGGTCGTTGGCGCGCATCTGCAGGATGCGGCCGATACGCTCCTTCTTGCCCTTGACCGAGTTCAGGACGGTCGAACCCGCCTGCAGCGTCCCCGAGTAGACACGAACAAAAGTCAGCTGACCGACGAACGGATCGCTCATAAGCTTGAATGCCAGAGCCGAGAACTTCTCTTCGTCGTCCGCCTTGCGCACAACCGCCACATCGTTGTCGTCAACGCCATCAACCGGCGGAATATCGACCGGCGAAGGCAGATACTGGATGACCGCATCCAGCATGCGCTGCACGCCCTTGTTCTTGAACGCGGTGCCGCACAGCATCGGCTGGATCTCTCCAGCAAGCGTGCGCGTGCGCAAGCCCAGCACGATCTCGTCCTTACCCAGCTCACCTTCCTCGAGGTACTTGTTCATCAACTCCTCGGAGGCCTCGGCGGCAGCCTCGACCATATTCGAGCGCCACTTCGCCGCGAGCTCTGCAAGCTCGGCCGGAACGTCCCGGTAGTCGAACTTCATGCCCTGGCTGGCCTCGTCCCAATTGATCGCCTTCATTTCCAGCAGATCAATGACGCCGACGAAGCTGTCTTCCGCACCGATCGGAATCACCACCGGCACCGGATTGGCCTGTAGGCGCGTGCGCATCTGCTCGACGACCTTAAAGAAGTTGGCGCCGGAGCGGTCCATCTTGTTGACGAAAGCCAGTCGCGGCACGCCGTACTTGTTGGCCTGGCGCCACACCGTCTCGGACTGCGGCTGCACGCCGCCTACCGCGCAGTACACCATGCACGCACCATCCAGCACGCGCATCGAACGCTCGACCTCGATGGTGAAGTCGACGTGCCCCGGCGTATCGATGATATTGATACGATGCTCGGGCATGGACATATCCATACCCTTCCAGAAACAGGTTACAGCGGAGGACGTGATGGTAATGCCGCGCTCCTGCTCCTGCTCCATCCAGTCGGTCGTTGCCGCGCCGTCATGCACCTCGCCAAGCTTATGACTCACACCGGTATAGAAAAGGATGCGCTCGGTAGTGGTCGTCTTGCCGGCATCGATGTGCGCGGAAATACCGATGTTGCGATAGCGTTCGATAGGAGTCGTGCGTGCCACGTTATGGTCCTGACTGTGTCTGGTAGTGTTTAAAAAGTAACGCTCAGAAACGGAAATGCGAGAATGCCTTGTTGGCTTCAGCCATACGGTGCACTTCCTCGCGCTTCTTCACCGCGCCACCACGACCCTCGGCCGCATCCAGCAATTCGCCCGCCAAACGGGCACCCATGGACTTCTCGCCGCGCTTGCGCGCAGCATCCTTCAGCCAACGCATCGCCAGCGCGGTACGACGGCTCGAGCGCACCTCGACGGGCACCTGGTAGTTGGCACCCCCGACGCGACGACTCTTCACCTCGACCAGCGGACGCGCATTGTTCAGCGCGGTACTGAACACTTCCAGCGGATCCTTGCCGGACTTGCCGGTGATCTGCTCGAAGGCGCCATAGACGATGCGCTCAGCGACCGACTTCTTGCCGCTGGACATGATGACGTTCATGAATTTCGAAACCTCCTGATTGCCGAATTTCGGATCAGGCAGGATTTCACGTTTGGGGACTTCGCGACGACGGGGCATTTTCCTGTCTCTCTATCTAGTTAAGCTTGCTGGCCGATTAGGCTTTCTTGGGACGCTTGGCGCCGTACTTCGAGCGCGACTGCTTGCGATCCTTCACGCCAGCAGTATCCAGGCTGCCGCGCACGGTGTGATAACGCACGCCCGGCAAGTCCTTGACCCGGCCGCCGCGCACCAGCACCACCGAGTGCTCCTGCAGGTTGTGGCCCTCACCGCCGATGTAGCTGATGACCTCGAAGCCGCTGGTGAGCTTGACCTTGCAGACCTTACGCAAGGCGGAGTTCGGCTTCTTGGGCGTCGTGGTGTACACGCGAGTACAAACGCCGCGGCGTTGCGGGCAGGCCTTCAAGGCCGGAACCTTGCTCTTCTCCACCGGAGCCTGACGCGGCTTGCGGATCAGCTGGTTAATCGTTGGCATGTCAAAAATTCCGAAAAATTAAGGTGAGCGTATCGTTTCTAAAACAAGCGGGACGGCGCCGACCGCATTCTGAAGCGGTGCCGTCCCGGGCTGCAGTCCTGCGCTTCCCGGCGATTCTGCGGCCGGAAAAAGACGCGTGATTCTAGGGGAGAGCCAGCCCCCTGTCAAGCAACTTCCTGATTCTCGGCCGGATTCGCCTCCCCGCCTTCGATCAGGTGGCCGGCGCCCAGGTCTTCCCCTGCCGCCTGGCGGCGGCGGGTATTGTGGTAGGCGAGGCCGGTGCCCGCCGGAATCAGGCGTCCGACAATCACGTTTTCCTTCAGGCCGCGCAGCTCGTCCTTCTTGCCCATGATGGCCGCTTCGGTCAGGACGCGCGTGGTTTCCTGGAAAGAGGCCGCCGAGATGAACGAGTCGGTCGACAGCGACGCCTTGGTGATGCCGAGCAGAATCGGATCGTAGGTGGCCGGCTCCTTGCCCGCCGCCGCCATATCGTCGTTGATCTGCAGCACTTCCGAACGCTCGACCTGCTCGCCAGGAATGAGGCCGGTGTTGCCCGGGTCCACCACCACAACGCGGCGCAGCATCTGGCGCACGATCACCTCGATGTGCTTGTCGTTGATCTTCACGCCCTGTAGGCGGTACACGTCCTGCACCTCGTCGGTGATGTAGCGCGCCAGCGCTTCCACGCCACGCAGCTTCAGGATGTCGTGCGGATCGACCGGACCGTCGACGATCATTTCGCCCTTCTGGACGATCTGGCCGTCGTGCGCCGTCACGTGCTTCTCTTTCGTGATCAGGTACTCGTGCGCCACCCCATCCAGATCGGTGATGACCAGGCGCTGCTTACCCTTGGTGTCCTTGCCGAAGGAGACGGTGCCGGTAACCTCCGCCAGTACGCCCGCGTCCTTCGGCGAACGCGCCTCGAACAGCTCGGCCACGCGCGGCAGACCGCCGGTAATGTCGCGCGTCTTCGAGGTTTCCTGCGGGATACGCGCGAGCACGTCGCCCACTGCGACGTCCTGGCCGTCCTTCACGGTAATGATGGAGCCGATCTGGAAGGTGATGTTGACCAGCGTGTCGGTGCCCGCGATCTTGACTTCATTCCCGGCCTCGTCCAGCAGCTTGACCTGCGGACGCAGGCCCTTGCCGGCGCCGCTGGCCTTGCGCTTGGGATCGATGACCACCAGCGTGGACAGGCCCGTGACATCGTCGAGCTGCTTGGCCACGGTAACGCCTTCTTCGATGTTCTCGAAGTGGATCCGTCCGGCGTATTCGGTGATGATGGGTCGGGTGTGCGGATCCCAGGTGGCCAATACCGCGCCCGCCTTGATCTTGGCGCCGTCGGTCACCATCAGCGTGGCGCCGTACGGCACCTTGTGGCGTTCGCGCTCACGGCCGGCATCGTCGGCAATGATGATTTCGCCGCTGCGCGAAATCGCCACCGGCTCCTTGCGCGCGTTGGTCACGTAACGCATGGTGGCGGTGTACTGCACGGTGCCGTTGGACTTGGCCTCGAGCTGGCTGGCTGCGGCGGCACGCGATGCGGCGCCACCGATGTGGAAGGTCCGCATGGTGAGCTGGGTCCCCGGCTCGCCGATCGACTGCGCGGCGATGACGCCGACCGCTTCGCCGGCGTTGACCAGATAACCGCGGCCGAGGTCGCGGCCGTAGCATTTGGCGCACAAGCCATAGCGCGTCTCGCAGGTCAGCGGCGTACGCACCTTGACCTCGTCGATGCCGAGCGACTCGATGGTGTCGACCACGTCTTCAACCAGCAGGGTGCCGGCTTCGAACACGGTTTCCTGGGTTTCGGGATTGATGATGTCGCTGGCTGCCACACGGCCGAGAATCCGTTCGCGCAGGGCCTCGACCACCTCACCGCCTTCGACCAGCGCCTTCACCACCAGGCCGTTCTTGGTGCCGCAATCGTCCTCGGTCACAACCAGATCCTGCGTCACGTCGACCAGGCGGCGCGTCAGGTAGCCGGAGTTCGCGGTCTTCAGCGCGGTATCGGCCAGCCCCTTGCGGGCGCCGTGGGTCGAGATGAAGTACTGCAGCATGTTCAGCCCCTCACGGAAGTTCGCCGTGATCGGGGTTTCGATGATCGAGCCGTCCGGCTTCGCCATCAGGCCGCGCATGCCGGCCAGCTGGCGGATCTGCGCAGCGGAACCGCGCGCGCCCGAGTCGGCCATCATGTAGATCGCGTTGAACGATTCCTGGGTGACTTCCTTGCCGTGGCGGTCGACAACCTTCTCGCCGCCCAGCTGCCCCATCATCGCCTTGGCCACGGCGTCGCCGGCGCGGCCCCAGATGTCCACCACCTTGTTGTAGCGTTCGCCCTGGGTCACCAGGCCCGAGGTGTACTGCGACTCGATTTCTTTTACCTCGGCTTCGGCCGCGCCCAGGATCTGGCCTTTTTCATTCGGAATCAACATGTCCTTGATGGCAATCGACATCCCCGCGCGGGTCGCGAAGGTAAAGCCGGTGTACATCAGCTTGTCGGCGAAAATCACCGTCTCGCGCAGACCGCAGCGGCGGAAACTGGCGTTGATCAGCTTGGAGATCTCCTTTTTCTTCAGCGCCTTGTCGACGAAGCTGAACGGCAGCCCCGGCGGCAGGATCTCCGACAACAACGCGCGGCCGAGCGTGGTTTCCACCCGCTTGACCGTCTCGATGCGGTTTTTCTCCGCGTCCAGCGTCGCTTCCTTGATCCGCACCGTGACGCGGGCGTGCAGCTCGACTTCACGGTTGTCGTAGGCACGGCGCGCCTCGGTGACGTCGGCAAACAGCATGCCTTCGCCCTTGGCGTTGATCTTCTCGCGCGTCATGTAATACAGGCCCAGCACGATGTCCTGCGACGGCACGATGATGGGTTCGCCGTTGGCGGGCGACAGCACGTTGTTCGACGCCAGCATCAGGGTGCGCGCTTCGGTCTGCGCTTCCAGCGACAGCGGCACGTGGACGGCCATCTGGTCGCCGTCGAAGTCGGCGTTGAAGGCCGCGCACACCAGCGGGTGCAGCTGGATCGCCTTGCCTTCGATCAGCACCGGCTCGAACGCCTGGATGCCCAGGCGGTGCAGCGTCGGTGCGCGGTTCAGCATCACCGGATGCTCGCGGATGACCTCTTCCAGGAGATCCCACACGATCGGCTCTTCGTCTTCCACCATCTTCTTGGCGGCCTTGATCGTGGTCGCCAGCCCCAGCACTTCGAGGCGGTTGAAAATGAAGGGCTTGAACAGCTCCAGCGCCATCTTCTTCGGCAGGCCGCACTGGTGCAGCTTCAGCGCCGGCCCCACCACGATGACCGAGCGGCCGGAGTAGTCGACGCGCTTGCCCAGCAGGTTCTGGCGGAAACGGCCGCTCTTGCCCTTGATCATGTCGGCCAGCGACTTCAGCGGGCGCTTGTTGGCGCCGGTCATCGCCTTGCCGCGGCGGCCGTTGTCGAGCAGCGAATCCACCGCTTCCTGCAGCATGCGCTTTTCGTTGCGCACGATGATCTCCGGCGCCTTCAGCTCCAGCAATCTCTTCAGACGGTTGTTGCGGTTGATGACGCGGCGATACAGGTCGTTCAGGTCGGAGGTGGCGAAGCGGCCGCCGTCCAGCGGCACCAGCGGACGCAGCTCCGGCGGCAGCACCGGCAGCACTTCGAGGATCATCCACTCCGGTTTGATGCCGGACTTCTGGAAACCCTCGAGAATCTTCAGGCGCTTCGACAGCTTCTTCAGCTTGGTGTCGGAACCGGTTTTGCTGATTTCCGAATGCAGGGTTTCCACCTCGGCGTGCAGGTCGAGCGAGCGCAGCAGTTCGCGCACCCCTTCCGCCCCCATCAATGCCTTGAATTCGTCGCCGTATTCTTCCAGCTTGGCGAGGTAATCCTCTTCAGTCAGCAACTGGCCGCGGTTGAGCGGCGTCATGCCGGGCTCGACCACCACGAAGCCTTCGAAGTAAAGCACCCGCTCGATATCGCGCAAGGTCATGTCGAGCACCATGCCGAGGCGGCTGGGCAGCGATTTCAGGAACCAGATGTGGGCGACCGGCGAAGCCAGTTCGATATGGCCCATGCGCTCGCGGCGCACCTTGGACAGCGTGACTTCGACGCCGCACTTTTCGCAGATGACGCCGCGATGCTTCAAGCGCTTGTACTTGCCGCACAGGCACTCGTAGTCCTTCACCGGGCCGAAGATCTTGGCGCAGAAAAGGCCGTCGCGCTCCGGCTTGAAGGTGCGGTAGTTGATGGTCTCCGGCTTTTTCACTTCGCCGTAGGACCAGGAGCGGATTTTCTCCGCCGACGCCAGGCCGATCTTGATGGCGTCGAACTCTTCCTCGTGGGTGGCCTGCTTGAAAAGATCCAACAATGCTTTCATGGCTGTGTCCTCACCCTAAATTAATAACGTTCCAGATCGATGTCGATACCGAGCGAACGGATTTCCTTCACCAGCACGTTGAAGGATTCCGGCATGCCGGCCTCGATCTTGTGATCGCCCTTGACGATGTTTTCGTAAACCTTGGTACGGCCGTTCACGTCGTCGGACTTCACGGTCAGCATTTCCTGCAACACGTAGGAAGCGCCGTAGGCTTCCAGCGCCCACACTTCCATTTCGCCGAAGCGCTGACCGCCGAACTGCGCCTTGCCGCCCAGCGGCTGCTGGGTGACCAGCGAGTACGGGCCGGTGGAACGCGCGTGCATCTTGTCGTCGACCAGGTGGTGCAGCTTCAGCACATGCTTGTAACCCACCGTCACCTGGCGGTCGAAGGCTTCGCCGGTGCGGCCGTCGTACAGCGTGACCTGGCCGCCCTCGGGCAGCCCGGCCAGCGCCAGCATGCGACGGATTTCCTCTTCCGAGGCGCCGTCGAATACCGGCGAGGCAAACGGCACGCCCTTGGTCAGGTTGCGCGCAAGTTCGATCACCTCGTCGTCGCTGAAGCTGTCGAGATCTTCCGACTTGCCTGACTGGTTGTAGATCTCCTTCAGGAAGTGGCGCATATCCTTCACCAGCGTCTTGGTCTGCGCCGCCAGCATTTCGCCGATACGCTCGCCCAGGCCCTTGGACGCCCAGCCGAGATGGGTTTCCAGAATCTGGCCGATGTTCATCCGCGACGGCACGCCGAGCGGGTTCAGCACGATGTCGACCGGGCGGCCGTCGGCCATGAAGGGCATGTCTTCAACCGGAACGATTTTCGACACCACGCCTTTGTTGCCGTGGCGGCCGGCCATCTTGTCGCCGGGCTGCAGGCGACGCTTGACCGCCAGGTAGACCTTGACCATCTTCTGCACGCCGGGCGGCAACTCGTCGCCTGCGGTGAGCTTCTTCTTCTTCTCTTCGAACATCGCATCGAATTCGATGCGCTTTTGCGTGAGGCTGTCCTTCAGCGATTCGACCTGACGGCTGGCCTCGTCGTCGGCCAGGCGGATGTCGAACCAGTCGTGGCGGTTCACCGATTCCAGATAGTCCCGGGTGACCTTGCTGCCCTTGGCGAGCTTCTTCGGGCCGCCGTTGGCAACCTTCAGGTGCAGCAGCTTTTCCAGTCGCGCAAAGGTATCGTCCTCGACGATGCGCATGCGGTCGGTCATGTCCTTGCGGTACTCCGCCAGCTGGGTGTCGATGATCGACTGCGCGCGCTTGTCGCGCTCGATGCCCTCGCGGGTGAACACCTGCACGTCGATCACCACGCCGGACATGCCGGACGGCACCTTCAGGCTGGTGTCTTTCACGTCGCTGGCCTTTTCGCCGAAGATGGCGCGCAGCAGTTTTTCCTCCGGCGTCAGCTGGGTTTCGCCCTTGGGCGTGACCTTGCCGACCAGCACGTCGCCCGCCTCGACTTCCGCGCCGATGGCGATGATGCCGGAATCGTCCAGACGGCCAAGCTGGCGCTCGGCGAGGTTGGAGATGTCGCGGGTGATTTCTTCCGGGCCCAGCTTGGTGTCGCGCGCCACCACCGACAACTCCTCGATGTGGATCGAGGTGTAGCGGTCTTCGGCGACCACTTTCTCGTTGATCAGGATCGAGTCTTCGAAGTTGTAGCCGTTCCACGGCATGAAGGCGACCAGCATGTTCTGACCCAGCGCCAGCTCGCCCATGTCGGTCGACGCGCCATCGGCGATCACGTCGCCGCGTGCGATGACATCGCCCACCTTCACCAGCGGACGCTGGTTGATGTTGGTGTTCTGGTTGGAACGGGTGTACTTGATCAGCGAATAGATATCCACGCCGACCTCGCCCGCACGCGCTTCCTCGTCGTGCACGCGGATCACGATCCGGCTGGCGTCGATGTAGTCGACGATGCCGCCCCGATACGCGGTGACCACCGTGCCGGAGTCGACTGCGGCGGTGCGCTCGATGCCGGTACCGACAAAGGGCTTCTCCGGACGCAGGCACGGCACCGCCTGGCGCTGCATGTTGGAGCCCATCAGCGCGCGGTTAGCGTCGTCATGCTCGAGGAACGGGATCAGCGAGGCCGCCACCGACACGATCTGCGCCGGCGCCACGTCCATGTACTCGATGCGGTCCGGAGTCGACAGCGTGAATTCGTTCTTGTAGCGACACGACACCAGGTCGTCCTTGAACTTGTCCTTCGCGTCGAGTTCGGCGTTGGCCTGCGCGATCACGTACTTGCTTTCTTCGATCGCCGACAGGAACTCGATTTCGTCGGTCACCCTGTTGTCGACGACTTTTCTATACGGCGTTTCGATGAAACCATACCAGTTGGTGCGCGCAAACAGGGCCAGCGAGTTGATCAGGCCGATGTTCGGGCCTTCCGGCGTTTCGATCGGACACACCCGGCCGTAGTGGGTCGGGTGCACGTCGCGCACTTCGAAACCGGCACGCTCGCGAGTCAGGCCGCCGGGGCCCAGCGCGGAGACGCGGCGCTTGTGGGTGATCTCGGACAGAGGATTGGTCTGGTCCATGAACTGCGACAGCTGGCTGGAGCCGAAGAACTCCTTGATCGCCGCCGACACCGGCTTGGCGTTGATCAGGTCGTGCGGCATCAGGTTGTCGGATTCCGCCTGCGACAGACGTTCGCGCACCGCGCGTTCGACCCGTACCAGGCCGGCGCGGAACTGGTTTTCAGCCAGTTCGCCCACGGAACGTACGCGGCGGTTGCCGAGATGGTCGATGTCATCGATTTCGCCGCGGCCATTGCGCAGTTCGACCAGAATCTTGATGACGGCAACGATGTCTTCGGTCGACAGCGTGCCGGAGCCGGTTAGTTCGTCGCGGCCGATGCGGCGGTTGAATTTCATCCGCCCCACGGCCGACAGGTCGTAACGCTCTTCGCTGAAGAACAGATTGCCGAACAGCGCCTTCACCGCATCTTCGGTGGGCGGTTCGCCCGGCCGCATCATGCGGTAGATCGCGACCTTGGCGGCATATTCGTCCGTAGTGTCGTCGGTGCGCAGGGTCTGCGAAATGAAGGCACCGTGATCGAGGTCGTTGGTGTAAAGCGTGTTGAATTTTTCGATGCCAGCCGCGGCCAGCTTGGTCAGCAGATCCTCGGTGATCTCGTCGTTGGCGCGCGCCACCAGCTCGCCGGTGCTGGTGTCCACCACATCGTGCGACAGCACGCGACCCACCACGAACTCGGCCGGCACCGCCCACTTCTTGACACCTGCCGCATCCAGCTCGCGAATGTGCTTGGCGGTGATGCGCTTGTCCTTGGCGACGATGACGTGGCCATCCTTGCCGCAGATGTCGAAGCGTGCAATTTCGCCGCGCAGGCGCTCGGGCACCAGTTCGAACTGCACGCCCTGGGTGTTGATGTAGAAGGTGTCCTTGCTGAAGAAATCGTCCAGAATGGTGGCCGGGGTGTAGCCCAGCGCTTTCAGCAGGATGGTGACCGGCATCTTGCGGCGACGGTCGACGCGGAAGAACAGGATGTCCTTGGCGTCGAACTCGAAGTCCAGCCACGAGCCGCGGTAGGGAATCACGCGCGCCGAGAACAGCAGCTTGCCCGAGCTGTGGGTCTTGCCGCGGTCATGCTCGAAGAACACGCCGGGGGAGCGGTGCAGCTGCGACACGATCACCCGCTCGGTGCCGTTGATCACGAACGAGCCGGTCGGCGTCATGAGCGGGATTTCGCCCATGTAGACCTCCTGCTCCTTGACTTCCTTGATCGTCGGCTTGGACGCTTCCTTGTCCATGATGACCAGGCGCACCTTGGCGCGCAACGGCGCACAATAGGTCAGGCCGCGCTGCTGACATTCCTTGATGTCGAACACCGGCTCGCCCAGCGTGTAGCTGACATACTCCAGGCGGGCATTGCCGCTGTGGCTGACGATGGGAAAAATCGAGGTGAACGCGGCCTGCAGGCCTTCGTTCAGGCGCTCTTCGCGCGAGCGCCCTTCCTGCAGAAAAGCGCGGTAGGATTCAAGCTGGGTCGCCAGAAGAAAAGGCACCGGAAGGGTATTGGTACGGCTGGCAAAGCTCTTGCGCAGACGTTTTTTCTCGGTAAAAGTATAAGCCATGGGGTCTCCTTGACGATCAGGGGCGGGCGGGCACGCGGGCTACGTACCGGCGCTTGTGAGGCACACGCAAAAAGCAAAAATGCCCGGAAGCCGATTCCGGGTTCCGGGTATTTGCTGCTTGCGTCTGCCGCGGGTTTCCCCGCGACACACCGCAGAAATAAGCGTGGCGAAACAAATGCGTCACCGGAATGAGGCGGCGCATTTGCACGCACCGCCTTAATTGCCGTTGACTTATTTGACTTCTACGGTCGCGCCAGCTTCTTCCAACTGCTTCTTCAGCGCGTCGGCATCGGCCTTGGACACGCCTTCCTTCACTGCCTTGGGCGCGCCGTCGACCAGATCCTTGGCTTCCTTCAGGCCCAGGCCGGTGGCAGCACGCACCACCTTGATGACTTCCACTTTCTTCTCGCCAGCGGAATTCAGCATCACGGTGAACTCGGTCTGCTCTTCGGCGGCGGCGGCGGCGCCACCGGCAGCCGGGGCAGCCACGGCAACCGCGGCGGCAGCGGCGGAAACGCCGAATTTCTCTTCCATTTCCTTGATGAGCTCGGACAGCTCAAGCACGGTCATGTTGGCGATGGCGTCCAGAATGTCAGCTTTTGCAACAGCCATTTGTATTACTCCTGTCAATTATGCTTCAGATTAAAAAAACAATATCGTCGACGGGTTGTCGACAGACCGCTCAGGCGGCCTGCTTGTCGCGCACCGCCGCCAGTCCGCGAACGAACTTGGTCGGCACTTCGTTGAGCGTGCGAACGAATTGCGCAACCGGGGCCTGCATGGTGCCCAAGAGCTTGGACAACAGTTCTTCGCGGCTGGGCATGCTGGCCAAATTCCCCACGTCCTGGGCGGACATGACGAAGTTGGGCATGGCACCGGCCTTGATCACGAACTTGTCGTTGGTCTTGGCAAACTCGTGCATCACTTTGGCGGCCGCTACCGGGTCTTGCGAAATACCGTAGGCAAGCGGGCCGACCAGCTGGTCGGCAATGCCTGCAAACGGCGTATCCGCAACCGCGCGGCGCACCAGCGTATTTTTCAATACGCGCAGGTAGACCCCGTCCTTGCGCGCTTTCACGCGCAACTGGGTCATGTTTTCCACCGTGATGCCACGGTACTCGGCAACGACAACCGTCTGGGCGGCCGCAACCTGCGCGGCGACCTCGGCAACGACGGCTTTCTTTTCTTCAAGATTCAGACTCAAGGTCTTACCTCCTTCTCAGTTACGGAGCCTTGCCCGCTTGTGCCCACGGGATGCTCCGGCTGGCGACCTTGACAGGAAAATCCTGCTGGGGAACGCCATCTGCGTAGGGGCCGGCGAAGACAAACAGAGGATAGAATCCCATCGCCCATCTGCCACCCGCCGACAATTAAATCCTTGCGGATGCCTACGGTCTTTGACAACCCGTCAGCCAAACCTGCCGACTGACGGCCCAAAGTTCATTCAGGCACTCTTTGCAGAGATGCCCGCAATCAGGAATCACGCGCTGACGCTGGCCTGGTCGACGCGCACGCCGACGCCCATGGTGCTCGACACCGACAGACGCTTGAAATAGATCCCCTTGGAACTGGCGGGCTTGGCACGCTGCAAGGCGTCCAGCAGCGCCGCCAGGTTCTCTTTCAGATCATCGATGCTGAACGAGGCACGGCCGATCGTGCAGTGCACGATGCCCCCCTTGTCGGTGCGATACTGCACCTGGCCGGCCTTGGCGTTTTTCACCGCGCCCACCACGTCAGGCGACACCGTGCCCACTTTCGGGTTCGGCATCAGGCCGCGCGGGCCCAGGATCTGGCCGAGCTGGCCGACGACGCGCATGGCATCGGGCGTGGCGATCACCACGTCGAAATCGATCTTGCCGGCCTTGATTTCCGCTGCAAGATCGTCGAAGCCGACGATATCCGCACCGGCGTCGCGCGCCTTCTGCGCGTTGTCGCCCTGGGCGAACACGGCCACGCGAACCGTCTTGCCGATCCCCTTCGGCAGCACCACCGCACCACGCACCATCTGGTCGGATTTGCGGGCGTCGACGCCAAGATTGACTGCAACGTCGACCGACTCGTCGAACTTGGCGGTCGCGGTTTCCTTGATCAGCTGCAGGGCATCGGCCACCGGATAGTTGCGGTTGCGGTCGATCTTCTCTTTGAGTGCGCGCAAGCGCTTGGATGCATTAGCCATTTTAGACCCCCTCCACGATGACGCCCATGGAGCGGGCCGTACCGGCGATGGTGCGCACTGCCGCGTCCATGTCGGCCGCGGTCAGGTCGGGCTCCTTGGTCTTGGCGATTTCTTCGAGCTGGGCGCGGGTGATCGCCCCCACCTTGTCCAGGTTCGGCTTGGCACTGCCCTTGTCGAGCTTGATCGCCTTCTTGATCAGCACCGTCGCAGGCGGCGTCTTCATGATGAAAGTGAAGCTCTTGTCCGCGAACGCGGTGATCACCACCGGGATCGGCAGACCGGGCTCCATGCCCTGCGTCTTGGCGTTGAACGCCTTGCAGAACTCCATGATATTGAGGCCGCGCTGACCCAGCGCGGGACCGATGGGGGGCGACGGGTTGGCTTTCCCCGCCGGCACTTGCAGCTTGATATAGCCGACAATCTTCTTTGCCATGATGGCTCCTGATTAGTGAGTACCAGCGCGCTTTGGGTCACCCTACTCACGCTCCTCTCCGGAAAAACCGGATGCCGCTTCCCGGCGTTAACGCCGGAACTCAGCTTTTTTCGACCTGGCCGAACCCCAGCTCGACGGGCGTCGCCCGGCCGAAAATCATTACCGACACGCGCAATTTGCTCTTGTCGTAATTCACTTCTTCCACATTGCCATTGAAGTCGGTAAACGGGCCATCAATGACTCGAACCACCTCACCCACCTCGAACAGCACCTTGGGCTTGGGCTTCTCCACCCCCTCGCGCATCTGATCGAGGATGGACTGCACTTCTTTTTCGGAAATGGGCGCGGGCTTGGTTGCGGTGCCGCCGACAAACCCGGTCACCTTGGGCGTACTCTTCACCAGATGCCAGGTGTCGTCGTCCATCTCCATCTGCACCAGGACATAGCCAGGGAAAAACTTGCGCTCGGCGGTTTTTTTCTGACCGCCCTTCATTTCCACCACTTCCTCCACCGGCACCAGGATTTCACCGAAGCGATCCTTCATGCCGGCGCGCTCAATGCGCTCGACCAGATTGCGCGCGACGCTTTTCTCGAAGCCGGAGTAGGCATGAACCACATACCACCGCATACTCAACCCCCCCGTCCCATGGCCAACTTGACCAACCACATCAAAATGCCGTCCACCGCCCATAGAAAGAGCGCCATCACGACCACAAAAGCCATAACCACGCCCGTCATCTGAATGGTTTCCTTGCGGGTTGGCCAGACAACCTTCTTGGCCTCGTCACGCGCATCGAGCGCGAAACGGAAAAACTGCCGGCCGGGAGCCGACATTCCGGCAACGACGCCGGCCAGCACGAGACCCGCCAGCACGGACAGCACACGCACCACGGTTGGCGCGTCCGCAAAAAAATAAAAGCCGGCCACCCCTGCGATAACCAGCAACACTGCTACCAGCAGCTTGAGTTTGTCAGCCATGAATGCTGTGCGCCTTGCGGCTTATCCTGTGGCAGGCCAAGAGGGTCTCGAACCCCCAACCTTCGGTTTTGGAGACCGACGCTCTACCAATTGAGCTATTGGCCTGTATTCTTAAAGGCCGGCTCCAGCGCACATTCCGCACGCCAGGCCGCCTTGTAGCAAACCGCCCGCCTTACTCTTCGATCTTGGCCACGACGCCGGCACCGACCGTGCGGCCGCCTTCGCGGATGGCGAAACGCAGACCTTCGTCCATGGCGATCGGCTGAATCAGCGACACCTTGATGCTGACGTTGTCGCCAGGCATCACCATCTCGGTGCCAGCCGGCAGTTCGATGCTGCCGGTGACGTCGGTGGTGCGGAAGTAAAACTGCGGACGATAGCCGTTGAAGAACGGGGTGTGACGACCACCTTCGTCCTTGGAGAGCACGTAGATCTCGGCCGAGAACTTGGTGTGCGGCTTGATGGAGCCGGGCTTGGCCAGAACCTGGCCGCGCTGGACTTCTTCACGCTTGGTGCCGCGCAGCAGGACGCCGACGTTGTCGCCCGCCTGCCCCTGATCGAGCAGCTTCCTGAACATCTCGACGCCGGTGCAGGTGGTCTTGACGGTCGGGCTGATGCCGACGATTTCGATCTCTTCGCCAACCTTGATGATGCCGCGCTCGACACGACCGGTGACGACGGTGCCGCGACCGGAGATGGAGAAGACGTCTTCAACAGGCATCAGGAAGGGCTTGTCGATGGCACGCTCGGGCTCGGGGATGTAGGAGTCGAGGGCTTCGGCCAGCTTGATGATGCTGGGCTCGCCGATGTCGCTCTGGTCGCCTTCGAGGGCCTTCAGCGCGGAGCCGACGATGATGGGGGTGTCGTCGCCCGGGAAGTCGTACTTGGACAGCAGCTCGCGGATTTCCATTTCGACGAGCTCGAGCAGCTCGGCGTCGTCGACCATGTCGGCCTTGTTCATGTAGACGATGATGTAGGGCACGCCGACCTGGCGGGCCAGGAGGATGTGCTCGCGGGTCTGCGGCATGGGACCATCGGCGGAGGACACGACCAGGATGGCGCCATCCATCTGCGCGGCGCCGGTGATCATGTTCTTGACGTAGTCGGCGTGGCCGGGGCAGTCAACGTGGGCGTAGTGACGCTTGGCGGTCTCGTACTCGACGTGGGAGGTGTTGATGGTGATGCCGCGCGCCTTCTCTTCAGGCGAGTTGTCGATCTCGTCGTACTTCTTGGCAGCACCGCCAAACTTCTTCGACAGAATGGTGGTGATCGCCGCGGTCAAGGTGGTCTTGCCGTGGTCAACGTGTCCAATCGTGCCTACGTTTACGTGCGGCTTGGTCCGCTCGAATTTTTCCTTAGCCATTTCAAGTACCCCTCAAATTTGCACAAGAACGATGCGGTCAACCACGATCAACATCCCGACAACCGCTTCTCAAACACTGGCGCGCCGCCCGCTATCTTGACGGACACCCAAAAACCTGGTGCCCATGGGCAGGATTGAACTGCCGACCTCTCCCTTACCAAGGGAGTGCTCTGCCACTGAGCTACATGGGCTTCGGACTTACTACAAATAAGCCCACACAAAACTGGAGCGGGTGAAGGGAATCGAACCCTCGTCTTAAGCTTGGAAGGCTTCAGCTCTACCATTGAGCTACACCCGCATGGGGCTGGCCGTGACCGTAAAGCCGCCAAAGCGCCAGCAATCACGCTCTTCCCGCTTCGCCCTGCTCCTACTGCAAAATCTGGTGGTGGGGGAAGGATTCGAACCTTCGAAGGCAGAGCCGTCAGATTTACAGTCTGATCCCTTTGACCGCTCGGGAACCCCACCCAAACGAAGCGCGAAATTATAGGGGCTTTCAGAAGCCCCTGTCAAACATCCCCATGAAAATTCCCGCCCCGCACATTGAATTTCACACGTTGAACAGGAAATTCAGGACATCCCCGTCCTTGACGACATACTCCTTGCCCTCCGCGCGCATCTTGCCAGCTTCCTTGGCGCCCTGCTCGCCCCTGCAGGCAATGAAGTCCTCGAACGAGATGGTCTGCGCGCGAATGAAGCCGCGCTCGAAATCGGTATGGATGGCGCCCGCCGCCTGCGGCGCGGTGTCGCCCTTGCGGATAGTCCAGGCACGCACCTCCTTCACCCCGGCGGTGAAATAGGTCTGCAGACCGAGCAAGTCGTAGGCGGCGCGAATCAGCCGATTCAGCCCCGGCTCATTCCAGCCGAGCTCCTTCAGGTATTCCGCACGCTCCTCCGGCGACAGTTCCTGCAGTTCGGCCTCCAGCGCCGCGCAAACCGGCACCACCGGCGCCCCTTCTTTTTCGGCAAACGCGCACAGGGCATCGAGCATGGGGTTGTCGTGAAAACCATCCTCGCCCACATTGGCGACATACAGCGTGGGTTTCACCGTCATCAGGCACAGCGACTTGATCGCCGCCAGTCCCTCTGCATCCAGTCCGGCGGCGCGGGCGGGGCGACCCTCGTTCAGGGCGGCGACCATGGGCTTCAGGGCGGCAACCATTTTCTGCGCATCCTTGTCGCCGGCCCGGGCGGGTTTCTCGAAGCGTGCCAGCGCTTTTTCGGCGCTCGCCAGATCGGCAAGCGCCAACTCGGTGGCGATGGTTTCCACATCGGACAGCGGGTCGACCTTGCCGGCGACATGGATCACGTTTTCGTCGTGGAAGCAGCGCACCACGTGACAGATCGCGTCCGTTTCACGGATGTTGGCCAGGAACTGATTGCCCAGCCCCTCGCCTTTGGAGGCCCCCGCGACCAGGCCGGCAATATCCACGAACTCGACAATGGCCGGAACGATTTTTTGCGGATTAATGATCTGCGCCAGCGCCGCCAGGCGCGGATCGGGCACCTCGACCACGCCGGTGTTCGGCTCGATGGTGCAGAAAGGGTAGTTTTCCGCTGCGATGCCCGCCTGGGTCAAGGCATTGAAAAGCGTGGATTTGCCGACGTTGGGCAATCCGACGATACCGCATTTGAGGCTCATGGCGTTTCCTGTTTGGGTTTGGCTAACGGGTTGGTGTTGGCGCGCTGAGTCGCCGCGTTCCACTCGCCCCGTTCGATCAAGGGCACGAGGTCGATCGCTCGCTCGATCGCCGCGTCGATCTCGAACTGCTCCTCGCGGCGCGGCGGTTTCAGGACGTAGTTCACGACCTCGCTGCGGTCGCCGGGATGGCCGATGCCGATGCGCAACCGCCAGTAGTCCTGGGTCCCCAGGTGCGCGGTGATGTCTTTCAAGCCGTTGTGCCCGCCCATGCCGCCGCCGAACTTGAGGCGCAGCTGGCCGGGCGGGATGTCGAGCTCGTCGTGCACCACCAGAATTTCGGCCGGGGCGATGCGATGAAAGCGCGCGAGCGCGCCGACCGCCTGTCCCGAACGGTTCATGAAGGTCTGCGGCAGCAGCATCCAGGTGCCCCGGGCATTGCGTCCGACGGCGCCGTGGAAGCGCGACTCATGCGCCAGCGGCGCACCCCACGCCTGCGCAAGACGCGCGCAAAACCAAAACCCGGCATTGTGCCGGGTTTCTTCGTAGTCGCGCCCCGGGTTACCGAGGCCGACAATCAGGCGGGGCGCTGTCATGCCGCTCGCAATGCGCAATCCTGCCGGCCGAAAACACCCGGGAATTGCGCAACCCGATTACGCCGCAGGAGCAGCCGGCGCCTCTTCGGCGGCACCGCCCTTGGGCGCATTGATCGACACCACGGCAGGGTTTTCCACCTTGACGTGGGCGACCAGCTCGACGCCTGCGGGCAGCGTCAGGTCATTCGCGTGGATGGAATGGCCGACTTCGAGCTTGCCCATCTCCACTTCGATGAACTCGGGCAGGCTGCCGGGCAGGCACTGCACGTCGAGTTCGTTCACGATGTAGTGGGGCTTGCCGCCGCCGGTCTTGACGCCGGGCGCCACGTTGGCATTGAGGAAGTGCAGCGGCACCTTGACGTGGATCTTGTGATCCTTGTCGACGCGCTGGAAGTCGACGTGCAGCACCTGCTGCTTGTAGGGATGCCACTGGGTGTCGCGCAGCAGCACGGTTTCCTTGGCGCCGTCGACATTCAGGGTCAGCACGGAGGCATGGAAGGCTTCCTTGCGCAACGCGTGGTACAGCGTGTTGTGGTCCAGCTCGATCTGCACCGGGGCGGCGGCGCCACCGTAGACGATGCCGGGAACCTTGCCCGCGTGACGCAGACGGCGGCTCGCACCCGTACCTTGCAGTTCACGCTTGGCGGCGATGACTTCGATATTCATAGTGTTTCTCCAATTTAACCGCTTAAACGATGCATTGCCGAAATGGCCAATGCATGCCACAAGCCCCCGCGACCAGGGGCATTCAACCAGCCCTACTCGATGAAGAGCGAACTGACGGAATCCTCGTTACTGATGCGGCGGATGGTTTCCGCCAGCAGTTCAGCCACCGACAACTGCCGGATCTTCTTGCATGCGCGCGCGTCGTCGCGCAGCGGAATGGTATCGGTCACCACCAGCTCGTCGAGCGCGGAATTCGTCACGCGTTCGGCGGCGCTGCCGGACAGCACGGCATGGGTGCAATACGCCATGACCTTTTTCGCGCCGTGCTCCTTCAGCGCGGTGGCCGCCTCGCACAGGGTGTTGGCCGTATCGACCATGTCATCCATGATGATGCAGGTGCGGTCCTTGACGTCGCCGATGATGTGCATCACCTTCGCCACATTCGGTTTCGGACGGCGCTTGTCGATGATCGCCAGATCGCATTCCAGCCGCTTGGCAATCGCCCGCGCCCGCACCACCCCGCCGACGTCCGGCGACACCACCACCAGGTTCGGATGATTGCGCTTCCAGATGTCGCCCAGCAGGATCGGGCTGGAATAGATGTTGTCGACCGGGATATCGAAGAAACCCTGGATCTGGTCGGAGTGCAGGTCCATCGTCAACACCCGGTCGACCCCCGCGCCCTGCAGCATGTTGGCCACCACCTTGGCGGTGATCGCCACCCGCGCCGACCGGGTGCGCCGATCCTGCCGTGCATAGCCGTAATACGGGATCGCCGCGGTGATACGCGCAGCCGAAGCGCGCTTCAGCGCATCGACCATCACCATCACCTCCATCAGCGTATCGTTGGTCGGCTGGCAGGTCGACTGCAGCACGAACACATCCTTGCCGCGCACGTTCTCGAGGATTTCGACCATCACTTCGCCATCGGAGAAACGCGATACCGTGGCGCGCCCGAGATGGATATTGAGATGACGCACCACATCGCTGGCTAAACGTGGGTTGGCGTTCCCGCTGAACACCATCAGGTTGTCTATGGACACGCGAGTCTCCGGCGTTTGGCTGGTCCGACACAACAACAAAAACAGCCGCCACTGGCGGCTGTTCGCTTAACTGGCTGGGGAGGCAGGGATCGAACCTGCGAATGTCGGAATCAAAATCCGATGCCTTACCACTTGGCGACTCCCCAATGGGCACTACCCGGCACAGCAGTCGATCAGCGGATGCCTGTCCAACCCCTGTGCCACAAAACCCTGCATCGTTTCAGGCAACTGGCGCAGCACGTCGCGCGCCGCGCCTTGCGTTCCAAACGATGCAAACACGCAGGCGCCGGAGCCAGTCATCCGTGCCTCGCCGAATTGCGCCAGCCATTCGAGATGACGGGCGACTTCGGGATAGCGGCTGACGACCACGGGCTGCAGGTCGTTACGACCCATGCCTGCGGAAAAGGGCGCTATTTTGAGGGGTGGCGTGTTGCGTGTCAATTCCGGCGCTGCAAAAATTGCAGCGGTCGGCACCTGCACGGGTGGCGTCAGCACCACATACCATGCCGGCGGCGCACTCACCGGCTGCAGGATTTCGCCCACCCCCTCGGCAAACGCGGTCTGGCCGAACACGAAGACCGGTACGTCGGCGCCCAGTTGCAGCGCCAGCTTTTGCAGGGTTTCACGCGGCAGATTGACCTGCCACAGGCGGTTCAGGGCGAGCAGCACGGTGGCCGCGTCGGAGCTGCCGCCGCCGAGTCCGCCTCCCATCGGCAGCACCTTGTCGAGACGAATGCTCACTCCGGCGCCTGCCGGTGCATGCGCCTGCAGCAGGCGCGCCGCACGCACGCTCAGGTCGCGCTCTTCGGGCACCCCGGGCAGGTCGTCTTCGCGCACCACGCGGCCGTCGCCGCGCAATTCAAGATGCACGGTGTCGGCACGGTCGATCAGGCGAAACACGCTTTGCAGCAGGTGGTAGCCATCGGCGCGCCGGCCGACGACGTGCAGGAACAGGTTGAGCTTGGCGGGGGCGGGATAGGCGTGGCTCATTCGGCTTGCCAGCTGTCCGCCACCAGGCGGATTTCCAGCCCCTCGCGCGCCACCACCAGCTTGCGCGGACGCGCATCGGCAGCGTATTGCAGGTAATCGATCACCCAGCCATCCTGTTTGAGCTGCATGACGCGTCCGGCGCCGTCATGCGTGGCCTCGAAGCTGCGCGCGGGGTCGGGGCGCGCCTGTACCCACCACGCCAGGCCCGCCACCGGCAGCGCATAACCGAGAGCCTCGCGCGTCAGGGATTCGGCGTCGGGTGCGCGGCGCGGCGGCCGATTCGGTGCTTCAAGCATCACCCCATCGGCGTTGCGAACGATGCGCGCCACGCCCAGCCCCAGCGGCGAAGTCACCAATACTTCATCCGCTTCCACGCTATGCTGCCAGCGGATATTTCCCGACAGGCTCTGCTCCCCGGCCTGGACGCCGATGCGCCCCTGCAGCATCCAGTTGGCGGCGGGGATGGCAACAGCGGGAACGGCAGGCGGCACGGACGCGCAGCCGGCCGCCAGCGCCAGCAGCAACGCCGCCATCAGGCGCCTCATCAAGGCTTCAACCGGCGCAGGGTTTCCAGCAGCACTTCGTTCTGCGGATGGGTTTGCAGGCTGGTCTGCCACAGCTTGCCGGCTTCGTCGCGCTGTCCGCGCGCCCATAGCACCTCGCCCAGATGGGCGGCGATTTCGGGGTCTGGGCGCGCCTTGTAAGCGCGTTCCAGGTATTCCTGCGCACGCGCCAGATTGCCCGAACGGTATTGCGCCCAGCCCACGCTATCCAGGATGAAGGGGTCTTCCGGAGCCAGCGCCAGCGCCTTGTCGAGCAGGACGATCGCTTCGGCAAGACGGCCGGTGCGGTCGGCCAGCGTGTAGCCCAGCGCGTTGTAAGCCTGGGCATCGTCGGGGCGCAGGGTGATCACGCGGCGCAGGTCTGCTTCCAGCACCTCCAGCTTGCCGAGCTTTTCCGCAGCCATGGCGCGGTCGTACAGCAAGTCCGCCGAGTCGGGATAACGCTTGAGCCCCTCCGACAGCATTTCGAAACCCGCCGCATGCGCCTTGCTGTCGCGCAGCAGTTCGGCCTGCGCCTGGATCAACCGCACATTTTGCGCGTCGTTTTCACCCTGCGTGGCGGCCAGCAGCGCACGCGCGGCATCATGCCGGCCCGCCCGCGCCAGCAGCGCGGCCTGGCGCGCACGCGCGGGAACCAGATAATTGCCCGTCTTGACCTCGGCATAGTAGGCAGCCGCCGTCTCGGGCTGTTTCATTTGCTCGGCCAGCTGCCCCTGGTAGTACCGCACGGCATCCGGGTCGCGCGGGCTGTACTCCAGGGTCTGCGTCAGCAAGTCGCGCGCCGCGTCGAAATCGCCCATTTGCATGGACAGCAAGCCCGCGGCCAAGCTCACTTCGGCATTGCGCGGAAAATCGGCCGTCAGACGGGTGAATTCGACGCGCGCTTCGGCGAACTGGCCGGCATTGACCAGGGTACGCGCATAGGCCAGCCGCACCTCGCGTGCAGCCGCATGGGCCGCCAGGAAATCGCGCATGAAGGCCAGCGCATCGGCGCGAGAAGCCCTGCCCAGGATCTGCACGCGCAGCAGCGCCGCAGGCTCCCACCCAGGGCGCAGGCTGTCGGCCTGCTGCAAGGCCGCGACGGCCGCGTCAGCGCGGCCGGCAGCGGCTGCGGCCTGCGCGACCGCAAAGCGCGCTTCCGGCAATTCCGGATAATCCGCTGCCAGCCGTTCGACCAGTTGCAGTGCGGCCTGGGTGTCGCGCGGCTTGCCCATCAGCGCAGGCAGATGCAGAAAACCGTTGGCCGTGTCCTGTTTCAAAAGAGCTTGCAGTATCGGTTCGGCCTCGCCGAGGCGACCCTCGCCCAGCAACAAGGCCGCCAGGGTCTGCTGCGCGCGTTCCGAGTCCCGTTCCGTCGCCGCCCACAGCCGGCTGGCCTCCAGCGCCCCCGCCTGGTCGCGCGCAAACATCGCGACTTCCGTTGCCCGGCGGGCTATGCGCGGATCGCGCGTCTGCCGCGCCAGATCGAGATAAGTCGAGTTGGCAACACCGATCGCACCCCGCTGCCCCGCCACTTCGGCTACCAGAAACTTGAACAGGATTTCGGGGGTGAGCGGCTGCCTGGGCAGCGCGGCCTGCGCCTTGGCGGCTGCCTCAGCGGCGGGGTCGGCGACCGCTTCGCCCACCGTCGCGGCAGGCTGCTGCGCCTGCGCTTCCGCCATGACAGCCGGCGATGCCTGCGTTTCCGCCACCGCAGGCTGCGACGCCTTGACGCCGGGCTGGCTGCACGCGGCCGCGAGCGCCAGCGCTGCGCAGAGGGGGAGAACTTTGAGGTGGGTCATGTACGTCGCCTTGGTGGAATTGCTGTCACGATTCTAAGCTTTCGAGGCCCGCCCGCAAGCAAGGTTCACTCGAACCGGCACCCGATGAAGCCCGATCAGCTTCGCGCTGCCGGATGCTGCGGACGGCCTGCTGGCGCCGCGGGGCCGCGGCGGCGCCGGGAAAATGCGCAGGTTCAATAGCCGGGCACGCCGGGAATGGGTGCGCGCCAGCCGGAGCCTGGCAACGTCAATTTCACTGCGGCATCCCGGCCGGCCCCGTCGCAGGCGTGAAATTGGCGCCAACAGGCCCTAAAATACCGGGATTCGGTTCGCCCCGCCTTGCGGACCCGCTCCATGCATGGCGCCGACATCGTGTCGGCGCCCTGTTTATCGCCACGCCGCACTCGATCCCGATCGCGCCATGCCTGAATTGCCCGAAGTCGAAACCACCCGCCAGGGGCTGTTGCCGCGTCTGCGGGGCCGTACGCTCGCGCGCATCGCGATACGCAATCCACGCCTGCGCTGGCCGATACCGGACGATCTGGAAACGCGGCTGGCAGGACTGATGCTCAGGCAGATCGAGCGACGCGGCAAATACCTGCTGTTCGACTTTGGCGCGGCCACCCAGATCGTGCATCTGGGCATGTCGGGCAGCCTGCGCTTTGCCGAGCCCGGCGAGCCCGCCGCCCTGCACGACCATGTCGACTGGCTGTTCGACGACGGCACCACGCTGCGGCTGCGCGACCCGCGCCGCTTCGGCGCGGTGCTGTGGACCCACGACGCGGCACGGCATCCGCTGCTGGCCCATCTCGGGCCGGAACCGCTCACTCCGGCGTTCGACGCGGCCTACCTGCACGCGCAGTGCCGACGCCGCGGCACCGCCATCAAGCAGGTCATCATGGATGCCGGGGTGGTGGTCGGCGTCGGCAACATCTACGCGTCCGAGTCGCTGTTTCACGCCGGCATCCGTCCCGCCACCGCCGCGCGCCGCCTCAGCCGCCCCGCCTGCGCGCGGCTGGCGGCGGCGATCAAGCAGGTGCTGACGGCGGCCATCGCCGCGGGCGGCAGTTCGCTGCGCGATTACGTTCACAGCAGCGGCGAACTCGGCTATTTCCAGCTGCAGACGCGGGTCTACGACCGCGCGGGCCAGCCATGCAGGGTCTGCGCCACCCCGATACGCCGCATCGTGCAGGGCCAGCGTGCGAGTTTCTACTGTCCCGGCTGCCAGCATTGAGCCCCCCTGCCGCAGCGGTCAAGTTTGCCGTCAACATGCCGCTAACCGAGTGTGCCTTACCCGGTGATCCCCCGCATGAAACCGACCGCCCTGGTTGACGAATTCGAGCGTTACAGCGCCTGGCGCGACGCCGTGTACGTGCGCATCGAGGCCCTGCGCGACTGGCTCGACACGCAGCAACTTGGCGACGCCGAATCCGCGATGCGGCTTGGCCAGCTGCTGGGCCGCCTGCAGGAAGACACGCTGAACGTGGCCTTCGTCGCCGAGTTTTCGCGCGGCAAGTCCGAGCTGATCAACGCGATTTTCTTTTCGGATTACCGCCAGCGCGTGCTGCCGTCGTCCGCCGGGCGCACCACCATGTGCCCCACCGAACTGTATTACACCCCCACCCAGCGGCCGTCGCTGCGGCTGTTGCCGATCGACACCAAAACCCGCGCGGGCGGTATCGGCGACTTCAAGCGCGACGCTGCCGCCTGGACCGAATTTCCGCTCAATCTCGATTCCGCCGATGAGATGAGCGCGACGCTGATGCGGCTGGCCGACACCGTCGACGTCGACGCGGCCACCGCCGAAGCCTACGGCCTGCTCGACCCTCTGGACGAGGAAGCCGCGCGCCACCTGGCGCGCGACGGCAGCATCGCGATTCCGCGCTGGCGCCACGCGCTGATCAATTTTCCGCATCCGCTGCTGAAGCGGGGCCTGGTCATTCTCGACACGCCGGGGCTCAACGCCATCGGCACCGAGCCGGAACTGACGCTCAACCTGCTGCCCAACGCCCATGCGGTGCTGTTCCTGCTGGCCGCCGACACCGGGGTCACCAAATCGGACATCGAAATCTGGCGCCGGCACATCGCGCCGACGCAGGCCGCCAGCCGCGCCCGGCTGGTGGTATTGAACAAGATCGACGGGCTGTGGGACGAACTCAGGACGCCGTCCGAAATCGACGCCGAAATCGCCAGGCAGGTGGCCAGCAGCGCTGCGCTGCTCGACCTGCCGGCCGCCCAGGTTTACCCGGTGTCGGCGCACAAGGCGCTGGTCGCCAAGGTGCGCGGCGATGCGGCCCTGCTGGCGAAAAGCCGGCTGCCCGAGCTGGAGGCTGCCCTGACCCAGGAACTGCTCCCCTGCAAGCAGGCGCTGGTCAGCGAATCGGCCCAGGCGGTGGTGGAGGACGTTGTGACCAAGGCCACCGAGCTTCTGGAAACGCGGCTCGCCGGCATCCAGGATCAGGTCGAGGAATTGCAGGGACTGCGCGGCAAGAACCGCGACGTCATCCAGCACATGATGGTCAAGGCCAACGAGGACAAGCAGCAGTTCGAGCATGGCCTGCAGCAGTTCAACGCGCTGCGCAATGTGTTCGCCTCGCAGGTCGACGCGCTGCGCCAGCGGCTGGGCATGCGGACGCTGAACGGCGAGGTGCGCCTCGCCCGGGAGGCGATGGAGAAAAGCCGCTTCAGCACCGGTCTGCTCGATGCGATGGGGCGCTTCTTCCGCCAGGTGGACGGCAATCTGGATGCCTCTGCCGCGCTCATTCAGGAAATCCGCGCCATGATGACGGCGATGTACCAGAAATTCAGCGACGAACACGGACTGGCGGCGGTCAACCCGCCCGACCACAGCCTGCGCAAATACCGCAAGGAAATGGCGCGGCTGGAGCGCATCTTCGACGAACGCTTCAACACCGTGTTCAAGATGCTGACCGTGGGCCAGAGCCAGCTGACCACGCGCTTTTTCGAAACGCTCGCCAGCAAGGTGGTCGAGGTGTTCGAGCTGGCCAACAGCGAAACCGAAGCCTGGCTGAAGGCGCTGATCGCTCCGATGGAAACCCAGGTGCGGGAACACAATATCCAGCTGAAGCGCCGCCTGGACAGCGTCAGCCGCATCCATGCCGCGACCGAAACGCTGGACGAACGCATCGCCGAACTGGAGGCCTCAACCGGAACCGCGAGCGATCAACTGGAGCATCTGGCGCGCATCAACATGCGCATTGCCGATGCCCTGGCCGGCGACCTGGGCGAGGTGCAGCTGGCCAGAATGGCCTGAGCGCTTACTTGCCGGCGGTCAGGCGCAGGAACTTCTCCTGCAATTGCTCGCGCGTTTCAGGGTAATCCGGGTTCAGCGGAATGCAGTCGACCGGGCACACCTCCACGCATTGCGGGGTGTCGAAGTGGCCGACGCACTCGGTGCACTTGTTGGGGTCGATGATGTAGATCTCATCGCCCTGGGAAATGGCTTCGTTGGGGCATTCGGGCAGGCAGACGTCGCAATTGATGCATTCGTCCGTGATCATCATCGACATGGCGTTCTCCGGGTCATATCAGTTATTAATTATTTTCTCACTTAATCGCTGCGCCACCAATGGATGAACAAAGGGCGTCACGTCGCCGCCCAGCTGCGCGATCTCGCGGATCATGCTGGCGGAAATGAACATGTACTGATCCGACGGCGTGAGAAACAGCGTTTCGATGTCGGGCTTGAGATTGCGGTTCATCCCCGCCAGCTGGAATTCGTATTCGAAGTCGGACGCCGCGCGCAATCCCCGCAATACCGCAATCGCCCCCTGTTCGGCGACAAAGTCGATCAGCAGGCCGGAAAATCCTTCCACCCGCACCTGCGGCACGTCGGCCAGCACGCCGCGCGTCATCGCCACCCGCTCCTCCATGCTGAAAAAAGGCCGTTTGTTGCGCGATTCGGCCACCGCGACGACGACATGGTCGAACAGCCGCACCGCACGCCGCACCAGGTCTTCATGGCCGCGCGTGATGGGATCGAAAGTACCGGGATAGACAGCGGTCAGCATCGCTTATTCCTTGACGAGAAGCGCAAAATGCGAGCGCCCCGCGCGCCCGCTGCGGTGGATGATCAGCCCCGCCGGCGCGACCACCGGAGCAGCCTGCTCGATATACGCCTGGCCGCCTGATTCGAGATGGCGCGCCAGCCCGGCGAGCACCGCCCCGGCCAGTCCGCTGTCGAATGGCGGATCGACGAAAATCAGGTCGAAGGTTTCGCGGCTGTTCGCCAGCCAGGCCAGCGCATCGGCCCGCAGGATGTCGACCTGGCCGGCGCCGAGCGTGGCGCGGTTTTTTTCCAGCGCGCCGATCGCCCTGGGATCGCGCTCGATCATGACGACGCGCCCCGCCCCGCGCGAAGCCGCCTCGAAGCCCAGCGCGCCGCTGCCGGCAAACAGGTCCAGGCAAGCCCAGCCGGGCAGATCCTGCCCCAGCCAGTTGAACAGCGTCTCGCGCACGCGGTCGGGGGTCGGGCGCAGGCCGGCGCCGTCGGGAAACTCCAGCAGCCGCCGGCGGTATTGCCCGCCGATGATGCGCACGCGGTTGGGCGCGCCGTGCGCCCGCTGCGGCGGCGCGCGCTTAGCGCGCACCGCCTGCCCCCACCACCACGGTCACCAGCCTGTCGGGGTCGATGCGGCGGGCAAACGCCTGTTTCACCGCCGCCACGTCGACCGCCTCGACTTTGGCGACCCAGGTATCGAGATAATCCAGCGGCAGCCGGTAAAAGCCGATCGCCGCCAGGTAATCGAGGATTTTCCTGTTGCTGTCCAAGCGCAGCGGGAACCCGCCGGTGAGGTTGGATTTGGCCTGCTCGAGTTCAGCCTCGCTGGGGCCGTCGGCGATGAACTGCCGCAGCGTCGCCTGCGCCACCTTGAGCGCGTCGTCGGTCTGCTCCAGCTTGGTCTGCAGGCCGAGCTGGAACGGTCCGGCCTCGACCATCGGCATGAAATAGCTGTAGGCGCTGTAGGCGTAGCCGCGCTTGTCGCGCACCTCGCGCATCAGCCGCGAATCGAAGCCGCCGCCGCCCAGCACATAATTGCCGACGAACAGCGGAAAGAAATCGGGGTCGTTGCGTGCCATGCCCACCGCCCCTACCAGCACATGGCTTTGCGTGGAGGGATGGGCTATGCGCACGTCGGATGAGGCTGCAGGTGCGGGGCTGGGCAGCGGCGGCACCGCCGCGGCCTTGGACAAGCCGGCCGCCAGGCGCGCGGCGATGGCCTCGGCCTCGGCGCGGGAAATGTCGCCGACCAGCGAAATCACGGCGTTGGGCGCGCTGTAATGCGCGCGGTAAAACGCCTGCAGATCGCCCCGCGTCAGCCGCGCAATCGCGGCGGGGTCGCCCGCCTCGTCGTGCGCGTAAGGGTGCGTGCCGTAGAGCGCCCGATAAAACGCCTTGCCGGCGACCGTGCCGGGATCGGCCTCGGCTTCGCGGATGGCGGCAATCAGGCGCTGTTTCTCGCGTCTGATCACCGCCTGCGGAAAATCGGGCCGCTGCAGCACGCGCGCCAGCATCTCGAGCGCGGCCGTCTTTTCGGTTGCGGACGACAGGGTGCGCAGCGTGACGCCGGCACGGTCGCGGTCGAAGCTCCCCGACAGCACGGCCCCGACATCGGCCAGGCGATGCGCGATGGCGGTATCGGAAAGGCCGCCCGCGCCCTGATCGAGCAGCCCGTGCGTCAGATGGGCAAGCCCCGCCTTGCCGGCGGGATCGCGCGCGCTGCCGGCGGGGAAATCCACCGAGATATCGAGCATCGGCAACTCGCGGCTTTCGACGAAGACCACCCGCGCGCCCTGCGGCGTTTGCCAGTTCTGGATGGCCAGCGTGGCCTGCGCCGACAGCGGCAGGCTCAGCAGCAGGGCAAAAAAGAAGCGCTGAATCGACATGGTTTTAATTGACATGGCGCACTCCCGGCACGGCGGCGCGCTGCGCCTTGGCTTGAAGGGGCTGCGGGTCGAGCTCGGCCACGCTCAGCCGGTCGTCCTGCAGCCACTGCCGGGCGGCGGCCTGCACCTCCCGGGCGGTCACCGCGCGCAACTTGTCGACCCGGCGCGCCAGCGCCTCGGGCGGCAGGCCGGCGGTCGCGTACTCGCCCAGCTGCATGGCCTGATAAAACAGCGAATCGCGCTGATAGACGTCGGCCGCGATGACCTGCGCCTTGACCCGCGCGAGCTCCGCTTCGTTGATGCCGTCACGCTGGATGCGCCGCACCTCCTCGCGAATGGCTTTTTCCAGCGCCGCCGCCGATGTGCCCGGCGCCGGTGTCGCATCGATCATGAACATGCCCGGCCCGCGAGCCACGGCGTCGTAGCCCGCGCTCGCGTTCACTGCGATCTGCCGGGTCTTGACCAGCGATTTTTGCAGCCGTGCCGAATCGTTGCCGGAGAGCACACCCGCGAGAATCTGCAGCGCGTACGGCGCGGTGTCCTGTTCCCAGTCCTTGAGCGTGGGCGCATGCCAGGCCATCAGCAGGTAGGGCAGCTGCGCCGGCGCCTTGACCACGATGCGCTTCTCGCCAAGCTGCGCAGGCTCGTCCTGCGGCTTGCGCGGCGGCAGCGCGCGCGCCGGCAGTGCACCGAAATGGCGCCTGGCCAGTTCGATCACCTCGTCGGCCTTGACGTCGCCCGCCACCACCAGGGTGGCGTTGTTGGGCGCATACCAGCGCGCATACCAGTCGCGCGCGTCCTGCGCGGTCATGTTCGAGAGATCGTCCATCCAGCCGATGATGGGGCGGCGGTAGGGATGCGCCTGGTAGGCCGTCGCCATCAGGCGCTCGTACACCACCGATTGCGGCTGGTCGTCGGTGCGCAGCCGGCGCTCTTCCATCACCACCTGGATTTCCTTGGCGAACAGCGCGTCGCCGATGACGAGGTTGGCCATGCGGTCGGCCTCCAGCTGCATCGACAGCGCCAGCCGGTCTTTCTGCATCTGCTGGAAATAGGCCGTGTGGTCGCGGCTGGTAAAGGCGTTTTCACGGCCGCCGGCCGCGGCGATGCGCTTGGAGAACTCGCCCGGCGGCACCGTCTGCGTGCCCTTGAACATCATGTGCTCGAGCACGTGCGCCACGCCGGTGCTGCCGTTGAATTCGTCCATCGATCCCGCGCGGTACCACACCTGCGACACCATCACCGGTGCGCGATGATCTTCCTGCACGATCACCCGCAACCCATTGTCCAGCGTGACATCCGTCACCGCCGCCTGTGCGCTGCCCACCAGCAGCGCCAGCAACATTCCCCGCATGCCGACCATCCCGTTCACCTCTGATTGAATGCATCCCAAGGATGCCGACCCACTGTTGGCCGAAGCCGTGTGGAGTCGACTGCCTGAATGATAAGATACCGCGTCCGTCAAACAGCTGTGCTGACCGCCTTTATCCGTGTTTAGTTTCTTCAAGTCCAAATCCCCTGCCGCCGAACCGGCTGTCCCCGACGCGCCGGCCGAAGCCGCCGCCCCGCAGCCGGCCGGGTCGCGCCCGGGCTGGGCGCAGCGGCTGAAGCAGGGGCTCGCCAAAACCCGCGATCGGCTGGGCGGCCAGCTTTCCAGCCTGTTCGGTGTCGGGCGCAAGATCGACGCCGAACTGTTCGAGGAACTCGAAACCATCCTCATCACCGCCGATGTCGGCATCGATGCGACCCAGGCGCTGCTCGAAACCCTGCAGAAGAAGGTGCGGCGCGAGGGGCTGACCGAGGCCTCCGACCTGCAGGCCGCACTGAAGCAGGCGCTGGTCGACCTGCTGACCCCGCTGCAGGCGCCGCTCGACGTCACCCCGCACAAGCCCTTCATCCTCATGCTGGCCGGCGTCAACGGCGCCGGCAAGACCACCACCATCGGCAAGCTCGCCAAGCTGTACCAGGCGCAGGGCCTGTCGGTGCTGCTGGCGGCGGGCGACACCTTCCGCGCCGCCGCCCGCGAGCAGTTGCAGGTCTGGGGCGAGCGCAACAACGTCACCGTGGTGAGCCAGGAAAAGGGCGATTCCGCGGCGGTGATTTTCGACGCCATCCAGGCCGCGCGGGCGCGCAGCATCGACGTGGTGCTGGCCGACACCGCCGGCCGCCTGCCGACCCAGCTGCACCTGATGGAGGAGATCAGGAAGGTCAAGCGGGTGATCGAAAAAGCCGCGCCCGGCGCGCCGCACGAAGTGCTGCTGGTACTCGACGCCAACACCGGACAGAACGCGGTGGCGCAGGTCAAGGCATTCGACGATGCGCTCGGCGTCACCGGCCTCGTGCTCACCAAGCTCGACGGCACCGCCAAGGGCGGCGCCATCGCCGCCATCGCCCAGGCCCGCCCAGGCCCGGCCCAGCCGATCCCGGTGCGCTACATCGGCGTAGGCGAAAGCGTCGACGACCTGCGGCCGTTCGACGCGCGCGAGTTCGTCGAAGCGGTATTCGCCGCATGATCGGCTTCAGCCAGGTCACCAAGCGCTACCCCGGCGGGCATGAGGCCCTGTCCGGCGTCGACCTCGCCATCGAGCAAGGCGAACTGGTTTTCCTGACCGGGCATTCCGGCGCCGGCAAGAGCACCCTGCTGAAGCTCATCGCCGCCATCGAGCGGCCCACCAGCGGGGTGGTGTCGGTCAGCGGCCAGAACATCAACCGCCTGTCGCGGCGCGCCGTGCCGTATCTGCGCCGCAACATCGGCCTGGTGTTCCAGGATCACAAGCTGCTGTTCGACCGCAACGTGATCGACAACGTGATGCTGCCGCTCGACATCGCCGGTTTCGAGCGCCGCGAGTCGCTCAAGCGCGCGCGCGCGGTGATCGACAAGGTCGGCCTGTTGAAGCGCGAGAAGGCCAACCCGATCAGCCTTTCGGGCGGCGAACAGCAGCGCCTGTGCATCGCCCGCGCGCTGGTGAGCCGCCCTGCCCTGCTGCTGGCCGACGAACCCACCGGCAACCTCGATGCCGGCTATGCCGCCGACATCATGGCGATGTTCCGCGACTTCCATCAGGTCGGTACCACACTGGTGATCGCCACCCACGACGAGCGCGCCATTACCGCGCTGGGCGGCCGCACGCTGCACCTGGATCACGGCAAAGTCGCGGAGGTGGCGGCATGATCGGCTGGTTGCGCCATCAGAAGCATGCGCTGATCGCCGCCTTGCACCGCCTGCGCGTCCAGCCGATCGCCACCCTGCTCACCGCACTGGCGATGGGCGTGGCGATCAGCCTGCCCAGCGGGCTGTATCTGGCGCTCGGCAATCTCGGCCGGCTGGTGGGCGATCTGCCGGCGCAGCCTGAAATCAGCGTTTTTCTCGACGCCGATGCGCCGGCCGCGCACAGGCAGGCCATCGCCGGGCGGCTGCAGCAGCCCGATATCGCGCAGGCCCGTTATGTGTCCAAAGAGGACGCGCTTGCCGCGCTCAGTGCGGCGCAGGACCTGGCCAACATCGCCGCCGGCCTGACGCAGAACCCGCTGCCGGACGCCTGGGTGGTGCGCTCCCGGGCTGGGTCGCGCGAGGAACTGGCGCGGGTGGCAGCCGATCTGGCCAGGCTGCCGGGGGTGGCCGAAACCCACCTCGACAGCCAGTGGGCCGAGCGCCTGCAGGCCGCGCTCGCCATCGGGCGCACCGGCGTGTGGCTGCTGGCCGGGCTGTTTGCCATCGCGCTCGTCGCCATCTCGGGCAACGCCATCCGCGCGCTGGTTCTGGCCCGCCGCGACGAAATCCAGGTCAGCCGCCTGATCGGCGCCACCGACCGCTACATTCGCCGCCCCTTCCTTTACCTCGGGGCGCTGCAAGGCCTGCTGGGTGGACTGGCGGCGGGCGGCGTGCTGGCGCTGGCGGGCTGGGTGCTGCGCGCGCCCATCGAGCGGCTGGCGGGCTTGTACGGCTCGACTTTTCAGCTGCTGCCGCCGACGGAGGCCGAAATTGCCGTTGTGCTGGGGCTGACCACCCTGTTTGGCTGGCTTGGCGCCTGGCTCACGGTGCGGCGCACGCTCCGCCAGGGCATGGCGACACGCTGATTTCATTGCCCTTTGCGGAACCCTCTGCCCTCTTAGCACTCTTATGCCGTGAGTGCTAGAATCATTCGCAAGGGAGTATTCGCAACCATGAGCCAAACGATCGCTTTACCCATACCCGCGGCCTACAGCCTGGATAGCTACATCCAGACGGTCAACCGCTATCCCATGCTCAGCCTGGAAGACGAGCAGCGTCTGGCGCGTGCCTGGCACGACAAGCAGGACGTCGATGCGGCGCGCCAGCTGGTGGTCTCCCATCTGCGCGTGGTGGTCAGCGTGGCGCGGCATTATCTGGGCTATGGCCTGCCGCATGCCGACCTCATCCAGGAAGGCAATGTCGGCCTGATGAAGGCGGTGAAGCGTTTCGACCCCGATCGCGGCGTGCGTCTGGTGTCGTTTGCATTGCACTGGATCCGCGCCGAAATCCACGAATACGTGCTGAAAAACTGGCGGCTGGTCAAGGTGGCGACCACCAAGCCGCAGCGCAAGCTGTTTTTCAACCTGCGCAGCCTGAAACACTCGCTGAAAGCCCTGACGACGCAGGAGGCCGACGCCATGGCGCGCGAACTCAACGTCAGCCGCAAGGACGTGCTGGAGATGGAAACCCGCCTGTCGGGACACGATGTGTCGATCGACCCGATGGTGGACGACGGCGAAGAGGGCTACAACCCGCTGGCGCATCTGGCAAGTCCCGACGAAAACCCGGCCCAGTTGCTGGAGCGCGAGCAGACCGAACGCCTGCGCCATAGCGGTCTGGCCACCGCGCTGGAGAACCTGGACGAACGCAGCCGCCGCATCATCGAAGCGCGCTGGCTGACCGAGGGCGCAACTGCGACCCTGCACGAACTCGCCGCCGAATACGGCGTGTCGGCCGAGCGCATACGCCAGATCGAGGCACGCGCCCTGCAAAAAATGCGCGCCGCGATCCCCGCCTGATCCGGTTTCCCGGCCCCCTCCAGCCATCTTGCAAGGGCGCGGAATACGGGGCGGGGATCTTTGGCTGCCGGCCCTCTTCGGCGCTGCGACCGGTTCCGCCCGGTTCGCTTCCGCACAATCCTCGGAGCGGATTTGCCGCCCTGGTGCCTCCATGCTGACAGTGCCCACAAATCGCCTGGCCGGTTCCACTCATCCGGGCGCCCGCGCCGGAATGCCCGCGGTGCGCCGGTGTGTCGCGCGAAGCGGGGCCACACAAGCGGGTATCCGCCGTCTGCTCTGGGCCTGCCTCGGCTTCGCTGCCGGCCTGGCCGCAGCGGACGGCTCAATGGCCTCCGAACCGGCCGAATTTGCCGCCACGGCATGGATGCGGCCCGCACTGCTGGCGGCGTCGCAGGACGCGCCCGCCGGCAGCCCCGATCCGGCAGCACAGGAAGACCCGGCGGCCCAGCCCGACGGATACCGCTGGCGGGGGCCGCTGGACGCCCGGCCGGACTGGCGGGGCGCCAGCCGCGATGCCGCCTATTTCCTCGGCTACCAATTTGCCGGCGTGGCCGTGCTGTACCTGGCCCCGGAAAGCATTTCGGGCTGGGATAGCGAAGCAAAACGGAACTACAGTTTCAGCAAGTGGCGCAACAATGTCAGTGAACCGGTGTGGGACACCGACCGCTGGTGGATCAATTACGTCCTGCATCCTTACTGGGGCGGCGCTTATTACATCCAGGCGCGGGAACGCGGTCTGGAACGGGCCCAGGCTTTCCTGTATTCCGCGCTGCTATCGACAATCTGGGAGTACGGCGCCGAAGCGCTGGCCGAACCCGTATCCATCCAGGATCTGGTGGTGACGCCGGTGGTCGGCTCGCTCGTCGGCGAGTATATTTTTTCCCCGCTACGCGAACGCATCCGCGCCAAACCCGGAAAGCTCGACTGGGCGGACAAGACCGTCTTGTTCATCACCGATCCGCTGGGTGTGCTGAATGCGGAAACAGACCGTTTGCTGGGGGTGAAAACGACATTGCGCCTGCAGCCCATTGGCCAGCGCATGCCCGCACTGGGCGCCGGCGATGCACCCTGGGCTACGCGGGCCAATTCGCGCAGTACTGCGTGGGGCCTGCAATTCAGCGCCGACTGGTAGCGCCCGCATTCCCTGCGGCGGCCAGGGAACTGGGGTTGCGGCCGGTGCGGAAACCCGCATCGCACCCAGCAAAACAAGAAGCCCCGCAACAGCGGGGCTTCTTGTTTTGCTGGTCAATTCAGAACAGCGAACCGATCACCACGGAAAGAATGCTGATCCACGACCAAACGATTAGTGCCACCACCACCACCATGGGAAAACCCTGAAAAGTCAGAAATTGTTTCATTGTGCGAACTCCATTCAAAGTTGATCGATTTTAATTTACTTGTGCCCGTTTGGGTACTGCTGTTGCCCGCTCGGGTCGTCCTTGCCGCCCGGACGGCGGGTCGGCAGCAAAGGATCGTCGTCGTCCATCAGGATGCGCTCGGCCGGCCCTTCCAGATCGTCGAACTGGCCGCTTTTGATCGACCAGAACACCCCCACGATGATCAGCAGCACGAACACCCCCGACAGCAGAAACAGAAACCCCAGGATGCCGCTCATGGCACGACCAGCTCCTGGGTGCCGTGGTAATGCACCTCGCCATCCCGCAACAGCCGCAACTCGACCAGCCAGCGGCCAGCGGCGGGCACCTTCAGCGCCCCGACATACACCCCCCCCCCGACGCTGCTCATGGGCAGGATCAGCGCGGGCGCTGCAGCACCCCGCCGCGGCAAGCGTAATTCGGCCTCCCCGCGATCGACCCGCAGCCCCGTGCGGGCGCGCACCCGGGGCTGGAGCCGACGCCGGGCGCCAGAGCCCTCCCAGCCCCCCCTCCTGCCCTTCCCGCCCCGCTGCCGCC